>BNJS01001438.1_pt1 | contig 110401 bp, 149 predicted proteins | sample 8540461 | NCBI WGS metagenome assembly BNJS01 (sample SAMD00202454, study PRJDB9452) | human saliva metagenome | isolation source: human saliva | place: Japan | reverse complement strand
CGGTGATTTAAAGAAATGTCGCAGATGGTGTGTAGCACGCTATCAGGCATGGCAGGTGAAGTTGGTGGGCGCGCCGCATTTTACACACAAGATTTGTCAATACAATGACTTTTACACCTGAATTGATGATGTTACTACCATGCAACAATCAAACCGGGTCAAAAGAAAGAAAAAGCCGGAGAACATCAAGAAACGCATCTATTCGAGACCAGATCCAGCATCTATTTTGGATAGTTTAATTCCAATGATGATTACTGACGTAACTTATTCTGACTGGGATGGAATCCACAACCGCAGAACAGGAAGCCGCGAAATGTAGCGATGAAGGCAGCTTCAGATAACGCAGATGGAAAGTTGTTAAGCACAACGCTGAAAACTCGAATACACCACAGACAAGACGAGCCCGCAATTACCCAGGAAATAACACGGAAATTGTTGAGTGCTCAGAGTGCAGTATGAAAGAAGGTAAAACAGCTGGAGTGTTACAGGAGAGTTGGCTTGCAGGTCACTATTGGACCGGTCATTGATATTCGCTTTGGACCCGGAACACTTACCTTTGCATCAATAACGCAATTAGAAATAAGGGTGACGAGTCAGACATCAATGACCGCAGAAGAAGCACAGCATATCGGAGACGATGTGGTTCGCTGCATTGCCGATGTCATCAACTGATGGACTTGAATCGTATGGAATGTACAGATGTACGAGGCACCAATCGCAGTACCAGTTGGTGATGGTAGTTAGTAGGACGTATGTTTTAATGCACTTGGTGAGCCAATTGATGGATTAGGTGAGGCACATCGCAAAACACAAATTACCAATTCCATAGAAGACGCTCCAACATTTTGCACAAACAACAGACAACTAGTGAGATCTTAGAAACAGGTATCAAGGTTATCGACTTACTCTGCCCGTATTCTAAGGGTGAAAGATTGGTTTGTTTTGGTGGTGCCGGTGCAGGTAAGACAGTCTCGATGCCAGAATTAATCCAATATCGCAATTGAACATGGTGGTCGTTCTGTCGTTGCGGGTGTCGGTGAACGTACTCGGAAGGTAAACATACATGTATCATGAAATGGAAGAGTCTGGCGTATTAAAGAATACAGTTCTTACATACGGACAGATGAATGAATCCACCAGGTGCGAGAATGCGTGTAGCACTATCCGCACTAACAATGGCTGAATACTTCCCGTGATGAAGAACATCAAGACGTATTGTTATCGATAACATCTTCCGTTTCACCCAGGCAGGTTCAGAGTATCCGACTACTTGGTCGTATGCCATCCGCAGTAGGATACCAGCCAACCGCGACAGAAAGTGGGTAGATTACAAGAGAGAATTACATCAACCGATCAGGGTTCTATTACATCCGTTCAGGGCAATTTATGTACCTGCCGATGACTTAACGAGACCCAGCTCCAGCGACAACATTTCACACTCTGACGCACGTCTAGTATTAGACGTTCCATCGCTGCGTAAGAGCATCTATCCAGCAGGTTGACCATTAGGATCTTCTTCCTGCATGTTAGATCCACTTGTGATTGGTGATGAACATTATGAGATAGCTCTGTCAGAAGTGCAGCAGATCCTACAAAGAGATATCGTGAACTTCAAGACATTATCGCAATCTTGGGTATGGAAGAGTTAGGGAAGTAGAAGACAAGAAGATTGTCGCAAGAAGCACGTCGTGTTCGTAACTTCCTATCACAACCATTCTCCGTTGCGAAACAGTTCTCAGGAATTCAGGTGTATATGTGCCAGTCGCAGATACAGTCAGAAGCTTCAAAGAAATTCTTGAAGGAAAAATACGATGATTTACCGGAAAGCCGCATTCCTAAGCGTTGGAACAATTGAAGACGTTGTTAAGAAGGGCAGAGTCACTGAAATGAGTATGATTCATTGCCGCATCGTAACACCACACGGTGTATATAAAGAAGTTAGATACATCCATCCTAAACATAGAAACACCAAGATGGGCAAAGAGCAGCATTACTGAACATATGCCACTGTGACAACAGTCAGAATTGGTAAGATGACAGCTGTCGAATCCGGCAAACGAATGGAATATGCGGTGACTGGAGGACTATTCTACTTTAGAGATAACAACGCAGAAATCATGGTCGACGCAATCGAAAATAAAGATGAGATTGATGTCGAGCGTGCATCGCTGCAAAGATCCGAGCAGAACAACGTCTAGTCAAATGACAAAAACACGTCGATCAGTTCATGCAGAAATCGCATTAAAGAAAGTATTGAACAGATTAAACGTCAAAAGATAAAAGAAACAGATAGTGAAGACATTCTTCATTATCTGTTTTTATATATGGTAAGAATAAGACCATCGAGGTAACAATATGATTAAAAATACTATCAGTCACTAAATAGTTTATTGTATGGACCATTCATGACACCACTTGTCTCCCTAGTATTCGCATTAGCGTTTTTCTATCAAAAGAAGGGGATTCAAGAATTACGCTATGCGATGATGGTAGGCACAGCTATTTTGGGTGTCATTCTAGTGATGTACTATACCAAGAAATTTAAAATATCAAAAGAGCACTAAAAATCCATTCATAATATTGAAGAATACGAAAAGGCGGTGTGATTGACTGCAGTTGATTCTAAACGACCGTATGATCGCATGTATAGGATTAGACTTTGCATGAAGAATCCACAATGGATATTCAGTGATGAAGGTAGAAGAAGGAAAACACGGAAAGTTAACAATCTATCTTACAAACAAAGAAAACACCTTCTTACTTAGCTGCCGAGATAAAGGTGAAGCGAGAAGATTTGCAGGATACTTACAAAAGAGAAATCCAAATATCAAACTAGAAAATATTCAACCAGAAGGTAACTGGCACATTACAAGATTTAGGCGCATTATAGATAAACTATGATGGCTATAGGTTTTTATTTGTTGAAAAGAGGGAAATGACAAAACTATATCATTCATAAATTAAGGAAAGATACATGAAAGGAACACTGTTACCTATTGATACAATTCGAAAGAATACTACGATGTAGATTTGCAAAAGAACAGATGATGGTTTTCAGATTTCTAATTCAAAAGAAAAATTACGAAACCATTTATACATAGTTTAGAGAGGACTGCGAATATCAGGATAAGCTTTTATGAAGACTGGTGGGAAGCGCGGAAGCCTTTGGTATTACAGAAGATAACAAATTACTTGCGTAATTGAAATTTGCTCCAGAGAGCTGGACAAATCGATTGATTATTACATTGGAACTATTTGTTGATGAGAAGTTAAGAAGACAAGGGTATGGTAGAAGTTGCTAGACATCGCCAAAAAGATTACAGTAGAAAAACTATCGTACATTGATAGAGACACAATCATCAAATATAAATGCAGTTGACTTCTACCCATGCAGGTTTTACCTTAATCGGTTTTGACAGTTGTTAGCATACAAATACTGATTTAGAGCGAGAGGAGTTCGTCTAATATGGGATGGTTTCCTATAAATACAAAATAATGTAACTAACATGAACCTCCTAAGTTATTATAGAAAACTTAGGAGGTTCACTTTACTAATTGTATGATTATGCTGGTAAATCAATTTTAGTAAATGGAACATTACTAACCAACTTTGAATACTAAAGAAAACTAGATTTCCATTTACCTCTACAGAACAGATAGAGTATCGTGATTTATGGTCATGTAATATTTCTTATCCTTTTGTTTGAATATATGTAAGAGTCTGTGTATTAGTGTCTGTTCGTGCTCTAAAGTACCTTCTACATAAACCTTATCTAGGAAAATCTTCACAGAATGATCTTCACATATTTCCATGTTTAAGCACCGTTTGTATTTGCATTCATCGCAAGATAATGCCCTTTTCCCTATAGAAATTAGCGTTAAAACTGCATACATATAAAGACAAATACTAAAACAGATAGACGCAAATAAGATGAGTAAAAACCCGAGATTAAAACTTGTGTTGCTTGATGTATGCATGCTTTCACCTCACACATTTTAAAAATAATGATAAATAGTAGATGTATTGGTATCTTTAGTATATCGTTTAGAATGAGAAATAAATATTTGAAAGCAAACTTCAATTATCATCTACACTTTGAAGTATACTTCAAATTTACTGATTCAATAAATCGACTTTTTCTGCGTTTTCCTTTGACTGTAAAAATTTTCGAAACGAGATAAAATATCATCCTCTTTAGAAAAGGATTGTGACTGTTGAGAAGCGGTCTTGAATTTCAAGTGTGTCAATTTCATCAAAAGAGAATATGGTACAAAGTGCACCAATAATATCTTTTGGACGTATCTTATCATTTCTTCCTGCACGAATAAGGATGTGTGTTACTTGGGTGGAAAGTGCTGCTTTTTTATGATGGAACCGATAAATCAATCTGGATGTGTATCTGCGGTCTATATGCTAGACTATGCATACGGATATACATGCCAACTTCTGACCTCATATCTTCAGGTGTTAGTAATGAAATAGAAATGCCTTCATCACCTTGATGTGCAGTACGACCAGAGCGATGAATAAAGGTTTCTGTATCGATAGAAATATCATAATGAATCACATGTGATAGTTCATGGATATCGAGACCTCTAGCAGCTGCGTCTGTCGCAACCAATACGCGAATATCACCTCTACGGAAATCGCTCATGATTGCGATACGTTTTCTCTCATCAAAATAACCCGAGAAAGCAGAACTAAGAATATTATTTCTAGTAGTAGATCTGATAATTCAATGGCGGTACTACGATGATTTACAAATACAATCGCTGATGTGATAGGAAGCGATTGTAGTAGAGATAGTAAAGAAGCTTTCTTGTCTTCTGTCTCAAGATAGTAAGAATAAATCTTTTCATTTATCGCTACACTTCCTTGCAGCACTTCTTCAAATGGAGTATCAAAGTAAGTTTGAATTGTATCATTTTTTGTGGCAGATAAACAAATTGTTTGAACACCATGAATTTCTTTTCGTAATTGATTTACTTCTTCGATTGGCATTGAGTAAACTTGATCAGCTTCATCAATGATAAACAGTGATAATTTTGAAAGATCAAGGCACCCTGTGTATATAAATCTAATAATCTACCAGGAGTTCCGATAATGATATGTGGACGATGGCGTAGTGCGTTGAGTTGTCTATCGGAATCCATACCACCAATTAGCGTTACGATATGTACTTTTGTATAGGAAGCTATCTAGCTTCGCCTCTAGTGAATTTGAATTGCGAGTTCTCGTTGGGGCGACAATTAAAACAGAAGTGAAAATCATCGTTGTTCTGGACTTGCTCAATCGCAGGAATGAGATAGACGCAGTTTTCACCACTACCCGTTTATACAGCACAAATAAACTTTTCCTTCTTGAATCATCGGAATGACAGTTTCTTGAATCGTATATGAATGATAGCCCATTTCATTTAGGGTATTTTGTACATGAAGTTGATAGTTTCATGACTTAATCTTAGCACATACACTTCGAGTTAACATGCAGGAGTTGATAAAAACTAGTACAATAATAGTTGAAAACTGGAGGACAACATGTTTCAGGATACTATAGCCGCAATTGCCACTGACCGACGATGAGCCATCTCCGTCATTCGTATTTCTGGTAGTGACGCAATTCAAATCGTTACCGACTTAACAGGAAAAGATTTAGTGATACCAAGGATATACAACGCATTACGCAAACCATCAAAGAAGGAAATGAATCTGTTGACGAAGTATCCGCCTTTTCCGTGCACCAAAATCATATACTGGTGAAGATGTTGTGGAAATCTCTTGCCATGGTGGCGTCTATATCACAGCAGAGTATTGTCCCTGATACTTGGTGCAGGTGCACGCACGGCGGCTGACGTGGAGAACTTTACGGAACGCGCACCCTTGAGTGGAAAGATGGACTTGTCCCAAGCAGAAGGTATCAGCGACCTAATTTGGGGCAAGGATGAAAGATTAACGCGAAGAGCGCACTCATTCACTAAAAGGGTCTGTCGCAAAAACCAATGCGACCATTGGAAGAAGATTTGACACAAATTATTTTCGAATATCGAAGTAAATATTGATTATCCTGAGTATGATGATGTACATCAATTAACAGAGAAGAAATTCTACCAAAGGCAGAGAAGTGACGATGATATTCATCGGATCATCGTAACAGCTCAACAATCGGGTGATTAAAGAGGATTAACACCGTTATCTTGCAGACCAAATGTTGGTAAGTCCTCCTTATTGAATGCATTGTTGGAAGAAGATAAAGCTATCGTTACGGATGTGGGCTGAACGACAAGAGACCTGTGGGAAGGGAACTGTAAGACTGAATGGAATCATTAAATCTAATCGATACCGCAGGTATTCGTGAAGTGATGATGGGATTGAACAGATTGGTATTACTAAAATCTCACAAGCATTAGAAAAGGCACAGCTTGTGATTGTTGTAGTGATGGTTCTGAAGAATTAACTCGAAGAAGACCAAGAACTATTAGAAAAAGACAGAATCATAATCGGTCAGTTGCATAGCAATACAGAAGGATAAAGATAGTATGCATGCAGGTATATCGCTGCCATCCAAAAAGGATATTACAGAATTAACAAACGCGATTGTGGAGAAATATCGAAGTGAGTATATCGCAGCCAATCAGTGATACATTAAATAACGAAAGACAGATTGGTTACGCATTACAGGCAGAACAAGCAATGAACGATGGTGAAAATGCATTATACGCAGGTGTGGAGCTGGACTTAGTAACAATCGATTTAGAAAAAGCGTGGACTGCATACGACAGATCACTGGAAAGGCAGGCAAGGAAGATCTCTTAGATGAAATCCTCACGCTTCTGTTTAGGAAAAATAAGATGAGTCGAATTACATTATGTAGATACCCATTGTCATTTGATGGGAGAGAGTTTCCAAGAAGATTTAGAAGAAGTTATCGCATGCTGTAAAGAAAAGCATGTGGATAAATTAATGATTATTACATTATCACTAGAAGAAACAAAACAAGCAATCTGAATTTTACTAAGCATCTGCAGAAAACTATAAGGTTGCTGGCAGGTATCTTCCCAGAAGATGTGACGAAGATAGATGAAAAATATTGGAATGATTTTTGTGAGTTAGCCAAAGACCCAATGGTAACTGCAATTGGTGAAATTGGACTGAAAGTATCACTGGGTTACAGATGAAGCTGAACGTGCTGTACAACGTGAGTACTTCGCAAAGTTAATCGAGACTTGCTAGAGAGTAAATAAACGCAATCCTAGTACATTCTAGAGATGCCATGCAAGATACCTTCGACATTATGAAGAAACATCACTGGAAGGATTATTACGATTGTTTCCCTGGCTCAAAAGAGATGGCAAAAGAATTCACGAAGTTAGGCTATTACATCGCACTGGGTGGTGCGTTAACGTTCAAAAACGCAAGACATTCTGTAGATGTCGTAGAGACGATCGACTTAAACTACTTACTGAGTGAAACAGATGCGCCATATATGGCACCAGTTCCAGTTCGTGGTACTCGAAATGAACCATCCAATATTCCATATATCGTAGAAAAGATGGCAGAGATTCGAAACATACCAGTTGAAGATATGGCTGCACAAATCGATGCCAACTGGACTAGATTCCTGAGGAAGCTGATGGATCGCATTCATGAGATAATCGTTGTGGAAAGGGTAGACATGATACACAACAATTACAAAAATACTTTGATTGTGAAACGATAGAGACAGGTGGTAGCAGTATTGATGATAAAGTCATTGAACAGATTCATGCCGCAAGCACGAGGTGTAATTGTCTTTACTGGGATCCCAGATACACCAGGGAGATCAAATCCGACATATCATCAATCAACATGTTCCTAACTGTAAGAATGCATTTGTGGATAAGCATAATGCACGTACAATAAAGAAGGTTGGTATTGAACATGCGGATAAAGATACATTATGGAATGCGCTACAGAGAATGTTGTGACTATCACCAATGAAACCAAAGGGGTAGTTTAACGACTGAGTGATTTATTTGAAATTGGTTTTGATGGTCAATCTGGATGCGCAGGTAACGTTACGTAAAGTTGGAGAATACTACTCATGTTGGAGATGGCAATGCGAAAACCATGCTTGCAAGGTTAAACTGTCTTGCGATTACCAAAGAAGAATTACGAGAGGTTATAGATCAATGAAAAAATTAATTTCAACACCATCTCGCACAAAAGAGATACTAGATCAATTTGGATTACGAGCGAAGAAAGGCTTTGGACAGAACTTTTTAGTTGATCCAGTTATCGTAGAACGCTGTGCTGAAATGTCACATTGCGAAGGTGCAGTAATCGAAATTGGTCCAGGCATTGGAAGTTTGACCGAACAGCTCGCAATGCACGCACAACATGTACTTGCATTTGAAATAGATGAAGGTTTAATTCCAGTACTAGAACATACTTTAGAAGACTATTCATGTAGAGATTATCTTGCAGGATTTCTTAACATGTGATTTAGATAAAGTCGTACATGCATTAAAAGAAAAGTATAAAATTGTATCAGTATGTGCAAAGATCTTTCATACTACATCACAAACACCAGTACTATTTTAAGATATTTGAAAATCCAGATATCTCTTATATTACAGTTATGGTACAGAAGGAAGTAGTATCGTTTGTCGCAAAACCAAAAGATCCCGAATACAATGCCTATCTGTAGAGGGACAATATCTATTCGATATCAATGCGTTTTATTTACAGTTCCAGGAAGATCCTCTAATCCTTCCCCTGCTGTTGATAGTGTCATCATTCAATTCGCAAGAAAGAATCACGAGGAAAGTAATGAAGAGATTCGAGATTTCTTCGAACTTGTAAGAGCCTGCTTTAAACAGCGTCGTAAAACTATCTATAATAATCTGAAAGAATATGTAGGCGATGGTAATAAGGCAACAGAGATACTAGAGAGCGCTAATATTCCAGTTAATAAACGTGCACAGGAATTAACCATCGATGAATTAAAACAAATTCATGAGGTCATGAAATGAAAGAGCGAGCATACGCAAAAATTAATTTGTGTTTAGATGTTGTAGGAAAACGCAATGATGGTTACCATGATTTAAAAATGATCATGGTTCCAATCAATTTCTATGATGTTTTAGAAATGGAATTTGCGGAACAAACGACGCTGGAATTAAATCGAGACTATCTACCGATCAATGATAAGAATACAATCGTGAAGGCAATTCATATCATGCAGGAAAAGTACAATCTCAAAGAAGAGTTCCACTGTCGTTTGGAGAAACATATTCCTACAAGAGCTGGTCTTGCGGGTGGTAGTGCAGATGCGACTGCTGCAATACGTATGATTAATCGTATGTGTAATCTTCATCTTTCAAAAGATGAGATGATTGCGGTGGGTAAAGAAGTTGGTGCAGATGTACCGTTCTGTATCCTTAATCGACCTGCATTTGTGGAAGGAATTGGAGAAAAGATTACAACCTTCTCATGTAATCCAGAATTCTACTTACTACTAATTAAACCACGTAAAGGTGTATCGACTGCAGAAGCTTTCCATATCGTGGATGAACAAGAAGGAATTCATCCTGATTGTAAAGCAATGCAAGAAGCACTAGAAAATAATGATTATGACGGCATTATTCATAGTTTGGGTAACTCCATGGAAAACGCCGCAATGACATTGGTTCCAGAAATTCGAAAGGCAATCAAGACTTATTGGACTTAGGGCTTTGATGGAGTGCTGATGTCGGGTAGTGGTTCAACTGTATTTGGTATCACAAAAGATACAGAATTGTTAGAACGTTCCATCGATGTATTAAAAAAGAAGCGATACTTTGTTAGAAAGACAACAGTATACACACGATAAATCATGCTAGCATGAAAAATAGGAGAAAATAAAATGAAGAACGCAATTATTATGGCGGGTGGTAAAGGAACCCGCATGCACTCAGAATTACCAAAGGTTTTACATAAGATTCTGTAGTACCAATGCTAGGTATGGTAATCAATAGCTTGAAGAAGTCTGGTACAGAAAGAATTGTATGTGTTGTTGGTTATGTTACGAAGAAGTTGAGGCTGCGATGGCTGGTAAGTGTGAGTTTGCAGTACAGGAGCCACAGCTTGGTACAGGTCATGCGGTTATGCAGGCTCAACAACTCGCAAATGAAGAAGGTATCACTCTAGTTGCGAGTGGAGATACACCATGCGTGAAACCAGAAACATATCAGAAGTTATATGATTTAATTGGTGATGCAGACATGGCAGTACTAACTGCAGTTCCGGAAGACAATGCGCGTATGGTAGTAGTCATTCGTAATGCGGATGGAACTAGTAGAAAAGATTGTAGAGTTCAAAGACGCAAACGATGCTGAAAAGGCAGTACGTGAAATTAAAACAGGAATCTATGCCTTCAATAACCAATCTCTATTTGAAGGTCTCAAACATTTGAATAACAACAATGCTCAAAATGAATACTATCTAACGGATTTAGTTGAGATTTTTAAAGAAACTAGGTAAGAAGGTAGTTGCGATTCCATGTGATGACTGGCAAGAAGTACAAGGTATCAATGGTAAATGTGGAATTAGCACACGCTGCAAAAATACATGCAGGAGAGAATTAATACAGAGTGGATGAAGAGAGGTGTTACAATCTACGATCCTAATACAGCGTATATCGGGCCAAATGTAACATTTGGTACAGATGTGATTATTCACCCAAATACATATCTCTACGGAGATACCACAGTTGAAGATTACGCAGAAATTCTACCAGGCACATGGTTAGAAGACACAAAAGTTTCAAAAGCTGAAATAGTAGGGCCATTTATACGCCGTAAGGGTTGACGAATAGTTATAAAACATCTTTAATTAATAAGGATAAACAACATTCATATGGGAGAAGAGGAAAATCATGGTTAAGGAAACTGTCGTATTCGCTCTAACATCTAGCACCGATCTAGCAGCGTCTATTTGTAAAGCATTTGGGATTACCTTTAGGTAAAATCAAGGTTGAGCATTTCGCAGATGGTGAGATTTTAGTCGAACCACAAGAATCTGTCAGAGGTCGTTCTGTTTTCATCATTCAGTCAACATGCAATCCAGTATCAGAGCGTTTAATGGAAGTTCTCATCTGCATCGATGCATGTAGACGTGCAAGTGCTGGAGAAATTAACGTTATCATGCCTTATTACGGTTATGCTCGTCAGGATCGTAAAGCAAAACCACGTCAGCCAATTACATCGAAGTTAGTCGCAAACCTATTACAGGTTGCAGGAGCTAACCGTGTTGTAACATTTGACTTACATGCAGCACAGATTCAGGGCTACTTCGATATTCCTATCGATGATATTACAGCAGTACCGATGCTTGCTAGTTACTTCAAGGGCCTACAAATTCCAAAGGATGAATTGGTAGTTGTTTCACCTGACCATGGTGGAGTTACACGTGCTAGAAGAGTGGCTGATTTATTAGATGCACCTATCGCAATTATCGATAAGCGTCGTCCAAAGCCAAACATGGTAGAAGCACAGAACATCATTGGTGATGTTAAGGATAAAACATGTATCGTCATTGATGATATCTGTGATACAGCAGGATCACTTGTAGCCGGTTGCGAAATCTTAAAGCGCCATGGTGCTAAGGATATCTACACTGGAATTACACATGGTGTATTCTCACGTGATGCGATTGCGAAGATTGAAAACTCACCAATTACAAAGATGGTGATTACAGATACAATTCCACTTCGCGAAGAACAGAAGGCATAGTACAACAAAGATTCAAGTATTATCTATTGCAGAAATGCTTGCGAATACAATCGAATCAATCGAAAATCATACACCTGTATCCAAGGTATATGAAGAATACTCATTCGACAGTTTTAAATAAGAGATATAAAAAGATGGCACCTGCCATCTTTTTCTTGAACTAATCAACAATAAAAAAGAACGGATAAACCGTTCTTTTGTTCGTACAATGTTCTTAATTAGAGCTTTGTTACGTTGGAAGCCTGTGGTCCACGATTAGACTCTGTGATGTCGAAGCTTACTGCAGCGCCTTCATCAAGTGTCTTGAATCCTTCACTCTGAATTGCTGAGTAATGAACGAAAACGTCCTTACCTTCATCAGTTGTGATGAATCCGTAGCCCTTTTCAGCATTAAACCATTTTACCTTGCCTGTTGCCATTGTGCCTTTTGAATCTCCTATTCTATGATACGGAAGTAAATCCTGTATTCTTTATAATGATATACTGGCAAGGTTAAAAACACAAGGTTTATTTATAGTAGAACGCTTTTGTATAAAGGCGATAGAAAAGGCTTTTGCCAACACAAAAGATGCATTCTGTGTATTTGCAAAAACACACTTTCAACGTATAATAATACCGATAACAGCAATGAAAAGAAGAGTACATTTTCTTTGATTCGTAGAGAGCGTGTGGTAGGTGAAAACATGCATGAAGGGAAAATGGAACATGGTCTTGGAGCTGGTCATGCGAAGAGTATGATCCGGAGACGTCCGTTACAACGAAGAGAGGCAGATGAGTGATTCATCCGCAAGACAAAGGTGGTAACGCGTGCAAGACGTCCTTTCATTTGGGATGTCTTTTTTATTTTTGAGGAGGTACGCAAAAATGGAAAATAAAAACCGTATTATTACAACCGTAATCGCAATACGCTATCAGGAAAACCACATATCGGAAATGTTTATGAGATTGTACTAGCAGACGCAATCGCTAGATTTAAGCGTGCGGAAGGCTATGATGTACGTTTCCAAACAGGAACAGACGAACATGGTCAAAAGGTAGAAGAGAAGGCAAAGGCTGCAGGTAAGACACCTAAACAATTCGTAGATGAAGTAGCTGCTGTCATCAAACAACAGTTTGATGTCATGAATACTTCTATGACTACTTCATTCGTACAACAGATGAGCCACATGAAAGACAAGTACAAAAGATCTTCAAGAAGTTCTATGACCAAGGTGATATCTATAAGGGATACTATGAAGGTATATATTGCTCAAGAAGATGAAGCCTTCTACACAAAGAGTCAGTTAACAGAAGAAGGTAAGTGCCCCTGTTTGTGGTGGTGAAGTTGTACCAATGAAAGGAAGAAGCTTACTTCTTTAAGATGAGTAAGTACGCTGATCAGTTGATGAAGTATATCGATGAACATCCACACTTCATTCAACCAGAAAGTCGTAAGAATGAAATGGTAACAACTTCTCAAAAACCAGGATTACAAGATCTTTGCGTATCACGTACATCCTTATGTGGGAATTCAGTAGAGTTTGATCCAAAGCACGTTGTATACGTTTGGATTGACGCATTATCCAACTATATTACAGGTCTTGGATATGATGTGGATGGTAATCATGATGAACTCTATAAGAAATACTGGCCTGCCGATCTTCATTTAATTGGTAAGGACATTATTCGTTTCCATACAATTTATTGGCCAATCATGTTAATGGCATTGAATGAACCATTACCTAAGCAGGTATTTGGTCACCCATGGCTATTGATTGGTGATTCTAAGATGTCTAAGTCACATGGTAATGTGATTTATGCGGATGACTTAGTGAAGTTGTTTGGTGTAGACGCTGTTCGTTTCATCATGTTACATGAGATGCCATTTGCACAAGATGGACATGTGACATATGACTTAATGATTGAACGTATTAACAGTGACCTTGCGAATAACCTAGGTAACTTAGTGAATCGTACAATCTCCATGCAGAATAAGTACTTCGGTGGAGTTGTTGCGAATCCAAATGTCAGTGAACCAGTTGATGATGAACTCAAGGCAATGGCTACAGGCACTGTGAAGAAGGTCATTGAGAAGATGGATGAACTCAGAGTAGCTGACGCAATCCAGGATATCCTTGATTTATTCTCTAGATGTAACAAGTATATCGATGAGACAACACCATGGGCGCTTGCAAAGGATTCCGATAAGATTGAGCGTCTTGCGACTGTTCTATATAACTTATTAGAATCTGTACGTATCGCAGCTGTATTAATGGAACCATTCTTCCCAGAGACATCCAAGAAGATTCTAGATGATTTAAATACACAACAAAGAGACTTCGAAACAATTTCTGAATTTGGCAAGCTTGAAACTGGTATCCACGTTGCAGAGAAGCCAGAAATCTTATTTGCACGTATTGATGAAAAAGCAATTCAATCTAAGATTGATATGATCAATGAAATCAATGCGAAAGCACGTAAGAAGGAAATTGAAAAGAAGCCAACGGTTACGGTAGAAGACTTCCAGAAGATTGACCTGCGTGTTGGTAAGGTTCTTTCTTGTGAAAGACATCCTGATGCGGATAAGCTCTTTGTTCTTAAAGTGGACTTGGGTGATGGTGAAGTACGTCAGATTGTTTCTGGCTTAGCACAAAGCTATACACCAGGACAAGTTATCGGTAAGAGTATTGTAATGATTGCTAACCTACAACCAACAGTCATCCGTGGTATTGAATCACAGGGTATGTTACTAGCTGGTAAGGAAGACAAGACAATCGGACTTGTTGAAGTCAATGGCTTAACTCCAGGCACAAAAGTTCAATAAGTACTAAACCTGTATTGGGAATATCTTGATACGGGTTTTCTTTTGTTTCAGAATATGAGAATCAAACATATAATAGATATAGATTAAGAAAAGGAGAAACCTTCCATGGTCGCCATCCACGAAGCAAAACAATCAGACATAAAAAGACTATTAGAATTATCTTTAATGTGGGAAAAAGAAGATAGTTGTTATGGGTATCGAGCCAATACAGAAGATGACTTTCAAGATCGTTATATCTTAGCGTCGTATGATGATGAACTGATAGCCTATGTTTTTTTGGTAAGAGAAATTCAAGATAAACAAACAAGTGTGATAGATAAAAACATGCATTACTTTTGAGGTACAAAGAAATCTATGTACATCCATCTTATCGCTCGCGTGGGATTGGGAAACAATTGATGGAAAGCCTTGAAAAAGAACTGAAGAAAAAAGGGCTGGAAATGATGATGTTAAGTACTGCTACAAAAAATTGGAAAGCAATCATGCACTTTTACATTGATGAAATAGGGATGAATTTCTGGAGTGCAAGATTATATAAAGCGTCTATAATCCATTTGGATTCAAGCATATGTGATGTATAATACAAACAAGGAAGTAAATTTATGGAAAAATTTGCAATCGTAACAAGATTTGATGAACTATCAAAAACAGATTGGGACAAAATCAAACAAGTATTACAAAAGCAATCAATATGAATATAACGAAGAAAAATCCAGATACAGTCTTTGTAGTCGGTGGAGATGGAACTTATATCAAAAGCGATTCATGATTACATGGAACTGATACCAGACATGGAAATTCTTGGGGTTTACATACAGGAACGCTAGGTTTTTACAGACTATCAAGACAATGAAGTAGATGCTTTATTAGAGATGTACTTTTCTGGTAAATATGAAATTAATGAATATCCATTACTAGTAACGGAAGTAAACGGGAATATTTACCATGCAGTAAATGAAATACGTGTTGAAAATATTGCACGTACACAGATCTTTGAATGTTCATCTAAGCGATGAATATCTAGAAACATTTCCGTGGCACTGGTATGTGTGTATGCACACAACTAGGTTCCACAGCATATAACCGTTCATTAGGTGGTGCAGTCATTCAAGAAGGTTTAGATTTAATTGAACTTTCTGAGATTGCTGGTATTCATCATAGTAAATCACGTTCACTATTTGCGCCAATCGTATTAAGTAAAGATACAAAAGTAAAGCTAAGCTCCGAAAGCTTTGAAAAAGCAATCCTTGGTGTAGACTCTGATGTGTATCCAATTGACGAGATTAAAGAATTAGAGATTCGTATATGCGATCAAAAACGTGTGCGTATGATCAAAGGAAAGAAAGTATCCTATTTTACAAAACTAAGTTCACTATTTTAACAGGAGGCTAGTATGCAATACATGCATTCATATTTTCAAATTTTGAAATTTCCACTGATTGTAATTGCATTCGCATGCTTTCTGTGTGGTGTATCAAATATAATCCTTCATCCTGCATATGGATTAGTCACCATCATCGCAAATGATGGTGTCTTCTTGGTAGGGGAACTATTAGGAATTATTGCACGAACAATCTTAATATATGCCCCATTACTCATTCTATTAAGACTATTAACGCAAAAGAAAAACAGCTCCGTAACAGTAGTTGCCGGTTTAACTGGTTATTTTGCATTCCACATCTGCTACGATGTTTGTGCCAGCACCAGTATTACCATCTTATGCGTATAATGCACTATTCAATATAGGTATCGCATCTTCATCTGTTAGTTATTTATCAGGTTCTGCGAACTATCCATTATTAACAGGAATGGTTGGCACAATTATCGTGACAATGTTAACGTATATCGCTTGTCGAACAGGAAGCCATCATGGAATTGGGCAAGCTTCACTATTAAAACAAACAGATGCGTTATTAAAAACAGTTATATATTGTATATTAGCAGGTGCTGTATTTGGTGTTATTTGGCCATACTTTATCCTGTTCATTGTACGTTTGGTAAACTATATCTCTTCTGATTTAGGTAGCCCATTTAATATGATTCTCTATGGAGTCACGGATCGTTTCTTGCAACTGTTCCATTTGAATGCACTCATCCGACAACCATTATGGTATTCATCATCTGGTGGAGTGTGGACAAATATTGCAGGTGCTACGGTTGTGGGTGACGCAAATGTGTGGACTGCACAGCTAGGCGCAGGAACACTTATATCTGGGGCAGGAAGATTATTTGCACCATATTATGTTATGAATATCTTTGCGATACCTGCAATGATTTGGGGAATGTACAGTATCGGTACATCAAAGGCACAACGTGCAAAAGTACAAAAATTATGTATTGTAGGTACACTCATTTCCATGATATCTGGCACAACGATACCACTACAAATTATGATGTTTATGGTTAGTCCATTACTATTCTTTTTCCATCTTGGATATAATGGATTCTTATACGGATTATTTTCAACATTACATGTAAATCTTGGCTATCTTACAATAGATACCAATACCGTTACTGCAATTCCAGGAACACTGCCAGAACTATTAAGCTACTTAAAATATACAAGTTTATATCGTAACTTGATTATTGTAGTCATTGTCGGTGTGATTTCTGCGATTGTCTACTTCTTAGCTACTAGACTATACTTCCGTCATCTATCAACAGGATTAATCATCCGTGATGAAGGTGAAAAAATGGTAAAGCAAATCATCAAGCATATTGGTGGCCAAGAGAACATCAAACATGTAGATGCCAACGCTACATCACTTGTGATTACGGTATATGATAAAGAAATTGTACATGAGAAAGAACTTATGGATCTTGGCTCAATCACTATTACACATGAGGAAAATGTATATACATTACTCTATGGTGCAAAGTCTTATTTCTTGTATAAAGGAATTATCAATTCATTACGTACAGTGATGTAGAAAATTGGCGATAGTAAAAAACACTTCGATATTGAAGTGTTTTGTAGACGAATACTTTATTATTTGTCTAATAGCCAGTGGATGATATTTTTATGGATATATCCCTCTTGGCTAAAATCAATAGTATCCATAGATAAGACATACTTTGGATGGTTGTCGGAAATCTCATGATAGACTTCAAACTCTCTTTTGCGTGTTTCGACTGTTGCTAATAAATAACAAACTTGGAAATAGAGACGTTTACCATCCTTTTCTGCGATGAAGTCGATTTCTTTATCCTTCACTTTGCCAATATAAATGGTATAACCACGCTGTAATAATTCTATATAAACAATATTTTCTAATACACGTTCAATGTCTTTGGTATTGGAGAAACCTTTTTGCCTGTCTAAAAGCCGTGATCGGGTTAGGAAATATTTTTTCTTCAACTTTACAAAATATTTTTTTGCCAATCGTATCGTATCGAGCTACACTTCTTTAAAATAAAGGCATTGATACAAAATTCAGATAATTTAAAAACAGTATCTACTGAAAACATTACGACCTTCGCTCTTCAGAAAATTTCGAATATTTAAAAGCCGAGAAAGTATGACTGATATTTTTCGGTAGCGTATAACAGAATACGATTAAAAATATCAATATCACGAATCTGAGTTATATTCCAAAAACATCTTTTTACCAAGACAGTATTATAGATATCAGAAAGATATTTATAACTGGATTTGGATCGAGTTGAAAGTGTTTCACAGCAGGAAGACCACCAATTTCAATAAACTTAGTGAAGTATTCTTCTTGTGATAATTGCAAATCTTTATAACAATCAATAAATTCCTTGAATGTAAATGGATAGATTTCAAATTGAACATATCTTCCCGCTACAGTAGCAGTCGCTTGATAACATCGTGGAATTAGAACCTGTAATATAAATATCACAATCATAATCTGCTTGTAGGCCATTGATAACTTCTTCCCAATGATGAACTACTTGGATTTCATCGAAGAAGAAAGTATTTTTGTCATTATTTTTGTTTGAGGAATGGCTGCAGATGCTTGGCAAAAAGTTTCCGCATTTCGTATCCCAAGTAATTCCAGACTTTCAAAATTCATAAAAATTTTCTATTTTCACTTGGGATATCCTTTTAAAAAGGACTTCAGAAATCATTTTTCAATATTGTAGATTTACCAACACGGCGCATACCAATCAATATTTTAGTAACAGGTTTATTAATAAATTTTTGAATTTCATTTGAGATAACTTTGTCGTAAAAATATACTCCATATAGCACCTCCTATTATATTTTCGATTATAATCGAAATATAAATCATTTCTCAAGTATAATTTTCGATTATAGTCGAAAAACTATTAGAAATAATTTTAATATCATTTTCGATTATGGTCGAAATAGTAAATATATTAAATATCTTGATGCATACCCATCGGTCTTCGACCACAAGGAATATAGATAACTATGCTCATAATGCATATGTTTTGAGAGGCGAATATGGCAGAAAATTATACACCGATGATGCAGCAGTATCTTGCAGTCAAAAAAGAATATGAAGATGCAATCTTGTTCTATCGCATAGGCGATTTCTATGAGATGTTCTTTGATGATGCGAAGATTGCATCCAAAGAATTAGATCTTGTACTAACAGGAAAGAATGCGGGTGTTGAGGAACGTGTACCGATGTGTGGTATTCCATATCATGCGGCAGCTGCGTATATCCCAAGACTTGTATCTCGTGGTTTTAAGGTTGCGATTTGTGAACAGACACAAGATCCAAAAGAAGCGGTTGGTTTGGTTACACGTGATGTCATTCGTGTAATTACACCAGGTACTGTCATGCAAGAAATCTCTGATGAAAAAGCCTCTGTATATTTAGCTGCAATTACAGATTATGGATATGGGTATTCGCTAGCAATTGTAGAAATGAGTACAGGTGAAAACTATGTACAAAATATCGAGCACAAAGATGTGTTGTTAATGCAGACACTACTACGTTCAAATGTACGTGAAGTTGTAGTATCTAGTGATTTTAAAGAAAAGACACTCAAGAGTTTTAGAGAACTTCAGATTGTCATTTCTTATTGTGACGAAACATGTATTAAAGAAGAGTATCTACCATTGACGGAAGGTATCCTCAAAGATTATGACATGCAAGCATATGGGCGTATGCTAAACTACCTGGAAAATACCCAGAAGCACATGCTGGGCCACTTACAGGTAACACGCATCGAACGTGAAGACGAAGTATTATATATGGACTTTGCGACACGTCAGAATCTAGAACTTGTTCAATCCTTACATGAAAATGGTAAGGCAATTACACTATGGTCATTTTTAGATGCGTGTAAGTCTGCGATGGGTTCAAGACAGCTACGTAAGTGGATTGAAAAGCCACTTGTTTCAAGAGAAAAGATTGAAGCACGTTTTAATAAGACCGAATGGCTCATTCAAAACTTCATACAAAGACAACAATTGCGTGATAGTTTTAGTAATATTTATGATCTTCAAAGACTGATTGCTAGATGTGCAATGAATACGGCAAATGCGGTGGATTGCCAACGTTTGACAAAGACATTAGCAGAAGTACCGTCTATCATGCACGCATTAGATGAGACTGTCTTTGATGAAAAACGTAAGGTTGATCCTCTACAAGAACTCTATCAGAAGTTGAAGGATGCGTTTGTGGATAATCCGCCAGTTCAGATTAGTGATGGTGGAATGTTTAGAGATGGCTATAACGCTGAACTAGATGAAGCACGTAAGATTCAACATAGTGGTCGAACTTTCATTGCGGAATTAGAAGCCAAGGAAAGAGAAAGAACTGGTATTAAAACACTCAAAATCGGCTACAACAAAGTCTTTGGCTATTATATTGAAATTTCTAAAGCAGCTGCACAAGACTGTTGCAGGATGATTAGGGAGTTATATCCGTCGTCAAACATTAACGAAATAATGAGCGCTTTATCTCTCCTGAATTAAAAGAGAAAGAAGACGCAATCTTACATGCGGAAGAAAATGCAATTCGTATTGAGAAGCAATTATTCCAAATGATACTAGATGAAATCGCATACTTACCAAAACTACAGAAGTTAAGTAAATTTTAGCAGAGGTTGATGCACAGAGTTGCTATCGGCGAAGTGTCTGCGAAGTATGGTTATGTTCGTCCACAGTTTGATGAGGACCGTCTCTTCATTGAAAACGGTAAGCATCCAATCTTGGATGACATGATGAAGAATCCAAAGTACGTCGCAAACTCTACAGATATGCATAAGGACCAGGATATCTTACTGATTACTGGTCCAAATATGGGTGGTAAATCAACCTATATGCGTCAAACTGCGTTAATCGTTATCATGGCTCAGATGGGTTGTTTCGTTCCAGCAAAGAGTTGTATTATGCCTATCTTCGATAAGATTTTCACACGTATTGGTGCTTCGGATGATATCCTCAGTGGACAATCTACATTCATGGTAGAGATGTCAGAAGCAAACCTCGCCCTACAGGAGGCAACTTCCTCATCCTTGATTTTATTTGATGAGATTGGTAGAGGAACATCCACTTATGATGGTATGGCATTAGCGCAGGCAATGATCGAGTATATCGCAACCTGTATTCACGCTAAAACGATGTTTAGTACACACTATCATGAATTAACAGTGATTTCGGATAATCTTCCAAACGTGAAGAATATGCATGTTGTGGTCAAAGAAAACAATGATGAAGTCACATTCTTATATAAGATGGCAGAAGGCCCTGCTGGACATTCTTATGGTATTAATGTCGCAAGACTTGCGGGATTACCAGATACAGTATTAAATAGCAAAAGATTTACAGAAGGAATTAGAATCAACCAAGAGAGTTGTTCAACAAAACTACCAGTTGGTAGAAATGTATAAAGAAGATCCACGTACAGAAGCTTTGATGGAAAAACTCAAACAAGTTGATCCAGATAATCTTTCCCCACGTGAGGCTTGGGTGATGTTAAGTGACCTTTGTGAGGAGGTGAAGAAGTAATGGAATTAGATAAGATTACAATACGAGGTGCCAAGGAGAATAACCTCAAGAATATTTCCTTGGAAATACCTCGCAATAAAATGGTAGTAATGACAGGTCTTTCAGGAAGTGGAAAGACCTCACTTGCCTTTGATACGATTTACGCCGAAGGACAACGACGCTATGTAGAATCTCTTTCCGCATATGCAAGACAGTTTTTAGGTGGAGTTGAAAAGCCAAATGTCGAGTTAATTGAGGGATTATCTCCAGCGATTTCCATCGATCAGAAAACAACGTCCAACAATCCACGTTCTACGGTTGGAACCGTGACAGAAATCTATGACTACTTGCGTCTTCTATACGCAAGAACAGGTGTACCATACTGTCCTAATCACAATATTCCAATCACAGGGCAGACCATTACAGAGATGGTAAACCAAGTGATGGATTTACCAGATCGTAGTAAGTTAACAGTACTTGCACCTACGGTCAGAAATAAAAAAGGAAGCTTCAAAGACGTATTTGTGAAAGCTATTGAAAAGATGGTTATATCCGTACACGCATCGATGGTGAAGTTGTGATGTTGGAGGATGAACCAGAGTTAGAAAAAGAATAAACGTCATGATATTGATGTGGTAATTGACCGTATCGTAAAGACAGATGAATCTAGATCCCGTGTATATGATTCTATAGAAACAGCACTGAATCTAGCAGATGGACGAGCAATTGTACTAAATGGGGAAGAAGAATTGGATTTTTCCACACACTGCCTTGTCATCATCTGTGGTTTTACAGTACCAAAGTTAGAACCACGTTTATTCTCATTTAATAGCCATTCGGTGCCTGTGATAACTGTCATGGTTTGGGTATTACAGAAGAAGTTGATGTGGATAACTTAATTCCAGATCGTTCTAAGTCTATTCGTCAGGGACGGTATTCGCTACTCAAAGAACATTATCAGGTACAGATAATATCGAGATGGCACGACATTCGAGTCTTGTCTCAAAGCATTATAAGATTGATTTCAGATACACCAATCAAAGATCTTTACAAAGAAACAATTGAAGTAATCCTCTATGGTAGTGATGGCCTATTCGATATACCATCACCATCCTCTGGTGGAATAGTTATAACCGTAATGACTTCATCAGAAGGAATTAAGAAATATGATTGAACGTCGTTACGTAGAGACAACTAGTTCTATGAGTAAAGAGTGGTATCATTCCTTCATGGTAGAGTCAGTGTGTCCTAAGTGTCATGGACAAAGACTCAATCCAGAAGCACTCAGTGTACGTGTTGGAGATAAAAATATCTGCGAGTTTACACAGCTATCCAAAAGTGAGGCGAAGCACTAGATTGGATTAACAATCTAAAAGCTAGATGTTGAAAAAGACAAAGATTGCGGAGTTAGTACTCAAAGAAATTAGAAACCGTTTATCCTTCTTGAAGGATGTAGGTCTAGAATATCTATCACTTGATCGTTTGGCAGGAACGCTCTCTGGTGGTGAAGCACAGCGTATCCGTCTAGCAACCCAAATCGGTTCAAGACTATCAGGAGTTCTATATGTATTGGATGAGCCATACTATTGACTTTACACCAACGTGATAATAGTAGTTAATCAAGACCCTTCAAAATATGAGAGACCTTGGTAAACTCACTCATTATCGTGGAACACGACGAAGATACGATGTTACATTCAGATTGGATTGTGGATATTGGACCTGGTGCAGGTATTCATGGTGGCGAAGTCATCGCAAATGGCACACCAGAAGAAATCAAGAATTCTCCAAACTCCATAACAGGACAATACTTATCTGGTAGAAAAGTCATTCCAATGCCAGAAACACGTCGTAAAGGTAGTGGAAAGGTTTGTAGAACTGAAGGGTGTAGCAGAACATAATCTCAAGAATATCAACGTGAAATTCCCACTAGGGAAGATGGTGCTTGTAACAGGTGTATCTGGTTCTGGTAAGAGTACATTAGTTAATGATGTGTTCATGAAAGCCGTCCAACAAAACCTTGGAAAACAAAAAGCCAACCCAGGTAAATATAAGTCTATCAAGGGACTTGAGAATATCGATAAGTTAGTACAGATTGACCAAGATCCAATTGGACGTACACCGCGTTCAAACCCAGCTACTTATACAGGAGTATTTGATGATATTCGTGATATCTTCGCTAAGACACCAGAGGCGAGATTACGCGGTTATGAAAAAGGAAGATTCTCCTTCAACGTCAAAGGTGGACGTTGTGAAGCTTGCCAAGGTGATGGTGTAAAGGTGATCTCAATGAATTTCTTACCAGATGTTTATGTGCCATGTGAAGTGTGTCATGGTAAGAGATATAACGAAGAAACATTACAGTGCACCTATAAGGGTAAGAATATCTATGATGTATTGGAGATGACAGTGGAAGATTCTTTAGATTTCTTCGCAAATCATCCAAAGATTAAGAATAAATTACAAACACTCTCTGATGTAGGATTAAATTACATCAAGCTTGGACAGTCCTCTACAACACTTTCTGGTGGTGAGGCACAACGTGTCAAACTCGCTAGTGAATTACAGAAACGTCCAACTGGTAAGACCATCTATATCTTAGATGAACCTACAACCGGTCTACATACAGATGATGTGAATCGCTTAATCGCTGTACTTGAAAGAATTGTGGATAATGGTGATACAGTTATTATCATTGAACATAATCTAGATGTGATTAAGTGTGCTGACTGGATTATTGATTTAGGACCTGAAGGTGGCGATGGTGGTGGAACAATCGTTGCCCAAGGAACACCAGAAGACATCATCAAAGTTGAAGAAAGCTGGACAGGTCAGTATTTAAAGAAAACAATTGAGTGGACAAAAGAACACCAAAAGTAAAGGGATGCCGTGGCATCCCTTTTGTGTGATTAGAACTCTGCGTATATCATTGCGACGATATCATATCCAGGACCATAGGCACCAAATATGAGGAGTGCGAATATACAAGTATAGATAATTGACCAACGCATCCATGTTGGTTTTTGTTCAATTGTATTACGAATAGAACCATGGAATTCTTTATAGAAATCCACAAGGAATATAACCACAATACCAATAAGCACAATCATCCAGTCAGCTACATCTAATACGTAAGAATGGTAACGTGTCTTTAAATGTGGATAGATTAAAGTTAGTAAAGATACTACTAAACATTGTCCAACCAACTGCTAATGTTTTAGCTTTAAAGAATAGTTCACCAATGATAACAATGATCAATAGCTTTACAAATCTAAAGATACGTAAGCCAGTATGATTATTATCAATCTGATGTTTCTTTAAGAAATCATCAACAGGTTTCTTCAACAATATTTCTAGAACCATAAAACAGAAGTAATATAGACCATAGAAGATGTAAGACCAATATGGGCCATGCCATAAACCGTTTAAGAACCATACCGCAAATAATGCGATGAATGGACCAATAAACTTACCGGTAGCCTTTCCAAAATGTTTTGCAAAGAATTTTGATAGATGATGAATTGGTTTGGCAAGTGAAATTGGATAGAAGACATAGTCACGTAGGAAGGTACCTAGTGTGATATGCCAACGACGCCAGAAATCAGATGCGTTCTCGGCAAAGAATGGTTGTCTAAAGTTTTCAGGTAATTTAATGCCGAAAATCTCTGCACTACCTAAGCAGATATCTACGATACCTGAAAAATCCATATATAACTGGATTGTACATAATACAGCACCAATCAAACTAAATAGTCCATCTTGTGTGTAGGATGTAAAGATTTTACTAACTGCAGGATCCAATCTATCTGCAATAATCATCTTCTTCATTAAACCAAATAGAATTCGTTGACTACCAAATTTCAGATTTTGATATGTGATTGGATTACATGCGAGAATGCTATCTTTAATTTCAGTGAAACGTGTAATTGGGCCCTGAATCAGTAGGGAAGAAACTTGCATATACCGCAAAATCTACAATACTATGATCAGAATGAATTTTACCACTTGATGTGTCCATCAAATAAGAAATCATCTGAAGAGTATAATAGCTAATTCCAATTGGAGTAATAAAGTGCACAGTTGTAAATCTTTGATGGAAGATAGCGAAGATGTTTTCACCCAGGAAGTTTGTGTTACCAGTATCACTAATACGCCAAGGTTTATTACAATCGCTGCAAAGAGAATAAACTTCTTGGTTTTCTTGTTTGTTGTATGGTCAATAATTCTCGCAGATACATACGTGATGACCATGGTGATCACTTGATATACAAGGAAGAACTTTGACCATGTATAGAAGAATGCATAGTTAGCCACTAACAGTACATACTTTCTAAACTTTTGTGGACAAAGTTGGTACAGCATGATTACTGCTGGTAAGAAGGCTATAAAATATAGCGGTGCGGAGTACATTAATTTATTCATTTTGTACCTCCGTAGAGTGCTTGATAATCTTCTTCCCAATCTGCGTATTGGCTATCGTTACGATGGTCACTGAGATTGTAATTCTCCTGCAGATATTGACCTAGAGCCTTTATAAACTTTTTGGCACCCATAGAGTTTAGATGGTCACCACCATCACGATAGTCTTCTTGCCAGTTTAAGTTTAATTCATCTAGTTTTAGATTATAGTCTACATAAGTTACATGATTTTGATCACACCATGCTTGAATGGCGTTGTGCTTAGCAGTATTCCAATAGAGTGGATTTGGCGCACTGACTAGCAAAAGCTTTGTGCCTTGTTTTTCTAAGGTTTCTTTGACTTGTTGTAAATAGTCTAATGTCCATGCGTCAATTGGGTAATAGGAAGTGTCTTCCGTCATATATTCCAAAGAGCCAGTAAATGGTACAGCCTTATCAGTTGAGCTAAAGCCTTTCGATAAATCAGGTTTATTAGGGCGGTAAAGAAAATCTTTATATAACTCATGATAATTAAAAATTGGAAGATATTTTGCAAGAAGGATTCGTTTTTTTCGAATAGATGTAAGAATGAAACTAGCTTCCATCACAACAAGTTTAGGTTTTTGTGATGCATACATGTGATTCGTAAGTGCTACTGTATCAATAGCCCATTGGAAATTTGTGCATAGATTATAGGAACTAATACCATGTTCATGGAAAAGACTGAGGGAATCAGCAGCTTTTCCTTCACTATCGCCTAAAAACATGACATCGATAGAATTATCCTTTTCCATGGAAAGAAACTTCAACTTTGTCATGACGTTTTTATATTGATATCCATATTCCAGCCCTTTATAAAAAGGGACCTGTATAAGCATAAATAGAATAGATAATATAAGTGAAAAGTATACAATGTTTGAAATGTTGATGGACGCGTTGCACTGAATCATTCACCTCTTCTAAAAATATTAAGTAGTTAGTCATCTTTAATTGTATGTTTTAATTCTCTTTTTCGAGTACTTTTTATAAAATAAATGGAAAGATAAAAATACCCAGTTGCTATTAGGAGTACTTGGGTATTCATAGTATGCATACATACTAATTGAATGTATGATCAATATGATTTCAGTCTAAGAAAACACAAGCTGCTAGGATTAGTGATATTCCCAGTATGAGTGCATCACGTGATGTATGGCTGTTATCAGCTGTATTTGGAGTACGTCCTGGTGTATTTGGGATAGGAGGTGTTGTTGGATCAGGAACTCTTGTATAAACATGAGTTCGATCTACCGCATTCTCGATGCGATTGTCATCACGAGTACCTACCACAAGATGTACAAATAAATGTTGTACAGAATCCATGCGATTTATATCGTAGATGAGTCGTGATAGAGAATATGTTACGCGATACTCCCCAACTGCCAAGCTATCATCAGTAGCTGTTGTATATAAGATATCTTGGAAGATATTGTCATAGTGGATAGGGTTTCCATCATTATCTGTAACACGAGCTGATCCGTCCGTATAGAAGGAGATATCTTCAGAAAGACCATCCTCTTTTAATATGGAAATACTGAAAGTATCATTTATCGTTTTTGTGATGACAATATCATTCACCTGTGTAGCACTCGCAAATACCTGTGTTATATCCTATGCCTTGATTTGGTTTAATAAACGTTCTGTTACCGCATCAACATCTAATGTAGGGGATGGAGCGACTTCATCTGTATGATCATATGCATAGGATGAAATTGTGGCTGGTGCAGGTTGTAGACCTTCATCGATTGGTTGTAATGTTGTGCCATCATCACTCACATACGCTGTATGTGCTAATTTATAGTAATAGTATGTACGTGTAACATGTACCGCAGGACGAGCAAGATTTCCATTACCATCTTTTCCTTCTGGAATCAGATAGTGAACTACTTTCTTATGGTCTAGGATATCATTTCCTAGCACTGCTGGAGCAGTGTATAGACCCTGTCGTTCAGTTTCATTTCCATTGCTATCTACAAATGTAGTAATTTCTCTGTCAATATCCGCAATACCTACATTTAATTGATAGATATAATAGAAGCCATGCTCAGTATCATAGGTTAATGTCTTGTCCAATGAATACTGTCCAAGTGGTTTTGTTGGATCAATGACAGCCTTATTATCACGACCGACAGAACCTACAGGGTATAGGCCGTTTGTAATCGCATTATCGAATTGAACATGGAAACTTGTTATATCGTTATCTGTATCAAATTCAAATACTGGAAGTAAGATGCGATGATCAGCGATTGATGCTAGTTCTGGGTGTGCATCTATGTAACTTTGAACAGCCTCTTCATCAGTTGTGTATTTTAAAGTATTATACGAGAAGAGATTACTATCATATTCGACTGGATCTAAAACAGTAAAATCAGAAACCTTTTGATAAGAAGCGGTTGTTGGATTTTCTATAATGGCCTCATACGGTTTTATTTGGTTTAGATTTGATAGAGATGAACCATCTCCTTGTAAAGTTGTATAGTCACTTGAACTTGGTGTATATGTATATGTCTTTGTGGTTATCTTCCAATGGTCACTAAAACTATCTTCTGGTAAACCGACAGGAGAATCTGCTGTGTATGCTGTTATCGTCTCTGCTTGTACAGAAAGTGGACGACTAAAAGGTGTATCAGCAACTAAAGTACATAACAATCCAAGTAATATTGATTGATATAAAGGTCTATGTAATTTCATCGATTAAATATAGCCATCCTTTCTAACTTACCTATTATATATGGGTGCATTGATTATAACAAATTAATAATTTATTAAGGCGAGTAAAATCTAACATATAATATATGTTATTTACAATAAATTTAGAGTTTAATATATGATGAAATGATTAAATATAATATGTATCTATATTTTACATATCAAGAAAATAGTAAAATGTAAAAAGTTTTAAGAGTATTAGAAGGTTTGAGATTTTCTTGGTGAATATTATTGTAAAAACTAACTATATCTACATGATTTGTAAGTCATGTTATAATAAATGGTATTGATGGAGGACGATATGTCAGAAAAAACTTATGAGAAAAAAGTAGGGATTCGTGAGATAGTATCTTTCTTCCAGTTAGAACAACTAACAGGAGATGATTCTTCTTTAGATAGATGGACAGTGATTCAGGACTTAAATCGTCCTGGTTTTGAACTTGCAGGTGTATTTAAGAGTACGGAACCTCGTCGTATCGTTATCATTGGTAATAAAGAATCAGAGTTTATTCGAACAATGAGTGAAGATGACCAAAGAGCTAGATTTCAGTTTTTAATGGATGGTCTAACTCCATGTATTATTATTACAAGTGGAAATGAGATTCCACATATTTTAAGGGAAGTCGCAATGTATAACAACTTCCCAGTATTACGTACAAATTTAGAAACATATCGTTTAACTGCAGATTTGATTACATTCTTGGATGAAAAATTAGCACCAATTGACACGATGTCTGGTGTTTTAATGTCAGTATATGGATTAGGTGTCATGATTCTTGGCGAGAGCGGAATGGGTAAATCTGAAACTGCTCTAGACCTGATTCGTGATGGGCAGGTGCTTATTTCGGATGATCGAGTTGACGTTCAACATATCCAAAATAGTATTTATGGACATGCGCCAGCAATCACGAAGGGTTTACTAGAAATCCGTGGTATCGGTGTCATCAACGTTGAAAAGATGTTCGGTGCTTCTGCGGTTGCAGATCGTGCCGAAGTAAAACTTGTGATTCGCATGGTGCCGTTTGAAAGAGATGCGGAATATAACCGTATCGGTGATGAAACACAACGCTATACAAAGATTTTAGGTGTGCCTGTTCCAACGATTGTGATTCCAGTAAGTGCAGGACGTAATACCTTTGTATTAGTTGAATCAGCAGTTAGAAACTTTAGATTACAGGAAGCTGGCTATAGTGGAGCTGCCGAAATCAACGAACGATTTTCTCGCTTTGTAGGAAAGGATGAATAAAATGACATTTTTCCCCGATGATATAACTTTATTGAAGATAGGGAATTTCCGCATTCCAACATATCTTGTGACAGCGCTATTCGCTGTAATTGTAGTATTTATCTTCTTGTTAAAAGAAAATAAGAAACATGGTTATAAACGTATTGTAGCAGTAGAGTTATTCTTATTCTGCGCTGCTGGTGGATTTATCTTTAGCCGTTTATTCTGGGTATTAGGTAATCTTTCTGAATACATGAAATATACACCATACATCTTCTTGATTACGGATGGTGGATATGATGCGACTGCTGGATTAATCGGTGTGGCGTTAGGTACATGGATTTATACACGTGAACACTATATGAGTTGGCGTCGTGCACTAGATATGACAGCGCCACTTGCACTATTGATGATTACGATCACAAGAATTGGTCGAGCAATGGCTGCTCGTACAATGTGGTTTGTAATTGTACTAGACTTTATCGGTTTCTTGATTATCTGGTTTGAAATCCACCGTTACCGTGAAGGTAGAAGACGTGGTGAAACAGCAGCTACTACATTTATGTGGTTTGGCTTAATTTCATTCTTAGCTACTGTATTCAAGTGGGACGTACGTGGTACACATGATGTTATCATGGCGGGTCTAAGTGTAGTGGTTGCCTTACTTGGCTATATTTATCTCCATACACATCCATTAGATAAGCCAGTTATCTTATTTGACTTAGATGGGACACTGATGGATAGCCGTCGCATGGTATTGTTGTGTTTTGGATATTTCTTCAAAAAATACAGCAATATCAAAAACTTTACGATTGATAAACAAAGAAAGGTATTCATTCAACCACTACGCACTTCCTTCAAGGAATTCTTCCCTGAACAGGATGATGCCAAGTTAGCAGAAGAATATCGTACATATCAAGGATCATTCTCATGGTCTAATGACGTAACACTATTTCCACATACAGAAGAAGTCTTACATGACTTATGGGAAGAAGGTTATAAGTTGGGTATCGTGTCTTCACGTTTAACAGAATCTTGTGATTCTTGGTTGAGACAGTTTAAGTTATCTTACTTTGATGTAGTAGTTGGTCGTGACCAGTATGATAAGGCAAAGCCATCTCCTGCAGGTATCTTATATGCATGCAAGAGATTAAAGGAAGGTCATGATAACTGCATCTATATCGGTGATAGTAAGTCCGATATCTTAGCAGCCAAGGCAGCTGGATGTTATGCGATTGGTTTCTATCCAAAACGTAATGATCCAACAGCAGATGAACGAGACAAGTTAAAACTTGGAGAATTAGAATCTGCACAACCAAATGCGATTATCGGAGATTTATCTGAACTAAAAGAGATCTTAAAAGAAACACACGGTTGGACTTACGAAAAGTTATAGCATTATACCAAGCTAGAAGGTTCTGGCTTGGTTTTCTTTTTGGAATATCAAAAATAATCTATAATGAATAGTAAGCAAAATCATTGTTGGAGGGACTATGGGCGTACTTGAAAAATATAAAATATTGAGTGCAGGGAAAGCATTTGGTGATCGTGCAAAAATTGCGATGGCTTTATTAGATAGTAAAACAGCCTATGAAGAATTAAAAGAAGAGGCAGCTCAAAGCATGGTAGCTGGAAGTTATAGTTGTGCTGGCGGGGACCCAAGTGTAATACTGGAACAAATCGCAATCGAAATGATATGTAGAGATACGCGTAATACTTGGTATTTACCTGATACTGTAAAATTCTGGGATAGACGTTTTGGGAGCCTATTAGAAGCGAAGTTTTTCTGTTATGACGATGATGTGGAAACTTGGAGTAAAATTTTATATAAATATTTTGTCAAATTACAATGGATGCCAAAACGAGAAGACTACCGTTCCACTAGAAGTTATAACAATGTTTGGGGATTCTTTGCGGAAATTCTAGCAGTAGTAAAACAGAACAATCATCCTGAATTTGATAAGTATTACGAAATTGCAGTTCAAAACGGAATGGATCCGAGTGTGTTAGAGAAAAAGTTAAAAGAACTAACGGAAGTAAAACAGTCTTTCATTGAGATTGAAAATGAATTGATTAATAGTAAAAATGAGTTCTATATTACATATGTGATTAGAACCCATTTTTATTTGGTTATAGTAATTTTTTGCGGATATTTTCGTAGATGGTCTCTTCTGCAGACTGTAGTAATTCTTGTGTGGAAGAATCAATTCCTGCAAAGCGGATTGCATTAAAATCTTCACTTAGTTGATTGAGTTGTCTAGTGATTGGTTCTGCTTTTGAAGTCAGAGAATAGTAAGTTTCAAAATCATCTGATGTAACTCTTGTGACATATTCATTACACAAGTTTTCTCCAATAAAGGTAACAATAAGAATTGGTTGATATCTGTAAATAGAGCCATATCTTTCGATATACTGGAACGTTGGAAACAAGAAAGATAATGAATGACCATGAGTTCGTTTGTACTTAAACCTGTTTCCGTTGAGATACGTTGTAGTAAACGTTCTAGGAGTTTTATGGTGTAGTAGTTATGTAGTATCGCATCCTGTTTATGATCACTTAGTTTTGCGACTGGAACAATTTCTTCTCCAAGTTTCTTTGTGGAGAAAGAGAGCAGAGTCATCTGTCGCAAAAGCCTACTAAGAAGCTGGCGATTTCGGGCGCTCGAGCGTATTCCTTCATCGTAAATAGATTTGTAGTTATCATAGTATTTGATAACAGATAACTTTCATATCAACGATATTACGAATATCAAACGGCTTTGGGATACAAGAGAGCCTTCAGTTTTTACATAATAATAAATTGGTAACTGTAATGGAGCTACGTGTTTTGACATGGAGGAGATATTCAAGATTGAAGATAAAATCTTCTGACCAAGAAAGGCTAGCATCCATCTTCAGTTGATAAGTATCAATAATAGATTTCTTATAAAGTTTATTCCAAAGTACCCCATAATAATAGTCTGCTGGGTTTTGAATCATATAGTCCGCAAATTCATCTCTAGTAAGAACCTTATCGGAGTCAATTCTACCTTTATGGGATGTGTTTTCTCCTACAACACGATAGAAGTCTGCGATAACTAGATCTGCTTTTGACTCTTCCATTGTACGTACAAGGGATTTAGTGGCATCGGTTGTAATCCAATCATCCGCATCGAGGAATTGAATATACTTTCCACGTGCATTCTGCATCGCTAGATTACGAGTGTTTGATACACCTGAATTTTCTTTATGGATAACTTTGATGCGTTCGTCTGTTATGGCATATTCATCAAGAATCTTGCCAGATTCATCTTTACTTCCATCATCGACTACAATTAATTCAAAATCACGGAATTCTTGATTCAGGATACTATCAATACAGCGATGTAATACAGTTTTATCTCCTTCGAGTGGCTTTGCGGCATTATATACAGGTACAATGATACTAACAATTGGTGTGTTCATATAACTCCTATTAACGTTACTAGTATAAATAGTATAATAGTAATAGTGTAAAATAAGAAGAGTAACGATGACCTTTCAAACAATTTGAGGTCGAAATCTCGGATGTTCAAACAGAAACGAGGTAATTGGATATGGAGTTAGTGAGAATCATACTCGTAAGTGGGAATGAGTGGTGCTGGTAAGAGTACAGCAACGCGCATTTTAGAGGATAAGGGTATCACATTATTGATAACTATCCTGTTGCGTTTGTAGATCAGTTCGTAGATATGATAGAAGTTTCAACTCGACCCAAGATATAGCTATATTGCATTACACATCGGCAGAAGACTTCCCAATTTTCTCGTAAGTTAAATGGAATTAATGCGTCCGTATAGCGTACCTTTTTATCGATGCCAGTGATAGTGTATACTCAACTCGTTATAAGAGCACAAGACGTATTCACCCATTATTACTGAGCAATACCGCAAATACCCTTGAAGAAGCTATCACAGAAGAAAGACATAGATTCAAACAGAATCTAGATAATAACGTAATCACAATTGATACATCCTTCTCATCTGAAAAAGAGTTTAAGAAAAGGTTAGAATCTTACTTTGCGAAGAAGCAGATACCATCATTCTCCATTTCGTTTATTTCCTTTGGTTATAAGTATGGTGTACCGCTCGATGCAGATTTGATGATTGATGTGCGTTTCTTACCAAACCCATTCTGGGATGAGAAGCTTCGTTATTTCTCAGGAAATGACAAAGAAGTATATGACTATGTTATGGACAAGCCTGAGACACAGGAATTTATCCAACGTTTGATTGCGTTTACAGATTACGCATTTGAACAGTATACAAGCGAAGGTGAGAATCATTTTCACTGTAGCGATTGGATGTACAGGTGACAACATCGTTCTGTTACGATTGTCGCAACCACTTTATATGATGTATATAAGGAAAGATATAACTGCTACTTGATCACCGTGATCAGAAGGAATGGCTGACGCATGAAGAAGCATAAAGTTGTCATTATCGGTGGTGGACATGGACAGTCATTAATCTGTCGGGAGTTAAAGCACCATTTGAAATATTGATTTAAAATGCTATTGTATACGGTCGCCGATGATGGCGGGTAGTACAGGGACGATTACGTAAGAACTTTCATATTCCTCGCGATGGGTGATATCCGAAAATGTCGCAGATCAGTATGGCAGAAAGTGAAAATATGTTAAGTTCCCTTAATGGATTATCGCTTTGATGACCCTGATGGAAAAGAAGATGATATTCTAGGGCATAATCTAGGAAATCTTATCTTAACAGCATTAACGCAACAGACTGGTTCTTCTGTGACAGCCATTCAGGAAGTCAGTCAGCATTCTAAAATGTAAAGGTAATATTATTCCTGCAAGTACGGATGTAATCACTTTGTATGCACGCATGGAAGATGGTGTTATTGTGCGTGGGGAAGCAAATATTCCAAATCATAACCACCATATTACACGTGTATTCTATCAAGATGAGGTACATGCATGTAAGGAAGCGGTTGAAGCGATACAAAGTGCAGATTTAGTCATCTATGGAATTGGTTCTGTCTATACAAGTATATTGCCAAATGTTATCATTCCAGAAATCCAAGAAGCGTTATGTAGTACAAAGGCAGAGTTAGTTTACTTCTGTAATGCGATGACACAACCAGGTGAAACAGATGGGTATACAGTAGAAGATCACGTAGATGCATTGTTATATCACCATGCGCCAGTCGATAAAGTAATCGTCGCATGTGATGAGATACCAGAGAAGATACTAGAACGCTATTCCTTAAATGGAAGTACAAAGGTAAATCTTGTAAAGCAAGACCATCCGTATCAGATTGTAACGAAGGAATTACTAAGCTTCCGTAATGGATTTATTCACCATGATCCAGAAAAGATTAAGACTGTGATTCAAGAATTGCTGGAGGTGAAATAATGTCATTTGCGGCAGAGGTAAAACAAGAAGTAGCACAAAAGATTATGGAAGGCAATGATATACGTGCAGAATTATCCGCATTAATTCAAATGACATCATCGCTTTCCTTATCTAATCGTGGTATGACTTTATTAGTGAGTTTAGAAAATGCGGCAGTTTCACGTACTATCTATCGTTTGGTAAAAGAACGGTATGGCGTAGAAATTAGTTTGTTTGTAAAAAGAAAGATGAATCTTCGTAAGAATCGTATTTATGGTATGCGTATTATGAGTGCTGCCCCAAAGATTCTGGAGGATTTAGGAATTTATAGTACACGTGGTTTACTAGATAAGCCACTTGCGAAAATCGTACAGACAAACAATAATGCGCGTGCCTATTTGGCAGGAGCGTTTATGGTAGGTGGCTTCTATCAACTCACCAGAAAAATCATCCTATCACTTGGAGATTACAGCTACCAGTGAAGAACATGCATTATTTATGGCATCCTTGTTAGAACGATTTAACATTCATGCAAAGATTACAACACGTCGTAAGAAAGTCATTTTATATGTGAAGTCAGCCTGAAAAGATTGCGGATTTCTTACGTTTAATAGAGGCAGACCAAGCAGTTTTAAAGTTTGAAAATATTCGTATTTCAAGAGACTTTAGTAACTCTCTGCAACGCATGAATAATATGGACTTAGCCAATGAAGTAAAGGCAGTTGCGGCTGCGAGTGGACAATTGGATGATATTCGAATCTTAGAAGAAAATCAGAAAATAGAAACGTTAGATCGCAAACTACAAGATATCATCGCACTCCGTAAGGCAAACCCAGAGGCTTCCTTAATGGAACTATGTGGTATCTATGAGCGTCAGACAGGAGAGATTGTTTCGAAGTCAGGCATGAAACATCGTTTTGTAAAGCTTCATGAACTAGCGATGAAAGAGGTAAAACAAGATGAATAGAACACAACTACAAACAGCGGTATCCACAATTATATTAATGGTTATCGTTGCGCTGATCTTCCGCTACCTTTGGTGGCTCATCCTATTATTACTATTACCAATCATAGGATTTGTGATTTATGGCTTAATACAAGCTAGAAGATTAAACAAGCAGATGGAAAATGCTACCGTTGAAGAATTAGATATCGATCGTACTTTCTATCAGTCATATTCATCCCCTAAGGAAAATCAAAGTGATATCATTGATGTCGAATATGAGGAACATACAGACGGAGAGTAAGTTTTATGGAGATCGTAACCACTGAAATATTAGAAAATGATTTTACAACCTTACAGTGATGGATTGGCCTATGGTTCAAGCGTATTTACAGCGTTGTAAATATGAAGAATCCAATCACAATATCATCAATATGATTATGTGGTTACAGACATATCCGTTGTTCTACTATAAGAAGGAAGAATATCTATTATTGCTCGGTATTCATGAGGGATGTTTCTTCATGTATATGCCACTGTGTGAAAAGCAGTATATCGCTGAAGCGATTAAAAAGGGTAAAGGAAATCTTTGACCATTATGGACATGACTTTACACTCAGCTGTTTTACAAAAGAGATGGTGGATGAAGTCATTAAGTTATATCCAGAATATACAGCCATCCATGAAAGTTGGGCGGATGATTATGTTTATGATGGAGAACGTTTACGTACCTATGCTGGCAAGAAAATGCAGAAAAAGCGCAATCATTTAAATGCGTTCTATAAAGACTATGAAGGTAGATGGTCATATGAAACTCTCGATGAAACAAATATCGATGATTGTATTGGATATTTGAGAGATTGGAAATCGGAAGATCCAGATGATTTCTTACAAAGTGAGAGAATTGGTACATTCCGTATCTTAGACTTGTATAATGAACTACCTTGTAAGGGTGGTTTGATTCGAATTGATGGCAAGGTGCGTGCCTTTGCGATTGGTTCAATGTTATCAGACCGTATGTGCCAAGAGAATATCGAAAAGGCAGATGGAGATGTCAGAGGCCTTTATCAGTGCATCATGAAAGAGATGTTGAGTCATGAATTCCCTGGTATTGAACTCGTTAATCGTGAAGATGATACAGGTCGTGAAAATCTAAGAGCCGCTAAACTGTCCTATCACCCAGTCAGTATTATTGAGAAGTATCGTATTAAGAAAGGTGTTGAATCATGATTTCAAAAGCAACGAAAGAACAAGCTACCGAAGTAAAGAATCTTTGGAAAGTATGTTTTCCACAAGAGGATGAAGGCTATATTGATTACTACTTTAAGAATCTATTTGTGCCAGAAAATTGCTTTGTATATGTAGAAGAGGGTCGTGTTGTCTCGGCAGTTATTCGAGCTCCTCATGCGATGATGTTTAATGACAAAGTTCTACGTACTAGTATGATTTTAGGTGTAGGAACATTACCTGAATACCGCAAGCGTGGATATATGAAGCGCTGATGGAAATTGTATTAGATGCATGCGAGCATACTGAACTCATTACCTTATTCGAGCATATGATCAGAAACCATATGAACCATATGGCTTCCGTAGTATCTCACAATCGCTCTCACCTATCGTCTCAACACGTGATGATGTAAAGCGCAGTACAAACTTATTGTTCCTATAGGAACCAACAGCGATTGATTTATTAAAGGTATACTCTGCATTTATCCGTCGGTTCAATGGTTACTATGCAAGAGATTTAGAATACTTTGTAAAGTATAAGAAAGAAATTAACGCACAAGGTGGTAAGATTGTAGCCTACTACACTGGTAAAGATCAAATTAGAGGATATGCGACAATGTTGCCAAAGGGAGATGTTTTAGAAATTGAAGAGTTAATTTACCTCGATTCCACTGCCCTTATGAAACTATGTAACGCAGCACTATTTGAAAAGGATATTGTGGAATTACATGTATCAGAAGCAGAAGACTTAACACTTGTATTCCCAGAGACAAAGGTTGAGACATATGGTTCTACAATGGCAAGACTCAATGACGCAAAACTATTCTCAAAACTTGTGGGTAGAGATATCTCTACGGTTGAACAAGCATTTGCGACAAGTATTAAACCACTTAATCTAAATGAATTTGCATAAGAAGGGTGTATATCCTTCTTTTTCTGTGCTATATAATAAATAAAAACAGAAATCTATATCATTGGGGTGATTATTATGAGAAGAGATCATGCCAACTTCTTTTTCATCTTGCAATCTACAGCGTAGTCATCATACTCGCAGTATGTATCATTCCATATTTACTTCCAAGAATCCAGGAAGACCAGAGTTCTTTAATGAGAGAATCATTAGTTCACTCAATCAAAGATGAAATCAAAGAACTCAAAAAGAGGCATTGAAAGAATATCATCTGTGATTTGATTATGATGATGTGTTAGGTTGCAAACTAGAGCCACTCCTGGGATTGTGGGAATTGAAACATATGATTATTTCGGATGTATATCACAGAAATACGCTTTCTGCCAAAGAAGCAGAATTGGGAGTATTTACAACTACATCATAAAACTTTCTATCAACAAGCAAGAATATGTATTGAATTTATATGTTGCACAAAGAGGAAAATGCGCATCGATTTTACGCAAATGCCGATCGACAGCTTATGGAAAGAAGCAAAGTATACTCATCGATGAAAGAAATCAAATAATTGTACAGATAGCAACGGATTAGGATGATCATGAACTGAGTTTTTACTGTTCTAGTGAGAATCTGGTATGAGCTATAAACTTAAGGAATATATTCTATTATGCACCAAGAATACAATGGTGATAATGTACTCGGATAAGGTCAAGAAATTCTTGGATAAGACACTAAATGACCAATGAAAAATAAGTATAAAAAGTCATTAAATTCATATGTATCAATTTATTCAAAAAGTTAGAAGAATTTTTAGTGAAATTCATCACGATAGCGCTTACATTCAAATGCTCTTAATTGACCGAAAACATATTAAAACATATAATATAAATGCAACAAAAGGAGGTCTGAAAGACAATATGACAGATGTAAGAGTTACGTATAACGGTTTCTGGCCGTATTGGCCGTCTAGCTTTTTAGACAAATGTTTGTAGCTGAAGGTTATGCAAGACAGTTGCATCAACGACTTAACAACACCTCACATGCTAGCTTTACTTATTAAAGCATGATACAACACACGGTAAGTGGGATCATGAAATCTCTGCAGATGATGAAAAGGGAACAATCACTGTAGACGGTAAGGAAATTACACTTTATAAGGAAGCTGATGCTAGCAACCTCACCTTTTGGGGTCAATTTAGACATCGATGTAGTTCTAGAATGCACAGGCTTCTACACAAGCAAAGCTAAGTCTGAAGCACACATCAAGGCTGGTGCTAAGAAGGTTGTTATTCTGCTCCTGCAGGAAACGACTTACCAACAGTAGTTTACGGCGTAAACGAAAACATCGTAACAGCTGAAGACAAGATTATCTCTGCTGCTTCATGTACAACAAACTGCTTAGCTCCAATGGCTAAGGCATTAAATGATTTATATCCAATCCAATCTGGTATCATGACAACAGTTCAGCCTACACAGGCGATCAGATGATCTTGGATGGACCACAGCGTAAGGGTGACTTACGTCGTTCCCGTGCTGGTGCTTGCAATATCGTTCCCTAACTCAACAGGTGCTGCTAAGGCCATCGGTCTTGTAATTCCTGGAGTTAAACGGCAAGTTAATCGGTGCTGCTCAGCGTGTTCCTGTTCCTACAGGTTCAACAACACCTAATCCTCGTAGTTAAGGGTAAGGATGTAACTCGTTGATTCTATCAACGCTGCAATGAAGGCTGCTGCTTCTGGAAAGCTTCTGGCACAATGAAGAAGAAATCGTCTCAGCTGACATCGTTGATGAAACACATGGTTCTATCTTCGACGCTACGACGACAATGGTAGCTAAGATCGATGACTGACACATACCAGGTACAGACAGTTGCTTGGTACGACAATGAGAACTCATACACATCTCGGATGGTTCGTACAATCAAGTACTTCGCTAACGTTAAGTAATTAACCTAAGCAATCTAAAAATCCTAATGTAAAATAACTTGGGGTTTTAGAAAAATCCGCTTTAAAATTACATGAGGGTAAAAAGGTAGAAATAGTAGATGAGAATAATGTCTCTTGTCTACGATTTCTACCTTTTATATGTGCTAAGAAAGAAATATTTTATTGGCAATTATTTTTTGTATGAACCCCGTTTCTTTCCAATTCTTTTGTTAGATTGAAGGTGATCCGTAATTGTGTAATATAGTTTTCTGTTTAACGCATAGAGTGCTCTGGCACGGAATCTAGGGAAGTTTGAAAGATCATTAGAAACATTGATCAGTACACGTAATCTACTATTCATATATTCTGATAGTGCATTTGATTGTTTTCTGTCATCATACGGTCTTCTAAAGGAGTTGAGATACTCCTCTTTCCAGTTTGTGATAGATGTCAAAAAGTCTTCGTACGCAGGTATATCGGCAGAAATAAACGCATCTAGTATGGAAGTGATTTCATTTATGCAAGATGGGTAAATAGCAGTTCTATTAAAGTTGCGAAATAATTCTTTTAAGTGGTAGGCAAGCGTTAAGACTGGATCAATTTCCAATAACTGGTCATACAGATTTCGATAATTTAATTTCTGTCTAAAGAAACTGTTATATTTCGGCTCGTTATCTAAGTCGTAGTCAGTTTCCAGTAATTTATGCCATGTTTTAAGAAGATAATAAGCTCTACTTCCTTTTTCGTAACGATTCATGATATCGATACGTAGACGTGAGAATCCAGATGTAAGATGCTCGATGACATGGAAAGGATCTACAGCGACGATGGCATTGGGCAGATATTTCTTTACAACATCTTTGTATGGCTGCCACATATCCATGGTCACAATCTTCACTCTTTGTCTCTCACTTAATGGGATGTTTTCAAAGTAAGTACTGAGTTCCCTTTTTGAACGAGACTGTATGACCTCGTTTAGAACACGAGCTTTATTATCGACCATGACACATAAGTAAGAACTATTTTTTAACGCCATGTCAGAATATAGTTCATCAATTCCTAGATACTCAGGTAAGAACTGCCTTGGAATTCTCAAGTAACTATCGGCATAGAGTTCTACCGTAGGAATAGATACGTGCGCTCTTAGTGCAATTGTCTTTAAGTTAATGGAGATATCACCTAGATCTTTCATGATTTGATCGACCATAGAGAAGGTGGAGTGCATACCATCAGGGGTAAAGATATTGTCTTCACTAAAAGTGCGATGACAGTCACGACACTTATACCGTCTACGTTTCCAATTGACAATTGTTTTTAGACCAGCGATGTCTTGCGTTTTGAACGTATATGTTAGAAGTCCTTTACTAGATGTATCAGCACCACAGTAAGGACAAATAGGGATGTTTATTTATCAGTAGAAGATAAATATTTAAGGTATCTTGATTGCGGGATGTAGATAGACTTTGAACTTGATCATGGGACAAGTTCAAAGCAGATGTGATAATATAATCAATAGCCATTTATGGCCTCCTCTCTAGTTATTTTCTTTCTCAGCAAAAAGATAATAGCATGAGAGGTTTTTATTTTTGAAGGTACCCCAAGTTTTCTGAAGAAGTATCAAAAAGGTACCCCAAGATTTCTCATTGCGGTACCCCAACCCCAAGTAATTTAGAGTACGCCCTAAAATCACACTTCGCATGAGTGCTGATCGATCTCTTTATTTTTGATATACAATTTTACTCAGTAACTATTGTCATGTATACATCTAATGAGCGACAATCCTTTGGATTGGTATGCAAAATATCACCATCGATAACAGCAAAGTCTGCAAGTTTCCCGGCCGTAATTGATCCCAAATCATCTTCACGGTAGAAATCATATGCACCACCGAAATGTCCAACTTTCCATACTTCTGGTATAGTTAAACAATTAGTCCCTGATTGAATGGGATACCCACCTTCAGGAAATAGACCTGTGACTGAGTAATAAATAGATTCAGGTATATGATCGATAACAAGTGGGAGGTCAGTCCCACAGCATAGTGGGACACCATAATCTTTCATCTTACGACGATTCCAATAATTTTTTCCACGTTCTAAGCCAATCTGTTTTTTAATCATTCCGACTTTATCATCGTAACTAGTGATTGATTGAATTTGAGGATAATATTCGCAAATAATACCAAGTTCTGCCATACGTTTTAAATCAACTGGATCACTAAATTCTGCTTCCGTTATAGCATGTCGATTCACTAATTTTCCGTTATTGTCTTTTTTGCATAAATTAAAGATATTACGGCTTTTTCGACTGCTCCATCACCTTGAGCATTTAGTGAGAATCGAGTACCAATTTTATCGGCTTCAAGTACTTCTTCCTGAATTAACTCCCAATTAATATCAAGTTTACATTTATAATTTTGATTCTCGTATGGTTGCTTTTAATAAACCATTTCCCTGAGAAATAGAACCATCTGTCATACGATTAAAAACCCTGAAAAACGAATAAAATCAGAATTGTAATTGGCCATCATCTTTCTTTTAGCATATTCAAAGTTTGCATTCTGCGCCTACTGGTTGGGACATAAAATGTACACGCAAATTTAAATCTTCCTCAGATTCAAGCTCAGACAAGATATTTTTGGAAACCACTAAATTTATCAAACCCAATTTCTTTTGACGGAAGTAATACCGCGCGCATTTAGCATAGCCATATATTTTTGAATAAGGGTTTAATAAAATTCTTATCTTTAAGTATTTCGTCTAATAATTTCCAGAATACTTCATTACAATCTGCAGTTAAATCAAATCCATAGTGATTGATTGCGGTTGTATTTAGCCAAAAATGTTCACCACTTGTAGAAAATAGGACAATACGACAATTTGGGAATAATCCTTCTAATTCTTCAGGACTTGGGGTGTTAAAATTATCAGATATCCCATGCCCAAAGATATGATCTTGATGGGAATAGCATGTTTTTAGAACCTCAATAACATCTTTTTCCGTTTTTGCATTTGAAAGATCGATACCGATATATCGCAAAGACCAACCGGTAAAGAATGTGTGTGCATCAAAGAAACCAGGCAAAATAGTTTTGCCGGAAAGGTCATAAACCGTATATTGATTTTCTAATGAAGAAGGAATATAACCTTTTTCGACAGCATGAATTCGATTGTCATGAATAATAATATAGCCGTTAATAATATCTTGTTGATTAGCACAAAAAATTTGATCTGATTTTAAGATATAGTTGTTAATAGACATTTCTCCTCCTGGGTAAAAGCCAAAAAAGCATATAAATATATATGCTTAGTGCAGAGAAATTTGTTTAAAGTGTATATGCTGACTTGAATATAGCATAAAAACAAATAAATTACAGATTATTCTGATTTAAAAGTTTCGAATCCATACTCAGCTTTTATCGCATGGCATATAGGATGTTGTAAACTCAACAACATTTCCACTTGTATCATGACCAATATATTCAAGGTTATAGATGTAACTATCAGAAGATATATCCATAATTTTAGTGATTGGGTGGAAGGCTTTCTGAATAGTTAGTTTTTGCTCAAATGAAATTGGGAAATGTTCCTTTTTGTTTCATATAGTCATAGAGTGAGGCTTTTTGAAAAATCATGATCTTGGATATCATCAAAATATTTGAAAGGGAAGATAACAGTATTCAAGAGCAATACTTTCATTATCAATTTTACGCAAACGATGTAATGCATATATTTGTTCACTGTGCTCTAAATTAAGTTTCTTTTCAATATAAGTTTGGTCTTTAATGATACCCTCTTCTAAGATAGTGTTTTTTAGTGTTAGCCATGTTTATTTATAAAAAGCTCCCAGGCCGATACTTTTACCTGTAGAATGATCATTTAAATATAAAATTTTATTTGTAATGTAAACTAAAAGTACCATTGTTTTTACTCGAAATAAATATCCTTCGTCAATTAAAGCATTGATAGCATGTTTAACTGTCATGCGGTTAATATGATAGAGGGAAGACATTTCACGCTCACTAGGTATTTTTTCTCCTGGTAAATATTCGCCATCTTTAATACGTTGGATGATTAAATTTTTTAATTGGATATACAAAGGAATTTGGTAGTTCATAAATATCACCTAAAAATAATTCAAATGAAAAGCGTTCATATTTCATATAGCTTTCGGTAAATGCAACAACATGATTGTGATTATCATAGATGCATCCGGATAATAATGCTACATGTGCATTACTAGAAAGTTCTAATGCATCGCGATAGCTACTTTCTGCCTCGATAACACGAATTCTTTGCGTGGTTCTAAAGAATTTAATGTTAAATTTTTCTACTAATATATCATTTAAATTTTTCAATATAAGATTTATAATCTATTAACTCGGGTGCTAAATTTGTAGGAATGAAACAGTAATCCATACATATTGGCTCATGATCAGCAATCAGCAAACGTTTAATTTCAAAAAACTTAGTACCGAGTGGCAAATTTGTCTCTCGACATAAATATTTATCAGCTTCAATCTCAATAAACTTCAATAATTTCGTTTCGTATGTGGATGCATTATCTTTAATTATTTCTGATATCAGACGAATAGTATTAACATTTTTTGTAATACGCTGTTTAGCTACAAAATAACCAATCTTAGGTACCACGTAAATAATTCCCATTTCTTCTAAAATTTTCATGGCAGACCGGAGCGTCAAACGCTGAATTGAGAATAATTCACATAGTTCACGTTCACTTGGGAGTTTATCTCTATATTTCAAATGGTGATCAGCGATATATTGGCGAAGTTCATTACTGATCATAATATCCAAATGTCATAACTTTCATGAACTTATTTTAACAACTTTATATACATTTTATCAAATACATATATGTAAGGGGTTGCAAAAGATAAAAACATACTGGTATAATAAAAATTAAATAGTGGTATATATGTAAACCAAAATGCAGAGATGGGTTTTAAAGTGTAGATATGCCACAAGAAAAAGGAGGATACATAATATGTCTAATCAGAACACCCAAGATTTGAAGCGCAAACTTGGATTAGGTGCAGTTATTGCACTTGGTGTTGGAACAACAGTAGGATCTGGTATTTTCTCATCCTTATCAGAAGTAGCTGGTGCAGCGGGAAGTAGTTTAACGCTGGTATTAGCATTTTTGATTGGTGGTTTATTACAGATTCCGGCAAATTTTTGTTATGCAGAACTTGCATCAGCATTTCCTGAAGATGGTGGACAATACGTCTATTTCCGTGAAGCTGGCTCACGTCCGTTAGCTTTCCTATGCGGATGGATTAGCTTCTGGGCAACTGACCCTCCATCAATCTCAATTATGGCTTTAGCAATTGCAAACTATTTAGGTTTCTTCTTGCCGGTTCATGGACTAATTCTAAAATTAGTCGCTGTTGCATTAGTAATTGTATTCATGATTATCCATATTCGTAGTGTTGAAGGTGGAGGAAAATTCCAGACAATCATTACTGCATTAAAGATTCTTCCTTTTGCATTAATTATTGGAATTGGATTATTCAATATTAACTCTAATTTATTCTTATCAAGTAAACCATTAGAAGGTGCCGCAACAGGGTTTGCAGCATTATTAGCAGGAATTTCTGCAACAACATGGTCTTATGATGGTATGGGTGCAGCTTGTTATATGTCAGGTGAGATAAAGGATCCAGGTAAGAACTTACCAAAGGGATTAATTTTAACTGCTGTAATCGTACTTGCATTATATGTTAGCTTAACAGTAGTTTCCTCAGGTTTATTGTCAGTTGAGGAATTAGCTGCTTCAGAAGCACCAATCGCTTTATTAGCATCTAAGATTCCGTTAATTGCTAACGCAGCAGGTGTCGTTGTGGCTATTATGGCTATTATCGTTGTAATTGGTTCGCTTTCAAGTTGTGTTATGTTCCAACCTAGAATTGAATATGCAATGGCAAAAGATGGTTTATTCTTTAAACATTTTGCACAAGTACATCCAAAATATGAAACACCAGCATTCTCAATCGTTGTACAGTGTATCGTTGCTATTATCTTGATTTTTGCGACGAATTTGTCTGATTTATTAGGGCTACTTTACATTGGTCGCATTATTAAAGAACTTCTTAACATTTGGAACAATCTTCGTATTACGTAGAAAAGGAACATTACAAACCAGTATACCGTATGCCGGGTGGAGTATTAATGCCAATCATTGCAATGTTTATGACAGGCACTCTCATTTGGTCAACATTCATCTGGGCTCCAATTCCTGGTTTGATTTGTGCAGGTTTAGCAGTAGGAACAGGACTACCAGTTTATTATTTCTGGGAAAATCAAAACAAACAAAGAAAAAATGAGGCTGCTATATGAAATTAGCAGCAATTGGAAGTAACTGCGTTGACTATTATCAAAATATGAATGGGGGTACCGCCTTTCCTGGCGGTGGCCCCGTTAATATGACTGTGTATACAGTACGATTAGGAGGAAAAGCCTCATATATTGGTCCCGTAGGAAATGATGAATTTGGACACGTAATGTACGATGCAATCGAAAAGTAAAGGGGTTGATGTAAGTCACTTGCAATTTAAAGAAGGAAAAACAGCAGTTACACAGGTTGAACTTATTGATGGGAGAACGAGTTTTTGGTGACTATGATGAAGGGCGTTCTATCAGACTATCATTTGTCTGAAGATGATATTTCATTCATATGTAAACATGACATTGTAATATGCGATCTCTGGGGGAAGGTTGAAGGCTATTTTGAGGAGCTGCACCGTAAAGGAATTCTAACAGCTTTTGATTGTGCAACAAGACCAGATGATGAAGCATGTAAAGGTTGCAATTCCACATAGTGATTACGTATTCTTCTCTAATGATGAAAGTTCAATGGATCAGCTAAAAGAACAGATGAAGGAAATCTATAATAGAGGTCCTAAACTTGTTATAGCAATGCGTGGAGAAAAAGGTAGTCTGTGCTTTGATGGGATAGATTATCATGAAATGGGCATTGTTCATTGCGATGATGTGGTGGATACGATGGGGGCAGGAGATAGTTATATTGCAGGATTCCTAAATGCAATCATACACGGTAAGTCTATTATTGAAAGTATGCATGCAGGTGCTGAAAATGCTACTGAAACAATAAAATATTTTGGAGCTTGGTAGATGGCAGTTATCAGAATGACATTCTTCTCCACTGCTTTAAGGATGACAACAAACTGTAATATATTAATACCTGATAATTCAAATGATGTAACACCAATCATACAATGGGTCAGTATAAAAACCTTTGTATCTATTACATGGTTTATCCGGTAATGCTGAGGAGTGGCTGCGTTTTACAAAATTAGAATATTACGCAAAGGAAATTTCGGCTATATTATTGTTTATGCCTGAAGTAGGAAGAAGTTTTTATACAAATATAGATGGGATTCAATATGCAAACATATATTGCTGAAGAACTTCCTAATTATCTAAAGCAGTGGTTTAAGATACCTACACAAAAAGAAAATACTTTTATTGCAGGAGAAAGTATGGGTGGCTATGGGTGCATTAAAGATTGGTATGACTTATCCAAGTCAATACATATCAATTGCGGCTTTGTCACCTGTGATTCATTTAGAAGAATTACGTTGCATGGTTGAGGATAAGATATTTGAAGAGATGGATACGACGGAAATAGATAGAATAATTAATCAAAAAGATTATTTTGATATCTATAAATATCTAGACCATGATTCAAATAATATTTACCCATCTCTTATTCAGCTCTGTGGAACGGAGGATTTCTTGATTGAGAGCAATCGTAAGTTCTATGGATTTGCAAAGAATAAGATAGATATTACTTATCGAGAGTTAAGTGGTGATCATGAGTGGCCTGTATGGGATATCGCAATACAGAAAGCTCTACAATATTTTTGAAAAATATGATATTGATCAGCTTAAACTATATTGAGAAAGGGAGAGATTAGATATGATAACAACAAATTTATGGAAAGAAGACGAAGGTGCTAATCTCCGTAACTTTCATGAAGATGAAGATTTAAAAAGTGTAAATGGTGCTTTAGCACTACGAAAAGATATTGAAAAAATTATTGATCAAATTTGGAATGAAGGATTTGATAATATTTTCTATATTGGTATAGGAGGAACATATGCTTCCGCAATGCAGGTTGAAGTATATATGCGTGGTAGGAGTAAATTGCCTGTCTATGTAGAAAACGCAGCAGAATTTTTAACAACGGGGAACAAGCGGTTTACTAACAAATCAATTGCAATTTTATCATCTGTATCTGGTAATACACTAGAAATGATTGAACTTGTAGATAAGGTACATGAAATTGGTGGAAAGGTATTTAGTTTTATTGATACCCCAAATACAGTTTTAACGCAACCGGATAAACAAGATTACCTAATTTTATATCCAAAAATGAGCAGTTAAAATTTTATATGACAGCAAATTATTTTATGTTTAAAAAAATGGTGAGTTTTCCGAATATGAAGACTATAACCAAAAACATGGAAGAGAAAATTTAGCAAAGGTATTAGTTAATGTAGAAAAAGCAAGTAGATGCATGGGCATATCACTATGCTAAACAAAAAGTAGAATTTTTGGATAAACATCCAGACTTTACCACACTATTTTATAGGTGCAGGTAATCAGTATGGTGCAACATATTCCTATGCAATGTGCTATTGGGAAGAGCAAATGTGGATACGTACAAAGTCTATTAGTTCTCCTGAATTTTTTCACGGAATGCAAGAAATCATAGTAAAGGATACACCAATTACCTTATTCATTGGCGAAGATGAACAAAGACCACTATCAGAAAGAGTAGCAAGATTCTTACCTCAAGTAAATTCAAATTACGTTATTATTGATACAAAAGAATTTGAATTGAGCGGAATTAAGCAAGAATATCGTGGTAGTATATCCCATCTTGTCATGCATGCAGTTAACAATCGTGTGGATGCATACATGGAAAAGTTCTTAAGACATCCTTTAAGTATTAGAAGATATTACCGTCAGTTTGATTATTAACATAATTTTTGAGATAAACAATAAATATTATCGGTTTAGCCGATAATATTTATGTTTTCATATCATATTTTTAATAGGCAGAGAAACATCAGCTTTCATAAAGAAAGATAGGAGAGAATTTTTATGAAATTTGGGTTATTTACATGCGGATATCAAAGATTTGATATTGAAAAGGCATTTCAAGATGCACAGAGATTTGGATATGACTATGTTGAATTATGAGGGTGCAAGACCACATGCATATCCTTGTGATCTTGAAATATGTGCAAACAGAATCAATGAATTAATAAAAAATATAACATGCCTGTAACTGTATATACACCCAGAATTAAACGCATATCCATTTAATTTGATGTGGGAAAGATGAAAGCATGCGTGATGATTCTTTGGAATATGTATATAAATCTTTTAGATTTTTGCGAAAGCTATTTGTGCAGAATACACCTTAATCTCTGCTGGGACATGCTGGTTTTGAAGCTACTGAACAAATGATAAAAAGAACGTTTATATGATAGTTTAGAGAAGATAATAGCGTATGCAGAAAAAGTTGGTATAAAAATTGTATATGAACCATTAACAATTTATGAATCAAATGTAACAACTACGTCTAACCAACTATTGGAATTATGCAATCATTTTAAGTCTCCTTATTTCTTTGGTATGAATGATATTGTTGTACCGTATATACAAGGGAGAAAATATTATTGCATTTAATAAAAAATTAGGAAGCAAATTAGTACATATGCATATTGTAGATAGTGACGGACAATCTGAAGACCATTACTGTCCGGGCTATGGAAATTTGCCGTTAAAGAATTTTATGCAAGAACTAAGTCAGAGTGGATATGATAAGACAGTAACAATTGAGTTAGTAACAAAAATATCTAAATGAACCTAGTATTTACGCAAAAGCTAGCAATTGATAATCTAAAAAGAAGGACTATAAATATGTGGATGAATGATTTATGGCACAAAGATAAAGTCATTATAGGAATGCTATCATCTAGACGCATTGCCTGGAGATCCAAGATATACTGCTAGTGATAGTCTAGACATAATTGTTGAACATGCAAGAATGGACCTAAAATCACTAATTGATGGTGGTGTAGATGCAGTATTAATATCAAATGAGTTTAGTTTTCCATATCAAAGAAAAATGGATTTTGTTACTGTTGCATGTATGGCAAGAATCATTGGAGAACTAAAAAGAGATTACAGTTCCTTTTCGGAGTTGATGCTATTTCTGACGGAACCGCGACATTGGAACTTGCTAGAGCTGTAGATGCTGATTTTTGTAGAGGTACGTTCTCGGGTGTGTATGTTGGAGATGGTGGCTTTTATAATAATGACATTTCTAAACTCTTAAGAAGAAAAACGGAACTACATTTAACTAATTTAAAGATGCTTTATTTTATTAATCCAGAATCTGACAAGAATTTAGATACACGAGAACTGACTGAAATCGCAAAATCGACAGTGTTCAAAACTGGAGCAGATGGATTATGTATATCTGCTAGTGCGGCAGGACAAGATGTTAATGAAAATTTAATTCAATGCGTTAAAGATGCATGTCCAAGTGTTGCAGTGTTAGCGAATACAGGATGTAGACCTGAAACAATAGAATCCAAATTAAAGTATGCGGATGCTGCGGTTGTTGGAACATATTTTAAGATAGATGGTAAATTACAAGATAGTAATGGAAATAATCTAAGAGTAGATGTAAATAGAGTTAAAGAATTTATGGATGTTGTTAATCGAATTAGAAAGGAATAATAAGATTATGGCATCAAAATATTTTGTTGGAATTGATGTAGGAACAAATGAGACAAAGGGTATTTTGATTGATGAACAGGGATATGAAGTTGTATCGGCATCTACAGCACATGGTGTTGAAAATCCAAAACCAAATTATTTCGAGCACGATGCGGATAAAGTTTGGTATAAGGATGTTTGCATTATTGCTCAAAAACTAATAAATCAATCACAAGTTGATCCTAACAGATATTAAGAGTATAGGAATTAGTGCACTGAGTTCAGATTGCCTACCTGTAGATATTGAAGGAAAACCGTTGCGCAAAGCAATTCTATATGGAATTGATGCGCGTGCAATGGCTGAGTGTCAAGAGTTAACAGAAAAATGGGGAAGAGATAAAGTTATTGAGCTTTTTGGAAGACCGCTAGGATCAAGTGATATTGCCCCAAAGATTTTGTGGATAAAAAATAATGAGCCGGATGTGTATAGAAAAACACATAAGTTTTTAACGGCCTCCTCTTACATAACTTTTAAACTAACGGGAAATTATACAATCGATAACTTCTTAGGCCTAGCAAGTTTTAATCCGTTGTATAGACATGATGGTTCAATTAATGAGCAATATGCAGAAGGAGTATGTTTAACGGTCAACTTGCAGATCTTAAAAAGACTACAGATATAGCCGGGTATATTACAAAAGAGGCAGCAAAGGATACTGGGTTTGCAGAAGGAACAGCAGTAATTACTGGTGGAGATGATTCTGGAGCAGAGGCTATTAGTAGTGGTGTTATGACGCCTGGCGATATGTTAGTACAAATGGGTTCGACAGCATATATAATTTTATGTACTGATAAACTGTATGATGATAATCGCCTATGGCGGGAAGAATTTATAGTTCCTAATACATATGATATATCTGCTGGGAACAAATACATCAGGTGCTTTAACAAAATGGGTTAGAGATACTTTCTATCCGGATAAAGTTCAAAGAACAAAAACAAGGTGGTATGAATGCATACCAAGCTATGATGCAGGATTTAAAAGATATTCCTATTGGCAGTGAAGGGTTGGTTGTTTTACCTTATTTTGCTGGAGAGAGAACACCAATTAATGATGCGCATGCAAAAGGAATCATCTTTGGATTGAATCTAGCACATACTCGTAAACATATTATGAGAGCAGCATATGAATCTGTATGCTATTCAATTAAACATCACTTTGAAATATTTAAGGAGTTAGAGATTCCTATTAATCAGATCATAGTAACGGGTGGTGGCACGAAAAATAAAGAATGGATACAAATGCTATCTGATGTCTAGGAATCAAACTACAGACACCATCTGTAACTATTGGTGCAAGTTATGGTGATGCACTTATGGCCATGATAGGAGTTAAGCATATTAATGATTTTGCAGAAGCAAAAAAGCTAATTGAGACAGGCAAAGTATATTATCCAAATTTGGAAAACACCAAAAAATATGAACCTTATTATAAGATATACATTGAGCTATATAAAAAGAATAAGGAATTAATGTCTACGATGGATGAAATAAATTAAATTGCCTAAAAACCACACTTCTTATGAGGTGTGATTTTTAAGGTCACAACAAAGACTTAACTGGTAAAATATTCTTTTTCTTCCCTAAAAAGCTTAACTTGATTAAATGATAGAATATGAGAATAGTTGACATACAGTGAATCAAAATTGATTCACCAAAAATTATGGAGGAACAGTTAATGAAAAACGTATTGCGTTTATTAGTTTATCCTGATTTTTAGCTTTACAAGAAGTAACTAACTTGATGTATTTCTTTTCGGTGGGCTTTTGATACTTTTACGGATGTTATATATACAGATCTATCTCCTGTTAAGAGTGAAGAAGGAATATTAGTACAGCCAGTAAAAATGTGATAAGTTTTCTAAAGAGGACTATGATTGCTTGATTCTTCCAGGGTGCAGTAATTTAACGCAACCTATACGGAATAAAAATAAGAGAAGTTTTTAGAATCATTCGCAAATGATAATACTTTTGTCATTGGTGCTATTTGTGCTGGTCCAGTATTCTTAGCGCAAGCAGGTTTATTGAAAAATAAAAAATATACCGCTTCGTTATATGCTGAAATGATGGAATTGTTTAGTTTTGTTGAAGAAGATAATTTCTTACCACAATCAGTAGTTGAAGATGAAAATATAATTACAGCTGTAGGCAGTGCGTTTAACGAGTTTGCAGTACATGTTGCTAGAAAACTTGGTTATGAATGCCCGATAAAATATTAAGTGGCTATATGGATTCAAACGACTCTAATGATTATATTCATCATCTTACGGAAGAAGATTTATTAGAATTTAAAAAGGAATTCAAAAGAATTTATTGATTAGAGAGTATGATTTGATGATTTCTTTTTTCAAAAGTAGAAAGCAGTTAAATCACACTTCATGAGGTGTGATTTTTACGTTTTTCTCGTTTTTGATATTGAATATATGTATCTTACATTGTAAATTATGCATCTTAGCGAAAATAGCGAGACAGTATGAAATACTTGCGATAATATCACAGTAGAAAAGATACGAAAGGAGAATCGAAGATGAAAGTAAATGTAGAACTATCAAAAGAGTTTTCCCCTCCACATGTAACGATTTATGCGGATGCGATCACGGATGAAATACAAAGAGTGATTGATGTACTCGACTCTAAGGATATACCACTAATCGTGCAGAGTGAAGATCGGATGATAGTCTTGAAGGCGGAAGAGATATATATGATACGCGTGGAGGGTGGAGATACTGTTATCTATACTGAAAACGAGAAGTATTATTCCCGAAGACGTTTGTATGAGATGCTTGAGCAGATCGGGACTTGCTTCATGCAAATATCGAAACAAACTGTCATTAATCTTTCTTGTATAAAAAGTATAGAGACAGGCTTTGGTGGAACTTTATTACTAAAGTTAAAGAATGGTTCTTCTGATTATGTATCAAGAAAGTATTTACCTGATCTAAAAAGATATCTAGGAATTTAAGGAGGCTAAACATGAAAACAAAGAAACAAACACTACTATTTAACATATTTGTATCAATGGGTGTTGCCGCAATGATGTTTATTATCGTTGGAGTTATCATTGATCGTATCTTCCATGGAAATATCCAAATGACAAATTACGCATTTTCTAAGATGGCTATCGCAACCGTGGTAATTGGACTTGGCTTTGGGCTACCTGCAATAGTTTATGACAATGAGAAGTTATCCCTTTTTACACAGACAATTATTCACATGGGGACTGGTTGTATTATTATGACAGTTACAGCTTTCCTTGTAGGTTGGATTCCTATGCATCGTGGACCGCTACTGATGATTGCGATACTTTTAGAAGAGATTGCACTTGCATTTGTTATTTGGTTTCTATTTTATCTACAACAGAAGAAACTGGTAAAACAGATGAATCAACGAGTGAAAGAAATAAATAATGAATAGTTTAACGGTCTATCATAAGTAGGCCGTTATTTTTTGAGTTTGGGATGATAAATTATAATTTACGTATTAAGATAGAGAGGTGCTTTCAAGGAGATTTATTATGAAGTGGTATGAGAATGCGGTGTTCTATCATATTTATCCATTAGGATTAACGGATGCACCAAAGAATAATGATTATCAAATTACAGAACATCGTTTGAATCAATTGGGTCCTTGGATTAAACATATCAAGGAAATTGGCTGTAATGCATTATATATTGGACCATTATTTGAATCGGTTGGACATGGATATGAAACAACCGATTACTATAAGTTGGATTCTAGACTTGGTGATAATGAGGATTTAAAGAAGTTTGTAAAAGAGTGTCATCATCAAGGTATTCATGTAATCTTTGATGGTGTCTTTAATCATACGGGAAGAGATTTCTTTGCGTTTAAGGATATTCAACAGAATCGTGAAAGCTCTCAATATAGAGATTGGTATTGTAATGTGAATTTCCAGGGGAATAATGAATATAATGATGGCTTCTCCTATGATAACTGGGGTGGTTATAACTTACTCGTAAAACTCAACCAACAAAATCCTGCGGTTAGACAATACCTATTGGATGTGGTGAGATTTTGGGTTAGTGAGTTTGATGTGGATGGAATTCGACTAGATGCGGCAGATGTATTAGACTTTGGTTTTATGCATGAGTTACGTATGCTGGCGAAATGAAATCAAGCCTGAATTCTGGTTGATGGGGGAAGTGATTCATGGCGACTATAGTCGTTGGGTAAATCCTAATATGTTACATTCTGTGACGAAACTATCAATTATATAAAGCGTTATATTCTGGACATAATGAACATAACTATTTTGAGATTGCCCATACAGTGCGTTATCTATTAGATAAAGGTAATCTACCATATCATCTCTATAACTTTGCGGATAATCACGATGTGGAACGAATTTATACAAGACTCCATAACAAACAAGAGTTTGTGCCATTACATATTTTGATGTATACACTACCAGGCATTCCTTCTATCTATTATGGAAGTGAATTTGGTATTGAAGGAAGAAAAGAGAAACATTCTGATGCAGTATTACGACCTGCAATTAACTTGGAAAACTATCAAAATGCAGTCAATGAGAATGGCTGTACCAATATCATTGCAAGACTTGGTGAAATTCGACAGAAGAATTCTGTATTTTCAGATGGTATTTATCAAGAACTACGATTAACAAATCGTCAGTATGCATTCTCACGTACAAATGATTTTACGCAGGCTATTGTAGTTGTAAATAATGATGAATCTGAATCATCATTAGATATTCCGGCTAATGGGACATATACGGAACTATTAAGTGGAGAAATCCAAACAACTGAAGGAAATTTACACGTTCAATTGCAAGCATGTTCTGGGCAAATCTGGATTCAAAATTATGATGAGAAAGTTGTTAAGTATCAGGAAGTAAAGATTCCAGAAATCAAACAACCTGAAGTAAAAGAAGAAATGATTCAGCAGGTAACAGTAGACCATAGTAAATCCTATGAAGAGATGAGTGTAGAAGAACTACAACAATGTGTATTAGATAAACTTTCAAAGAATGGTCCAGTGACAGATCAAATGAAGCGTGATGTCGCAAATAATATTTATCATGATTCATTGGTTAATTGGGTAAAGAGCTTTAGAAATTAAAAATACCGCAGCTGCGGTATTTTTAATATTTAGGCATTACGTTCATGCATTAGAATAAATGGAATCAATAGAACAGCACAAGAAATCCAGATAGTTGGATAACCTAACTGTTTGGATATTACACCACCAAGACCAGCACCAATTGCGAATATTACGATAATTCCGAAGTAATGCATGGATTGGTGAAAGTATGTTTTATCATTTGTACGAAAGAAAGCGGATAATCTTGCGGTAGCACTCTTGATATTACCGATACACATGGTACTCGCATATGTGTTTCCGTTTACCTTACGGAAAGATTGTACTTGTAAGGCGCAAGAGAATGAAACAAGCATATTTGCGATATTGTTAAGACTACCAGGGATAAAACCAACAAGTAATAACGTAATAATCTCAATGAGTACGATAAATTGTCTCCAGTGAAGAGATTTCTTTTCTTTTAGTCGACCTTGTAGTTGTTCAGCGACAAATACACCCACGATAAAAGCAAAGATAGGCAATAGATAGTTTAGGCTATGTGCGATATTGCCCTCCATCAAATTCTGCGTCATTAAGACTAGATTGCCTGTTTGTGCATTCGCAAAAACACGATCTCGTGTATTAAATGTATAGGCATCCTGCAAACCTCCACTAAAAGCAAGGAAGGCAGAGGTAATAAATGCGTCTGACATCTGTTGTTCTTTCATAGTTCACCATCCTTCAAACTATATCTAGCAAGTTCAGTCTAATATTAGGATGAATTGTAAATGAATACAAGACTAGTTACTAGAATGCAAAGGATTCTATGTAAAAAGTGATCGAAAAGTGATATGATAATACTGGTTATTAGTACACATCATCGATTTCAACTAAATTATTTTTAAGTGGGTAAGGGGACATGGAAAAGAATAATTTATTTCAGCGTTTTCGCTATTGGCTAGATAAGCGAATGGCAAAGGGTACGGGTAGTATGATTCGTGCTCTATTGTTTACTACCATTATTGTGATTTTGTTTTGGCATGTTTTTCTAATTATATTTGGGGTAAAGTGATGAGTGTTCGCCACTTCATGCGATATGGGATAGTTTTGCAACGGCAATCAATGCAGAAATTCCATCATCTTCAGATGGATCACTATTTTTCATTATTATTAATGCGATTGCCGCAATCATTGGTCTATTCTTTACTAGCATCTTGATTGGTATTATCACAAACGGTATTGAGACAAAACTTCAGAATCTTAGAAATGGTAATGCGGAGGTTTTGGAAAAGAATCATACTATAATACTCGGCTGGAATGATACGACTTTTGCGATTCTTGCGGAGATTATGGAATCAAATCTAAATCGAGATATGCAGACGGTCGTGATATTAGATAATGCATGTGAAAAGGCAGAAATGGATGAACAAGTACGTACGTTTATCGCGGAGAAAGATAAAGAGCGTAAGAGAATTGCAAAGAAGAATCATGAGATATTTCTCCCATATGCAAAATATACACAAATCTTATGTCGTTATGGAACAACAGTACATTATAGTAATTTAGAAAATTGTAATATACAGAACTGTAAATCAATTATCGTGAATGAAGATGATGATGAAGAAACAATCAAAGCCATTCTTGCATGTAGTGGAATTATCAACGAATTGCGTGTGAGTGGAGTAAAGGGAAAGAAACTCCCTTATATTACAGCGATTATTCGTGATAAGGAAAATATGAATACTGCAAGACTTGCAGGTGGAAAAGATTTGGAAGTTATCTGTTATCCAGAGTTAATGTCACGTATCATGGCAAACTCTAGCAGAGCTGCAGGATTATCCCATGTGTTTACTACCTTATTTAATTATGAAGGAAGCGATATCTATTATGTAGACAAAAACAAGATTCAACTATCTGGTAAAAGGGTTATCGCAGCCGATGGACATAAGAAGCACATGAATGATTTAACCCTTTATGAATTAAATCAATATCTAACTAATGCGACGATTATAGGTGGTCACATGGCAAAATCAACACTCGAGTGGAACAAGGAAGACTGAATGAGAATCCGTTGGGAAGGAATGGACTCGTGCTTACTACCAACGATGAAGAGTAAATTAGTGAAAGATGTAGATCACTTTTATGTATTACAGATGGATGATAATCCAATTGAAGTAACAAAGAATACATGTACAGTCTCCTGTAAGGAAGTTAGGGAAAAGAACTTTAATCCACATACAAGGCCAGACGCAATTATTGGAGTTAGCTCTTTATTAATACAGGTTTTAAAGGAGTTGGAAACATTCTTGCACGAAGATACTGCTGTCTATGTTTTAGAAACACAAGAAAAATTAGGAAAATATCTAGCAGATGAAGCTGTACAAGAAGAAATTCAGAAGATTACAAATGTCCGCCTAGAATGGGTAGCTCTAGATATCGATGATTACAATAGTATTTATGATTTTATGAACACACCAGAACATAAAGAAATTCGTAGTGCAATGATTCTTTCGGATAATCTTTATGTGGATGAAGAACTAACCCAACAAGAACAGAAAGAGGTTGCGGATAACCTTACAATCTCCCGCTTATTATCCTTGCGAAAAATACAAAGTGATTTAATGCCAGAATTATTTATTACTTGTGAGATGAATTATGATGAAAACAAGAATCTCGCGGAGCGTTCAGGCTCAGAAGATTATATTGTAGGAAGTAATGTGGCAGCCTCTGTCATGACACAGATTTCTCAGGCAAGAGAACTACATCGTATCTTCTATGAGATTCTTGATTGGAGTGGATCTGAAATCTACTTACATAAAGCATTTAAGTATCTAGGATTTGAAAACTGCAAGGATGCAAAAGAAAAGGTAGATCTTCCAACACTAGCTGCGAAATTAGCACAGCAGAATGCAGTGTTTATTGGTTATTGTAAGTATGGCCAAAATGGCAAGTATCTAAAACCAAAACTAAACCCACCAAAATGGAATAAAGATGGTACTCCAACTGAGATAACTTTTGGGTATCGAGACTACATTATTACAATTGCAAATCAAAATGAGTGATAAATCTTAATAGTGGCTAAGCATGTAGCTTAGGGTATGGTTACTAATGTATGTGATTTATCAATATGATACAATTTGTTGTATAAGTAATTCATTAAGAGAGATATATTATGTATGATGCAAAAATAGTCAAATTAAATTCTACGATGACACAATCAATTATGTTTCATTTGGTTATGGAAACCAAGAATTTAGTATTGATACCAGGTTTGAATACCGAGCGAATAAAAAGGAAAAAGCTCTACAACTTTGCTTTTTACTATAGAAATTTTGAGAGATTATAAAGTTTTTTTATATTTGATCATAAAGAACATCTCAATGAGAATTATGAGATTAGCGATATGGTGGAAGAGATTGCTTATTGTATCAAAAAAGTTGAATTTAGATAAAGTAGATGTTGTAGGGGTATCTCAAGGGGAATGATTGCTCAACTATTAGCTATCAAATTACCCTGACATTGTTAAAAAACTAGTTTTAGTAGCAACTACATCAAGAAATAATCCTACAACAAACAAGGTCGTAGATAGATGGATTGTTTTAGCTGAAAATGGTGAGTTACAAGAACTGCAAAAATATGCTTGAAACTGTTTTATTCAAAAAGATATATAGCAAAAATAAGTGGTTATCTATATTAGTACCAAATTCTAACTTTAAAGCCAAAAATTAGATCAACAATAGATTTATTATTTTAGCTGAAATCATGCTTAAAATTTAATGTTTTTGATAAATTAGATAAAATTCAATCTAAAAACTCTGGTTATAGGTGCTGCATTAGATCAAGTTATACCAGTAGAATTTTCTAATGAACTTGCTGAAAAAATGAATTGTCAGAAAATTATTTTTGAAAACTCTGGTCATGCAGTACATCAAGAAGTTTCTGATTTTAATAGAATAGTTTTAAATTTTTAATAAGTAGTCATTTAAGAATTTAACTTTTCACTTGTGCATGGCTTAGCATTCACTAACCCTTTGGGTGAGGTGTATTGAAAACTGTACTTTTAACCATTAAAATAGAAAGGCAGGAGGTAAACACGAATGCTAAATAAATTACCAGAGAAATTAACACTCTTAGAAAACATTACGGTCTTTCACAGGGTGATGTAGCAACAAAAATCAATGTGAAGTTTACCGATTATATGAATTGGGAAAATGGTAACAGTATCCCATCAATATCAAATATTCGTAAGTTATCTATGTTGTTTGGTATTCCGGTTGAATCTTTTATTGATAATCGTAAGGAAATTGAATTGCCTGAGGTAAAGGTAGTACCACCAGTACAACCAGAGTCAAAACCAGAGCCAGAACAAAAACCAGATGAAACATTAAAGACGGGAACAATTCATACACAACGAGTTAATTCTGTTAAAAATGACTTAGGTAGTACACGTGTAATGGATGCAGGTAAGATTAAGACTGCCGCAAAGGCTATCGACACAAACCAGCCTAAAAAACAAGATAGTCAAAATAATCGTAAGAAGATTTCTTATGCGATTATTGCTGGATGCTTGGTTGCGGTTATCGCAGTTATCGCAATTATCCTACGCTTTTGACAGCGTGGTGGAAAGTCAAATTTCACTGTAGAAAGTTTCTGAGACTAAACCGTATCGCAGAAGGAGATACCTATACATTATTTATCAATAAGAATAATGCTTTAGAAGTGTATGGTGATTTCCAGTATAAGAATGAGTTCCAAGATGTTGTACAGGTTAGTGCGTATGGAAGTCATGCGGTTGGACTTAAGAAAGATGGTACAGTCGTAACAACCGATAAGAATGAGGAAGTTGCGAAGTGGAAGAATATTAAGGCTATCGCAGCCGGTAAAGACCATACGGTTGGTTTAACAAGTGATGGTAAAGTTCTTTGTGCGGGTAGTGAACTTGCATGTCAGGTCAGTGATTGGACAGATGTAGAGAGTGTCTACGCTGGAGATGATGTCACATTTGCGATTGTAAATGGACAGGTGAAGGTGTCAGGTAACTCTGCAAACTTTAGTACTATTAGTGATGCAAAGAAGTTAGCTGTTGGAGAATCACAAGTACTTGTTTTAAAGAAAGATGGCAGCGTTTCTGCTGTATCCCTAAAGGGAAACAGTACAAGTGATGTGTCCAGTTGGGCTAAGATTTCATCAATTGCAGTTGGTAAAAACTATGTAGTTGGTGTACATGAAGATGGCACAGTCAGTGTTGTTTCAGATGATAAGGACTTAAAGGAAACAGTTGAAGCTTGGACAGATGTGAAGTACATTGCAGCGTATGATGATACGTTAGTAGCTTTCAATCGTTCGGGTAAGATGTATGGCTATGGAGATAACTCCAGTAGTCAGTACGATAATTCATTTAAGACAGACGCGAAAACAACTATCTCAAGTGAAGAACATTACATTCACGAGTCACAACAGCGAATGTAAATATCGCTTCGGGATCCAGTTGAAAATGCGGATTACTATGAATTAACTGTTAATACGAATCCAATTACAGAACATAAGAATATTATTTCAAATAGCGATAGTATCGCATCCTCATCGCTCAAAGATGGAGAGACATACGTTGTAACAATCACAGCACATTCCAAGAAGGAAGATAAGTATAAGACAAGTGAGAAGACTTCTATTAACTTTGCATATAGCGCAAAGACAGTACAGCTCAACTCACCAACAGATATTACTGCGACTGGATTGCAGAATGCATGGCACTTTGCATGGTCTGCTGTAGAGAATGCGGATAAGTATAACATCTCGATTGATGGAACAGTTGCGGCATCTAATGTAGAAGGAACATCCATTACGATTGATGGTATCTCATTTGCGGAAGGTTCCGAACATGAGATTAGTATTACAGCTTTATCATCTAACCCTGCATACACAGAAAGTGTACCAACGAAGGCAAAGATGAAGTATACTATCAGCAAAGGTAAAATCAAGATCAACTTTGAAAAACCGGATGGTAGTAGTGCTGGTTCTAAGACATATGAATTAAATGTTGGTTCATACTATGTTCAAAACATCATTAGACCTAGTGATATTCCAAGTGGATTCAAACTAGCAGATGAGCAGACTACAGCAGAAGTTATGAATGGTCAGACAACAGAAGTAACGGTCAGACTACAGGCAAACTAAGGCAAGGAGAAATACATGGACAGACTTTGGTATTACACAAAACGAGGTAGCACAGAAAAATTTGGCCCATTTACAGATGCGGAATTAGTGCAGTTCATCAAACAAGAAATTCTTTGCAAGGATGATTATATCTGGATGCCTGATTTGAAGAATTGGTTGGAAATATCAAATTCAATCTATGCAATCTATTTACCAGCTTCAGATACAACAGTAGAAATATAAAAGAAAAGAATGTATTTGTAGGAAAGCCCTATAAATACATTCTTTTTGTATACATGCATTATTTTCTACGAATGCTTTGAAGTGTTGTTGTACCAATGATTGTGCCAAGACTAAGTGCGACAAGAGATAGAATACAATCAAATGCTTGTACTTCTGCTAGTCGGATATTGCCAGTTACTAGTGATGCGATCATATAGTGGAACATGTCTCCGGGAATCAATGGAATAATTGATGGGTAGATAAAGTAAGCAGTAGGAACCTGAAGCTTACGAGACATAAATTCACCGTAAAGCGAAGCAGCAAGTGCAGAAATTAAAATGATGACAAAGCGATTATCCAGAAAACTAGAAAGTGAGATATTTACTAAGCGCACTAAGAATCCGCCAAGACCTGCATATAGTAATTTATCTTTGCCATGAATCCCAAAGGTAACACTAAAAGCTAGTGAAGCAATAAAGGAAAATAGTAAAATCAAGATATTGTTTACCATGCGCCTGTACCTCCCATTAGAATTACAGCAAAGTACATACCAGCTGCTAAAGAGGCACTTTCTAAGAATACATTTAGTAATTGTAGGATACCATTGAACTCATGGCCACAGATTAAATTACGAAATGCATTGACTAAAGGGATACCTGGAATCATGAGTAAGCTGATAGAAATCAAAGTCCACTGTGTATCTGCAATCAATCCTACTCTAACTAATAGAAAGGATAGAATTGTGCCTAAGAACATACTAATAATATTGTTAATAATTTTTTCAGTACGTAGTTTAGAAAGGCCAAGGTTTATCCAGTATAGACAAAATGAAACAAGTGCAGTCGCTATCATATCAGTTGGTTTACCACCTAGAATAAAACAAACACAAGTGATGGCAAGTACTTGGCATAATAGAGTTGTTACAACACTATACTTCTTTACGTTTTGAGCTTGATCTAGTATATTCTGCAGTTGTTCAGCAGGGATAGGGTGATTACTAACTTGGTGCATAATATTGTTTAAAATACGTAACTTTTCCAAGTTGATAGATATTGTAGAAATATCTAACTGCTTCATATATGTATTTCCATCAGTACCACGGAAACAAATACTTACATACTGATGTGTCATAACAGTGCTAAGTTCAGTTAACTGATACGCATGTGCATTCTTTTCGATGGCATACTCTACATGTTCAAGAGTTGAACCGTTCGATAGTAGTGCGTGTGCTAGTTTTGTCAGATAATTTAATATCTGTTCCATTTCTAAACGAGTATTCATCAGACTCTCCTTATTAGACATATAGTATATATTCAACATTTATTTATTAGCAAGAGGAAGATTAGAGATAGTAATTTCATAGTAATTGTTCGAACGATGTTATAGTAAAACAGGGTGATAAATATGAAAGAAAAAGTTGGTTCAGTTTATTCAATTGCACAGGATAATCCATGGGTGACAAGCTGTACTGTCTCAAAAGAAGTAATGAGTCAGGTCAGTTATTACTCACTTGCGGAGAATACAGATATCAGTGCAGAAATCTACCCATATTACAAATTGATCTATGTTCATACAGGAAGAGCAATCGTTTATACAAACTGACGACGAGAAAAGACAGTCAATGTCGGTGAAGCAATGATCGCACATATTAATATCCCTGTAGGAATCAAAACAGATCAAGGAACCATTTATACTGAAATCATGATAGGAGAAAATAGTATGATGAACAGCGCAGCAAAACCAGGAGAAGTATTTGGATTAAAGGATTTAGTACCATATCAGGATGGTAAGATCGTAAACATGGATGTTGCACACAACGAAAAGATGAAGTTTGTTGTGATGGCATTCGATGCAGGAACAGGCTTATCTGAACACGCAGCACCAGGCGAAGCACTAGTATTTGCGTTAGATGGCAGTGCAACAATTATCTATGAAGGTGTAGCACATGAAATTCATGCTGGCGAACAATTCTGCTTTGCAAAGGGTGGCTTACACGCAGTAAAAGCAAACGAAAAGTTCAAGATGGCTTTATTATTAACTTTATAAGAATCGTAAAATGTCTCTGTGATGAGGCAGTTTTTTATTTTTGAGAAAAGAAAACTGTATTTCTCTATTATAGAAGACAGAAAATACAGTGAGAAAGAAACCTACAAACACAAACCAACCTAAGATATATCCCTTTAGATAATGCTGCATAATGCAACATATTCACGAATCATTGCGCTAGGCCAGAAGTAGAGTGCAATAGGAGCACCGATACCGATTGCTGGAATATCTAATGATGCGACAAAGGAGTAATGCACGATAGACGTGAAAGTTGGAAGTGACTACCGCAATACGCATTCGACCACCTCTATGCTTGATAATTTCATAGGAATTACGCATGTTTTCAAATGTATTGACACTTTTATCTTCTAAGATGATTTGATGGTTCTTTATTCCCTTATCGATAAGGTATGTATGCATGGCCTCTGCTTCGGATACCTTTTCGTCAGCACCTTGGCCACCAGAGACAACGATATAACAAGATGATACTGATTTGTTAAACACACGAATTGCTTTATCAAGACGATTTGCAAGCAGTTTTGTTGGTGTTAAACCATCAATTAATCCAGCACCTAGAACAACGATATAGTCAAAATCAACATGTCTTGGAAGCACTTGAATAAATACGGAATAAAACATAAATGCGACGAATACAAGTGAGATATATAAGACACTAAATCCAAATCCCATTTTAAGCAGAGTTGGAAAATCTTGTATTAGATGAATCGAATGATCTATATAGTTGTTAACAGCCACCATCATTGAAGTTATGAAATAAAATTCGCCAACTAAGATAAAGATTCCAAACGCTATGGATAGGAAACTTGTAATATGAAACCCTTCCTTAAGAAGCATCTGTACACTATTTACCATCAATAAGAATGGAATGATAAATATCAAGAACATAAAGGTGGTGACAAATATACTTGAATATATCGTCGCAATCCTGGATATACCTGAATACTGCACAGAGAAAACAAAGAGTGCAAATAGTAGGATTAATAAAAATACTGCATTCCGAAAACGTCTAGAATCCTTGAAGAAGGAGTATAAGAATATTGCTAGGGAAATAATCACTAGGAATTCTGGTGTAAGAATATAATTCATGAATGTAAACATAGCAAAATAGTAACATGAATAAAAGTATCTGTGTGTGAATAATATTAAAAACAGCTTAGTATTCTACTTTTAAGCTTCTAGAATTACGCTATAATCAAATAAACCGTTGATCGGAAATAGTACTACAATATACCGGCTTAAGAGAGAGGCACATTTGGTGAGAGTGCTTTGGCAGATGGTGTTGATGGGAATGCCTCCGAGAGGGTCTTCTTGATATGTAGAGAAGAACGTTGCACTAATGTTATCAGTGAAATTCTAAAGAGTGGATACGCATAGCGTCTTTTTAAGAAAGACGCTTTTTTAACAGGAGGAAAAATATGATCAGACTGTATAATACAAAGACTTTACAAATCGAAGAGTTCAAACCAATTCATGAGGGACATGTGGACATGTATGTATGTGGACCAACTGTGTATAACTATGCACACATCGGTAATGCACGACCAATGATTGTGTTTGATGTGTTGAAGCGTTTATTTGAAGCAGAAGGATATAGCGTTACGTATGTATCTAACTTTACAGATGTTGATGACAAGATTATTAAGAAGGCTGCTGAAGAAAATACAACAGAGGCAGTGATTGCACAGCGATATATTGATGCATACCAGGAAGTACGTACATTACTTAATACAGAGCTTCCAGACATTACACCACGTGTTACAGAAACAATGGATAAGATTATTGAATTCATCGACAAACTTGTTAAGACTGGTCATGCCTATGAAGCAAATGGTGATGTATATTTCTCTGTTGAATCTGTACCAACGTATGGTGAGATTTCTCATCAGCACATGGACCAACTAGAGGCTGGTGCTCGCATTGAAACAAACGACCAAAAGAAAAATCCATATGATTTTGCATTATGGAAGAAGACAGATATGGGTATCAAGTGGAATTCTCCATGGGGAGAGGGTCGTCCAGGCTGGCATACAGAATGTGTTGTCATGATCAACGACAATATCGGTGATTGCATCGATATTCACGGTGGTGGTATGGACTTGAAGTTCCCTCACCACGAAAATGAAGCTGCTCAACAAGAAGCTATGCATGGCAATACACTTGCTAACTATTGGGTGCATAATGCCATGGTAAATATCGATGGACAAAAGATGTCTAAGTCACTAGGTAATACAATGTGGGCAAAGGATGTTGTGTTATCTTTAGGTACAAATCTAACAAGATGGTTAGTATCTTCAGTACATTATCGTAAGGAATTAACTTCTCTGATGAGACAATCGAAACTGCACGTAAGGAATTAGATAAAGTATTAACACCACTGAAGCAGTCATATATCAAAGCTGCACTTGCGGATTATGTCATGGGAGATGATTATGACAAGGAATCTTATCGTGCATTCTTGGATTGTCTGGATGATGATATGAATACGCCAAATGCGTATGCGGTTATCTTTGAAACTGTAAAGAAGTTAAATCAAACTTTACGTCAAAGAGAAATTGACTTTGCACAGTTAGCTCTTTACAGCAATGCTGTGGAAAAGATGTTGAATGTATTGGGAATTGTTGTGGATAAACCAGTAATTGGCGAAGCAGAGAAAGAATTATTTGCGAAGTGGAATCAAGCTAAGGCAGATAAAGACTTTGATAGTGCTGATAAGTACCGTAATGAATTAGTGGAAAAGGGCTTATTGTAATGAACCCATTAGAATGTAATGGTAGAACACTAGCATTTCTTGGGGATGCGGTGTGGTCTCTTGCGGTGCGTGACTTCTTGGTTCAAGAAGGGCAGGGCAAAGGAAAGATGCTACAAAAGCTAAGTATTTCCTTTGTTTCCGCAAAATCGCAAGCAAGATTCTATTCGCTTCTTCATGAGGAAAACTTCTTTACCGAAGAGGAAGAAGCAACGTATCACCGTGGACGCAATGGGAATACAGGTAGTGTTCCAAATAATACGGATGTTGTGACATATCGTATGTCGACAGGATTTGAGGCAATCTTAGGTGCTTTATATCTTGAAAACAAGCAAGACCGTATTAGACAAATTTGGGACAAAGTACGGACACTTTAGGGAGGACTTCTATGGCACAATTTGTGTACGGGAAAAATGTTGTAAAACAGATGTTGATGGATAACTCCAAGATCAAACAAATTTACATGTCAGTAGACGATAGGGATGTAGAACAGTTGGCTAGAAAACAACGAGTACAACTCAAAAGAGTGGATAAGAAGACATTAACACAGATGACAAAGACAGACCGTCATCAAGGTGTTGTGGCTGAAGTTGATCCATATCGTCTATATAGTGTGGATGAAATCGTGCAGAGTGTTTCCGAGGATGGTAAGGGTCTTATCATCATGCTTGATGAATTAGAAGATCCACATAACTTGGGAGCGATATTACGTACAGCTGATGCGATTGGTGCTACTGGTGTCATCTTTAAGAAGACCAATGCAGTAGGCTTTAACGCCTACCGTTGCGAAGGTTAGTGCTGGCGCAATTGATACAGTGAAGTGTGCTTCTGTTACCAATCTTTCCAGAACGCTAGAAGACCTTCAGAAAAAAGGTTGGTGGGCTGTTGGAACAGATATGGATGGACAGGACTATCGTTCTGTAAAGTATGATTTCAATACTGTATTGATTATTGGAAATGAAGGTAAGGGTATCTCAAGACTCCTGCGTGAGAAGTGTGACTTTGTGGTATCACTACCAATGAGAGGAAAGATTGAATCGTTAAATGCGGCAGTTTCTGCGGGTATTCTGATGTATTCGATTTACAACATGCGTTTCCCACTATAGGGGGAGTGTTGTATGGAAAAGGACAATCCATGTGAACTATTATATATGTGCAGGATGGGAGATGCGCATGCGCAATATCGCTTATTTGCTCAGTATGAAGGTTTACTTACATCGCTGGTGAATCAAACAATACAGGTATATCCACCAGTGAAAAACTATAAAAGATGATTTATTACAAGAAGCACGTCTTGGATTATTAGTGGCGATACATTGTTATCGAGAGGATAATCAAGCTAGCTTTAAAACCTTCTTGTGTATCATCGCAAAGAGAAGAGTTTGGAATGTCCTACGACAACTATCAGCGATTGGAAGAAATGAAGGTGCAGATATACTGGCGTTAGATGCGATGATGAATGAAGATGAAACATTCTATGATGTTGTCGAACAACAAAATAAGATGTTTAATCCAGAATATTATTATCATATGTCGATGCGTTTTAAACAAATGACACAAGGTATCATGTCATTATCAAAACGGGAAGTAGATGTAATGCGTTCTTGGTATGATGGGGATTGTTATGAAGAGGCAGCCCGGAATCAGAACTGTACTGTAAAGGCATATGATGGTCGTTTGCAGAGAGTGCGAGCCAAGATTAAAGATTACATATATCATAATCAATGATAAAACTTGACAGATAGTGTATGATAATAAAGTAAACTGAAACAGAAAATAGTAAATGCATGTCAGCGATGATTTGTCGATGGCATGCATTTTGTTGTTTTATAGAAGATTTGAATATTCGCTCAAGTGTGCGCTTATAAAAACAAACTGCTTCAGTAGAGTTTGAAAAGGAGAATAGTATGAAACTCAAAAAACTAATGACAGGAGTACTTGCGGCATTCATGCTTGCAGGTTGTGCTCCAAAACAACAGCAGAACACTACAAAATTAAAAATCGTAGCTACAACATTCCCACAATATGATTGGATTCGTGAGATTATCGGAAAAGATAATACTAATGTGGACCTACAATTATTGATGAAGAACGGTGGAGATTTGCATAGTTATCAACCAACTGCAGGTGATATCGCAAACATCGCTGATGCAAATCTATTTGTATACGTTGGTGGTGAATCTGATGAATGGGTAGATGATGCGTTAAAAGAGAAGACCAACAAAGATATGAAGGTTGTAAATATGATGCAGACACTTGGTGATGACATCGATGAAGAAGAGGAAGGCTTAGAAAAAAGAAAGCGAAGACCATGACCATGAAGAAATTGAATATGATGAACATGTTTGGTTATCACTCAAGCGTGCACAGAAAATCGTAAAAGCAATTGCGGATGAATTAGAGAATTGGATTCAACAAATGCAAAGAAGTATCAGGAAAATGCAGAAGCGTATATCGCAAAGTTAGCTGCTTTAGATAAGTCTTATGAATCTACAGTCAATACAGTTAAAAATAAGACATGGATCTTTTGCAGATCGTATGCCATTCCACTATTTAGCAAAAAGATTATGGTATTACAACATACGCTGCATTCAATGGTTGCTCAACAGAAACAAATGCAAGCTTTAATACAATTGTCTCTCTTGCCAAGTACGCAGATGAGTTGGGTATCAAACATATTATGACAATTGAAGGTTCTGATAAGAAACTTGCAAAAGCAGTCATTGAGAACACAACAGATAAGAATCAAGACATATTAACATTGAACTCATTACAGTCCGTTAGCCAATCAGATATTGATAAGGGCTTAACATACTATGGCGCAATGGAAGAGAATTTAAAGGTATTAGCACAAAGTTTTAACACGGAGGTTAAGTAAGATGACACATTTGATTACATGTAAAAATCTATCCGTTGGACATGAACGCACGAAAGTTGCGGGACCTTTTAACTTGGAAATCAACAGTGGAGATTATTTATGTGTAATCGGTGAGAATGGATCGGGTAAATCCACGTTCATGAAAACCATCTTAGGTTTAATCAGTCCAATTGAAGGAACGATTGAACATGATGAATCCTTCAATGCAAGAGAAATTGGTTACCTTGCACAACAGACACAAGTCCAAAAAGATTTCCCATCTTCAGTTGAAGAAGTTGTTTTGATCCGGTTTTGTAGGTCACTTAGGACATCGCTGGTTCTATAACAAGAAAGAGAAAAAAGAACTTGCGAAGGAGTATATGGCCAAAAGCTGGCGTCGATAGACTCGTAAGCATTGTTACCGTGATTTATCCGGTGGACAACAACAGCGTACACTACTTGCTAGAGCGTTATGTGCTGCTGATAAGATGATTCTATTAGATGAACCGGCAGCAGGACTTGATCCAGATGCAATGCAGTATATGTACGATCTCATTTCAAAGTTAAATAAAGAAGGCATGACAATTGTAATGATTACACATGATGTACCTGCGGTGGTGCAGTATGCAAATCGTATTGTTCGCTTCGTGGATGGTAAAGTCAAGGAAATTTCCACAGATGAATATCGAAAGGTGGTGGAAGAATGCTAGCTGAATTACTACGCTATCTTGGATATCCCTTTGTAAGATATGCCATCGTTGCGGCGATGTTAATCTCACTATGTTCTGCACTTGTAGGTGTTATCCTTGTATTAAAGAGATATTCCTATATTGGAGATGGTCTATCGCACGTTGCCTTTGGTGCGATGTCGATAGCACTTGTATTAGGGATGATTCAACAGAAGATGTATCTTGTCTTTCCGATTACAACAGTAGCGGCGATATTGATTCTAAAATCAGGACAAAATAAAAGAGTTCAAGGGGATGCGATTGTCGGCATGATTTCGACTGGTGCACTCGCACTTGGATATCTATTAATGAATCTATTTCCACCAACTGCAAATATCAGTGGTGATGTATGTAGTACACTCTTTGGTTCTACATCGATTCTGACACTTTCCAAAGCAGAGGTTTGGTTATGTGTAATCGCATCTATCATCGTTCTAATCATATTTGTAATGTTATATCCGAAGATTTTTGCGGTAACGTTTGATGAAAACTTCTCTAAGGCAATTGGTCCTAAAGCAAATCAGATTAATTTAATCTTGGCGGTTATTATTGCGGTTATTGTTGTTTTAGCAATGAATCTTGTAGGTTCTTTGTTGATTTCTGCACTCGTAATCTTCCCTGCATTATCGGTAATGCAGTTATTTAAGAGTTTTAAAGCTGTATTGATCGGTGCAGCAGTTCTATCAGAAATTTGTACGGTTACTGGTATGCTTGTAGCGATACTTTGCAGTACACCTGTAGGTGCTACAATTGTAACGGTTGATATTATTGCGTTTATTATCTGTTGGTTGATTCGTGCGATGAAAGCGTAAGTAGTAATGAAATATATCAAGAAATTTATCCTAATCTTTCTTAGTGTAGGGAATTATTACATTAGCTTTTCTATATACACACCAACCAAACGCGGTAAAACCAGAGCAGAGTAAAGAGACCGAAGTGGATTATGACTTGTCTGTACTAAGTGGAAATGTTGTATACTCGCAAGTATATGCAATGATGACAAATCCAGAAGAATATGTGGATAAGACATTTAAGATTTCCGGAGTCTTTGCGCTAGGCAAAGATAAAGATGGTAATACAATGTATGGCTGTATTATCAAAGATGCGTTGGGTTGTTGCCAACAAGGTATTCAATTCCCAATGGGAAGGAAATCATAAATATCCGGAGGATTATCCGGATTTAGGGACAGAGATTACAGTTATAGGAACGTTTAGTTATCAAAAGGATGGAAATATTGTTTCCTTATTATTAAAGAACGCAGAAATGAAGGTGGATTAAAAACCCACCTTTTTCTTATTGAAGAGAATGTAGTATATAAAAAGAGTATCTTACAGGATACTGTTATATTCCAAAATGAACTGATTTGTGATTTTAATATGAAACAGGCGGTTGGCTCGTTGCGAGTTTACGATTTTTGTGCTATTGTAATCAAGACTTTGAAGGAGTTTTTCGTAATGGCAAAAGAGGCGAGAAAAATTATTCTTGCGTGTGAAGAATGTCTTGCACGCAACTATACAACAAACGGTTCGAAAAACAGCACAAAGAGATTGGAGCTCAAAAAATTCTGTCCAAAATGTGGCAAGATGACGCTCCATAAAGAAACAAAATAGAAAGTAGGCAAGGCGATGTCTGAAGAGATGAAAGATAAGAAAGCTGCAAAGTCTGAAAAGCAGCAGGCTAAAGAAGCTAAGAAGTTAGCCAAGAAGAATAAACCAGCAAAAGACCATTGGTTTACAATCAGCGGTATTACAAAAAAGAAGCAAAAGCGTGTCGTTGGCCACATTGGACTAACCAAGGTAGCGAAGAAGGAACACTACAAAATACTGCTGAAGTATTAGCGTTCACAATCTTCTTTGCACTATTCTTTGTGTTGTGTGATTTAGGTGTTGCATATCTAATGAAAGTTTTCGGGATTGGAGCGTAACAATATATGACAACAAATGAGAAGGCAGTAATTTCTGCGATTGATGATGAACATGAAACTAGATGGTATGTTGTAAATACATACGCTGGTCATGAAAACAGAGTTAAGGAAAATCTTGAGAAGCGTGTTGAAACAATGGGCATTCAGGATTCCTTATTCCGTATTGTAGTAGCAGAAGAAACAGAGACTGTTATTGGCAAGGATGGAAAACCAAAGGATGTTAAGACAAACGTATTCCCAGGTTACCTCTTCGTTGAAATGAAGATGACAGATGAAGCTTGGTACGTTGTACGTAATACTCCAGGTGTTACAGGATTTATCGGTTCCTCTGGTGGTGGTGCAAAGCCATTCCCAGTTGCACCAGATGAAATGGAAGCTATCTTACGCCGTATTGGTCAAAGTGATAAGAAGATTTCAATTGATTTCGAGATTGGTGATACAGTGAAAATTCTTGCTGGTCCATTCAGTGGAATGGAAGGAAGAGTTGCGTCATTGAATGATCAGACACAGACGGCTAACGTATTAATTATGTTGTTTGGTCGTGAAACACCAACTGATATCAACTATGGTGATTTAGAAAAAGTAGAATTGTTCTAGGAGGTTGACATGACAGTAGAATTAACAAAAATCCTAACAAGTTATGCGATTTTCGCGGTAATTTGGTATGTCCTACAGACCTTCGGATATTTTAAAGTATTACGTAAGACACCTGAAAATAAGCTTCTTGCATTTATTCCAGTATTGCGTGAACTTGTGATGTTCAAACTAGTTTGGAAAGCTAAGTATGCTGGAATTATCTGGTTTGTATGTGCAATCGGTGGTATAGCATTATTCTTGGCTGCTGCTAACACAGGTATACAGATTATTGGATGGCTTGGTCTTGTGATGATGATTGCTTCAATCGCAATTCATATCAAGAGATCTGGAAAGCAAGCAAAAGCATTCAACATCAGTGGTGGTATTACAACATTATTAATTTTCGCTAACCCAATCGGAAATATCGTAATCGGTATGGGGCAAGCTGAATACAAAGGTGCGAAATAGGAGTGTAGGAAACTACACTCTTTCCTTTTTGGAGATATGTAATGAAAAAACAAAGGATAAGTTTGAAGTATTTAAAGAAATATCAAAAAGAAAGTATTCTTGCGCCTTTATTTAAATTATTAGAGGCGTTAATGGATTTAACAGTTCCATTAGTGATTGCCCAAATCATTAAAAATGGAATTGGGCAGAATGATATGGGTTTTGTCTTAAAGATGTTTGGACTGTTGTTGTTACTTGCAGTATTAGGGATGACATTCTCCTTTACGGCACAGTGGTTTGCGGCTAAGGCAAGTACTGGGTATGCAACAGATTTAAGACAAGAGTTATTCGATAACATTCAAGATTTAACGTATGCTGAACTAGACCAACTTGGAACGGATACATTAATCACACGTATGACAAGTGATGTATTGCAAGTACAGACAGGATTAAATCTTGCTTTACGTCTACTACTAAGAAGCCCATTCATTGTATTCGGTGCAATGGTTGTTGCATTTACTATCGATGTAAGATCAGCACTTATCTTTGTGGTAACGATACCAGTCCTTGCGGGCGTTGTATTTACTATCATGTGGATTAGTATTCCCCTTTATACAAAAGTACAGAGTGCATTAGATAAACTATTAGGAACATTACGTGAAAACTTATTGGGTGTCAGAGTGATTCGAGCATTTCCGCAAGGAAGATGCAGAGATTCAACAATTTAACCAAGAGAATGATATCTTAACAAAGTATAACGAACATGTAGGTCGCTTATCCGCATTAATGAATCCTCTCACATATATTTTAATTAATGTGGCTATTATTACATTAATTTATGTAGGTGCAATACGTGTTGATGGTGGAATCATTGCACAAGCAGATATTGTTGCGTTATACAACTTAATGGCGCTCATCATTGTAGAACTAATTAAACTATCTTCCCTTATCATCACAATTAATAAATCACTTGCATGTCTTGAACGTATTGAAGCAGTGCTTGTGGTAAAGCGTGAGATGGTCTATAAGACAGGACCGGTAAAAGAAGATGAAAGTGCTCCAGCAGTTGTCTTTGATCAAGTATCCTTCTCTTATCCACAAGCCGGCGCAGATGCGATATCGAATATTAGTTTTGTGGCGAATCGTGGTGAAACAATTGGTATTATTGGTGGAACAGGCTGTGGTAAATCAACTATTGCACAATTAATACCGCGTTACTATGATGTGCAAAGTGGAAAAGTATGCGTGAATGGTGTAAATGTAAAAGACTATCCACAGGGAGAACTTCTAGTGAAAGTGGGAATGATTCCTCAGAAGGCAGTTCTATTTGAAGGTACAATTCGAGAGAATATGCAGTGGGGGAAAGAAGATGCGACAGATGAAGAAATCTGGCATGCATTAGAAATCGCACAGGCGGCAGATGTAGTAAGAAGTAAGAATGGATTGGATGCGATGATTGAGCAGAATGGTCGTAATCTATCCGGTGGGCAGAAACAACGTCTTACAATTGCTCGTGCATTATTAAAGAATCCTGAAATATTAATCATGGATGATTCCGCAAGTGCATTAGATTTTGCGACAGATTTAAAGTTGCGACGTGCAATTCATCATTTGGGAAATCAAATGACAGTCTTTATCGTTTCACAACGTGCTTCTACAGTACGTGCTGCCAATCAGATATTAGTATTGGATGATGGAAATCTAGTTGGAAAAGGAACGCATGATGAATTGATGGAGAATTGTAAGGTTTATCAGGAAATTTATTACTCTCAATTTCCAGAAGAAAAACCTGAGGAGGTTGTGGCATGAAAAAGAACACATCATTCCAGACCTTAGGGAAAGTTTTAAAGTTTATTGGAAAGTATAAAGTTTTACTCGTATTTAGTATTAGCTTATCGATTGTGGCGGCGATATTACAGTTGTATGTACCAATCTTGTTTGGCGCTGCAATCGATACAGTTATCAAACAAGGAGAAGTACATTATTCAAAACTTCTTTCAGTCTTAATCCATATTGGAATCTGTATTACGATTGCGTCAATTGGTCTTTGGGTGATGAATCTAATCAACAATCGTTTAACATATCAGACGGTTAAAGAGATTCGCGCAAAGGCAATGCGACATCTTCAACATATTCCGCTCTTATCTAGATGTACATAGTACCGGGGATATTGTTCAGAGTGTTATTGCGGATGTGGATCAATTGTCGGATGGATTATTGTTGGGATTTACACAACTATTTACAGGTGTTGTGACGATTATTGCGACACTAGTATTTATGTTATCGAAGAATGTACTCATTACTTGTTGCGTGATTGTGTTAACGCCAGTTAGTTTCTTTGTGGCAAGATTTATCTCGACACGTTCGTATCGTTTATTTCAAAAACAGACAAGTACGCGTGGGAAACAGACTGCCTTAATTAATGAAATGATAGGTAGTGAGAAGGTTGTAAAAGCATTTGGCTATGAGAAGCGTGCTTCAAAGCGCTTTGAAATGATAAATAAAGAACTACAACAGTATAGTCAGAATGCACTGTTTATTAGTTCCTTAACAAATCCATCTACACGTGCAGTCAATAATGTGATATATGCGATTGTAGCAGTGCTTGGTTCTTATAGTATTATGCAGGGTAATTTAACTGTTGGTGGATTGACGGTATTACTTTCTTATGCAAACCAATACATGAAGCCATTTAATGATATTAGTTCTGTAGTAACAGAGTTACAGAATGCGATGGCCTGTGCAGACCGTGTATTTACACTAATCGAGGCTCCGGCTGAAAGTGTAGATCCAAAATTAGATTTAGTGGAAAAGGAAGGTGCGATTGATATTCAAAATGTATTCTTCTCTTATCTACCAGACCAAAAGTTGATCGAGAATTTTAACTTTAGTGCGAAAACCTGGCACGACAACTGCTATCGTAGGACCAACAGGTTGTGGTAAGACGACGTTTATCAATTTGTTAATGAGATTTTATGACGCAAATCAAGGCGCAATTATGATTGATGGGCAGAATATCTATGAAGTAAGCCGTAAATCAATTCGTAAGAACTTCGGTATGGTTCTCCAGGATACTTGGCTAAAGAATGCAAGTATTCGTGATAACATTGCCTTTGGTGTCGAGAATGCTAGTGATGAAGAAATTATCGAAGCCGCAAAGGAAGCGCACAGTTGGGAGTTTATTCGCCGTATGCCGCATGGATTAGATACAATCGTAACAGATGACAGCTTAAGCCAAGGACAGAAACAGTTACTTTGTATTACTAGAGTATTATTGAGTAAACCTAACATGTTAATTCTTGATGAAGCGACCTCTTCTATCGATACGCGTACGGAACTTGAAATTCAAGCAGCTTTCAACAATCTTATGAAGGGACGTACTAGCTTTGTGGTTGCGCATCGTTTATCAACGATTCGTAACGCTGACCAAATTATTGTCATGAATGCTGGTAAAATTATTGAACAAGGCAATCATGATACACTAATGGCACAAAATGGATTCTATAGTCAGTTATATAACTCGCAATTTGTGACAACAAATGAATAACACTTAAGCGAAATCAGTCGTGGGTTTGACTAAAATGCGCAACGAAATCAGTTGTGGGTCAATCATATACAAAATGAGGATATCTATGTCATCATAGCTGGTGACTAAGATATCCTTTTTAGAAAAAGATTGAAATATAGTTTGATTTTATTTGTTTAATATATCAACAATTTGTTTGGTGTATGTACCACGTTTTTTGTGCTCTCGTTTTCTGGAATATAAACATGTGGTCAAGCAATAGAATAAGTTTGTCGTTTAGGCAGTATAGTGCACGTGCACGAAAACGTTCTAGGTTTGTATATCCATTGGATACCTCGATCAGTAAATCGAAGTTTCGATTGATATTTTTCAGCCAGTGTGTTGGATTGTCGTCTATCGTCATACGGTCTTCTAAAACTATTGATGATTGCTGGTTTCCAGTGCTTCAGTAAAGATATAAATTCCTTATAACAGTCTAAATCTGAGAGTTCAAATAGCTCAATCAGATAATCAAGTTTCATACTAGCTTCCTCAAAAGAGCAGTGTTTATTGAAGTCTCTATATAGTTCCTTTAATTCATACGCAAGCTTTAAATCAGGACTTATCTCCAACAATATGTTATAAAGGTCCCTGTAATTCATCTTCTGACGAAATTTTGAATTATATCTTGGCTCGTTATCGAGGTCGAATGAATCGGTTTCTAATAATTTATGCCAAGTCTTCAACAGATAGTAACTGGGACTATCATAGACACACTGTTTCATGATTCCAACACGTATGCGCGTAAAGCACTCCGTAAGGTGTTGGATGACATGGAAAGGGTTTACTGCTATTTCGCAATGCCTCAGGTACTTTTTACACACATCCCTATAAGGTTCCCACATATCGATCATCACGTACTTTACCTTGTCTCTCTCCGATTGTGGAATCATTTCAAAATATTTCGATAGTGTTACTTTCGAACGGTTTGGAAGTATCTCGTTTAATGTCCTGTGATTGTTGTCTACGAATACGCACAAGTATGAACCACCATATTTCACCATAGAAGAAGATATCTCATCGATACCAAGGTTCTCAGGAAGTGTTAATCTAGGTGCACGTATGAAACTATCTGCATACATCCTTACTCTCCAGACAAAAAGACAATCCCGTAGAGAATCACTCTTTGGAATTGTCTTTTATCAAATCTATCCCCATGGGATTTTATAGCGTGTTTTTGAAAACCCACGCTATTTTAAATTACCTTAATTTTTCTAACACTCATAGGTGACACTATTTTCTTTTGTGTATTCTTTCAATGTAATTTTCATAATCATCTATTGAGCGTACAAAACTTATATTGTACAACGGTTGTATTTGTTGGTTGTATTTAATTTTAGCAACCAGATGCTACCGTTTCAGTCCATGCTTGCTGGTCTACAACCCATACATTGTCAAACTGTGCAGGAACATACTCTGCGCCAACCTCAACTTTTTTGACGGTATAACTGGAGTCCTCATGTTGATTATTAAATTCATCTAGGTTGTTATAAATACGACCCGTCTGATCCCCCACAAATTTATCTTCATAAATACCACGGATATGTTCAGGCACAACCTCACGTTGCTCATAATGGCCTACCTCTGGGTGAGTAACTGTTGTATAAGTAGGCACACATGGTGTAGGTGTCGGCTGACTATAAGTGTCTGTTTGAGTATTAGTAGGAACATCATTCTCAGGAGCAACTGGAGTAGTTGTTTCAGTAGGAGTTGGTGTCGGCTCTTCCTTAGTTTCAGCCTTCTTATCATCAGCCTTTACTTCTTCCTTCTTATCAGACTTGTCTTCCTTAGTAGTATTGTCATTTTTAGCAGTTTCAGTGGTCTTAGACTGTTCAACTGTCTTAGAGCGGCAAGACTTAATAGCGAGGATTACTGCACCGATTAATGCCAATAGAAGTAAAACGATAATTAACTTTTTCTTTTTATTCATAACCCATATATCCCTTATTAAATTATATTTTACATATTATTAATAATAAAACAACTATAGAAACGATAGATTGATTCTTTTTTCACTTGAGGATAGTCTAAATACCATCTTTATCTTGACGCAAAACCTATATTATCCTATTATATAAAGGCACTTTTAGTGCACTCATGCGTGGGAGGATAGCAATGTCCGCTGACCACTGCATGTGGATTCTAATATAAGGAGGAAAACCACATGGCAAAGAAAATTGCAAAAGTAGCGAAGCTACAATTCCCTGCTGGTGGAGCTAAACCAGGACCAGCTCTAGCATCTGCAGGTATCAACATGCCTAAATTCTGTACAGAATTTAACGACAAAACTAAGGATCGTCACGGTGACATCGTTCCTGTAATTATTACAGCTTACGAAGATAAGTCATTCGACTTCGTCATCAAGACAACTCCAGCTGCTATCTTATTAAAGAAGGCTGCTGGTATCAACAAGGCTTCTGGAACACCAAAGACAGTTAAAGCCGGTAAGATTACAATGGCTCAGTTAAGAGAAATCGCTGAGTATAAGATGCCTGACCTCAACGCTAATGACGTTGAAGCAGCAATGAACATCATTGCTGGTACAGCACGTAACATGGGTATCGTAGTAGAAGGCGAGGCTAAGTAACAATGGCAGGAAAGAAGTACAGAGCAGCGTTAGAACAAGTAGATAGCGCTAAAGTTTATGATTACAAGGAAGCGATTGCTTTAGCTAAGAAGATCAGCACAACTAAGTTTGATTCTTCATTGAAGCTAGCTTCGTATTAAACGTTGACCCACGTCAGGCTGAACAGAACATTCGTGGCGCAATGGTATTACCACACGGTACTGGTAAGACACAGCGTGTATTAGTAATTACACAGGGTGCTAAGGAAGAAGAAGCTAAGGCAGCAGGTGCTGACTTCGTTGGTGGCGTTGATATGATTCAACAGATCCAAGGTGGCTGGTTCGACTTTGACATCATCGTAGCTACTCCAGACATGATGGGTCAGTTAGGTAAGTTAGGTAAGCTATTAGGTCCTAAGGGATTAATGCCAAACCCTAAGACAGGTACAGTAACAATGGATGTTGCGAAGGCAATTGATGAAATCAAGAAGGGTAAGGTAGAATACCGTGTAGACAAGGATGGAAACATCAACGTATTATTCGGTAAGGTATCTTTCACAGAAGAAGCTCTTGTTGAAAACTTCAAGGCTTTATATGACCGTATCTTAAAGGCTAGACCTGTAACAGTTAAGGGTACATACCTCAAGGGTGTAACAGTATCCACAACTATGGGTCCTGGTATCAAAGTTACAGTTGAATAAGTAATTTAAAAAACTCACAGTGATGTGAGTTTTTTTGTTTTCGCTATAATTTAATTAAAATCCTTGCTTAAAGAATTTACGGAAGGCGGATACTTCTTCGGTAGATTGTGTTACAGAAACACAGTACTCTGCACGTTCACCAATTCCTGGTTCGTAAGTAATTGGTTCAAGTTGGAAGGATGCCGCAGGACTTTCCGCAATACAGTAGCCCATAGATGTACGTATTGATGAACCATTTTCTTTGTTAAAGAATACTGGTTGGTCATATGTGGAAAGAGATGGGTCAACATAGATAACAACTACTTCACCAGTTTTATATCCCACGATAAAGTTGTAATGATGAGTAACTGATGCAATTACAGCACTATGGTAATTTTCGGAATGACAATACACCAGTTGATAATCATCACCATTTGGGACGGCTTCATTAAAAATTTCGCGCATACGAGCTTTATTTTTGATGTTATCTTCGTCGGATGCACCTGTGAGTGCTTTAAAAACCAAGAATATTCATAAAAATCTCCTTTATTACAAGTTATAAGAAAATTATAGTGTTGATTCCAATACTCTTCAACAGTAGAACGTCAAATTTGAATATTAAAAACGTGATAAAATAGAGATAAGTTAGAGGTGATACTATGTTAGATAAAGGAAGACTAAGTCGTGTCATTGAGAAGATGACAACAGATTGTTTATTGATTACAGATCCTATTTCTATTGCATATCTTTGTGGAAAGAGAATAGAACCAGGAGAAAGATTTCTTGGATATTAATTGGAAAGGAATTGAACCAGTTTTTGATTTTGAATCAATTATTCCGTTTTTCTGAAGAGATTGGTGTAAGAGTAGAGTATTATAAAGACACAGATAGAATTACAAAGGTCATTTCAAAGTTTATCGATAAAAATAGTAGTTTAGGTGTAGATAAAATTATGCCAGCTAGATTCCTAATTCCTATGATGGAAGAAAGCATAGCATCTGAATTTAAACTTGGATCTTACAGCAGTCGATGCATACACGTGCTGTGAAAGATGCTCGTGAACAAGAACTCATGCGTGCAGCATCTCATATCAATGACTTAGCAATGGCGGAGTTTAAGAAACTCATACATGAAGGTGTAACAGAAGTAGAGGTTGCTTCACAGATGTTAGATATCTACCTAAAGCTAGGCGCAAGCGGATATTCTTTTGAGCCTATCGTTGCCTTTGGTAAGAATGCGGCTGATCCACATCATATGCCGGATGACACGGTATTACAGGAAGGTGATACAGTACTCTTCGATGTTGGTTGTGTGGTGAATGGGTATTGTTCAGATATGACAAGAACCTTCTTCTACAAGAAATATCCAACTGCAGAACAAGTAGAAATCTATAATCTTGTTCGCAAGGCTAATGAACATGCAGAAAGTTATTGTAAACCAGGTGTAAGACTATGTGATATTGATGCGGTAGCTCGAAACATCATCACAGATGGTGGTTATGGTGAAGATTTTACGCATCGACTTGGACATTTTATTGGAACTGAAACACATGAATATGGAGATGTATCACAAGCATTTACAGATTTAACAGTGGAAGGAAATACCTTCTCGATTGAACCGGGTATCTATCATCCAAGTATCTTAGGATGTCGTATTGAAGATTTGGTTTTGATAACAAAGGATGGTTGCGAAGTGTTAAATCACTATCCACATGAGATAGAAGTTATCGAATAAAGTCATAAAGGAGGAATATCCATTGATTAAGAATATGAAAAAGAGCAGATTTTTAATTCTATCAATTATCGGAATCATCGTTATTTCCCTGGGAATATTAAACTGTAACAAGCTAGGTAAGAAGGCAGGAGAAGATTTAACGAAGTATGACTATGTTGCAAGTTTCTATTCCATTCATCAAAATGGAAAGATGAATCCACAAACGAAGATAGTTTTTGCAAGTAGTGATAAGGAACAATTGGAATTTAGCGACAAAGTATATACTGCAGGTAGACTATTCCAAGAAGGAAATACAGTCCTAGCATATTCTTTCAGTGGGAATAAATCGCTACTCTTTGAATCAACAGCAGGATATTCAACATTCTCAATGGCCAAGGGTGTATTTGAATCAACCATATATACAGTGGAACTTGCCCTCAATGGGACAAATGGAAGAATTGAAGTGATTAACATTGATGACGATCAGTAGGTGAAATACGGGATATAATCCGATACACAAGTCCAGATCATAAAGTAACCACATCGCCAGTAATTTATTCATCGATTTATCGTGCGGTAGAAATTGGTACAAGAATCTACTTTGTAGGATATGATATGGTTCAAGATCAATATGAATTGTCTTATCTGGATGAAGAAACAAATGAACTCCATTATGTAGATAACTGGCGCTATACTTCTGTTAGTTTTGAAGAATTGTTATATGTAAATGGAAAAATTGTGACGGTAGAAAATCCTTATAATAGTCGCTTTATGGAAGGATATTACATTACCAGAGACGCTCAGCTTAACAAGTATGGGACAGATACCTTAAAGGCAAAGAGTGTTTCACTAGATACAAAGAGAATCATTTCTGCATATGCGTATAAAGACCATATTCGCTTAGTAACGGTTGATAATCATCTACTGGAATATACAACGGTTTTAGAATTAGTATCCGATAGGGTTATCGGGAACTGATTTTGCGAAACTATATACGAATACCGACTATAAGTTGCATGGAATTCGTTATTTAGGAAATAAGGCAGCAGCAATCGTAACACCAAATACAGAAACAACAACAGAATTAGGAAAAATCTTAGAATTTGATGCGGATACATTAACTCTACAAAAAGAGTATTACAATTCCTCTATCAGAAAAATACAGGTTGGGAAACAGACTTTTGTGGATTTACTGATCGTTTGAAAAATAGTAAATTAGACGACAGTGATAACTGATAGAGTGATTGCATAGTGTTTACATATGGGGGGGATGACCATGAAGAAAATGTGTAGAATCTTGGCGTGTGTAAGTATACTATTCCTTACGGCATGCACAGCATCAAACAACCGTAGTACACAAACAACATCCACATCCGTTACAGAACAAAAGAAAGAAACTCCTGAACCAAAGGAAACAGTTTCTCCAGAAGTGACAGAAGCACTCCATGCATATAATGAATTGTTAGATAACATTGATGCATATGATTTTGGTATGGGTGATACAGTCTCGGGATCAGTATAACTGTATGGCATCGTGTATCTGAATCATGACATCCCACAATTGATTGTGGAAAAGTTCTATGATGCTCAATTTATTGCAGTGGCCAAGATTTTTGGATATGATCCAGAAACCCAAACATACATTTCCTCGGATGCTGTTTTCCAGATAGATAATCCATCTCAAATGAAATTGAGTCCATCTGAAACATATGGATGGTTTACGCTATTACAGGATCACAAAGGGCTGGTCTATACTGAAAATAATCGTAGTACACATGAAATTCTCAAGATTGAGCTACTGACATGGGATGATAATCAGTTAATCGTAAAGGAAATTACAAAAATGGAGTTCAATAGTCTTTCTAAAGAACCTAAGTTGATTATGCTCGAATCAATGATCGTAGATTACTAAAATAGAATATTTAGTGTATCCTGAATTAACAGGATACACTTTCATTTTGTTTGAACCATGTTTGTAATAATTGAATATATTGTTCTGTCTCTTCGGCGAAGACCATATGACGACAGTTAGGGAATAAGTGCCATGTAGAATGTTTGATATTGTCATGCATTGTCTTTGCAACAAGTGGAGTGCATAAGTCATTTGTTCCAGATATAATAAGGTAGGAATATTGATATGCTTTAATTCATCTGTAACTTCAAAACCTGCAAGACTACCAGTTGGTGTATATTCATTTGGTCCCCAACCATAGAGGTACGCTTCTTTACCTATCTTCTTCGGGCGTGTTAAGCAATCGGGTGCTTTGCCAACTTCGTGTAGACACCTGCAATGTGCATGCATGAAATGAGTATTTGCGGTGATGTAGTCTTCACTTTCATAATTACCTGTATTTTCCGCAATCTCTATTGCGCGTTGATCAGATTCAGACATGAAACGAATCATGCGATGTTGTTCACTTGCCCAAAGAGAAGCGGAAGATAATGTGCTAGATAGTATCAGTGATTCAATACCAGTGGGGTTGTAATGTAATACATAGTCTAGCGCAAGCATGCCACCCCAGGATTGACCTAAAAGATGAACCTTTGTTAGGTTGAGATGCTTGCGTAATGCGATTAACTCATTGACCCAAGTTTCGGGTGTCCATAATTTAGGATGACCTTCAACGTAGGAATTTCCACAGCCAAGTTGGTCATACATGACAAGACAATAATCATCACAAGCAAGTGAATCAAGTAGTTCGAAATAGTTATGTGTAGAACCAGGTCCACCATGTAATAGGACTAACGCAGGTTTGGTAATGTTACCGACAATACGATAGTAGGTTTGATAGTTTAAAAATGGCATGCAGCCTTCTGTAATTTTCATATGCATAGTATAACATGCTAGAGATAATGAATTTCACATTTTTGTAGGAAACATATTGTCTGAAGGTTTTTAGACAATACGTATAATTAGAATAGAGGTTTATAGCATGGATAGACAGGATAGATTACTTTTTCTTATTAGTGAAGGAAAATGATGCGGTAAAATCTCTAACAGAGAGTTAGCTGATGTTTTTGGTGTGACTGCTCGAACGATTCGTAATGATATTGAAGGCGCTCAATGATGTGGTTGTTTGTAATGGGGCAAGAATCAAGATAGAACGTAAAGGTATTTCAATTGAAATTCAAGATAAAGAAATGTTGGAGGATTATTTACAGTCTATCGAGAGTAATCGTGAAAGAGTTCTAACTACGCAAGATACGTATTCGCCAGATTATAGAAACCTTACTTTACTTCAGATCGAAAGTGTGCGTATGGATGATTTAGCGGATGCGATGTTTATCAGACCGTGCAACACTAAAGAATGATATGAAAATTGACGCACGCAACATCCTTGCGGATTTTGGTATTGAGATAGATTATCCGTGCATACCAAGGATATGCGTGCAATTGGTAGTGAACAGCAGTATCGTCTTTGTTCTAACTCAGAATCACAGATGGAAGAACCGTTTCTATACCCAACAACTACCAGAAAATAATCGATTGGATATCATTCATAAAATTATCACAGATGAGTTGAAATACAATTTTATGATTTCGGATTTATCACTGAATAATTTAACATTTCCATATCTATATCGCAATTCAACGTATCCTAGATGGCAAAAGTGATTCATCTTGGTAAAAGAAACAGAAAAAGCAGATGGAAAATGATAGTGATATTGCGATGACCAAGGCTATCATTTGTGATATTGAAAAAGAATTTGATGTGAAGTTTCCAGATAGTGAGAAGTGTATTACAGTGCTAATGCATTTGAGTAGTAAAGAAAGATTATCCGACTCAAATAATGGACAGCAAAAGTAGTTCTGTTGTGGATGAAGAAACATTTGAAATTGTTTTGCGCAATGTTAGAAGCAGTTAATGAAAACGTTCCGTATTGATTTGCGGTATGACTTTGAACTTGTGACATTATTATCTCTACATGTCATACCGTTTAAAGTGAGATTACAGAATCACATCGCAAGTTATAATCCGCTAGCGAATCAAATCCGTGAGCACTTTGTGCTTGCATACTCAATGGCCACTGTTGCCTGTGGTGTATTAAAGAAAATGTATAACAGATGTATCTGTAAAGATGAGATTGCGTACATTGCGTTACATTTCAACGTAGCGCTGGAAAAGAAGCGTGAAAAACAAACAAAAGAAAAAGTATTAATTGTCTGTGGAAGTGGACGGGCAAGTTCTGAGTTATTGCGTTATCAGATTGAAGAAAAGTTTGGTAAGAATCTAGTAGTCGTTGGAACTGCGAGTTTAAATACACTGCATAATCAGAGACTTGATGGAATTGATTACATCCTGACAACTGTACCAATTGAAGAAAAACTAAACATACCAGTGATTGAAGTCAATGCTTTCTTGGGGAAGAGTGCAATTGAAAATGTTCATGCGATGATCCAGAAGACACGAGACTTACAAATCTTTAATTACTTCCGTGAGGATATGTTCTTTGGGGATTTACCATATAACGATAAAGAGGAAGTTATTCATTTCTTATGCATGCAAGCACAGAAGAAAGTGGATATCTCAAATGACTTTGAGGAAGCTGTGCTTGAAAGAGAAAGTATTGGAGCAACTGCATTTGGAAATATGGTTGCCATTCCACATCCAATCCACCCGATGGGTAAGGAAAGCTTTGTTGAGATCGGCATCTTACAAAAACCAATCCAATGGGATAAGGATACGGTACAAATCATCTTCCTATTATCTATGAAGGAGAAGGGCGATGATACCATGCCTGCATTCTATAAAGTACTCAGTCAGATTGTGAGTTCTGACGAATACACAAAGGACCTAATCCGTACACAAAGCTTTGATAAGCTACATGAAATTATTCTGAAGATTGAAGAAGAATCCGTATAATGAATTTCCATTTTGAAATTGAAAAAGTGAACTGGTCTCGATTGTTGAATAGATGAGACAATGTAGATACAGGCGAAAGGAGACAAAAATGTTTGCAAAAGAATTAACGATTTTCACGGACAAAGTTTATCGTGACAAGTATGAAGCAATTGAAGAGATTGCACATTTACCAAATGAATTTGTAAATAATAACGATGAGTATGCTAAGGCTGTTATTGACCGTGAAAACGTAATCGCAACCTATATTGGTTATGGTATTGCAATCCCGCATGCAATCTCAGCTGCAGTCAATCAAGCATTTGTTATCTATGTGAAATTCTTGAATGGATGTCCATGGACAAATGAAGATGGCGAAGACAGAGTGGATCACATGATGATGATTGGTGTACCTGCTGATAAAGGATCTACGCAACATTTGAAGATTCTAGCAGAGCTTAGTAAGAATTTAATGCACGAAGATTTCCGTGAGAAATTCTTAAATACAAAGAGCCCTGAAGAGTCTTACGAACTTTTGAAATCGATTGAAAAGGAGATGGAAGCATGAAACTAGTAGCAGTAAGTGCATGTACAGCAGGTATTGCGCATACGTACATGACACAAGAAGCAATCGAGCAGGAATGCAAGAAGAGAGGCATTGACTGCAAGGTTGAAACACAAGGTGGTATGGGTATCAATAATGAGTTGGAACAAGATGAAATCGATGCGGCTGATGTCGTTATTCTAGCTATCGCAATTGGCATCGAAGGCGATGAACGCTTTGATGAAAAACGTGATGCAGGTAAGGTTATCGAAGTTGATCCAACACAAGCAATCAAAGACATCGAAATTAATTGATAGAGCGGAGGCTTTGGCAAATGAGTGAGATGAATCATAAGTTGAAAGAAACTGGACGTAGTTTATTTAAAGCATTTAATACAGGTATCTCATACTTCTTACCAGTCATTATCGCTGGTGGTATGTTATTCTCATTTACTTTATTTACAGGTCATATCGAGAATGGTGCAATCATTCCAAGCAATCAGTTCTGGCAGAACGTGTATAGCTTAGGTATTGCCGGCTTCTCCATGATGGTTCCGGTTATCTGCGGATATATCGCTTACGCTATCGCTGGAAAACCTGCATTAGCTCCAGGTTTGATTATGGGTTATGTCGCAAATAATCCGATCGGGGAAGAACAATTATCTACAGGATTTATTGGCGCATTACTATTAGGTTTTATCGTAGGTTACTTCGTTAAGTGGATGAAGACTTGGAAGGTTATTGACTCCTTGAAGCCAATGATGCCTACATTCTTTATTCCTCTATTAACGACATTTGTCGTTGGTATCTTCTACATCTATGTTTTAACAGGACCTATCAATGCGTTTGTACAGGTTATCGTTGATGTTATGAATGGCTTAAGTGGAACAAATGCAATCTTGTTAGGACTTGGAATTGGTTTACTCGCAGCTGCCGACTTTGGTGGACCATGTTCAAAGGCTGCTACAGCTTTCACACTTGCGTTAATGTCTGAGGGAATCTATGGACCTAACGGTGTATTCCGTATGTGCTGTGCAATTCCTCCACTTGGTATGGGTCTTGCGTCATTCATTTTAAGAAAGCATTATACAAAGGCAGACCGTTCTGTAGGTATCTCTGCTTTCCTACTTTCCTCAGGTGGTATTACGGAAGGTGCTTGGCCATTTGCAGGTAAGGACTTCAAGCATACTTGGATTGCATGTGCAATCGGTACAGCAATCGCTGGTGCATTAGGTATGGTACATGGTGTATCTTCCGTTGTGGCATTTGGTGGTATTGTTGCGATTACTGGTGTCATCGAAGGACAGGTTTGGTATGTTGTGGATATGTTAATTGGTGCGCTGATTATCGTGGCAATCTTAGCAGTCTCAAAGAAACCATTAACAGCTGAAGAGCTAGCAGAAGACAATAAATAATAAAAGGCATAATCGCAAATATACACTAAAGGGTGTGATCTAGGTCACATCCTTTACTATGTTACAGAGTTCAGCTGGTTTCTAGTTCATATAAATGAATTAGATACTTCTTTGAATAGAAAACAAAAACACTTTAGATTCATTTAGTATCTAAAAGTGTTTTGTGAATATCTGAAAATAAGTTATAGAAATTAAAAATCAAAGATTCTTTCATTTCAGAATCAATTTTAGCCAGTGTATCTGAAAGTACCTCTTTTTCTAAGCGAAGTTAGCCATGAGGAGAATTGTACAACATCAAATGCATAGAGTTTGATTTGAGTTCGTATTCATTATCAGACCATGTATCAATCGGTGATTCATTATGCTGGATGACTGCTTCTAACTTATCTAAGGCTTTGTATATTTTAGACTCTAGGGTCTCTTGTTTGTTCATTTCACTATATAGTTCTGACATTCGTGTTGAAATATTTTCAGGGAGTGTATTTACCCATTGCGATAATAATGAATCTTCAATATCACGGTCGTGATTTGTTTTAATAAACGTTGGAATATCACCCGTAAAACATTCGCCTAGATCATGAATTAAACACATACTAATTACTTTATCAATATCTGCATCAGGAAATTCATCCTTTAAAAGAAAGGCCATAAGGGAAATTCTCCAACTATGTTCAGCGACACTCTCGATTCGTCTTTTACTCGTGGTGCAGTGTCGTGGAGTATCTTTCAACCTTTCTGCGATATGTAGTATCTCTAAGTATTCTCTTGGATTCATAGTGAGTCATTCTCCTGAAATCTATATTGGCAAGTAAAATCTTGTGATTCAAAAACATCATATTTAGTATATATCGTCATAGGTTATAGTGTGTATCTCTTTTTTAGATAAGGGTGGAAACTTTAATGATAGTTTGCTGGAAAGACAATGGAAATAACAATGTAGATGGAACTTGACAATCTGAGAATGCGTGGTATCATATCATCGTTATCAAATACCACAGACAGTAACGGCGTATGCTTAATAAGGTTACCGAGGTAGATGAAAGTTCATATCAATGTACTTTTGCTCTCGCTGTCTGCGAGGGCTTTCTTTCTAAATGTGTATTCGATAACAGAGAATAGGAAGGTGAAGTATGAATCAGACTGTATTAGAGTCTAAGCAGGGTGTCGTTTCCGAAATTAAGGAAAAATTCACTAACTCTTCATCAACTATCGTTGCCGAGTACCGTGGCCTCTCAGTTGCTGAGGTTACAGAACTCCGTAGAGCATTACGTGCTGAAGGTGTTGAACTTAAGGTTTATAAGAACACATTAGCTAGTAAGGCTGCTGAAGATGCAGGATATGGTGATCTTAAGGATTGCTTAACAGGTCCTAACGCATTGGCATTCGGTGGAGATGAAACTGGTGCTGCTCGTGTAATGGCTAAGTTTGCTAAGAAGCACAAGGCATTAGTTCTTAAGGGTGGTATTGTTGAAGGCAAGGTTGTTGACCTCAACACAGTAAATGAACTCTGCACTACCAAACAGAAGGCATGCTCAGCATGTTGCTATCTGTACTGAACGCTCCAGTATCTTCATTCGCACGTGCTGTGAATGCTGTTGCTGAAGCAAAACCAGCTAACGGAGCTGCTCCGGTTGCTGAAGAAGTAAAAGAAGCTGCTGAGGCAGCTGCCTAAGAAAGAAATAGAAGAGGAGAAATTAATCCATGGCAAAGTTAACACAGGAAGATATCCTAGCATATCTTGATGAAGCTACAATTCTTGAACTAAATGAACTCGTAAAGGGCTGTTGAAGAGAAGTACGGCGTTTCTGCTGCTGCTCCAGTAGCAGCTGCTGCTCCAACAGAAGCTGCTGCAGCTGCTCCTGCCAAACAGTTAATGTTGTATTAGCTGCCGCTGGTGACTCTAAGGTAGGCGTAATTTAAGGTTGTTCGTGAAATCACAGGTCTTGGACTTGTCGATGCTAAGAAGCTCGTTGATGGAGCTCCTGCAACAATCAAGGAAAAACGTTTCTAGCGAAGAAGCTGAAGAACTCAAGAAGAAGCTCACAGATGCTGGTGCAACTGTTGAATTCAAGTAATCTAGAAAATAACAGAAAACACATGAAAAGCCGAATAATCAATTGTTCGGCTTTTCGGGTGATAGAAAAGGAACAGTTAATGGCACATTATTTTACCGATAACCGAAATCTGGATGAGAACCGGAAGGAACATACTTTCCGGTTTTTAGACCGTTTATATATCTTTACGACTGACAACGGCGTATTTTCAAAAACAGGTGTAGATTATGGCAGCTATGTCTTACTGAAAGCAATCAGCAAAGAAGAACTCCATGGTAAGGTCTTGGATATGGGTTGTGGATATGGAACGCTAGGTATCATTACAAAATCATTATTTCCTAGCTGTGAAGTCACAATGGCAGATATCAATCCACGTGCTGTAGAACTGGCACAATTAAACTGTGGATTGAACCAAGTAGAGTGTACTGTGCTCGTTTCGGATGGATATGCTGAAATCAAAGGCCAATATCATTTTATTATCACCAACCCTCCGATCCGAACGGGAAAGAAAGTTATCTATAAAATGTTCGAGGATGCATATAGTCATCTAACAGCAGGTGGTTCTATCTATGCAGTTATCCGAAAACAACAAGGCGCAGAAAGTGCTAAGAAAAAGTTTGCGGAAATATTTGGAAATTGCGAGGTAATCTCTAAGGATCGAGGGTACTATATTTTGCAAAGTAGGAAGTTGACGGAATAAAAAAGTTGTTCTATTATAGTAAATTGCAAAAGAGTCGAATAGGGATGGGGTTATTCTACCCTTTTTCGACATTTCTGGCGGTGCAGGCGAAAGGATGGCGAACAAATGGAAAAATAAGCAGACATACCACGTTGTGCATTATGGCAACAAGGCAACTCGTAGAGATTATTCTAAAGTTAGCAGTGGTCTAGACCTACCTGATTTGGTAGAAATTCAGACTGCAGCTTTTGACTGGTTTCTAAGAGACGGTATTAAAGAAGTATTTAACGATGTGTATCCAATTTCAAACTATGCGGGTAATATTCGTTTGAAGTTCCTAGATTATGAATTCGGGGAACCAAAGTATTCAATTAGTGAATGCAAATACAGAGAAGTAAATTACAGCGCTCCTCTTAAGGGTAAGATGGAGTTAGAGGTTATGGATCCAGAAACTGGTGAAGTAATTACGAAGAATGAAGAGGTCTTCTTAGGAGACTTCCCTTTAATGACGCCAACAGGCACATTCATTATTAATGGTGCTGAGCGTATTATTGTATCTCAGATTGTTCGTTCTCCAGGTGCGTACTTTGATATTGAGTCAGAAGAGCGCACAGGTCGCGATACATACAAATGTGAATTGATTCCAAGCCGTGGAACATGGTTGGAATTCATGAGTGATGATAAAAAAGCTGCACTTGGCCGTATTTTAAATGTATCAATTGACCGCAGAAGAAAAGTATTAAGCTCAATCCTATTTAAGGCAATTGGTTTATCCTTGAACCTTGAACGTGGTGAAAATGCATTTGATACAACAAGCATGAAGAAGTTCTTAAAGGCTTTAAACTTGCCTGTACATTCAGACGTTATTGTGCCAGAAGAAGAACGTGAATTCCAGAATGACTACATGTTATTGTATACAGCTATCTTTGGAAATTACGAAGAAGTGCGTAATACACTTGCGGCAGATAAGACAAAGACTAAGAATGAAGCACTCTTAGCTGTCTATGAAAACCAGCGTGCTGATGAAATCGCAACAATTGATGGTGCGGTTACTTTAATGGACGCTAAATCTTTTCGACTATAGAAGATATGACTTAACAAAGGCAGGTCGTTATAAGGTTCATAAGAAGTTAAGTGTCTTAGACCGTATGGAAGGCCTATCTCTTGAAAAGGATTTAGTAAGTGCTGAAGGCAAGACTCTTGTAAAGAAGGGTGTTGTGATTGATAAGGAATTAAGAAATGAGTTACGTGCCGAAATTGATAAGGGTATCAATTGCCGTGCGTTACCATTTACACATACATTCTCACACCCATCTACAGCAGTGATGGATACATCTTGGAAGAATAGCTTAGTAGGACGTATCTTAGCAGTTGATTTAGATGGTAAGACAGAACGTACAACATTAGAAATGGGTACAGTTCTAACAGAAGAAGATGTAAAGGCTATCGCTAAGGAATTTAAGCAGGTAACTGTTTACTCTGGTATTATCGCTTCCCCTATTAAGGTAACAAACGATAATGTGAATGCAGTTCTTGACTACGGTTCCCGTATGTTTGAAATCGGCCGTGTTACATTAAACGGTGAAGATTTAACAAACGCTGATGGTGAAGTAATGTGTCCAACATACCTACCAGATGTTGAAGTGACTAAGCTTTCTACAGCTGATCAAGAAACAATCGTAGCTGAGGCTACAAACCATTCAGGTGAAGTAACTATTTGGCTAGTTGGTGCATGTGTACAGGAAGTAACTGTAATGCAAGAAGGTCACCCAGTGAACTTGATTGGTATTGACCCATTAAATGACAAACACACTATCACAATGAGTGATATGTATGCTTTATATAACTACGAACTTACAATGTTCGATGGTGTAGGTTCTCAAGATGATATTGATATGCTTGGCAACCGTCGTATCCGTACAGTTGGTGAATTAATTCAGAATCAGTTCCGTATTGGTTTATCACGTATGGAACGTGTTGTTAAGGAAAGAATGTCTATCGCAGATACAGCAAACTTAACACCTAAGCAGTTAACAAATATTCGTCCATTAACAGCTGCGATTAAGGAATTCTTCTCTTCATCTCAGTTATCTCAATTTATGGATCAGGAAAACCCACTTGCGGAGTTATCTAACAAGCGTCGTATTTCTGCGTTAGGACCTGGTGGTCTTACACGTGAACGTGCAGGCTTCGAAGTGCGTGATATTCACAACTCTCACTATGGACGTATCTGTCCAATCGAGACACCTGAAGGACCAAACATCGGTCTGATTTCTTACCTTACAACTTATGCGAAGGTAAATGAATATGGATTTATCGAAACCCCATACCGTAAGGTTGTAATGGCAAGGTTACTGATGAAATCAAGTACATGCCAGCGGATGAAGAAAATGATCACGTAATTGCACAGGCAAATGAGATTAAGGATGGACATCTTGTAGGTGATAAGATTATCGCTCGTATCAAGGGTGAAACTGTGATGGTTGACCGTAGCCAAGTTGACTACGCCGACGTATCCCCACGTCAGATCGTTTCTGTAGCGACTGCGTGTGTTCCGTTCTTGGAAAACGATGACTGTACTCGTGCCCTCATGGGTGCCAACATGCAGCGTCAGGCCGTACCTCTTATGAATCCACATAGTCCATTTGTTGGTACAGGTATGGAACACGTGATTGCACGTGACTCAGGTTCTGCTTGTGTTGCGACAGGTCCAGGTGTTGTTACATATGTTGATGCAACAAAGGTTGTTGTAGCAGAAGATAACGGCAATGAGAAGACATATGAACTAACAAAGTATCGTCGTTCTAACGCTTCTACTTGCTTAAATCAAAGACCTATCGTTTGGAATGGTGAACGTGTTGAACGTGGCACAATTCTTGCGGATGGTCCAGCGATGGAAAATGGTGAACTTGCTTTAGGTCAAAACGTTACAATTGCGTTTATGACATGGCATGGTTATAACTATGAAGATGCGATTATTATGTCTGAAAAGATGCAATCGCAGGATTATTACACATCTGTACATATTGAAGAATATGACATTGAATGCCGTGAAACGAAGTTAGGTCCAGAAGAGATTACTCGTGATATTCCTAACGTCGCTGAAAGTGCATGCCGCAACCTTGATGGTCGTGGTATCGTCATGGTCGGTGCAGAAGTGAAGGAAGGAGATATCCTTGTTGGTAAGGTTACTCCTAAGGGTCAAACAGACCAAACTCCAGAAGAGAAGTTGTTGATGGCTATCTTCGGTGAGAAGTCACGTGAAGTACGTGATAACTCCCTCAAGGTACCACATGGTGGTGCTGGTATTGTTCACAGTATCCGCGTATTCAAGCGTAAGGAAGACCATGAACTTCCACCAGGAGTAAATGAAGTTGTTAAGGTTTATATCGTTCAGAAACGTAAGATTTCTGAGGGTGATAAGATGGCTGGACGTCACGGTAACAAGGGTGTCATCTCTCGTATCAACCCAGTTGAAGATATGCCATATATGTCAGATGGAACTCCTATCGACATTATGTTGAACCCATTCGGTGTACCATCACGTATGAACATCGGACAGGTATTAGAGGTTCATCTTGGTTTCGCTGCGAAGAAGTTAGGCGTTAAATTTGCGACTCCAGTATTTGACGGTGTTTCTAATACAGACTTACGTGACATCATGAAGGAATCTAACTCTTCACCAGATGGTAAGTATGTTCTATATGATGGACGTACAGGTGAGGCATATGACGACCGTATCTCAGTTGGTGTCATGTATATGATTAAGCTTGCGCACATGGTCGACGATAAGTTACATGCACGTGCAACTGGTCCATATTCACTTGTTACACAACAGCCATTAGGTGGTAAGGCACAAAATGGTGGTCAGAGATTTGGTGAGATGGAAGTTTGGGCTCTTGAAGCATATGGTGCATCTCATGTATTACAAGAAATCTTGACTGTGAAGTCAGATGATATTGCTGGACGTACAAAGACATACGAAGCAATTGTGAAGGGCAAGGATATGCCAGAACCTGGTATTCCTGAATCATTCCGTGTATTAGTACACGAATTACAAGCTCTTGCGATTGACGTACGTATGATGGATGACGCAGGCAATGAGATGGATCTCAAGCAGATGGAACAGGAAGAACTTAAGGAAGAAACAACACTTGATTTTGACCCATCTACACTTGTAAATGATGCGGAATCAAACGAAAATCTAACAATTAAAGATGAATTAGATGAAGAAATTCCTGAGGCAGCGACCGTAGGGTTCGATGACTTTGGGGAAGAAGATCAATAAGGAGGATGCTTAGATGAATATTAATAACTTTACAGCGATTAAAGTCGGTCTGGCATCACCAGAGAAAATCCTTGCTTGGTCATATGGCGAAGTAAAGAAGCCAGAAACAATCAACTATCGTTCTCAGAAGCCTGAGCGTGATGGTTTATTCTGCGAACGCATTTTCGGCCCTACTAAGGACTGGGAGTGCGCTTGCGGAAAGTTCAAGAAGATTCGTTATCAAGGCGTAGTCTGCGACCGCTGTGGTGTTGAAATCACAAAGGCTAGCGTTCGTCGTGAACGTATGGGTCATATTGAACTTGCTGCCCGGTAGCACATATTTGGTATTTACGTGGAATTCCTTCCCGTATGGCACTTCTATTAAACGTAGCGCCTAAGTCATTAGAAGAAGTTGTGTACTTCGTATCTTGGATTGTAACTGACCCAGGTGATACAAATCTTGAATACAAACAGATTCTTTCTGAGAAGGAATACCGTGAGAATAACGCTATCTATGGTGCTGGTAGCTTCGTTGCACAAACAGGTGCAGAAGCAATTAAGACACTATTAGAGCAGTGTGACGTTGAAGCTGAATATACAGCAATTATGTCTGAACTTGAAAAGTCTAGTGGTGATAAGCGCAAGAAGTTAATCAAGCGTTTAGAAACAGTAGAAGCATTCCGTAACTCTGAAAACAAGCCAGAGTGGATGGTATTAACTGTATTACCAGTTATCCCGCCAGATCTTCGTCCAATGTTACAGTTGGATGGTGGTCGTTTTGCGACTTCTGACTTAAATGATTTATATCGTCGTGTTATTACTCGTAATAACCGTTTAAAGAAGCTACTTGAACTTGGAACTCCTGCAATCATCGTTCAAAACGAAAAGCGTATGTTACAGGAAGCTGTCGATGCGTTAATCGATAACGGTCGTCGTTCTAAGGCAATTACAGGTGCTGGTGGACGTGCACTCAAATCCCTATCTCATTCCTTAAAGGGTAAGCAGGGACGTTTCCGTCAGAACTTATTAGGTAAGCGTGTCGACTTCTCTGGTCGTTCCGTTATCGCAATTGGACCATACCTTAAGATGTGGCAGTGTGGATTACCTAAGGAAATGGCAATTAACTTATATAAGCCATTTGTAATTAATGAATTAGTAAACTTACAGATTGCGTCTAACCCTAAGACTGCCGAGAAGTTAATTGGTCGTCAAGATCCACGTGTTTGGGATGTTGTGGAAAAGGTTATTGCTAACCACCCAGTATTCTTAAACCGTGCACCTACACTTCACCGTTTAGGTATTCAGGCGTTCTTCCACACGCTTAGTTGAAGGTCGCGCAATTCGTGTGCATCCGTTAGTATGTCCTGCATTCAATGCGGACTTTGATGGTGACCAGATGGCTGTCCATCTTCCATTAAGTGAGATGGCAAGAGCTGAAACTGAAGTCTTGATGTTAGGTTCTAATAACATCTTGGGTCCTAAGGATGGTAAGCCTATCGTTACACCTGGACGGGACTTAGTATTAGGTAACTTCTACTTGAACATGGAAGAAACAGCTGAAGAGTTCAAGAAGAAGGCAGATGCTCTAGAACAGCTTGGTGAAAAGACTGAAGCAGCAAGATGGAGAAGATACAGTGAGAATGAAGGACACGTATTCAAGGATGTCAACGAAGTAATGATGGCATACCAGACAGGTGTTGTTCACTTACATAACCGTATCGCTCTTCCTGCTAGAGCAGTTAATAAGACAGGCTTTACAGAAGAACAAAATAACAAATACTTATTAACAACAGTTGGTAAGATTATCTTTAACGGTGTATTCCCTGCAGATTTCCCATACCTCAATGAGGTAACTCCAGAAAATCTAAAGGCAACACCAGATTCAGAGTTTGTTCCACTAGGTACAGATATCAAGAAGGAATTTGCTGGCCGTAAGGTAGCATCTGAATTTAGGAAGAAGGACTTAGGAAACTTGATTGCGGCTGTCTTTGACCACTATAAGACAAATGGCACATCAGACATCTTGGATAGTTTGAAGGATATGGGATACCTCTATTCAACATTAGCAGGTATGACTGTAGCCCTCAGTGATATCTCTGTAGCACCTAACAAAGAAGCATTAGTAGCCGAAGGTCGTAAGAAGGCTGAGCAGTTCAATATGTTACGTGACAGAGGTCTATTAACACCTCAAGAATGGGAAGCGAAGTTCTCCTCACTCTGGAATGATGTTAAGAACGATGTTGGTAACAACTTGATGGAATCCATGGCGCGTATGAACCCAATCAACATGATGGCTGTATCTGGTGCCCGTGGTAACAAGAACCACTTTACACAGTTAGCTGGTATGCGTGGATTGATGGCTCGTCCTACACAGTCTAAATCCCGTAAGGAATACCAACCATCTATTATCGAAGTTCCAATTTACTCATGTTTCCGTGAAGGTATGAGTGTATCAGAGTTCTTTATCTCCACGCACGGTGTACGTAAGGGATTAACAGATACAGCCTTGAAGACTGCTGAATCTGGATACTTAACACGTCGTCTTGTCGATGTTGCTCAAGAAGTTATCATCGGAGAAGAGGACTGTGGAACAGAGCGTGGATATCTCGTTAAGAATATCTATGAAGATAAGATTCTACGTCCGGATGAAAAGCCAGTATTAATTGAAGGCTTATTCGATCGTATCGTTGGACGCTACACACAAAAGCCAATCTTAGATCCTAAGACAGGTGAAGTGATTGTCGAAGGTGATACATTAGTAGATGAAGACTTTAGCACAGAAGGTTGTTGCGGCTGGCGTTGAAGAAGTTTACATTCGTAACGTATTCACTGTGAATCCTACAAACGGAATCTGCCGTAAGTGCTATGGACGTAACATGGCTACAGGTAACCTCGTTGAAGAAGGCGAAGCTATCGGTATCATGGCCGCTCAGGCGATTGGTGAACCTGGTACACAGTTAACCATGCGTAACTTCCACACTGGTGGTGTTGCGACACAGAACGGTGATATTACACAAGGTCTTCCTCGTGTAGAAGAATTATTCGAAGCACGTGCACCTAAGGGATTAGCTGTCATCTCTAAGATTGATGGTGAAATCACAGATGTGCATGACAATGAAAACAAGACAGGTACAGTTATTGTTGTATCTAACGAAAACGAATCTATCGAACACAAGTGTGACTTAACACAGGTGAAGCGTCAGAACTTAAATATCGGCGATCATGTATCTGCTGGTGATAAGCTAACTGAAGGTCCAATCGCTCCAAAGGAATTATTGGAAGTTGCTGGTGTAAGAGCGGTTCAGGAATATATCTTGAAGGAAGTTAAGAAGGTTTACTCTTCTCAATCCATCGATATTTCTGATAAGCACTTGGAAGTAATGATCAAGCAGATGTTAAAGAAAGTCATCGTTATCGAAGGTAATGATTCTGGCTTAAGTGCTGGACAGACATTGTCACTCGCTACCATGAACGCAATTAACGAGGATCTACTGTTCGATGGAAAGAAACCAGCGAAGTTTGGTCCATTACTTAGGTATCTCCAAGTCAGCTGTTGAAACAGATTCATTCTTATCCGCTGCTTCCTTCCAGGAAACAACAAGAGTTCTTACAGAAGCTGCAGTTAGAGGTAAGGTTGATAAACTTGAAGGTCTTAAGGAAAATGTTATCATCGGTAAACTTATTCCAGCCGGAACAGGTAGAAACTTTGACCGTGAAACATCACGTCGTATTGAAGAACGTGCAATGGAACTTAAGGAAATTCGTGAAGAAAAGGCTAGAGAGCTCGCGGAAGCAACTGCAAATAGACTGCCAGATGAGATTCTCGAGCAATGCAGATGTGCATGTGAGTAGATGCAGAGTCCGCTCTTGCTTTAGCCTGAACGTATGAAAGTCAGAACATAATTTTGATTTCTAATGAATGCATGAAATGAAGCAGTCTGGAAACAGGCTGCTCATGCAGACATGAGAAAAATCTTGAAAAAATGATAAAAACATTGACATGAGGTAGATACTTGGTATATTAATACAGCACTCTTCGGAAGGAGAAGTGCAGAGATCTTTGAAAACTGAACAGGAATAAGACACATAAACAACGTCAAGCAAAACTTATACGAAGCAAGAGACTTCGTAAAATAAAAGAGTCAATCAAATGAAGAGTTTGATCCTGGCTCAGGATGAACGCTGGCGGCGTGCCTAATACATGCAAGTCGAACGCTGGAAATCTAGCTTGCTAGATTGAAGGAGTGGCGAACGGGTGAGTAATACATAAGCAACCTACCCACGAAGACTGGGATAATCTCTGGAAACGGGGACTAATACCGGATAGGTAATCGGAAGGCATCTTCTGATTATTAAAGGTTAAAAACACTGGTGGATGGGCTTATGGCGCATTAGTTAGTTGGTGAGGTAACGGCCCACCAAGACGATGATGCGTAGCCGGCCTGAGAGGGTGAACGGCCACATTGGGACTGAGACACGGCCCAGACTCCTACGGGAGGCAGCAGTAGGGAATTTTCGGCAATGGGGGAAACCCTGACCGAGCAACGCCGCGTGAGTGATGACGGCCTTCGGGTTGTAAAGCTCTGTTGTAAGGGAAGAACGGTAGATAGAGAATATCTAAGTGACGGTACCTTACCAGAAAGCCACGGCTAACTACGTGCCAGCAGCCGCGGTAATACGTAGGTGGCGAGCGTTATCCGGGAATTATTGGGCGTAAAGGGTGCGTAGGCGGCCTGTTAAGTAAGTGGTTAAATTGTTGGGCTCAACCCAATCCAGCCACTTAAACTGGCAGGCTAGAGTATTGGAGAGGCAAGTGGAATTCCATGTGTAGCGGTAAAATGCGTAGATATATGGAGGAACACCAGTGGCGAAGGCGGCTTGCTGGCCAAAGACTGACGCTCATGCACGAAAGCGTGGGGGAGCAAATAGGATTAGATACCCTAGTAGTCCACGCCGTAAACGATGAATACTAAGTATTGGGGAAACTCAGTGCTGCAGCTAACGCAATAAGTATTCCGCCTGTGGAGTATGCACGCAAGTGTGAAACATAAAGGAATTGACGGGGGCCCGCACAAGCGGTGGAGTATGTGGTTTAATTCGACGCAACGCGAAGGACCTTACCAGGCCTTGACATCCCTTGCAAAGCTGTAGAGATACAGTAGAGGTTATCAAGGAGACAGGTGGTGCATGGTTGTCGTCGGGCTCGTGTCGTGAGATGTTGGGTTAAGTCCCGCAACGAGGCGCAACCCTTGCCTTCAGTTACCAGCATTCAGTTGGGGACTCTGGAGGGACTGCCGGTGATAAACCGGAGGAAGGTGGGGATGACGTCAAATCATCATGCCCCTTATGGCCTGGGCTACACACGTACTACAATGGCTGTTACAACGTGCAGCGACCTAGCGATAGGAAGCGAATCACTAAAAGACAGTCTCAGTTCGGATTGAAGTCTGCAACTCGACTTCATGAAGCTGGAATCGCTAGTAATCGCGGATCAGAATGCCGCGGTGAATACGTTCTCGGGCCTTGTACACACCGCCCGTCATACCATGAGAGCTGGTAATACCCGAAGCCGGTGGCCTAACCGCAAGGAAGGAGCCGTCGAAGGTAGGACTAGTGATTGGGGTCAAGTCGTAACAAGGTATCCCTACGAGAACGTGGGGATGGATCACCTCCTTTCTAAGGAGAAAGATGTGAAGTAAAAAGTTGTTTAGAAGTTTTATTACCTGTTTAGTTTTGAGGGATCTCGCAAGAGGTAACTCAAAAGGAAGTAACTGTTCTTTGAAAACTGAATAACAGAAGAAGACAATAGATAGGTCTTTTTCGAAAAGTTGTGATAACAAGATTAACTAAAAAGTCTAAAACGAAATAGTTAACAGTTCTCGTAAAGCATAAACGTATATAAGTGATTAAATTAGTAAGAGCGTACGGTGGATGTCTTGGCATATAGAGCAGAAGAAGGACGCAGATAACGGCGAAACGCCTCGGGGAGTCGTACACAGGCAACGATCCGGGGGTATCCGAATGGGGAAACCCGATAAAGTTGAAAAGCTTTATCATCCTTAAGCCAATACATAACTTAAGAGAAGGCAACCCAGGGAATTGAAACATCTTAGTACCTGGAGGAGAAGAAAATAACAATGATTCCGAGGTAGTGGCGAGCGAAAATCGGAGCAGCCCAAACCAGCAACAGAGCTGGGGTAGTAGGACCACGACAAGTGATTGAAAAGAGATAGTCGAATGGCATTGAAAGGTCAGCCACAGAAGGTGCAAGCCCTGTAGGGCGAAATCTCGATTCACGCGAGTGGGATCCTGAGTACGTCGGAGCACGTGAAACTCTGACGGAATCAACCGGGACCATCCGGTAAGGCTAAATACTCCTATATGACCGATAGTGAACCAGTACCATGAGGGAAAGATGAGAAAAGAACCGCGGGAGCAGAGTGAAATAGATCACTGAAACCGTCATGCTTACAAAAAGGTCAGAGCACATTAAGGTGTGATGGCGTGCCTTTTGTAGAATGAACCGGCGAGTTATCTTTGCATGCGAGGTTAAGCAGACAATGCGGAGCCGTAGCGACGAATCTTAATAGGGTGTGCAAGTATGTGAGAATAGACCCGAAGCCGTAGTCGATCTAGTCACTGAGCAGGTTGAAGGCTGGGTGAATCCAGCTGGAGGACCGAACCGACCCCCGTTGAAAAAGTTGGCGGATGACTTGTGATTAGCGGAGAAATTCCAATCGAACACGGCGATAGCTGGTTCTCCCCGAAACAGCTTTTTGAGGGCTGGCGTTGAACGAATCTACCCGAGGTAGAGCACTGAAATCATGCGGGCGGCATCTCGCCGTACCAAATGATATCAAACTCCGAATGCCGGGCAAGAATATTCAGCAGTCAGACTGTGGGTGATAAGGTCCATGGTCAAAAGGGAAACAGCCCAGATCATCAGATAAGGTCCCAAAATTTACGCTAAGTGGAAAAGGATGTGGAGACGCGCAAACAGCTAGGAGGTTGGCTCAGAGCAGCCATCCTTCAAAGAGTGCGTAACAGCTCACTAGTCGAGTCATCTCTGCCGAAAATTAACCGGGGCTAAGCGTAATACCGAATCTATGATTTATACTTAGGTATAGAGTGGTAGGGAGCGTTCCATACAGCATTGAAGGTATACCGTAAGGAGTGCTGGAGCGTATGGAAGTGAGAATGCCGGTGTGAGTAGCGAGATGTGGGTGAATCCACACACCGAAAAACCAAGGTTTCCAGGGGAAGGTTCGTCCGCCCTGGGTAAGTCGGGACCTAAGGCCAGGCCGAAAGGCGTAGTCGATGGACAGCAGGTTGATATTCCTGCACCCGCGAGTAAAGTGATGGAGTGACAGATGGGGTTAACCCAAGTCCTACTGGATTGGGCAAGGCAAGCGGGAGGTGGCGTGAGGCAAATCCGCGCCGGATACTCAAAGGAAGCTTGACTCAAGCGAGACGCGCGAGCAAGTAGTGAAGAGGGTGATGCCAGGTCTCAAGAAAAGCTTCTAGCGATAATTTACTAGCGGCCCGTACCAAAACCGACACAGGTGGTTGAGGGCGAGTAGCCTAAGGTGAGCAGAGAACTGTTGCCAAGGAACTCGGCAAATTGACCCCTGTACGTTAGCAATAAGGGTGCTCGAAAGAGCCCGCAGTGAATAGGCCTAACAACTGTTTAGCTAAAAACGTAGCTCTCTGCGAAGTCGCAAGACGAAGTATAGGGGTGACACCTGCCCGGTGCTGGAAGGTCAGGGGATTTGTCAGACGCAAGTCGAAGCATTGAACCGAAGCCCCAGTGAACGGCGGCGTAACTATAACGGTCCTAAAGGTAGCGAAATTCCTTGTCAGGTAAGTTCTGACCCGCACGAAAGGTGTAATGATTTGGGCACTGTCTCGGCAGCAGACTCGGTGAAATCTTAGTACCTGTGAAGATGCAGGTTACCCGCAACTAGACGGAAAAGACCCCATGGAGCTTTACTGTAGTCTGCTATTGAGTTTCGGTTAAGTATGCACAGGATGGGTGGGAGACGATGAGACTGGTCTTTTTCGGGATCGGAGGAGTCACTGTTGGGATACCACTCTTACTAATTGAAATTCTAACTCTAAGCCGTGATCCGGCTAGAGGACCGTGGCAGATGGGCAGTTTGACTGGGGCGGTCGCCTCCCAAAAAGAGTAACGGAGGGCGCACAAGGTACTCTCAGAATGGTTGGAAATCATTCATCGAGCGCAAACGCAGAAGAGTGCTGACTGCGAGGACAAACAAGTCGAGCAGGGACGAAATCGGTGTTAGTGATCCGGCGGTGCAGAATGGAATGGCCGTCGCTTAACGGATACAGCTACCTAGGATAACAGGACGATCTCGCCCAAGAGTTCACATCGACGGCGAGGGTTTGCGCACCTCGATGTCGGCTCATCGCATCCTGGAGGTGAATTCGCTTCCAAGGGTTGGGCTGTCCGCCCATTAAAAGCGGTACGCGAGCTGGGTTCAGAACGTCGTGAGACAGTTCGGTCCCCTATCTGTTGTGGGCGTTGGAAATTTGAGGAGAGCTGCCCTAGTACGAGGAGGACCAGGGTGGACGTTCCTACGGTGCACCAGTTGTCACGCCAGTGGCATAGCTGGATAGCTGAGAACGGACCGGATAAACGCTGAAGGCATCTAAGCGTGAAACCGACTCCAAAGATTAGATTTCCATCATTTCAAATGAATAAGACCCTTGAAGACGACGAGGGTTGATGGGTCGAGATGTAAGGGTGTGGCGATACATTCCAGTTGACTGATACTAATAGGTCGAAGATTTATTCACGAGAGAACGCACACACGACTGTTTGAGAAAAGACGAAGTCAGAAACTGTTATTTAGTTTTTCAGGGAACAGAGTACCCTAAAGAAGCAAGATCAGGTGATGATGGCGCAGTGGCCACACCTGTACCCATCCCGAACACTGAGTTAAGCACTGTGGCGGCGAAAAATAGCGCAAAGCAAATCTAGCACGTTGCTTGGGTCATCGAGATGGTTTTCCATCGCTCTCCCTTTTTATACTTTGTAGGGTTTAGATTAACATGGGTTTAGATTAACTCGGTTTTATATTAATAATTAGACACTTTTTATGATATATTTTTAACAAAATGTAGAATAAATGATGGTTGCAAATGCAACTAATAGAAATATTAAAAATATGCCGTAAAGTAGGCATTTTTGATGTTTTACTGCTTTACAAAAGAAGGCATGGTGCTATAATGACATCGTACCGATTGAGTTACGAATCACTCGAATGAAAAGTTAGAAATATAATTTTCAAAAATATGTGTTGACAGGTAATTTGATACTTGGTATATTAATACAGCACTCTTCGGAAGGAGATGTGCAGAGATCTTTTGAAAACTGAACGGGAATAAGACACATAAACAACGTCAAGCAAAAGCTTATACGAAGCAAAAGAGCTTCAGTAAAATAAAAAGTCAATCAAATGAAGAGTTTGATCCTGGCTCAGGATGAACGCTGGCGGCGTGCCTAATACATGCAAGTCGAACGCTGGAAAATCTAGCTTGCTGAGATTGAAGGAGTAACGAACGGGTTGAGTAATACATAAAGCAACCTACCCACGAAGACTGGGATAATCTCTGAAACGGGGACTAATACCGGATAGGTAATCGGAAAGCATCTTCTGATTATTAAAGGTTAGACTGGTGGATGGGCCTAGCGCATTAGTTAGTTGGTGAGGTAACGCCCACCAGACGATGATGCGTAGCCGGCCCTGAGAGGGGTGAACAGCCACATTGGGACTGAGACACGGCCCAGACTCCTACGGGAGGCAGCAGTAGGAATTTTTCGGCAATGGGGAAACCCTGACCGAGCAACGCCGCGTGAGTGATGACGGCCCTTCGGGTTGTAAAAGCTCTGTTGTAAGGGAAAGAACGGTAGATAGAGAATATCAAGTGACGGTACCTTACCAGAAAGCCACGGCTAACTACGTGCCAGCAGCCGCGGTCAATACGTAGGTGGCAGCGTTATCCGGAATTATTGGGCGTAAAGGGTGCGTAGGCGGCCTGTTAAGTAAAGTGGTTAAATTGTTGGGCTCAACCCAATCCAGCCACTTAAACTGGCAGGCTAGAGTATTGGAGAGCAAGTGGAATTCCATGTGTAGCGGTAAAATGCGTAGATATGTGGAGGAACACCAGTGGCGAAGGCGGCTTGCTAGCCAAGACGACGCTCATGCACGAAAAGCGTGGGGAGCAACAGGATTAGATACCCTAGTAGTCCACGCCATAAATAAACGATAGTACTACGTATTAGGAAACTCAGTGCTGCAGCTAACGCAATAAGTATTCCGCCTGTGGAGTATGCACGCAAGTGTGAAACATAAAAGAATTGACAGGGGGCCCGCACAAGCGGTGGAGTATGTGGTTTAATTCGACGCAACGCGAAAGGACACTTTACCAGGCCTGACATCCCTTGCAAAGCTGTAGAGATACAGTGAGGGTTATCAAGGGAGACAGGTGGTGCAGTGGTTGTCGTCAGCTCGTGTCGTGAGATGTTGGGTTAGAGTCCCGCAACGAGGCGCAACCCTTGCCTTCAGTTACCAGCATTCAGTTGGGGACTCTGGAGGGACTGCCGGTGATAAACCGGAGGAGAGGTGGGGATGACGTCAAATCATCATGCCCCTTATGGCCTGGGCTGCACACGTACTACAATGGCTGTTACAACGTGCAGCGACCTAGCGATAGGAAACGAATCACTAAAAGACAGTCTCAGTTCGGATTGAAGTCTGCAACTCGACTTCCATGAGCTGGAATCATAGTAATCGCGGATCAGAATGCCGCAGTGAATACGTTCTCGGGCCTGTACACACCGCCCGTCATACCATGAGAGCTGGTAATGCCAGAAAGCCGGTGGCCTAACCGCAAGGAAGGAGCCGTCGAAGGTAGGACTAGTGATTGGGGTCAAGTCGTAACAAAGGTATCCCTACGAGAACGTGGGATGGATCGCACCTCCTTTCTAAGGAGAAAGATGTGAAGTAAAAAGTTGTTTAGAAGTTTTATTACCTGTTTGGTTTTGAGGATCTCGCAAGAGGTAACTCAAAGGAAGTGCTGTTCTTTGAAACTGAATAACAGAAGAAGACAATGAATGGGTCTTTTTCGAAAAGTTGTGATAACAAGATTAACTAAGAAAGTCTAAAACGAAATAGTTAACAGTTCTCGTAAAAGCATAAACGTATATAAGTGATTAAATTAGTAAGAGCGTACGGTGGATGTCTTGGCATATAGAGCAGAAGAAGGACGCAGATAACGGCGAAACGCCTCGGGGAGTCGTACACAGGCAACGATCCGGGGGTATCCGAATGGGAAACCCGATAAAGTTGAAAAAGCTTTATCATCCTAAAGCCAATACATAGCTTAAGAGAAGCAGCCAGGAATTGAAACATCTTAGTACCTGGAGGAAGAAAATAACAATGATTCCGAGTAGTGGCGAGCGAAATCAGAACAGCCAAACCAGCAACGAGGCTGGGGTGGTAGGACCACGACAAGTGATTGAAAAGAGATAGTCAGATGGCATTGAAAGGTCAGCCGCAGAAGGTGCAAGCCCTGTAGGCGAAATCTCGATTCACGCGAGTGGTATCCTGAGTACGTCGGAGCACGTGAAACTCTGACGGAATCAACCGGGACCATCCGGTAAGGCTAAATACTCCTATATGACCGATAGTGAACCAGTACCATGGGGAAAGATGAAAAGAACCGCGGGAGCAGAGTGAAATAGATCGCTGAAAACCGTATGCTTACAAAAGTCAGAGCACATTAGGTGTGATGGCGTGCCTTTTGTAGAATGAACCGGCGAGTTATCTTTGCATGCGAGGTTAAGCAGACAATGCGGAGCCGTAGCGCAAAGCAGAATCTTAATAGGGTGTAAGTATGTGAGATAGACCGAAGCCATAGTGATCTAGTCATGAGCAGGTTGAAGGCTGGGTGAGATCCAGCTGGAGGACCGAACCGACCCCCGTTGAAAAGTTGGCGGATGACTTGCTGATTAGCGGAGAAATTCCAATCGAACACGGCGATAGCTGGTTCTCCCAGAAATAGCTTTGGGGCTGGCGTTGAACGAATCTACGGAGGGTAGAGCACTAGAAATCATGCGGGCAGCTCTCCGCCGTACCAAATGATATCAAACTCCAGATACTCGACAGAATATTCATGATCAGACTGTGGGTGATAAGGTCCATGGTCAAAAGGAAACAGCCCAGATCATCAGATAAGGTCCCAAAATTTACGCTAAGTGGAAAAGGATGTGGAGACGCGCAAAACAGCTAGGGGGTTGGCTCAGAAGCAGCCATCCTTCAAGAGTGCCCGTAACAGCTCACTAGTCAGTATCTCTGCGCTTGAGAAATTAACCGGGGCTAACGTAATACCGAATCTATGGTTGCTGCTTAGGGTATAAGTGGTGGGGAGCGTTCCATGCACAGCATTGAAGGTATACACCGTAAGGAGTGCTGGAGCGTATGGAAGTGAGAATGCCGGTGTGAAGTAGCGAAGATGTGGGTGAGAATCACACACCCGAACAAGCAAGGTTTTCAGGGGAAGGTTCGTCCGCCCTGGGTAAGTCGGGACCTAAGGCCAGGCCGAGAAAGCGTAGTCGATGGACAGCAGGTTTGATATTCCTGCCCGCAGTAAAGTGATGGAGTGACAGATGGGGTTGGCTTAGTCCTTGACTGGATTTGAGGGCAAGGCAAGCAGGAGGTGGCGTGAGCAAATCCGCGCCGGATACTCAAAAGGCTTGACTCAAGCAGACGCGCGAGCAAGTAGTGAAGAGGTGATACCAGGTCTCAAGAAAAGCTTCAGCGATAATTTTATAGCGCCCGTACAAAACCGACACAGGTGGTTGAGGGCGGAGTAGCCTAAGGTGAGCAGGAGAACTGTTGTAAGGAACTCAACAAATTGACTCGATACGTTAGCAATAGGGTGCTCGAAAAGACCCCGCGATGAATGAGCCCTAGCAACTGTTTAACTAAAACATAGCTCTCGCGAAGTCATAGAGACGAAGTATGGGGGAGTGACACTGCCCGGTGCTGGAAGGTCAAGAGTTTGTCAGACGCAAGTCGAAGCGATGAACCGAAGCCCCAGTGAACACGGCCGTAACTATAACGGTCCTAAGGTAGCGAAATTCCCTTGTCAGGTAGTCTGACCCGCACGAAAGGGTGTAATGATTTGGGCACTGTCTCGGCAGCAGACTCGGTGAAATCTTAGTACCTGTGAAGATGCAGAGTTACCCGCAACTAGACGGAAGAACATGGGAGCTTTACTGTAGTCTGCTATTGAGTTTCCGTTAAGTATGCACAGGATAGGTGGGAGACGATGAGACTGGTCTTTTGGGATCGAGGAGTCACTGTTAGGGATGCTCACTCTTACTTAATTGAAATTCTAACTCTAAGCCGTGATCGGCTAGAGGACCGTAAGCAGATGGGCAGTTTGACTGGGGGCGGTCGCCTCCCAAAGTAACAGGCGCACAAAGGGTACTCTCAGAATGGTTGAAATCATTCATCGAGCGCAAACGCATGAAGAGTGTGACTGCAGACAAACAAGTCGAGCAGGGACGAGGTCGGTGGTGGTGATCCGGCGGTGCAGAATGGAATGGCCAGTCGCTTAACGGATAAAAAGCTACCCTGGGGATAACAGGCTGATCTGCCCATGAGTTCACATCGACGGCGAGGTTTGGCACCTCGATGTCAGTCATCGCATCTGGAGTGAATTCGCGCAAGGGGTTGGGCTGTCCGCCCATTAAAAGCGGTACGCGAGCCTGGGTTCAGAACGTCGTGGACAGTTCGGTCTATCTGTTATGGGCGTTGAAAATTTGAGGAGGCTGCCCCTAGTACGAGGAGGACCAGGGTGGACGTTCTACGGTGCACCAGTTGTCACGCCAGTGGCATAGCTGGATAGCTGAGAACGGACCGGATAAACGCTGAAGGCATCTAGCGTGAAACCGACTCCAGATTAGATTTCCCATCATTTCAAATGAATAAGACCCCTTGAAGACGACGAGGTTGATAGGTCAGAGATGTGAGGTGTGATACATTCAGTTGACTGATACTAATAGGTCGAAGATTTGATTCACGAGAGAACGCACACGACTGTTTGAGGAAAAGACGAAGTCAGAAACTGCTGTTTAGTTTTTCCGGGAACAGAGTACCTAAAGAAGCAAGATCCAGTGATGATGGCGCAGT
>BNJS01002497.1_pt1 | contig 110463 bp, 155 predicted proteins | sample 8540461 | NCBI WGS metagenome assembly BNJS01 (sample SAMD00202454, study PRJDB9452) | human saliva metagenome | isolation source: human saliva | place: Japan | reverse complement strand
TGGCGTGGGTTTGTATTTAAGCGTCGCACCGGTTTTACAGCTTCGATATTTTCCGGAAGCTTAATGCAAGTGACAATCGGAAGAATTTTCGAAAAAGAGAGGCTAAGGACGGGGCTTTAACGCCCTTTCCGGGCGGTTTGGCCACCTAACCGGCGTACTGTGGAACAGGAAATATTGCCGGTGTGGCGGGAGCCATCGTATCGGCAGTACGAGGCAGTCTTTTGGATGGATGTCCGCAATTTTAGGGATGTGCGCAAGTTCTGCGAAGTTACCTTGGCGGTTTATTATCCGGAAACAATAAAAGGAAGCTGTTGGGCGGTCCCATGTACTATATCAAAATGGACTGGGCAGGCGGTGGATAACACCTTTATGCAATTTTTGGTTATTCTTACGGTATTTGGCACAGGAAACGCAACTGGGTAAATACGATTACAGCGGCTATTAATGAAGCTCTGTTTCATTTTTCCTTGTTGCCCACGAGGAAATGGAAAAAGGTTGAATCTTTTTCATCGGCATAGTGATTGCTGTGTGGTTGCTTTGATTTTGTTGGGAGGAATCAAGAGAGGTGGACAGGTGACTGACGAGCTGGTTCCCTTTATGGCTTTGTTTTATGTTGTATTGTCCTTAGGGGTTGTTTTCCTTCATTTCGATAGGGTTCCTTCTGTTTTACCACGATTTTTGCGTCGGCCTTTTCTCCCAGAGCATTTACGGGAGGTGCAGTGAGGTAGACTTTATTTTGTCCATGAAGAATTTCAGAGGATCTTCTCTAATGGAAACAGGTCTGGGAACGGATCACCTTGCCCATCGACATGGATACAGAAAACCGGTTTAAAACAGGGATATTTTGGGAATATTTACGTATTTGCGAACACTAGTAATGCTGTACGCTGACAGCTCTTGTAATCTTATGTAGCGGTGTAGATATTCCTTTCGGAAGAAAGCTGACGCTGAGACTTACAATTTCAGGCTTCCAGCACCTATGGAGCCTGGTCCGAAATATTTTACTGCGGTGGCTCTATGTTGTTTTTGCATTTTCAACCATATTGGGATGGGGCTTATATGCGTAGATTTACAGAGTTTGTCTTTGCTCTCCGATAGCAGTAAAGATAAGTCTTTATGCCTTGGTATCTATCTTGCGAGCCACATGAGATTTATCCGTGGTCTGGTCTGTATGGCTAACTAACGGTCTTATGGTGATTCTAACTTAACTGCTCTCTTCCTCCTGTGCCTAAGGTATTACAGTGCGTTTCAGAATATCGTCAGAGTGAAGGATAGGAGAGACTCTGTCTCTATTAGCAACGAAAAGACTGTTGTCTTTTTATGCGACAACAATCACTAGTTCGACATCCATAGAAGCTAATTCCCATTTGAGTTTTTCGGGGATATGGGATTTCTTCGTAGGACATTAAGGAGCCGGCTTTTTCATAAAAGGCAGGCGTTATTTTCTGGTAATTAGAGTAAGATGGTGTCCTCCGCCTTCAGAGCTCTAGAGAATAACTCCTTCTTCCAAGAATTTCGCTCCGATGCCTTCCCCTCTTCGGTTGTTTTTACTGCTAAAGAGCTTAAAATACCAGAAGGGGTATTTTTGACTGTGAATTACCTTTTTCCGCTTTTTCTGTCATGGAAATCCATGCCAAGGTCTTGAAAATACCGCCAATCATAAAGGTTTGTAATGCCTTTTTGGAAACGTAGTCTTTAAATTCCACACCCTTGTCCATAGGGCTTTGGATTGCTGCTACAGCAAGGATTTCCCCGTCTTCTTCTGCCAGTAACATTCTTTGCTTTCCGTAGTAAATCTCCACGGCAATGGTTTGGATGGAGCGCACAAATTCTCTGCGCTTTTCATTTTCTTCTATAAAGTTAGAAAAATAAGGATAGTCAAAAAGAATCACTTAATAAGTCTACGCATTCCGGCAAATCTCTTCTGCAAATCGATATTTCAACATGGAATCCCTCCCGTAATTCTAAGCATAATCATCGAAAACCTCCTGTTTCCTTTTCGTAATAACATCGACTCATTTCTACAAGAATATAAAATTTAATTATTAAAGCAGGCGCTCGTCATAGGAAGCACGAATACCGCCAATAAACTTTGGCCCTAACTCTGGCTGCGGTAACATGGGCGTGGAGCAGTTCCTTTTTGAGAAAGTCTAAGAGGAACCGCAACGGTTTTTAAGTGCATACCGATAAAGGTATCTCCGATATCCAGACCTGCATCGGCGGATTCTCTCTACAAAGAATAGGATCCCGGAAGTTCTCATAAGCTTTTGTGGAAAAATGACCCTCCTGCCTTTGGTTTCGGAACTACATTTAGCAGGCTCCGGAAAGGGAAGGGCTGCACGTTCCACCACAAGGGCTCTATTTAAATGCTCACAACATTGGGTGGCTAAAAAGACCTCTGCCTCTGAACCAGGCTCGATAGATGCCCTGAAAAAGGCATTCTGCCGCTTCCAAACTGGAACAGCTTCCGATTCTTTCTCCGATAACTTCAGAGGAGGAGCAACCCTACAAGAATCTGTCTCTTTTTGCAGCTGGCCTTTTCAATCAACTCTTTACATAGAGAATAGCTTTGTGCTTCCAGTTCTTTGGGACTGATTTCTGTAAGAGGATGTTCTGCTAAAGCGTCTAAATTTCTCTCGATGTTTTCGTTATTCATAAAGGCTCCTTTCTCTTTTTGCAAGAATTCCGCCAAATCTTCTGTAAGGCAGTTTAAATATTACAACCGGTGAATAAGATAATCTTGTTGATTTCCTCTACAGTTTACTCGAATGAGAAAAAATTTTCAAGTATTTTTGTGTGTAGATAAAATAATTTACTTATATTTCATTTTTGTATTTGAAAATTAAGCAACAGCAAAGAAGAAAATACAAAGGCAAAGTTGATTATATTCTTAGAAATTATATTTCTAAATTCCGAACAGTGTGTTCTATAAATTCAATTTATTATATGAATTTTAGTTTTGCCGATAATAATCAGGTCGTAAAAATCGAGAAAAATGGAATTTTCTACAGAAGGAGTGAAGGAACAATGAAAAACACGATTTGAGTACATCAAAGGGCAGACAAATGCAGGGGGTCAAAGCGAAGCCATTCCTTAAGCGGAAGAATTTCTTTGAGCTTAGGTATTATCATGCTTTTCTTATTTGCATTGATGACCGCTTTTATCTTGGCAGTGGCCAGCGCAGCGTTTAACAAGAAAAACGAGCAAAATGTGAGATGCTCTTTCCAACTTAAATGCGAGTAGAGTAAATAAAATCACGGTCAATACCAGCAATACCATGAAGTCTTTGGCAGAGAGCTTCGTAAATTTTCATAAAGAAGATGGCGAAGATTCAGCTCTTAGCGGAAAGAGCAAGCTGGAAGAAGCTACCGGAGCATTGACGGTTTCGGAGGCTGAAGAAGAGTATTAGTTTAATGAAGACCATGCAGGGGCTTTTGCGAAAAACAATCTGGGGATTGTAAGCCAGGCATTGCTCTTGGAGCCGGATGCATTTTCCAAGGAAAACAGCAATTACTCTCTTCGTTATGATACCGATGGAGACAAGTTCTCCATGGTGCCTTATGAGGTTTATGGTACACAGGATTTTTATAAGCAGGCACAGGAGAGCAAGACAGCTTCCGCAACTCTTCCTATGGAAAATGCGGACACCGGTAAGGGAAGCTTCTATATGACCGTTCCCATTCTGGACGGAGATCGTTTTTTGGGTATCGTAACCTAGAGATTTCTACAGAGGTTTTCAACGAGTTGGATATGAGTACACTTTGGTTATGAAAATGTGTTCTTTGATGTTTTAGATGACCAAGACAACTTCGTTTACAGTAATAACCCGGATGCCAAGGGAAAGAACCTGGGAGACTTAATCGGTCAGAAATATAACGATATGCTGGTGGAAAAGATGCAGAGTAAGGAAGCATTTTTCCAAAGAGATGGCCAGGTTCGTTACTATGTACCTTTACAAATCGAGGGGATGTAGATTGGTGGGTGCAGACCACTATGACCATTCCTCATTTTTGATCAGGAGAAAAATCAGCTTTTATTTGCTTTTGATTTTGTCCGAGGTCATCATTTTTCATTCTGGTTCAGATTATTAACTTGTGCGGATTTCCAATGCCTTAAAGCCATTAAAGAAGATCAGTGAGGCCGGAAAAGAAGTGGCAGGCGGAAACTTTCGATGTGAAATTCATTATCCCCAGCAGGATGAAATCGGAAAGCTTTCTCGCAGTATTTCCGAAGTAATCGGAAGAAGCAAAGAAGATTGTATTTGACCTTAGAGACCGTTTGGATGCTATGGCGGGCGGAAACTTTACCGAAAATCTGGAAAGCGAAAGAGGTATGTAGGGAGATTATGCACCGCTTTTTGGAAAGCTTAGAAGCATATTCAAGAGGATATGAATAAGACTTTACAGGAGGTTCATGCTTCTTCCGCACAGGTATTAAACAGTGCGGAGCAGGTCAATACCGGAGCGCAAAGCCTGTCTCAGGGAGCTACGGAGCAGGCTTCCTCCATCGAGGAGCTGTCTGCCAATATGCAGGATATTTCTCAATCCATTCAGGCTTCTACTAAGAGCCTGCAGGAGATGCTACAAGCTCCAGGGAGAAGCAGGTTGCGGTTCTTCAGGTCCAATGAGAAGATGGAAGAAATGCGTAAAGGCCATGGACGATATTACCGCAAAGTCCAATGAAATCAGTAAAATCATTAAGACCATTGATGACATTGCCTTCCAGACCAATATCCTTTCCTTAAATGCGGCTATCGAAGCGGCAAGAGCAGGAGCAGCCGGAAAGGGCTTTGCCGTGGTGGCGGATGAAGTAGGAAACCTTGCCCAGAAATCCGCAAAGGCGGCACAGAATACCGGGTTACTCATTGAAGAAACTATTGAAGCTGTAGAAAAGGGTGCAAAAATCACCGAAGAAACTGCAGAATCATACATTCCGTGTCCAAGGTACGGAAGAGGTAAACACCTTGATCGAGAAGATTTCTTCCGCATCCAGCAAGGATTTGGAGGATATCACTTCCTTAAATCAGGGCTTACAGCAGATTTCTTCCGTGGTACAGGCAAATTCCGCAACAGCAGAACAGAGTGCGGCTGCCTCCGAAGAGCTTACCGGTCAGGCCAATAAGATGAATGAATTAGTGGAGCGCTTCCAATTGAAAGAAGAGTAAGAAAAACAATAGAAAAAACGATAGATAAAACAATTACAAATAGTGCTTATGCCTATAGGTCTGAAAAGGGGAATTCAAACTCCGATTTCAGGCCTATATTTTTTAGAGAGCATTTTTGCTATTTTACGATCCAAAATTCGTAGACATTTTTTTTCCCTATGGTAATATAGGAAAAGTGAGTAATATTGTTGATTTTGGAAGAAAAAGTGATTTTGCGTCATTGTTTTATAGAATAACGGACAATCTTTTTTCTTTATTTGAAATCAAGTTTTTAAAGAATCGGTCAAGAACTTAGGAGGAAAAATGAACAAAGAGATTGAGAACGAGGCTATAAACAGTATCCGCATTCTTTCTGCCGATGGAATTCAAAAAGGCAAATTCAGGACATCCCGGATTACCCTTAGGAGCTGCTCCTATGGCTTATACTTTATGGGCTAAACATCTTCAGTTTTCACCGGAACATCGTTGGGACAATAGGGACCGTTTTATTCTTTCTGCCGGTCACGGTTCCATGTTACTGTATTCTTTACTGCATCTTTTTCCTGTGGCTTGACAAAGGAGGATTTGATGCAATTTCGTCAGTTGGATTCTCTTACTCCGGGGCATCCGGAGTATGGTCATACCAGAGGAATAGATGCCACCACAGGCCCTCTAGGTGCAGGACTTGCCATGGCAGTAGGAATGGCAATGGCGGAGAGTCATCTGGCGGCAGAATTTAATAAAGACGATATTAAGCTTGTTGACCATAGAACCTATGCTTTGTGTGGAGATGGCTGTTTGATGGAGGGTATTTCTTCAGAAGCTCTTTCTCTTGCAGGAACTTTAAAGTTGGATAAGCTGACGATTCTTTACGATTCCAATAAAATATCTATTGAAGGAAATACCGACATTACTTTCCGGGAAAATGTAGAACAGCGTATGCAGGCTTTTGGCTTTAAGACACTGACTGTGGAAGACGGCAACGATGTGGAGGCTATTTCCAAGGCGATTGAGATAGCCAAGGAGGATGATTCCGCGCCCTATTTTATTATCATTAAAACCCAAATCGCCTATGGAGTACCTAAGAAAGTAGGAAGTGCTTCTGCTCACGGAGAGCCATTGGGAGAAGAAAATATTAAGGAAATGCGGCAAACTCCTAAATGGGAGGAAGAAGAACCTTCTTAATACCGAAAGAGAGTTTACGCTCACTATGATGCTTTGGTGGAAGAAAAGAAGAGATGCTCTATGCTTCTTGGCAGGATTTAAGGGCAAAAGTATGAAAAGCGTTATCCTGAATGCTATGCCAAGTACGTGGCTTACCATAATAAAGTAAATGCCTCGAACTTTACAGGAAGAAAAACTGTGGAAGGCAGCGGAAAAGCCGGAAGCAACTCGCGCTTCCTCCGGAGAAGTAATTCAAGTGAGTAAGGACTTGGTGCCTAATCTTTTCGGAGGTTCCGCAGACTCTTGCTCCTTCCACAAAGACTGAGATGAAGGAGAAGGATTTTATTCCTCCGAAAATCACTAGGATATTCATTTTGGTGTAAGAGAGCTGGCTATGGCGGGTATTGCCAATGGAATTCTTCTTCATGGCGGACTTCGCTCTCTTTGTGGCAACATTCTTCGTTTTCAGCGATTATGTAAAGCCTATGGCAAGACTTTCGGCTCTTATGGGAAATTCCGCAGATTTTTGTCCTTACTCATGACAGTATCGGGGTAGGAGAGGATGGATCTACCCATGAACCAATTGAACAACTGGCCATGCTTCGTTCCACACCGAATTTTCAGAGTGTTCCGTCCCTGCGACAGACAGGAAACAGCGGCAGCCTGGTTCTCTGCACTATCCAGTACAGATTGCCCGACAGCTATCGTACTGAGTAGACAAAACCTTCCTCAATACTGTAAAGACGGAAGAGAGGCTTTGAAGGGGGCATATGTACTTTCCGGAGGAGAGAAGGAACCTGAGCTAATCTTTATGGCAACCGGGATCGGAAGTGGACATTGGCGGAGGAGGCAGCAAAGTCTTAAGACAAGAAGGAAGAGCAGTTCGAGTTGTCTCTATGCCTTCTTTGGAACTCTTGCTTTGCAGAGTCCGGAATTTCAAGAAAGTGTTCTCCCTAAATCTTGCAGCAGGCGCATTTCTATCGAAGCACTTTCTACTTTTGGTTGGGGAAAATATGTAGGATTTGAAGGCAAGAGCATCGGCCTTGACCACTTTGGCGCTTCGGGACCGGCAAAGTCACTTTTTGAGAAATTCGGTTTTACCGTAGAACGCGTGCTTGAGGAAGCAAGGAGTTTATTATCTCAATAATCATCTTGATGTTACTCATATTGACTTTTGAGGAATACAGTATTCTTCCAGATTTCATGATATCCTGAAGAATAAAATCATTTTGGACGATTGGCAACTAGGCCCAATAATGGTTGTTTTATAATAGGAGGGAAGAAATGAAGTTTTATATTGATGACCGCAAATGTTGCAGAGATTCGTGAAGCCTATGATATGGGGATTAGTGGGGAGTGACTCATCCAATCCATCCTTGATTGCTAAAGGAAGGTAGAGATTATCGGGAAACCTTACGAAATCGCATCTTTTTAGATGAATTCCATATTTCCGGAGGGTTAGAGCCAGATAGTGAAAAAGCAGAGGAAATGATTGCGGAGGGACGAGAAATTGCAGCGCTGTCTAAAAATATGGTAGTATTCCTATGACGGAAGAAGGGACTGAAGGCAGTAAAGGTATTGTCCAAAGGAAGGTATCAAGACCAATGTAACCCTGATTTTCTCAACACAGGCGCTTTTGGCTGCCAGAGCAGATGCCAGCTATGTCTCCCATTTCTTGGGTAGATTGGATGATATCTTCCTCCGACGCCTTCTTCTTATTCAGGATATTATGGATGTATCAGCCAATATCCGGAGTAGAAACAGGAGGTTATCTGCGCTTCTGTACGGCATCCGATTCATGTATTGGAATGTGCTAAGACCGGGAGCGGACATTGCTAACAGTACCCGCTGAGGTATTGCAGCAGATGATTGCTCATCCTTTAACCGATCAGGTATTGAGAAGTTTAAGGCGGATTATCAAAAAGTATTTCCAGAAAGAATTGACATCTTTTTCACAGAAACAGTATAGTTAAGTATGCTGTGAAAGGATGACATAAATGAGGACACTATGGAAAAGAAAAAGAAATATCCCAGGCGGTTATACAACGTCTCCCCAGATATTATCGATATTTAGAGGATTTAATGGAGCAAGGGACTGATCGTATTTCCTCTTTGGAATTATCTAAGAGGATGCATTTAACAGCCTCTCAGATTCGGCAAGATTTGAACAATTTTGGTGGATTTGGGCAACAGGGCTATGGATACAATGTGAAAAATCTTCATGAGGAGATTGCTAAGATATTAAACATTGACGAGAACATCCCATGATTATCTGTCGAGAGTAGGACATTTTGGGTATAGCCTTTCAGCCAATTATACCAATTTCCGGAAGCGAGGCTTTGTGTAGCCAGCGGATTTTTGATTCCAATCCGGAGCTTTGAGGAGAGAAGGTAGGAGAATTAAAGATTTTCTCCCATGGAAGAAATTGAGTCGAGTGGTTAAAGCAGAATATCAGATTCGTCTGGCGGCCATTTGCATTCCCAAGGATGCTGCCGTATCAGTGGCGGAGAAGTTAATCTCATACGGTATTGATGGCTTATGGAATTTTGCTCATGTTGATTTGGAAGTGCCGGAGCACGTGGTAACGGAAAAATGTTCATTTGTCAGAAAGTCTGATGCGTTTGTCTTACCGTGTCTTTCGAGGAGCAGTTCATGATTTTGGGAATCGGTTAGACATGTTTAGAAATTGCCCGTTTAGAAAAATTAGTAGAAAAGAATTATACCCCCAGGGTATTCACAGAAAGAAGAACGCCGACAAAGTGAGGAAGACTCTCGCTTTGGCCGGTGATTTTAGTGTAAAAGAAGCGGTATCCAAATGCTTTGGTACAGGGATTAGAGACTTCTCACTTTTGGAAATTGAGGTGCTAAGAGATAGTCTGGGAAAACCCTATGTGAAGCTCTACGGAGATGCAGAGAGGATATTTTCTGGAGATGGGAAGAGCTCTTCAGGTCAGTATCAGTAATACCAAGGATTTGGTCATGGCCTATGCGGTTTTGGAAGGAGATAGCTTTTAAGCTTGTATTTTTTTGAGTCCTGCATAAAGTGGGGTGAAAAATGTCAAAGCAAGAGAATCATATAGAAGGCATAGGAGGGGCGATATTTTTCTTCCTAAACGAAATTCGGCTTCTCATAAGGGCTCCTATGGAAAAATGCCCTGATTATTGCGGGGAGCAGAGGGATGGCGGGCGGCTTATTTTGCGGCTCTTTCGCTTATCGTTCCAGGGAACGGACTTGTACAATTTGTGTACTGAAGGAAAATCGCGGAATTTTACAAACGCTGATTCCTGAGCGATTCTTTTTTCTTTATCTAAGGGGAAAAAGTCGTTTCCAAGAATTTGGAAAAAGCTAATCGACCGGTGGACTTTTCTGCTCTTTTGTCCGGTATGGGACAGGAGAGGAAGCAAAAGAACTATTGCGCTAAGTTTTGGAAAAGGGAAGGTTCCTTTGCTGGTCGATGCAGATGGGCTGAATCTGCTTTTCACAGAACGCTGCTTTACAGGAGTTGGCAAAAGCTTATGGAAGAAAATTTCTTTTATTCCTCACACCTCATTTACTGGAGTTTTCAAGACTTTCGGAGGAAAAGTCTGAAAGAAAATTGAAAAATCGAGGAGGAGAAATTGCAAAAATCTTTTGGAAAGAGTACCATTGTATCTTGCTTTGTCAAAGTCTCACGATACCATGGTGATTTCTCCTGATAGCGAGCTTGCTTATCAAAGGGAAGAAAAGCTGTGCAGCCTCAGTAAGGGGCGGTTCAGGAGATGTATTGCAGAAGCCTGCAGAGGTATTTATCTAATCTTAGAAGAAGCAAATAATCGAAAAAGAAGGAGACTTGCCCTCATACATTGGTATCTTTGGAAGACTTCGATGATACGGAGGAGGATAAGAACGAAAAGAAAATACGGCAAGGCTGTATGGCGGCAATATTGTCTTGTGAAGCGCAGATTTTAGCCGGAGAACTGGCGGCTAAGGAATGGGGAGAACATGGAGTCTTGGCTGAGAATATTGCGAATTCCATGGGAAGGGCTTTGACAATGTTGGAAGAGCGAGGCGTATAGTAGGATGCTGAATAACATTTTTTACTACAGTGAACTGGTCATGATAGTCAAGGTACGGTGAAAAATGTAACAGACAAGGTATAGCAGAGCATATTTATGTACAAAATAAAAGGTATGGATGTCCTTTGCTGAAGACAGAATTAAAGAAGGTAATCAAAGAAATGTGTTTGGGTAGAGAAAGCTACGGCAGAACCTATGCAGTAGTAGAGTTAAGTTATTTGCAGGATAATATCGAGAAGTGAAATCCCATCTTCGGAAGGGGATGCAGTTTTTGCGCCGTAGTGAAAATGGATGCCTATGGCCATGGAATCGTGGAGGTATCCAGAGCCGTAGAGGAAGAATGTTCCCTCTTTGGGGTAGCTACCATTGAAGAAGGAATTATATTAAGAAAGGGAGGAATCACCACGCCCATATTGATATTAGGAGTGGTTCCCAAGGGGCAGTACAGAAGTCTTTGGCACTATGACATTATGCCCTTCTCTGTTCACCAGGGAGCAGGGAGCAGCGCTCCGCTAATTGCCAAGAAGGAGGAAGAGCCTGCCCTGTCATTTGGCCTTTGGACACCGGAATGGGAAGAATCGGTATTCAGGTAGAGAAAGAGGACGCTGTAGAATTGGGGCTGGAGCTTTTCTCTTTGAGCAGAATTGAAATCTGCGGTATTTTTTCTCATTTTGCCTGCTGTGACGACAGGGATAAGTCCTATACGGAGATGCAGGAAAGGCGTTTTGCAGACTATCTTAAGAGCTTTGGAGGAGAGAGGAATCAAGCTTCCCTCTGTCACCTTTCCAACTCCGCCGGGATTTTAGAGGGACGGGGAGTGCAGTACGATATGGTGCGGGACGGCATTGCGATGTATGGGCTATATCCCTCCAAGGACATGCAAAGAAAGCTATCCTTGAAACAGGTTCTCTCCTGGAAGGCCAAAATCAGTCATATTAAAGAAGTTCCGGCAGGAGAAGCCATTTCCTACGGCGCTAGCTTTATCGTAAAGGAACCCATGCGTGGCAACGGTTCCGGTGGGATACGGAGACGGTTATCCCAGAGTCCTTTCAATAAAGCAAGGTCTTGGTGGGAGGAAAACCATGCCCCATTCTTGGCAGAGTTTGTATGGATCAGTTTATGGTTGATGTGAGCCATACAGAGGCGGAAATCTTTCAGGAAGTCACTCTTCTGGGACAGGAGGGAGAGGAAGAGATTTCTCTTTATGATTGGGAGGAATGGGGCGTTTTTTCCTATGAATTCCTCTGCAACCTGGGAAATCGAGTGCCGAGAGTTTACAAAATGAAGGGAAAATGGGTGGGAACCTATGATCCCCTGTCTTCCTTGCATATCGAGGAGTATCAGGAGGAAGAAGGCTAAATCCGGAATAAGCCTATTAAGCTACTATGCGGATGAAGTCAAAACCGGAACAAAATGTTCTAAAAAATTCAGAGACCCCGAGGCAAGGGAGTGGCTCACTTTGTGGAACGACTTGTTTTTTGGAAAAAAACTTGCATAGAAGGGGAAGACTGGATAATATAGAAAAATATTATAGAAAGTAGGAGATAAGCATGTCAGGACATTCAAAAATACTCAAACATTAAAGCAAAGAAAGAGAAAAATGATGCCGCAAAGGGAAAGATTTTTCACCATTATCGGTCATGAGATCGCCTTAGCCGTAAAGCAGGGAGGAGCAGATCCTGCCAGCAACTCCAAGCTAAAGGACGTTATTGCCAAGGCGAAGGCTAACAATATGCCCAACGATACCATTCAGAACGGTATCAAGCGTGCAGCAGGTGCTTTGGATACAGTGAACTTTGAAGAGCTGCAGTATGAGGGCTACGGGGTAAACGGTGTAGCCATTATCGTTAAGGTATTGACCGACAATAAGAATCGTTCCGCAGCGGATGTTCGTTCCGCCTTCACAAAGGGAAAGGGAAGTCTGGGAAGCCAGGGCTCCGTGTCCTTCCTTTTTGAGGAAAAGGGACAGATTATTCTGGATAAGGAAGAAATGGAAGACTTAGGTCACGATGCGGAAGCCTTGATGGATATGGCAATTATGGCCGGTGCCGAGGATTTACTGGAAAGAGATGATTACTATGAGATTCTCACTGACCCCACCGAGTTTTCCTCCGTACGAGAAAAGCTGGAGCAGGAGAACCTGCCTATGGCGGAAGCCGACGTGGTTATGATTCCGGGAAATACCGTTTCCGTAACCGATGAAGAAGCAGTAAAGAATTTAAGAAAGACTCTGGACCTTTTGGACGCATCCGATGATGTGCAGAATGTTTACACCAACTGGGAAGAGGAATAAAAAGAGATTGTAAAAAGAAATGCTTGTTATTTCATAGCAGTATAGGTCCGAAATTGGGGCACGCTCCCGCTAACCTCGCCCTGCATCGGATACTAAGCGAAAAACTTCAGTTCCTTCGTTTTTCGCAAGTACCGGCGGGCTCAGATTGCCCCCATTCCGGACCGATACTGTATGAAAATCTGAAAGTAATATATTCTTTTACAGTCTCTTTTGGGATATAGGTCAAAAGACGTGTTGATGACAAACCGCTCTACATCCTTGTAAATCAAAGGCTGTAGAGCGGTTCAAATGCTGCAGATAGTGTGCTTTCTTCCCAATTCCAGACCTATACTGTTATGAAATGCCAACTCTTTTCTCTTTTCCTCCACATTTTACCAGGGGAAGTCTTTAATCTCTTCTAAGTTTCAGTTTTGGGCTTACCAAAATGGAATAGTTCTGGTGATAAATCACAAAGCCGGGAGCGGCTCCGGGAACCTTCTTTAGGTTCTTTCTTCTGGGTGTAGTCCACCTCTACCTTTTTGGCTGCTGCCTTCCGAGAGAAGTAGGGCAGCCAGTTCTGCAACTTCTTCAAAAGAGTACGATCGGGAAGCTCTTCCAAATCCTTTCCCTCTGTTTTTGCTATCACATGGGAACCAGGGAATATTTTTCCATGGAACCAAAAAGTCCTTTCCTTCTGCAATCTGGAAGCTGAGGATTTCGTTTTGCTGGTTATTTCTTTTTCCCACATAGAGAAGATAGCCGTCTGAAGAACGGAAAGAGTCTTGGCTTGGACTGGTCTTCCTTTCCGCTGCTTTTTTTCTTCTTTCCGCTGACTTTTTGATATAGCCGAAGTCTCCCATTTCTGCCCTTATGGCATCCAGATCTCCCTGCATTTTCTGCAAGCTGTATGCTGTTCATAATGGACTGGAGGTGGTAGAGCGTTTTTTGCTTTCCGCTACCTGCTCTAAAAGATTCTGCTCCGTTCTCTTGGCCTTATCATATTTTTCAAAATATTTCTTGGCATTATCCATAGGAGAAAGGGTAGGATCCAGGGGATTTTTCTTCCTTTCCCGTATAGTAATTTTCGCATATAAGCTCTTTTTCTCCTCCGGTTGAGGCTATAGCCGTAGGTGGTTAGGAGTTCTCCGTAAATTCTGAATTTATCTTTTTATCCGTATCTTTTAGTTGCTTTTCTTGAAGTGCCAGCTTTTTATTACAGCGCTCCAAGAGGGTATGGCATTGCTTCTTTAAGTCTGTGGATTTTCTGTCGTACTCTGTCGTCCCTCTCCTTATTTCCATAGTATTGCAGAAGGAGGGCGGAGGGAGAGGAAATGTATTCTTCGGAAAATGCGGGATTGCCCTTGTATTGTTTTGCACAGGAAAGGGCGGAAAAAGTCAAAGGCCTTTTTCTCCTTCATACAAAATGACCGGATGAAAATCCTTTTCTTCGAATCGTTTTCCGAAAGGCCAAAATAGCTTCGTTTATCTCTGTTTTCCTCTGAAGATAAGGTATTGGAGAGTTTATCGATAGGGAGACCGGCATCAGACAAAGCTCTCTGGCCAGTAATGGGGCTATAGTCCGGAAAAAGCTTTGAAAGAGGCATTCCCATAAGGGGAGGGAGTTCCTTTTTCCAAGAGCGTATTCAGCTCCTCCATAGGGAAGGATAAAATGTTTTCTTTATGGAAGGCATCCGGAATAAAATATTCCCTCCCGGGAAGTACCTCTCTTACGGAGGACTGGCTCAGGGAGATTCTCTTAATGGCGTCTAAAATCGTATAATCTTCCTTCAGCAAAATGATGTTGGAATACTTTCCCATAATCTCCACAGCCAAATGCTTCATGCCCACATCTCCCAGCTCATCTCTATGGGAAATATCCAAAAAGAGCACGCGCTCCAGGCCTTCCTCTGTAAGCTTTAAGAAGCCTGCCGAATGCTTTTGAATGATGCCGTTTCCGATATGCTTTCGAAGGGACATACAAAAGCCGGGGGCGGTAATTGGTGCGGTTTTTCCCTCATTTGCCAAATAAAGAAGAGGAAAGGAAGGGTTGGCGGAGAGGTGCAGAACCTCCGTGTTTTTTTCCTTCTTTATAAAGAGCTGCAACTCATCCTTTTCACTTTGGATGATTTTTGGATATTTTTCCGCCTAAAAATACGCTCCTGAAATTCCGCAATGCACGCTGCAAGATACAATCCGTCAAATGCCATGAAAAACCGTCCTTTTCCACTTGAAATAGTAAATCCACCTTGTTATCATACTGGAATACCAGCCTGTAAGCTTGGTAGTTTGTAGTTTTTGTAAATTGCCAAAGGAAAAATTCTTTATCCTTCCCGGCTGATAAGCTTTTCCTTTAGATATGTCGAGAGAAAAGCTACAAAGAGGATAAAGTAAAGGCATGAAAAATGCAAGAGAGGGGGCTCTATGAGTATCAAAAGTATGACAGGATTCGGCCGCTGTGTGGGAGAGAAGGACTGCTCCGTATCACAGTGGAAATCAAATCGGTTAAATTCTCGTTTTTGGACCTGTCTATGCGCCTGCCTCGGACTATGCAGCATTTGGAAATGAAAGTGTAGGGAATGGGTGAAAGGAAAGAATTTCCAGAGGAAAGGTAGAAATCTATGTTTCCCTGGAGGACAACTAGAGAAAAAGAAGAAGCTCTGTCCTTCGGGGAGGACTTTACTGGATGCCTATGTGGAAAGCATTAAAAGTAGCTGAAAAATATTCTCTTCCCTATAAACTGGATGCCAAGGAGTTGGTGTTCTTCCGGAAGTGGCTCAGATTGTGGAGGAGAGGAAGAAGATCGAGGATGCGCTCTTTTCCTAGCTATGGAGCTGGCTATGACAGAATTTCAAAAAGGCCAGAGAGAAGGAAGGCAGCAATTTAGAAGGGATATTCGTTTAAAGCTTTCGGAAATGCAGGGAAGGCATTGATTTTATTAAAGGGAAAAGAAGGGGATATTCAAAAGAGCCTACGGGGGGAGTCGTCTTCGGAAGAAGATGGAGGAGCTTCTCCGGGAGAGAGCTGGAGGAAGGAAGAATTCTGCAGGAAGTTGCGATTTTTGCCGATAAGGTGAGTACGGATGAGGAAATCACCAGATTGCAAAGCCATATCCAAAGAATGGCAAAAGCTTTTTAGAAGAAGAAATTCCCATTGGAAGAGATCTGGATTTTCTTTTGCAGGAGATGAATCGGGAAAGCAATACCATTTTGTCCAAGGCCAATGATTTATCCGTATCCGAAAAGGCTTTAAAACTGAAAAATCATATCGAAAAGATTCGGGAACAGGTACAGAACATAGAGTAAGGAAGTAGGGGTTTAGAATGGAAAAACATAAAGAAAAGGGAATTTTGGTGGTGGTGTCCGGATTTTCCGGAGCAGGGAAGGGGACGATTATGAAAAATCTGACCCAAAAATATGACAATTATGCCTTGTCCATTTCTGCCACAACCAGAAAACCAAGACCGGGAGAAGAAGATGGAAAGTCTTACTTCTTTGTTAGCAAGGATCGATTTGAAGAGATGATTGATCGGGATGAACTGGTGGAATATGCCAAGTATGTGGACAATTATTACGGAACCCCCAGAAAGTTTGTGGAGGATTGCCTTGCTGAAGGAAAGGATGTCATTCTGGAAATAGAGATTCAGGGTGCTTTGAAAGATCAAGAAAAAGTTTCCGACAGCCTCTTTAATTTTCATGGCACCGCCCTCCGCGGAGGAGCTTAGAGCCAGACTGATCGGAAGAAACACCGAGGATGAAGCAACAGTCAATAAACGCCTTAAGTCGTGCCATTGTGGAGGCTGAAGGGCGTGGAGGCCTATGACTACATTCTTGTCAATGCAGATATTGACACATGCACGGAAAAACTGCATAATTTAATCCGTGCCTCTCATGATCGGGCAGAGGGACATTTGGATCTGATTGAAGAAATCAGAAAGGACTTAAGGAGGATAGAAGATGCTACGTCCAACGTATAATGATTTAATAGAATCTATGAACCGCAATAGAGAAGAGGGGGAATTGGAAGTACAGTCTCGCTATTCTGTAGTAATTGCCAGCGCGAAGAGAGCCAGACAGCTGATTGACGGAGGAGCCATTTGATTAAGGGAGAAGAAGGGAAAGAAGCCTCTTTCCGTGGCAATCGAAGATTTCCCTGTAACCTTGTCATGTGGAGAAGGGTCTTGGACTATGAGGATGAGCCTATCATTATTCCGGAGAAGGAAGAGCTACTCTCATTATGCTTTAGATGAGGATCTGGAAGAGGATGAGGACATAGAGGAAGATCTGGAAGAAAAGGAAGAGGATGAGCAGTTTTCCGATATGGATGAGGAAGAGGAAGACTTCGGAGAAGACGATTATCAGTCTGATAGTGAGGCCTAATGAAGCTTTATCTGGAGAGCTTAGGCTGCGATAAAAATAGAGTAGATGCTGAGAAGTTGCTATTTGAGCTTTTACATAAGTATCCCGGTTCTTCCGTTACAGAGGATCCAAGTGAGGCGGAGATTGCCATAGTGAATACCTGTTCCTTTATTGGCCCCGCCAAGGAAGAAAGTATTCAGTGTATCTTGGATTTGGCACAGTATAAGGAAGTGGGAAAGTTGGAAAAGCTCATTGTGGCAGGCTGTCTTGTGGAGCGCTACAAGGATGAAATCCGTAAGGAACTTCCTGAAATTGATGAAATCACATCCGTGAAGGATTATGTAAAAAGACTGGATCATCAGATGGCCAGGGTGGAAAGCGGAGAGAAATACAGCCGCTATCTTAAGATTGCAGAGGGCTGTGACAAGTATTGCAGCTACTGCATTATCTCTGAGGCCCGTGGACACTATCGTTCCATTCCCAAAGAATTGATCTTGAGGAAGCAAGAGCTTTGGTTTCGGAAGGTGCTAGAGGGAGTGATTTTGCTGCCCAGGAAACCACTCTTTATGGTACGGATCTTTATAAAAAGAAGGCTTTGGCAGAACTTTTGACTGAGCTTTCCAAGATTCCGAATCTTCAGTGGATTCGGATTTTGTATTGCTATCCGGAGGAAATAGAGTCGGATCTGATTCAGGAAATGAAGCGAAATCCGAAGGTTTGCCATTATTTGGATCTTCCTATTCAGCTACTTCCGACAGGATTTTAAAGAAGATGAACCGGAGAACCAGAAAGGAAGAGTTAAAGGAAAAGATTGCTCTTTTAAGAAAGGAAATGCCGGATATTGCCTTAAGAACGACTTTGATTACCGGATTTCCGGGGGAGACGGAGGAGGATTTCCAAGAGGTTTTGGACTTTATTTCAGAAATGCGATTCGATCGTCTGGGTGCCTTCCCTATTCTCAGGAAGAGAGTACCAAGGCTGCCGAGATGGAAGATCAGATTCCGGAGAAGTTGAAAAATCAACGACTTTCTCAGATTATGGAGCTACAGCAAAATATTGCTTTCCGTAAGGCGGAGGAGCAGATAGGAAGAAAGTTGAAGGTTTTTGGTTTGTGGCTATGATGAAGAGGAGCAGAGAGTGCTTTGCCGTTCCTATATGGATGCTCCGGATGTGGATAGTTATCTCTATGTTTATGGAGAGAAGAAAGAAGTGGGAATCTTTCTTGATGTGAAGGTAGTGGATACGGAAGGCTATGATTTGATAGAGAATGGTGTGAATCTACCGAATAAATTAACGCTGTTACGAGGGATTTTTGGTTCCTTTCTTTGTGTATTTATCCTTTTAGAGGGTGGAAATAATCTTCTTTACCGACTATATCGGTTTTGGGGAATTTCTGCTTTTGCTCTTTTACGGATTTTTGAGATGGCTATCTGGCCAGAAAGAATCATTTGGTGACCAATTTCGGAAAATTCATGGATCCTTTGGCGGATAAGCTTTCTGGTGTTCTGCCTTGATTTGTCTGATTCCCTTGGGAGATCTTCCGCCTGGTATGTGGTGATTTTGATCGGAAGAGAATTTTGTAATTTCGGTTTTCGATCTGGTTGCGGCGGACCAAAATATCGTGATTGCCGCATCCATCTTTCGGAAAAGCGAAAAACAGTCAGCCAGATGCTTATGATTATCTTTGCTTCTATTACGGATTCCCTGCTTTGGCTGTTCGTCAAATCAGATTTTTGTTGTTTCTGTCTTTTGAGTGCTCACCATTCTTTCTTTGGTGGACTATGTATATAAAGAAATCACAAGGTGATTTCAGAGGGAGGCTTTTGATGGGAGATAAAAAAGAAAAGAAGCTTTTAGTGTATAATAGTGATGCGCCCATTGAAGAGCAGGTGGTTTCTTTGTTAAAGGGATTAAAGAAAACCATAACTACTGCCGAAAGTATAACTGGTGCATGATTTCGCCGCCATTGACTTCTCGTGGAAGAGCTTCCGGAGTGCTTTTAAAGGTAGGGCTATGTCAGTTATTCCAACAAAGCAAAAAGGAAAGTTGCTTTTCCGTTAAGAAGGAGTTATTACGAAAAGGAAGGAGCAGTTTCCTCCTCTGTAGCAAAGGAAATGGCCATCGGAGCCATGATGGAATCCGAGGCGGATTTGGCGGTTGCCGTAACCGGTAATGCGGGTCCTACGGCATTGGAAGATAAAGAAGTCGGTCTGGTTTATATTGCGGTTTGCGCAGGAGGAAAGACAAAGGTAGAAGAGTATCATTTACAGGAAATCGAAAAGAAATCCGAGAGCAATGCTGCAAACACCGCATTGGTGATGGTAGAAACTATCTTTTGGAAAAATGACTTAATATGCGTTTTTCAAAGTACTTCACAGTTTGGCATAGAGCCAAGAACTACATTCCCTATTTGATGGAGAATTTAAGAGAGGACATATGGTTCCTATGTGCTATTTAATCTACTCCGACTGGGGAAATAACCTATATGAGTTTTTATGGGGCTCTCATTGGTCTTTACCCTCATTTCCCAGAAAAGAGGAAGAAATCCCTTGGGGTGGCTTATGGCTATAAAGATGCCCTTTTTGCTGGTGTCCGGGATGACACGGAAAGCTTTGGAGGAAGAAAGGAAATGCCTTTGTCTTAGGGATTCTCAAATGGATCTTGCTGATTATTCTTATCCTATTTCTGCTTCTTCTTATCTTGCTTCTTCTGCTCTTGTTTTGTTCCCTTCCGTTGATGAATTTTTGGAAAAGGAGAGAAAGGAGGAACTGCCAAGGGGAAGAGGAAAGCTTAGCTATCCCGGTTTAAAAGACTTTTCGGAAGCTTTCAAGAGGGAAAAATTTAGAATACAAGGGAAAGTTTTTTGGCTTACCTCTTTTGAGGGGAGTAAGGAAGAGAATTCTGAAAAGCAGGAAGAAGTCGAAAGGAAGAAGGCCTTCTAAAAATGGAGAGGTAGATTCGGAAAGCAGGAACAGAAGCAGAAGATTCTAGCAGCATGGGCTTAAAGAGAAATTTGATGAAGGCTATGGAAAAATTCTTTCCATCCCTAAGAATGCCATGCGGAAGGGGAAAGAACTAAAAAGAAAAATCCGGATGCTTACTCAGGAAGAAACGAAAGGAAATGCTTGTCCCTTAGTTTTTCGTCAGATTATCTATCTTCTACATCATGCCAGAATCAGAAATTGGAAGGAGAGCTTACCTTTCCATGGAGGACCCTTATACTTTAGGACAGGTCTTGCAGGGAGTAGCATTGATAGCGTTCCTTGGAGATTCCTTTCATGTTTATCCGGAATTTGATGACTCCTATTACTATGGAGAACTTAGGATAAAAGGGAAGTTTCGTTTGATCCATATCGTTATCGTGTGTTCATCTTCTTCGGAAAGCAGGAAGTTCCGAGGAATTGCTAAGGGGAGGAAATGATGGCAAATCATAATACACAAGAATATACTGAACGCCCTGTTTTTCAAGGCTTAGATGGTTTTGTCCAGTCGAAAACCGTGGTGGGAGAGCCATTGTTGTGGGAAACACCACCCTGATTCCTCTGATGGAAGTAAGCTGCGGAATGGCCAGCGGTGCCTTTATGAAGGAAAAATCAGAAAAAGGGCAGATGGGGAGGCAGAGCCATGAGCTCCAAAATCACTCCTGCGGCTATGCTGATTATTCAAGATGGCAGAACCAAGCTCATTCGGGTGAAGAACAGGGATGCCTTTTTCCAAGATTATCGATATGATTCCCGATGCCATCGATAAGATTACGGAGGCAGTCGGGTAACAAAGTCTGCGGAAGATTTGGCGGAAGAAATCTGGAAAGCTTTAAAGCAGACCGACACGAAAGGCCAAGGAGAAGCTTTCCAAGGAGATGCTGCTGCTACGGTGAATTGAATTGCCGGAGGATGAGGACATCAGAAGAAATCGACCTGGTGGATATTGATTTGACAGAGTAAGGACCGGGAAATGAGGATTTCTGATTCCATTTGAGTTTTGGAAAAAGCAAAGAAAGCCCTTGCACAGAAACTATTCTTTTTGCTATTATATTTTTAGTCGCTGTTTTGCGGTGGAACTTTTTAAAAGAGGAGGTGCAATCATGGCTAAGTGTGCTATTTGTAGAAGGCAGTGCATTTCGGCAATCAGGTAAAGCCATTCACATAGAATCTAATAAGATGTGGAAAGCAAATGTGAAATCGGTTAGAGTTAAGGTAGATGGCGGTACAAAGAAGATGTACGTATGTACTTCCTGCCTACGTTCCGGAAAAAAGTAGAACGTGCTGTATCCGGCGTAGCTGAATAAGATTTTAGAAAAGATGTTGTGAGAGCAATATCTTTTTTTCTTAAAAGTATAAGCAGTCCTGTTTAAGGGCCTATACCATCGTGTCTTGCATGCGAAGTACTCTGCATAAGAGTTCTGCTATAAAGCGTTCACGCAATCGGGAGCATATGTCGCATAGCTTTCCTTTAAAACTCAATATTTTTTTAAATACTTAAGAAAGAATTATGATTTTATCCCTAAGAATCCCTAGTACTTATAGGGTAAAAAGAAAGAAGAATCGAAATACTTTAAAGGAGAAAGCTATGGTTCAATGCAAAAATTTAACAAAAATACAGATCCAAAAGATTGCTCTAAGGGAAGCTACCTGCATATCTATCCGGGAAATATTTATGCTCTCTTGGGACCAAACGGTTCCGGAAAAACCACTTTTATGAAGATTTTGGGGGATTTAACAAAGGAAAGCAGCGGAGAAGTGCTGTTTGAAGGAAAGCCCCTGAGCATTCAAAGCAGAAAGGATATCGCCTACCTGCCTACAGAGAGTCAGGCCTATCCCTTTATGACGGTTGGAGACTATGGGAAGTATCACAAAAGCTTCTTCCCGGATTTCCAAGAAGAAGAGTTTAAGGCTATGCTGGAGGAAATGGATATTTCTTTAAAGCTTAACTTTAAGTCCTTGTCCACCGGAATGGATAAGAAGGTGAGAATGCGGCAACTCTTGCCCGGAATGCCAAGCTGGTTCTATTGGATGAGCCCTTTAACGGGGTGGATCTTCTAGCCAGAGAGAAATTGAGAAAATGATTTTTAGATAAAGAAAGCAGAGGATAAGCACCATCCTGCTTTCCAGCCACTTGGTGGAAGAGGTGGGAGGATTATGTTCAGTTTGCTATTTTCTTCCATCAGGGAAGAATTCTTGCCGTGGGCAGCTAGATAGGATGCAGGAAAATAAGGGGCAGAATCTCACTGAGCGTTACAGAAGTCTTTTTGGGGAAAAAGAAGGAAAGAAGGAGGGCTAAATGCTGACATTAATTCAATATGAAATGAAAAACCGCCTTTATGAAAATACTTTGCGTTTTCGCCCTCTTAATATCACAGGCCTTTGTACTGCTTGGGGACGGCAACGGATAATTATGTGGTGGCTGGGTCTGGGGCAGGATTACTGATTTTCTTCAGCTTTTCTGGTGATTTTTATTCTGGGGCTATCCAGTCATGGCCAGTTTGAGTAAGGATTTAAATACCACTCAGGGCTATATGCTTTTTATGCTGCCAAAGCACAGCGCCTACTTTTGCTGGCAAAGATCGTATGAAAGCTCTGGTCAGCACATTTTTGAGCAGGAGTATTAGTCTTTCATTTTCAGCTTTTAATGTTGCTCTACTTTTTGGCATTGACATGGAGTACATATCAGGATGTTGAAATGTTTTGGAATCTAGTATGAGCGGAAAGGGTTTTTGGAGAGTTAAGTCTTTATGTGATTCGTTTCCTATGCTACGGCAGCAGCCTTTTTGGGTTTTTTCTTTCTACGATGGCGATTCTTTATGTGTTACCAGTACAGGCCAGTCTGTTTAAAGGAAAGGCATTTAGCCTTGGTAGTCAGTATTATTGGCTTTTTATCTCTATTTTTGTATCTGTTCAGTGCTCTTTTACCGGAACTTGCCTCCACAATATCCTGGGAAGTACAGTGATCCGTCTTTTTATGCTATGATTGTGATCATTATCTATTGGATTTTTGCACTATCTTCTTACCTTTTAGAAAAGCAGAGGAATTTTCTAAAGGCGAAAAGGAGAGAATTTCTAGGACTAGAATGATTTGAAAAAGATATATCCACTTTTGTCCTGATTTGGACCGATATAGAGGCATTTTCCTTTCCACTGGGATTCTCTATTCTTTGTTGATTTTTCCGAAAGGAAAAATAATAGGCCAAAAGAGAGAAAGTCCTGTGAGCCTTTTGCTCCAGGATTCTTTGTAGAGCCTGCTTTTAGGATTCTCCTTTTCAGAATAAGGAAAATGGAGTATACTATACGAAAATTCTCATCTACAGTAAGTTCTGCCCTTGAGGGTACAGGAGCATTTGCTAAGAGAAAAATCATAATGACTAAGAATAGACAGAAGATGAGGGATTGGAGGAAAGACAATGAAAGGAAAAATCTCCTCTCATTACGGTGAGGTACAAATCTCCGAAGAAGTCGTTGCAAGCTACGCAGGAAATGCAGCAGTTTCTTGCTTTTGGTATTGTTGGAATGGCTGCGGTTCCCATTTCCGGAAAGGGATTGGCTAGCTGTTGAAGCAGGAAAGTTATCACAAGGGAATTTCCGTGGATATTCAGGAAATGAAATCAGTTTGGACTTCCATGTGATTGTGAGCTTATGGTGTAAGCATTCAGGCTGTGGCTGAGAACCCTGATGGAAAGCGTAAGATACAGAATTTCACAGTTTACAGGAATGAAAGTTAGACGAATCAATGTGTGATGTAGAAGGGTTCGGGTAATCGATTAAGTTTCGTAGAAATAGGAGGGAATTTACCCGTGGGTAAAAGTACTAAGTGCAAAGGGATTTGCAGAAGGCTTTCTTAGCCGGGGCAAATCAGCTGAATGCAAAAGAAGGATTTGATTAATGAGCTAAATGTCTTCCTGTTCCGGATGGAGATACGGGAACCAATATGACTCATGACAATCTTTTCCGCAGCAAAGGAAGTGGCAAAAGATTGAGGAGGAAGCTAAAGGAGATTTGCAGAGTGATGTCCAGCGGTCTCTTCGTGAGCCAGAGGAAACCTCAGCGTTATCCTGTCTCAGTTGATTCGTGGATTTACAGAAGGAATTATTGGAAGTAAAGGAAGCTGACAGCATTGTTTTGTGAAGGCCTTCAAAAGAGCTGTGGAAACAGCCTATAAGGCAGTAATGAAGTCTAAGGAAGGAACCATTTTAACCGTAGCGAAGGGGATGGCGGATAAGATTATGGAGCTGTCTCTAACAGAAGAGGAGATTCTTCCTCTTTTGGAGAAGGTGGTAGCCTACGGAGATGAGGTTTTAAAGAAAACTCCGGATATGCTTCCTGTATTAAAAAGAGGCAGGAGTGGTGGATTCCGGTGGAGCCAGTTTAATGTATGTACTGGAAGGGGCTTTGCGTTCCTTAAAGGGCGAAAAAGATTGAACTGGATTTGGAATTTAAGGAAGATTCCGGCGTTTCCGCATTAACAGGAGAGAGAAAAAGCGGAGGAGAGATTTCCACTGCGGATATTCGTTTCGGTTATTGTACGGAATTTATGGTCAATGGTGACCACCCCTTCTCTGATGAAGAGGTGGAAAAGCTTAGAGACTACCTTTCCGGTATCGGTGATTCTATCGTTTGTTTCTCCGATGAGGACTTAATTAAGGTTCATGTACATACCAATCATCCGGGAGATGCCTTTGAGAAGGGCCTTACCCTGGGCTTCCTTTCCAAAATGAAGGTAGACAATATGCGCCTTGAGCACCAAGAGGTATTGATTGAGGATGCTTCCCGTATTGCCGCCATGGAAAAGCTGGAAGAACAGCCTAAGGGTGCAGATGCTCCTAAAGAGTCTGAACCGGCAGAGGAAAAGGACTTCGGATTTGTGGCAGTTTGCTCCGGAGACGGACTGAGAGATATTTTCTTAGACCTTGGAGTAGACCAGGTGGTTTCCGGGGGACAGAGTATGAACCCCTCCACCGAAGATTTGTGTGCCGCGGTAGAGAAGATTCATACCAAGCATGTCTTTATTTTACCCAATAACAAGAACATTTTACTGGCTGCTCAGCAGGTAAAGGATATTCTGGAGGATCGTTCCGTATCCGTAGTGCCCAGTAAGACCATTCCTCAGGGAATTTCCGCAATGATTTCCTTCCAGCCGGAGGGAACGGTGGAGGAGAACCAGGAAGGTATGGAAGACAGCTTATCTATGGTTTCTTCCGGAGAGATTACCTATGCGGTTCGAGACACCAGCATTGACGGAAGAGAAAATCCATAAGGGAGATATCCTTTTCTTGGGAGACCAGGGTCTGCTTTCCGCTGAAAAAAGCATTTCCTTGGCTATGAAGGAAGGCTTGGAGAAGATGGGAGAGGGAGAAATCCTGAGTCTTTATTATGGAGAGGGAGTAACGGAAGAAGAGGCCAAGACCTTGGAGAAGAGATTTTGGAGTATATGCCGAATCTGGAGGTGGAGGTTCACGCTGAGCGGACAGGCAGTGTACTATTATCTTCTTTCCCTAGAGTAGAGTCGTTTTTACAGAAATGTTTTCGCTATTTAAACAAGGGTACATAGAATTGATACACTTTCGACATCATAGCTTTGAATCGGGGCACGCTTTCTCTTCGCCTCAGTAGCAGTACTAAGCTAAAGCTTCGCTTTAGCTTACTTTTGTCAAAGTACTGACGGCTCAGATTACCCCGACTTCAAAAGCTATGATGCGAGAAAGTTCGCTGTTCTATAAAAGCCTTGCTGTGAGCTAACAGGAGATTTTGATGCTTCAGGATGCTGTGGAAAGGGATTAAAGAGTGGGGAGAAAACCGCCGCTCTTTTTCATAAGATGAATATTTACACTAAGGAAGATCTTTAGAGGATTTTCCTATTTCCTATCTGCAATATCCTAAGCTTTAGTTCTATATCGGGAAGCCAGGGAGAAGGAGTGGATGGCTTTTTCTCTTGTGCTTTAGAGGATGCAGGGTTTTACGAAATACCAAGCTTTCCATGCTGCAATGCTCCGCCGGGGATGAGAGCGGAAAGCTACTGATTCAATATTTTTCATGCAAGTTATCTCCTTAAAAACTTTAAAAAGGGAAGAAAAACTGGTGTTTTTGGGGCAGGTCAAAAAGCTTTCGAGGGGCATTATATCCTGCAACAGCCTAAGATTTTTCTTTGGAGGAGTACGAGGAGAAAAGAAAGAGCTTTAGAGCCTATCTATTCCCTTCGAAAGGGGCTGAAATGCCCTGAAAGAAGAAGTGTATTCAGGAGATTTTCAAGGAAGAACCCGAGATTCAGAGAGCTTTCCTCGGAAGTTTTTGGAAAGAGAAGGGCTAGATAAAAAGGCAGGCAATGGAATACCTGCATTTTGCCAAAGAGGGAAGAGGAGAGGCAGGAGGGCTTGAAAGCGTCTGGCCTTTGAGGAATTGTTTTACTACAGTCTCTTTCTGGAAAAGGAGGAGAGGGACTTTCTCTCGCTTTCCGGCCAGGAGGAGAGGATTCCGGGAAAAAGTGCAGAATTTCAGCAGGGACTGCCCTTTAGCCTGACAAATGCCCAAAAAGAGGCTTTGGAGGAGATGGATAGGGTATTTTCCCAAGGAGAGAGACTACTTCGCTTTGTTCAGGGAGATGTGGGTTCCGGAAAAACTATTTTGGCCTTTTATGCCTTATATCTTATGGCCAGCAAGGGCTTACAGACCGCCATAATGGTGCCTACGGAAATTTTGGCTCAACAGCATTTTCAAAAACTGCAGGAACTGCTTTTGAAAAATCAATGGGAGATTCCTATAGCCTTGTTGATTGGCAGCAGCAGTAAGAAGGAGAAGGAAAGAATTTATCAGGGGCTAAAAGAGGGCAGTATTCTGGGGGTAATCGGTACCCAGGCCTTGATTCAGGAGGGCTTGGCTTTTTCCAATCTGAAAATGCTGGTGATTGACGAACAGCACCGCTTCGGGATTCAGGAAAGAAACCGTTTGGAAAAGAAGGAAAATCCCCACTGCATCTACCTTTCCGCAACGCCCATTCCCCGTTCTTTGGTAAAGCTGCTCTATGGCGCTGTGCCCTACCTGCTGCTTTCGGAAAAACCGGCCAATCGTCTGCCCATTAAGAACGCCCTGCTTTCCCCTGCGGATCGGGAGAAGGCCTTTTCCTTTATCAAGAAGGAACTGGACAAGGGGCGGCAGGCCTATATTATCTGCCCCTTGGTGGAGGAAAATGAAAATCTTTCCGTGGAAAGTGTTACCGCCTATCAGAAAAAATTAAAGCAGTATTTTGGCAAGGACTATTCTTTTGCGGTTTTGCATGGGAAAATGAAGGCAGGGGAGAAGGAGCAGGTGATGCAGGACTTCTCTTCCGGAAAGACAAGGATTCTTCTGTCTACCACCGTTGTGGAGGTGGGGGTGGATGTGGCCAATGCCACGGTTATGTTGATTGAAAATGGAGCGTTTCGGTCTGGCTCAGCTCCACCAGCTACGAGGCAGGGTGGGAAGGTCGGAGCTTCAAAGCTATTGTATCTTTATGGATCATGAGGAAGATGAGAAGTCCCAAAAAAGACTGTCCATTATTCGGGACAGTAATGACGGCTTTGCCATTGCCAAGGAAGATTTGGCCTTGAGAGGACCGGGGGATTTGTTCTTTGGAGAAAGGCAGTCCGGCCCCCTGCAATTTCGTTTTGCGGATCCTCTACGGGATGAAGAGTTGTTTTTCAAGGCAAGAGAAGCGGCAAAAACCATATTGGAGGAGGATGCCCTCTTGGAAAGACCGGAGCATCAGGGAATGAAAGACATTTTTCAAAGCCTGCTTACAGAAAACGCTTAAAGTAAAATATTCGGATAGAGGATAGTTCTAAAGAACAGCTAGGTGGAGAATACCGGGGATACAAAATTTGGCGAAAATCCTTGGCGTATACTCGCATGGAAAAGCTTTCTATAAAAATAGGAAGTTGTGGAAAAAAATTAATCTTTATCCCTTTACAACGACCGGCATTTTCGCTTTAATATGAGGGAAAAGGAGAGTGGTATGAGAGTTATTGCAGGTTCAGCCAGAAGGCTTTTTGCTTTCGGGTGCCGGAGGGAAGGATACCCGCCCCACCACGGATCGAATCAAGGAGACCTTATTTAATATTTTACAATTTGACCCTAGTGGACCAGGACGTTTTGGACCTTTTTGCGGGAAGCGGTGCTCTGGGAATTGAAGCCCTGTCCAGAGGGGCGAAAAGAGCAGTTTTTTGCGACAGCGGAAAGAAGGCCTTGGCCTGTATAGAGCAAAATATCGCCCGTTGTCATTTTCAGGAACAGGCTCTGGTGTATGGAGGAGATTTCCACAGTGCTTTAAGAAGTCTGGAGGGAAAGAACTATCACTTCGGTATCGTCTTTTAGATCCTCCCATGGCGAGGATTTGGCAAAGAGCCCTTCGGAGACTGGTAAAGTCCTCTATGGTGGGGAAGGATACGGTTTTTGTTGTAGAGGCGGCGTTGGAAGAGGATTTTTCCGACATGGAAGAGGAAGGATATCGAATTCTTCGAGAGAAGCTGTACAAGACCAATAAGCATATCTTTCTTCGTTTACAGGAGGCTGTATGAAGATAGGATTGTATCCCGGCTCCTTTGATCCGGTAACCTTTGGGCACTTGGATGTGATTGAACGAAGCCGGAAAATGGTGGATAAATTAATCGTGGGTGTACTGCAAAACCGGCAGAAGACGCCGTTGTTTTCCATGGAAGAACGTGTTAGAATGATTTCTGAGCACGCGAAGGAATGGGACAATGTTGAGGTGCATAGCTTCACCGGTTTAACGGTGGATTATGCGAAAAAAGTCCATGCCAATATCATTGTTCGAGGCCTGCGGGCGGTAACGGACTTTGAGTTTGAGTTGCAGCTGGCCCAGACCAATAAGGTGATTGCAGAGGAAGTGGATACCATTTTCCTTGCCACCAGTTTGAAATATTCGTATTTAAGTTCCAGTACAGTAAAGGAGATTGCGTCCTTTCATGGGGATATATCATGCCTTTGTTCCGAAAGATGTGGAAGAGGCTATGAAGAAAAATTTGATGAACAAGAGAGACGGAGGGGATACTGAGCAGAATTGAGCAGTTGATTGGAGAAATTGAGGAATACATTGATAGTTGTAAGTATCAGCCTTTGTCCAATACGAAGATTTTAGTAAACAAGGAAGAGATGGAGGAGCTTTTGGTGGAGCTTCGCCTTCGGGTTCCTGAGGAGATTAGAAGTATCAGAAGATTATTTCCCAGCAGGATGCCATCCTGGCTGATGCGAAGGCCCAGGCGGATATGATGTTAAATGACGCCAGAACCCGACCGAAGAGATGGTTTCCGACAACGAAATCATGCGCAGAAGGCTTATGAGAAGGCAAATGCAGCTTTTGCAGGACGCTCAGAAGCAGGCAGACGGTATCTGTAAACAATGCGGTGGCGGATGCGGACCAGATTCGCAGCAATGCCATTCGTTATACGGATGAGATGCTGGCAAAGCCTGGAAACCGGGATTACCCGTTCCCTGGATACCGCAGAGGAGCATCTGACCGGCTTAAAGTCCTCCTTACAGGGATTCCCGTTCCATCGTCCAGTCCAACCGATTTTGCACTGGCAAAGGCTATTCCGGAGCAAAAGCAGGGATAAAAATAGCTTTAAAAACGAATAAGAAGATTTATGAAAGTTCCTACTCCTTTGGAGGGATTTTTTTATCCTTAATGTGTATTGCTCTCGTAGTGTGCGATAGCTCATTTTATATGAAATATTGCTTAAAAAGCATATTGTATCTATTTTTAGCAATGGTATAGAAAAAGCCTAAAATATCAGAGAATTTGATGAAAAATACCGCATAGCTTTGTGGTATTAGGTTGCAAATTATAACGGTATACCGTTATAATTTCTTTCAAAAGAAAGGGATTGAAATGACAATTCGTGAGACTTTAAAGACATGGAGTGTATATAGATTGGCTAAGGAAAGCAGAATTCCCTATGCTACCGTTAATGATATTTGCAGTGGTAAAGCAAGCTTGGAAAAATGCAGTGGGGAAACAATCTATAAGTTAGCGAAAACCTTAGAGATTTCTATGGAAGAATTGTTGACCCCATGTCTTTTGGAACGGAGTAGTTTTGAGAATTTCAAAAGTACGGTTTGCCATCGCTTGAAAGAACTTGGAGATTTAAATTTTATTATGGATACTCTGGAAAGTGGAGATATCCGTATGTACTATGAGAAAAAGTGGTATCCTGAAAGTCTGTACCTTCTGGCTATGCTGGATTATATCAGTAGGAAAACCATATAGCCCTTTGATTGTGAATTTGATGATATTCGTCAGTGCAAGCTGGAAACAGTTCTTTACCCTCTTAGCTTACAGGCAATGTCTTTAGCAGTGGGAAAGCAAGATATGCAAAAAGAAGCTGAGAAGTCTGCCATTCCGGAGTTTCTGCGATTTAATATCATAGAAAGTGATGTGCGTAATGTTATCTAAACAGGGGATAGAATTTACTAAGGATAATATTGATTTGTACTTGAAGGAGCTGGCTAAGGAATATAGAAAGCTTGTTGGAAAAGGGAAATGCGGGTAAGATTGCGGGAACTTTACAAATGAAAATGGACAAAAGCATCTATTCTAGCGGAGCTTAGGCAAAGGAAAGCTAAAGAAAAACCGGATTAGACTTCATAATAAAAACAACAGAAAGTTCCCCTTCTCCTTTGGAGAGGGAGATTTTTTTATGCAATGCCTGAAGGGAAAGCCTTTAGACCTTATTTTTTGCACGAAAATGGGAACGGAATACTAGATAAGGTATAGGGACTTCTTAGAAGAATCATATTAATTAGCTGAAAAATAATTAGAAAAATCTAAAATATAGTATAATTTTATATCGTGAAATGGCAAGAAATAAGAAAGGACGATGGAGATGAGAAGAAAAATATGCTGGCTTTAGGACTTAGTGCGGTGCTTTGCACAGGGCTTTTTGCCCCTGCAAGCTATGCGGATAGTATAGATACGAAGGATTCTTACGTACCGGAGGTAGAAACAAGCTCTGAAAAAAATAGCTTTAAAACAGCAAGTGCTGTAGAAGGCTTAGAAGATTTTCCGGAAGAGACTGCTATGGAAGGGAAAACTGCGTCCATAGAGGAAGAAGTGTCGACTACTGATGCAGAAGACCCTGAGGAGCTTGCTGAGCGAAAGAGTGAGTCTACAGAGGACTCTACAGAAGGCTCTACAGAAGATATAAGAGGAACAGATTCTGCTCCGGTAACCTCCGGATATTCAGGGTTTAGAAGTGCTGCAGTGACAAAACCACTTGATAATAAGATTGTAACTTTGCAAGTTTCATTTGAAGATTGGGATTTTCCCGCAAGAGATCATATGAAAGTGCATCGAGATAAAAAGTAAACGTAAGAGGTGTCGTTTTAAGAGGAAATGAGCCTGGAGTCATCAATAATCCAAGCCCGGATCTTTATCAAATTCTCCCCACAAGGGAAGTTGAAAAGAAAGTAAATGGTCAGTGGGTACCGTACAATCTCAACTACTTTACCCCGGGGGAGTATCACTATGTATATACAATTGCTGAAGGAAAGAAGAGCCAATTTTATATTTTATCAATAGCCGAACAGGATGGAGATGGTAAATTTGCTTATACAATAGTTTCTATGTATGAAAGTTATTTTTATCAGAAAGGGGAACATACATATCATCAAGAAAATTTGAAAGTTACGAGACCGGCAGATGCAAAGTATAGATATTATACCTTTGAAAGCGAAACTTTTACCGTGAAGGAAGCAAAGATTATGGCGAAAGTATATCTCCGTTCCAGCTTTGACATCCATAATGTTAAGGCGGGCGATACTATCTGAAGAGGGCAACACTTCAAGTGGAGAGATTGTCTTAAAAAGATGGTACAGAGCTACTGCTAAGGATCACAGCAGCCTTTTCTTATGAATTTTCGTAACGATTTTCCCAAAAACCTGAATCAGTATAAACTCTATTTAGAAAGTTATCCGAATGAAGCAGGAAAAAACGGAAATCTGAGATTTACTCAGGAAGAAGACAGAATTTTTCCGGAAGGCCGCTATATGGGTACTATATATAATACAGCCTTATTATACAGTGGATAACTATCGTTTCTTAGTGTCGGAGACTGATGATACTTATGGCCAAGGTACAGAGATTTATGTCAATAATGAGCCCTATGAAGTCCGTAGGGTTATCCCCGATCATAATATATCAACCATTACAAAAATAGCTTCTCACTTTCTTCGATGCGGTAAAAGTAGAGAAGAAAAATCATTCCAGCAATACAGGCAATTCGGTTCTGCCTTTCTAAAGCTGTCTCCAGTAGTTCCGGTGGATCAAGTGGTGGCTCCGCTAGCTCAGGAGGAAGTTCCGGTGGTGGTTCCGGAAGCTTTAAAGTAAGCAGTAGCTTTTCAGGACAGGTACTTGGTGTAGATCGTTCTTTATCCGGAGGACAGTGGATACAGGATGAAAAGGGCTGGTGGTACAAAAGAGCGGACGGAAGCTATCCGAAGAACAGCTGGGGCTATGAAGCCTATAATGGAAAAGTCTTACTGGTACTATTTCCTGGATTCCGGCTATATGGCTACTGGCTGGGTGGATGTGAACGGTAGTAAATACTACCTCTTCCCAAACTCTGATGGTTGGAAGGGCAGAATGCTTACCGGTTGGCAGTGGATTGATGGAAACTGCTACTACTTAGACTCACAAGGACAGAATGAAGGTGCTCTGTATAGAAACACCACTACTCCCGATGGCTATGCAGTGGATTCGGAAGGGAGATGGGTAGTGAATGGAGCAGTGCAAAAACAATAAAATTTCCACAAAGGAGTAGAGCCACAGCGTGATTTTATATCGTGAAATGGCAAGAAATAAGAAAGGACGATGGAGATGAGAAGAAAAAACATGCTGGCTTTAGGACTTAGCTTTGTACTGGGAGTAGGAAGTAGTACTATGCCGGTATTGGCAGATATTTCAGCAAAAAGAGAAGAAGTAAAGCTGGAAAAGGAAGAAGTACAGGAGATACCTGAAGAGTCTAATGTTATATTGGATTCTATGTTTGCTAATACAATGGAACATACATCGGATGAGGTGAATGATAGTTTAGAAGATTCCACTGATTCTTTTATCACAGAATCATCAGCAGAAAGTGCCAATCAAGAGCGAGGATATTCTGCTTTTCGTTCTATGATAAGAAACTCTGATAATGATATCCAAAGTATGGGAGTGCAGTTTCAACCCTGGGATGTTGCGGGAAGAGATCGTATGAAAGTAGTCAGAACCCACAGGGGTTAAAGATTACTTCTTTAGTTATTAAAAAAGATCATCGAATATTGAAGAATCCGGAATCTGATATTCTTTCTATAATGCCAGAAAGAATAGTCGAGAAAAAAGAAGGCGCTCAATGGCTTACTTATAATAAGGATTATTATACACCAGGAGTATATCGCTACATCTATACGCTAAAGAAATCAAAGTCTTCATCTTATAACATAGTTCCAAAGGATACAGAGGAAAGTAACAATTCTTATTCTATCTTAGTTATGTATGATAATTTTTACATAAAGTAGTTAATACTTCTTATCTTATAGATAAAATAGGAATTAGTAGTAAAGAAGATAGTCAATATATTTATTATCCGGTTATAGGAAGAGAATTTACAGTAGAAGAGGAAAAGACCATTGCTAAGGCCTATCTTAGCTCGACTTTTGATATTCATAAGGCGAAAGTCGGAGACCGTATGCAAAGAGTTACATTACAAGTAGAAAAACTTGTACTGACAGACGGTACTGTAGTGCTGGCAAAACGCTTTTTCAGAACCATTTTTTGTAAATGTATACGATGACTATCCCGATACCCCCAATCAATTCAAGCTATTTTTAGATAGTTATAAAAATGCGGCGGGGGAACAGGGAAAGGTTTGGAATGCTTCTGAAGATACTCTTTTGCCGGTAGGACGTTATAAGGTTGCTTATTATTTGTCCCCTAACTATAAAATTGGAAAGTATCGTTTATTATTAGATGGAACAGATGATGATATTTATGGAAGCGGCACACAGTTTTATGTGAATAATGAGCTGTATAGTACCACGTCAGCAAAGCCAGAAAAAGCATTGACTGCAAGTATTAGACTAACGTCCGACTTCTTTGAGCCTACAAAAGTAGAGAAAAACACCGGAGAATCTTCAGGTGGTGGATTCTCTAAAGAAAAACTCCCTTCACTCCGGCTCTGGTGGTTCAGGAGGAAGTTCTTCCGGTTCCGGTAGTTCAGGCGGAAGTTCAGGTGGCGGATCCGGAAGCTTTAAGGTCAGCAGTAGTTTGAGCGGACAGGTACTTGGTGTAGATCGTTCCTTAAGCGGTGGACAGTGGATACAGGATGAAAAGGGCTGGTGGTACAAAAGAGCGGACGGAAGCTATCCGAAGAATAGCTGGGGCTATGAAGCCTACAACGGAAAGTCTTACTGGTACTACTTCCTGGATTCCGGCTATATGGCTACAGGCTGGGTAGAGGTAAACGGCAGTAAATATTATCTTTTCCCAAACTCTGACGGATGGAAGGGCAGAATGCTCACCGGTTGGCAGTGGATTGGCGGAAACTGCTACTACTTAGACCCGCAAGGACATAATGAAGGTGCTCTTTATAGAAACACCACTACCCCCGATGGTTTATGCAGTGGATTCGGAAGGAAGATGGGTAGTGAATGGAGCAGTGCAGAAACAATAAAATTCCCACGAATGGGAAGAGCTACAGTGTGATTTAAAATTGTGAAAGGGCAAGAAATACAAAAGGATGAAGAAAATGAGAAGAAAAAACATGCTTGCTTTAGGAATTTGCTTGGTATTTTGTGCAACAAGCACTGCTGTACCCCTCTATGCCAATCCCTTAGACAATCAGGAAATAACTGTTTCAGAGGAAAAGGAAACAAGTAAAAATCAGGCAGATAATTCTGTAGTAGCTACAGTGGAAAATAAATATGCAGATTCGGAAGAAGGAAGCAAAGAGAGCTTGGTGGATTTTCCGGAAGAAACACATAATTCCGACTCCGAGAAAGCGGTGGAAGCAGTTGAAGAGGCTGAGAATGCAGAGGCTACAGCTGAAGAGACGGAGAGTACAGAAGAGACCAGCATGGTAAAGCCTTTGTCTTTAGGTTACTCCAGCTTCCGTATGGCAAATGTAAATGCCGACGCTTATACTCTTAAAGATAAGATTTACTGGATATTTTCAGGATTATACCGGTATAGAGTTTGCCGGAAGGGATCATATGAAGGTGGTGAGAAACAATCCGGTAAAAGTATCTGAGCTAGCCCTAAGAAGCAGGGGCTTGTCAAGGATGTAAGCGAAGAGCATTTCAAGGTTCTTCCGGAGAGAGTCGTGGAAAAGAGGCAGGAGGAGTCTGGGGCTCCTTATCAGTTGAACTATTTTTACTCCGGGAGAATATCACATATCTATACTCTGGCTGTAGGGAAAAACAGTCCTTCTTATCTTCTGCTAAAAGATACCCCGGATAATGATGTAGAGCTTTACATATACTCAGGCACGTATCGGTAATCGCTTTTGCGGATGAGTCAGAAAGCAATGGAATCCAATAATTTAGAAATAAAAATCTCCAATAGGAAGATGCAAAATATAAGTACTATCCTCTAGAAAGCGATTCTTTTTCTGTAAAGGGAAGAGACTATCAGTCAGGACTCACTTAAACTCCAGCTTTGATATTCATAAGGCAAGGTGGGAGATCATATGAACAGTGTCACCCTGAATGTGGAAAAATCGTTAACACAGACGGCACAACCATGTTGAACCAGGAACTCCACAGCCCTTCCTGATGAATATGTACAGAGAATACTCCGATGAATTGAACCGCTCGCTCTTTTGAGAACTATGTGAGATACAGCCGGTGAAAGAGCAACGTGAGAAAAAGCAAAGCAGGAAGGGACTCCTCTTCCTTCCGGACGTTATAAGGTAATGTACCTTGTACAGCCCTCATTTTGCAATTGGAAAGTATCGCTCTGTTGAGGGAACAGATGATAACTATGGAAATGGTGCAGAATTTTATGTCAATAATGAACGATACAGCAATGTGTCCTTAAACCTGCAAGCAGGTTTAACAGCAGGAAACCAAGTACTTTCTCCTTTTTTGAGCCTTATAAAGCAGAAAAGAGCAGAATACTTCGGTAATACTGGAAACTCGGTTTCTACCTCTGAAAGCTGTCTCCAATAGTTCCCGAGTGGTTCAGAAGCTCTTCCGGTTCCGGTGGCTCTAGGGAAGTTCCGGTGGTGGCTCCGGAGCTTTAGAGTCAGCAGTAGCCTGACCGGACAGGTACTGGCGTAGATCGTTCTTTATCCGGAGGTCAGTGGGCTGGGATGAAAAGGGCTGGTGGTACAAAAGAGCGGACCCAGAGCTATCCGAAGAATAGCTGGGGCTATGAAGCCCTATGGCGGAAAAGTCTACTGGTACTCTGCCTGTGATTCGACTATGTGGCTACAAAGGCTGGTGAAAGTAGCATGTAGTAAATACACCTCTTCCCAAACTCTGACGGTTGGAAGGCAGGATGCTCACCGGTTGGCGAGTGGATTGACGGAAACTGCTACTACTTAGACCCGCAAGGACAAAATGAAGGCGCTCTATATAGAAATACCACTACTCCCGATGGTTTTACAGTGGATACGGAAGGAAGATGGGTAGTGAATGGAGCAGTGCAAAAGAAGTAGCAGTATGAAAGATTTCCTCTCTTAAAATGTATGGGAATACTTTGTTGTTTCTGGTGGATGTATAGGCGTATCACGACAAGGATATAGCCAGTGCATTTTTACGCTGGAACAAGCATGATAAAGTCAGTGAGGAGGATGTATCTGCATGAGATTAATTCGAAGGATTGTATTTTTTGTTTTTTTGTTAATTTTTATTATTTCATTAATTAATAGTTTTTCCATACTGCTAAACATGTATGGTGATTGCTATAAACATCCACCCAAATACTTGTTAGTCAGGGTCTCGGTGGTATACTGGCGTTTGATACTACATATTTTGCAATTGATGATGATGGTGTATCTCGGAAAATAAGGTATAATAATTTAATATTTGCTGAAGACAATCATTATAGCTTTGCATGGGAAAAATATTATTTACAACTTTAGAGGTTAACGCCAGATCGAAAGATCATCGGATTGGGAGTATGAAATATCTGAGTTTAACGATGGTTTTTATGGATACAGATATTTTTAACTGAGCAAATATGGAACTTAGTGTTGATGGCAAAATTGATATCCAAGTAACTCAAATTTGATGATTATTACATAGTTAAGGTCAACTGTTTGGAAGCTGATGGTTTAACTATCATAGATTCGTATTAGTGCAATATTTCACAATGGAGAAAAGACTGGCTATGAAGAAAAATATGGGAATTAAACTCGATTCGAGATGTACGTAAATACTCATAATATATTTAAGATGGAAAATCCGGAAAGTTTATACTTGCATCAGAGTCTTGAATGATATTAAAGAGTTAACTTCCGATCTCACTCTAATTATAATTAGCGTTTGCAAATTTTGACTTTCATGACAGAAATTTTGAGCTTTATAGACAGAAAATAATTGACAGAACAAAGGAGAAAAGCTTATAATCTCCTTTGTTCTATATATTTAGAGCGATGCGTGGCTCAGCTTGGTAGAGCGCTGCGTTCGGGACGCGAGAGGTCGCTGGTTCGAATCCAGTCGCATCGACTGTAAGCAACGAGTGGGAGATGCCTAGGCATCTCCTGTTCTTATGTAGGAAGGGTAAAAATGAAAAGAGAGAGTTTTAAATCACGAATCGGCTTTATTTTGGTGAGCGCAGGTTGTGCCATCGGAATCGGTAACGTTTGGAAATTCCCCTATCTGGTAGGGCAAAACGGCGGAGGAATCTTTGTTTTATTCTATCTTTGTTTCTTGCTTTTAATCGGTCTCCCTATTCTCACCATGGAGCTTGCAGTGGGTAGAGCCAGTAAGAAATCCGTAGTAAAGGCCTATGAGGTTTTGGAGCCCAAGGGCACCAAGTGGCATTGGCACGGCTGGGTGTGTATTCTGGGCTGTTATCTTTTGATGATGTACTACACCACCGTTTCCGCTGGATGCTTTCCTACTTCTTTAAATTTCGCCTTCGGAACCTTTTTCAAAATCGACCCCTCTCAGGTGGAAAATGTCTTTGGAACCATGCTCAGTCGTCCGGAGGAAATGACTCTATGTATGGCGATTACGGTTATCGGAGGATTTTTAGTTTGCTCCTTGGGACTGCAAAAGGGGCTGGAAAAGATTACTACCATCATGATGGCCTGCCTTTTACTCTTGATTATTGTTCTGGCGGTACATAGCCTGATGTTGCCGGGGGCTCTGGAGGGAGCAAAGTTCTATCTCTTCCCAAATCCCGAAAAGGTAAAGGAAATCGGACTTTTTCATGTAATTTCTCAGGCCATGAATCAGGCCTTTTTCACCCTTTCCTTGGGGGTTGCGGCCATGGAGATTTTCGGTTCCTATATGTCAGAGGACTATTCCCTAACAGGAGAGGGAATCAAAATCTGTGCTTTGGACACCTTTGTGGCTATCCTTTCCGGTTTGATTATCTTTCCTGCCTGCTTTAGCTTTCATGTAGAACCAAATGCAGGTCCTCCCCTCATTTTCTTCTACCTTACCCAGAGTGTTTATGCACATGGCGGGAGGAAGAATCTGGGGATCCCTCTTCTTTGTTTTTATGACCTTTGCCAGCTTTTCCACCGTTATTGCGGTGTTTGAAAATCTCATTTCCACCAGTATTGATAACTTCCACTGGGATAGAAAGAAGGCGGTTATCGTAAACTGCATTCTGATTCTGGTTTTGAGTATTCCCTGTATCCTTGGCTATAATCTTTGGAAGGATCTGAAGCTGATTGGCGGCAGGGATGTATTGGACTCCGAGGACTTTATCGTAAGTAACTTGATTCTTCCCATCGGTTCTTTAGTTTACCTTCTGTTCTGTGTCAGCAAGCATGGTATGGGCTTCCCAGATATTTGGAGGAATGTAATAAGGGGTGAGGGTGTGAAAATGCGGCCTTCCTCCTGAAACTATTTCGTTTTGTTTTGCTAATTTTCATTTTACTTCTCCTGTTCCAGGAGCTTATTATAAAAAGGAACTGTTGTTTTGCTTTGATCCGGGAGGTAGGAGCAGGATGAATATTCGAGAAGAAATGGAGAAAATGGAAAAGGAGATTCTCTCTCCCTTTGCTTGTTGTAGCGTGGACTCTTTGGGAAGAGATATTCCGGAGGAAGAGGATGATATTAGAACCATTTTTCAAAGAGATAGAGACAGAATTTTACATTCCAAGGCCTTTCGCCGGCTAAAGCATAAGACACAGGTCTTTATTCAGCCGGAGGGGGATCATTATCGTACCAGACTGACCCATACCCTGGAGGTGAGTCAGATTGCCAGAAGCATTGCTAAGGCGCTTCGTCTCAATGAAGATCTGACCGAGGCCATTGCCTTAGGCCATGATTTAGGGCATACTCCCTTTGGCCATGCCGGAGAAAGAGCCTTAAACAAGCTTTGCTCCGGAGGCTTTTCCCATGTGGACCAAAGTATTCGGATTGTGGAGATTTTAGAGAAAAACGGCAGAGGACTGAATCTTAGTAAAGAGGTTCGGGACGGCATACAAAATCATAGAAGTTCAGGAAAACCGAAGACTCTGGAGGGGCAGGCGGTTCGTTTTGCGGATAAGATTGCCTATCTGAACCATGATGTGGATGACGGGATTCGGGCAGGGCTTTTCCGGGAGGAAGAGCTTCCGGCGGAATATCGTAAGGTGCTGGGCTTTACTGCAAGGGAGCGATTGAATACTTTGATTCGCTCCGTAATCTTTACTTCTAGGGGAAAGGAAAAGCTTTCCATGGAGCCCATAATGGAAGAGAATATGCAGGGCTTACGAAAGTGGATGTTTCAAAATGTTTATACCAGCAGTAAGGCCAAGGAAGAGGAGTGGAAGGTAGACGGCATGCTGAAGCTCTTATTTTCCTTTTATCAGGAGCACCCCTTGGAAATGGCGGAGGAGTATCGTTTTCTGCTGAAAAAGGGGGAAGAGGAAGGGAAGGAAGATCCCAAGCTCCTTTTTGGACCGTATTGTTGCGGATTACATTTCCGGCATGACGGATGAGTATTGCAGCCACAAGTTCATGGAGTATTTTGTTCCGAAGGCCTGGGAGAAGGACTGATATGTACTATGGAGAAGATATCGTAGAGGAAATCCGGCAAAGAACGGATATCGTGGATTTAATAGGACAATATGTACATTTGAAAAAGAAGGGCTCCAGTTACTTTGGGCTCTGTCCTTTTCATGGGGAGAAAACTCCCTCTTTTTCTGTTTCCCCCGGGAAGCAGATTTTTTATTGCTTTGGTTGCGGTAAGGCGGGGGACAGCATCCGCTTTATGATGGAGTATGAGAATCTAAGCTTTGTGGAGGCGATAGAGCAGCTGGCGGAGCGGGCAAATGTCACTCTTCCGGAAAAAAGCAGCGGAGGCAATAAGGGGGAAGAGGATCTTCGGTATAAGCTACTGGAAATCAACAAAAATGCCGCTTTGTTTTTCGTAAAACAGCTTCGCAGTCCCAAGGGAAAGCTGGGATTGCAGTATTTGGGAAAAAGAGCTCTAAGCGGAGAAAGCATAACCCACTTCGGTCTTGGCTATGCGGTACAGGAAAAGGATGCTTTGTATCAGCATTGTAAAGCTTTAGGCTATGAGGATGCTATTTTGCAGGAGTCCGGCTTATTTACCTTTAAAGAAAACGGTGTTCGAGATAAATTTTTTAATCGGGTGATTTTCCCCATTATGGACCTTCATCATCGGGTAATCGGTTTCGGAGGAAGAGTCATGGGGGACGGGGAGCCCAAGTACCTAAACTCTCGGAAACCAAGCTTTTTGACAAATCCAGAAACCTTTTTGCCTTGAATTTTGCCAGAAGAAGCAGGGAATCCTATCTGATTCTATGTGAGGGCTATATGGATGTGATTTCCATGCATCAGGCAGGCTGTATTGAGGCGGTGGCGGCATTGGGAACCGCCTTTACGGAGACAACAGGCCGCCCTTTTAAAGCGCTTTACCTCTACGGTACTTCTTTGCTTTGACAGTGACAATGCGGGAAGAAAGGCCTGTAAGAGGGCTATTCCCATTTTACGGGAAAAAGAAATCCAGGCGAAGGTCATTTCCCTAAACCCTATAAGGACCCGGATGAGTTTTTAAAGGCGGAGGGAAAGGATGCTCTTATGGAGCGGATTCATAATGCAAAAAATGCCTTCCTGTGGGAGGTGGAGGAATTAAAGTCCGGCTTCAACCTGCAAGATCCGGGGGAGATGCAGGGCTATATGGAAGCGATTGCTGCCCTCTTAAGGGATTGCTTTTCCGACCCTGTGGAGCTGGAAAATTATTGCAAGGCAGTGGCCAGAGAGCAGCTTTTGTCCGCGGAGAATCTTTTGTATCTGGTACAAAAGGGGGAAGAAAAATCCCAGCTTTCCTTTGCTCTTTCCAAGCAGGGAAGACGGGAGGAAAATAAGCGGGGAAAAAGAGCTTTAACGGATAATTTGGAGAGCAGTTCCTTTCCGTCTTATTGCAAAAGGAGAGTGGATCGGACCCGTTTCTCAGTATATCAAGGCAGAGGACCTTAGGGAGGAGCTTTGTGGGCAGGTCTTCCTTTCTTTACAGGAGGGAAAGGCCGTACAGGAAATCATGGACGGTTTCCGAGGCGAGGAAGAAAAATACCAAAAGTGTATGGCGCTTTATCATGGAGACCTGTATCATTTGGATCTGGAAAGACAGGAAGAGGAAAGAATGCTGCTGGACTTTTATCCGCTCAGATTAAATTGCGGGGGATTGAAAAGGCTATTGCAGAGGCTATGGACGGAGAGGAGCTTTCCCGTTTGTTCCGGGAGAAGGATAAGTGGGAGCATTTCTCCGGATTTTCCGGCTAAAAGACTTAAAAAAGCTATATTTGGTTTCGAAGAGAGCTTACAGTTTGGATATAGAGATTGGATTTTTTACGAAATATAGTCTTTACGGTGTATAGAGGCGAAAAGAGTTTTGGGGAAAATTATTTTCCTCCTAAAGGAGTGTGTAGATGAAGGGACTTGGGGCAAGAATACAGACCATGGTGGACCTGTATCCGGTGGTGGACAGTATTGCGGATATCGGCTGCGACCATGGCTATACCGCCATTGCCTTATTTGAGGCAGGAAAGGCGGAGAAGCTTTTTGGCCTGTGATATCGGGAAAAGAGCCCTTGGAAATGGCAAAAGAAAAATGTGCGTTTTCAGGGGGCTGGAGGATAAAATCATTTGTCGTCTTTGGGGAAATGGTCTGAAGCCCTGGAAAAAGGGGAATGTAAGCACCTTCTTCTCTCCGGTATGGGGGGAATGCTGATGATACAGATTTTGGAAAAGCGGATAGAGGAGTTTGAAACGATTTTGCTTTCTCCCCAGTCCGACTATGAGAAGGTTCGGCGCTTTTTATATCCCTATATGGAGCTTGTGGAAGACTGCTATGTGAAGGAGAAAAATAAGTTCTATCGCATTATATTGGCGAAAGAAGCGAAAGGGGACAGGGATGCTTCAGGAGAAACACCGGATGCAGGAATGATCAGCCTGGAAAATTGGGGAAAAGCAAATCGGAGACTGAGGGAAAAAACTTTGGATTCTTCTGAAATATCCAAAGTGGAATGGGAGTTTGGTTGGCTTCCTTTGGCCAAAAAGGATCCTGTTTTAAAGGAGCTTTTAGAGGACGAGGAAAGACATTTGGAAAAAATGCTTTTCAAAAATCCCCAAAAAGTGTTGGAAGAAGAAGCTGGAACGGGTGAAAGAGAGGCCTTAGCTACTTTGGATAGGGAAATAAATAGGAGAAATAATATGAAAAACAAGAGCTGATTTCCTTTTTGGAGGAATTTGCACCGAAGCAATATGCGGAGCACTGGGACAATGTGGGATTTTTGCTGGGAAAGAAGGAAGAAGAGCTTAGCAAGGTCTACATTTGTTTGGATGTGCAGAGAAGGTCGGTGGAAGAGGCTATTGCCCATTCCTGTAATTTTATTTTGAGCCACCATCCTTTTATCTTTCAGGGATGAAATCTGTTACCGGAGACAATGAGCAGGAAGATTGCTTCTTACTTTGTGGAACATAAGATTTCCGTCTCTAGCATGCACACCAACTTCGACAGCGTGAAGGAGGGGCATGGGAGATTTGATATGCTCTAAGCTTTCCTGGAAAAAGGAGGGGGTACTGCAGGAAGTTTCTCCTTCTTCTGAGGGAGTGTCTCAGGGGATAGGATTTTACACTCGGGTGGATAAGGCATTTAGCTGTGAAGAACTGGCAGCTTATGTGAAGGAAAAAGACTGCCCTTCCCTATATTGAGTACTTTGACAGCGGAAGCCCATCCAGTGCGGTTTGCCGGGGTTCCGTAAGAGCTTTTATTAAAGGAAGTGATTGCTTTAGGGGCAGATGCTTATATCACTGGAGATTTGGGGGACACCATGATGCGGTGGATGCCTTGGGAGAGGGCTTAGCCTTCTTAATGCAGGGCACTACGGCTTGGAGCGATTCTTCGTGCCTTATATGAGCAGAGCAGATTCATGACATTTTCCTAAGATAGATTGCGTGGAGGAAAAAGGAAGTTTTCTTAGGAAAAATTCTGTAAAACAAAAAGAAGAAAGGTCAGGGATGTCCATGAAAGATTACAGCAAAAAGGAAGAGTGGTAGAGTTAGAGGAGGGAAGTAAGTTTCAAGACTTGGTTCCCTTTGTTTCAGGATATGGAGGGAGTATCCAATCGTTTTGGTACGCTTTTGGAAAGCGTATTTATGAGTTGCATAAGAGAATTCCCAATGTGGATCAGGAATGCAGCTTTTTAACCTTGAAGGATAGTATCGGTATGAAGAGTTATCACCGCTCTGCCGTATTTATGCTTTTAAAAGCTTTTTATCATCATTGTAAGGATGTGCCGGGCTTTAGAGTCAATATGGATTACACTCTTGGGGGCGGTTTTTACGGCTTCCTCTCCGGAGATGTGCAGATTACGAAGGAGCTTTTAGAGAAGGTGAAGGCTTCCATGCATGAGTATGCGGAAAAGAAGATGCCGATTATGAAGCGTTCCGTTTCCACCGAGGATGCCAGAGCCCTCTTCCGTGAGGTGGGTATGCATTCCAAGGAGGAGCTTTTCCGTTATCGTATGACCAGCCGTGTCAATATCTATTCCCTGGGGAATTTCCAGGACTATTTCTACGGCTATATGCTGCAAAATACTTCTTATGTAACTTTGTTTGATTTGCTTCCCTATGGAGACGGTTTTATCCTGCTTTTACCGACACCGGAGAAGCCGAAGGAGCTTCCGGAGTTCCACCCCATGGACAAGCTTTACAAGGTACAGAAGGAGTCTTCAGTTTGGGCGAAAAAGGTTGGTATCGGAGATATCGGTGCTTTAAATAAGCAGATTGTACAGGGGATACGGATTCTCTTGATCCTGATGCAGGAAGCGTATTTTTGAGAAGCAAATCGGAAATATCGCCATGTCTATCTTTTAAGGAGAAGAAGCGTGTGGTACTGATTGCGGGACCTTCTTCCTCCGGAAAAACCAGCTTTTTCCAAGCGTTTAAGCATTCAGCTTTTCCGCACTTGGACTAAAGCCCCATGCTATCTCTGTAGATAATTATTTTCAGAGCCAGAGTGAGGCTCCCAAAGATGAGAAGGCAATTACGACTTTGAGTCCATTCAGGTGTGGATTTGGAGCTGTTTAACAAGGATATGCTCTCTCTCTTTCCGGAGAAAGGGTGGAGCTTCCCGTTACAATTTCTTTACAGGAGAAAGAGAGTATAAGGGAGATTATCTGAAAAATGGAGGCGGAGGATGTCTTGGTCATTGAGGGTATTCACTGTTTGAATGACTTAATGTCCACCTCCTTACCGGAGGAGAGCAAGTTCCACATTTACATTTCAGCTTTAACACCCTCTAAACATTGATGAGCATAACCGTATTCCCTACAACGGATGTTCGCCTGCTTCGTAGAATGGTAGAGACAACAGAACCAGAGGCTATTCTGCGGAAGATACCATTTCCATCTGGAAAAAAATGTAAGACAGGGGCGAGGACAATTACATTTTCCCTTCCAGGAGAGGGCGGATGTGATGGTCAACTCTGCGCTGATTTTATGAGCTTGCGGTTTTGAAGATTTTGCTCAGCCTCTGCTGTTCCAGATTGAAAAATGACATGTCCTGCCTACCAGGAGGCAAAGCGCCTCTTAAAGTTCCTGGACTATGTGCTTCCCGTAAGCCCGGAGTCCATTCCGAAGAACTCCATTATTCGTGAGTTTATCGGTGGTTCCTGCTTGCATAGTGGGGTAAATATTCTGATTAGGTATAGATTTAAAATCGGAATCTATATCTAAAAGATCGTAAAAACTTTAGCTGATTTTCAAACAAAAATCAGCTAAAGTTCTAGTATCGTCGTTGCAAGTGAAAGAAATTTTGTGAATAAAGCATTCAAAGATACATTTTCATTATAGAGAATCAATTTCATTACAGATAGTTATTTTGTTCCCTAGATTTTAAGTTACAGAAAAATGGAATATAAGAAAAATGGGATACAAGAAAAATAATAAATTTATCAATATATTAGCGTTTATTTGTTTTGTTTACAAAAATAATAAACTTTAAAACAAAATATTGTTTAAACCCATATTTTGCTGATATGATATAAACAGGAATAAGGAGGTGGAGCAGGATGAAATTACTTTGTGCTAAGGGCCAAAAAATTTTAAAAACTGTATAGAGGATATACTATTGATTTGGTGGCTAAATCAAGAAAGACAGCAGAAGATAAAGAGTACGAACTGCAGGAAATTGCGCCCTGATTTATATGTTTATAATACGATGGCATTTATTGGAAAAAATGCTTCCGGAAAAACCTCTGCATTGGAGCTTTTGGATGCTTGTTATTCTATCTTGGGAGATTTTCGCTTAGAAGACAAACACTATGACTATGACGGTGTTGAATTGGAAATAGTCTTTATCATGCAGGCTTTATTTATAAGTACGAAAGTGTATTGGCTACGGACATATCTCTCAGTAATCAGGGACGATTTTTAAAGAGGAAAAGCTGTATAGATATTATAAAAGTCGTATTCATGAACTGTATGAAGATAGTTCTTTTTGAGAAGATGGATGAGTATGGAATATTGCCGGAGGATATCTCCAAAAATATGTCTTGGAGAAAAAGTACAAGAGCTATTTATTTCGAAAAGTTTTGGGAATGGAACAGAGACCTATCGTATGATTTTCAAAGCCTTAAAAACTATAGTATAGATACTTCTGGTTTTGGAAAATATTATGCGTATTTTGCAGTGATAATATTGAACATTTACAGACTGGACGAACATAATTACAGATTGGTTTTTAACGGGGAAGAGAAGTATCTTTCTGATAGCCAGCTGATTTATATCTTGTCTAGCGTACAACAAAGGGGATTACTGCTGTATACCTTAATGGTTGCTCTTTAAACAAGAAGGTTTTGATCTTTTGTTGATGAAGTAGAAAAATCATTTTCATAAAACTCTTGTGGAAAAATATGATTAGTTTGTATAAGGATAAATCAGTCAATAAGAAGAATGCTTCTTTTACATCTTTACTACCACTATTGTGAGGTTTTGGATCCAGATGGGACGACAGGATAATATATGGATTTGTAAGTCAGGAAAGCATGTATCCTCTCTAACATGTATGAAGACTATCAAATCAGAACTGAACTCTCTGAAAAGCAAGCAGTATTATAACATGCTTTTTCAAACTGCTGTAAATTATGAAAGAGCTAATGAGCTAAAGAGGAAGCTAAAAGGGATGAAAAGACTAATCATGTGCGAAGGGCAAATGAACTGAGTATTCGTATCCTTGGCAAATAATCGATTAATCTTTGGAGAGATGAATTATCAGCTTGACTCCTATCATGCAAGACAAATTACCGGTAATGGGCAGGTTCGGACAGGACCAAACATTTATCCACAGTGATGATAAATTATGCAGGATAGGAGATGCACAAAGGATAAAAATCTTCTCATAAAAAGAGGAGCTGTGTTGTGGTTTGATAAAGCTCAAATAGAGCCACTGTAAAAGTTTCATATTTAATCAAAATAATGCATGTTATACGAGAAATGCTCTTTAATACAGTATAGACCTGAAAGGGAATGTGAGACTACCCTATTCAGGTCTATATTAGATAAAAAGCAATATAATTTAATTTTACATTTCAATTTCAGTATTCGAAATTCAGAGCCCTTATCATACCACTCTAAGAAGGAATGCTTCTCCCATCGGTTTTTAGGCCCAAGATGGTATTGATGGACACATTTTCCGTGGAACGAAGATATTTTTCTCGATAGCGATTAACTTCTTTAGGGAAGCAATCAATTTCTTAATCTCCAAGCGCTTGGAGCTGGTAGTGCTGTCCACATGGCAGGTACTGCAGGTTTCAGTGAACTTGCAGGCACACTGGATAAAGTTTAACTGGCTATAATTTCGCCAATGGATACATGTCTTCCTCCCGAACATAGTAGAGGGGACGAATCAACTCCATCCCTTCAAAGTTTGTGGAATGAAGCTTGGGCATCATGGCCTGGAATTGTCCGCTGTAAAGCATTCCACTAAGACGGTTTCAATCACATCATCAAAGTGGTGTCCCAGAGCAATTTTGTTTACAGCCAGTTCCTTTGCCTTGGAATACAGGTGTCTCTTCGCATTCTGGCACAAACATAGCTGGGGAGGAGTCTATGGTGAAAACCGATTCAAAAATATCGCTTTGAAAGAATTCCAAGGGAATCCCCAGAAGAGCGGCAGTTTTCCTCAATAATCTGTCGATTGTAGGCGTTATAGCCGGATCCACAGAGAAAAACAGTGCAAAGGGAATTTGTTGTGCCGTTTTTAACTCTTGGAAAAGCTTTTGCCATAATCATGGAATCCTTTTCCTCCGGAAATGCAGACACAGATGGAATCGCCCTCTTTAATTAACTCATAATCATTGATGGCCTTGGCAAAGGGTGTAAAGATAGACTCTTTTTGAATCGAAGGCTTAATTCATTTCCTTCTGTCGTTCTCCTGCTGCAGCCTTTCTAATTTGCTGCACAAACATATTTTCCATATCCTCCTCCAGATTTGCCACCTGATAGCCCTTGTCGGAAAGTCGTTCACTAAGCTCTCTGGAAAAGGGTGCCGTATTTGCAGTAAAGCAGATATTGTCCATCTCATGGACAGAGTCTCCCCCAGCAAAGTCTCTATGGGATAGGCAGGCCATGTCCATGATGGTCACACTCCCTTGCTTCCCTTAGGTCAATGAGGGTATGGTGCTTATACTTCCTCTCTCCCAAGCCTCCGGGGAGATTTCTTTTGATACTCATGCTTAAGTCCTTCTTCATAAAATAATCGAAGCATTCTTTTTAAAAATAATCGCAGTAATCTTTTCAAAGATACCGAAGCAGTATAGCATACGTATGAAGCAGCATATTTGAAGATTATAGCATATTTGAAGATATAGCCCAAGGTATAGAATCGTCAGAAGGAAAGTCGATCTACAGGGGATAATAAAGCCAAAAGAGACAAAAATAATACTTGTCAGAAAAAGGAACTTAGGCTATGCTCTTGGGGAAAATATTAGTGCAAGCTAACGAGGGGAGGAAAGCCTTAGACGATTCTGCGTTAAGGAGAGTAGCTTCTACCCAATGTAATTTGCTTTCGTTTAAGAGTAGTAAAGAAAAAGGAGTGTAAAATGAATCCTATAGAGTTAATGCAATCTGGTAAGGACCTAGAGAATTTCCAGTTGAATCACCCCAAAGGTGGCAAAGTTTTTGCAGATAGAATTCGGAAAGGGTCTACCGAGGGAACCATTTTAGAACTAAAAGATTCAAAAGACCGGGAGAAGAGGAAAAAGGTCAGCAATTTACGGGTAAAGCCGGAGGATAAGGACTTGGCTAACTGTTTTAAAAAGGGATATATATCGTATTTTTCTGAGGAATACTTGTTAAAACCAAATGAGCATGCCTAGTGGGCATGCTCATTAATTTCTTCTTCGTCTGTTTTGGAAAAGAGAATTTTTTGGCTATGGTATAGTCCGTAATTTCCGGAAAAAAGATAACTGATGGCGATAGCCAAAATAAAGTAGGATGAGGCCTCAAAGCCAAAAAGTTCAAAACTGATGAGCAAGGCGGATAAGGGACAGTTGGTCACTCCGCAGAAGAGAGAGGTCATTCCCAGTGCCGCACATAGGGATGGATCAAGGGGGAGCACATTGCTTAGGGCATTCCCTAAGGTGGCTCCGATAAAAAGCGAGGGAACAATTTCTCCTCCCTGGAATCCTCCTCCCAGAGAAACAGCGGTAAAGAGGATTTTCAGAAGAAAGGCGAAGAGAAAAACCTTAATCTCCGGTTCTTGGATGCTTTGGGCAATGATATGCATACCGGTTCCATTATAAATATTGGTGTTTAGAGCAAGGCTTGCACAGAGAATCATGGCACCGCTTACAAAAATCCTAAGATAAGGATTCGGAAAATACTTTGAAAACAAAGTCTTTGCCTTATGGGCACAGGACACAAATAAAATACTGACCAGGGAGGCGGCAATGGCTAAGAGCAGGGTATATAGGGCGGAAGACCAATTCATTTCCGCAACCAGTGCTAAGGCTAAGTCCGGCTCCTCCGCGTGCATCAGTTTTTCTGCAAAAAAATGAGCGGTTAAAGCAGAGACGGTGCAGGGGAGCAGTGCAGTGTAGTAGATACTTCCCACGGTACAAAGCTCAATGGCAAAGATGGCAGCGGCCAAAGGCGTACCGAAAAGTCCTGAAAAGGCTGCGCTCATACCGCACATCATGATTCTTCTTTGCTCTTTTTTGGAAAGATGCAAGATCCTTCCGATACTGGAACCTAGGGAACCTCCTACCTGTAGAGCGGCACCTTCTCGCCCGACGGAAGCTCCAAAAAAGTGAGAAACTACGGTGCTGAACATAATTAAAGGCGCCATATCAGCCGGCAATTGTTCTCCCTTTCGTACCGACTCAATCACCAGATTGGTCCCTTTGGCATTCTTTGCGGAAAATACACTATAGGCAAAAACCAAAAGGAGACCTGCAAAGGGAAGGGCAAAAAGAACCTGAGGGTGTTCTACCCGAAAGGTAGAGGCATATACTATGCCATGGGCGAAGAATGTGGAAATGCTTCCCACAACTGCTCCACAAAGAACTCGAGGAGAAGCCACGTAAAACCGTTTCCATAAGTTTCCTTAATCTTCTCAATCTTGTTTTTCTCAAGCTTCTTTATGTTCTGTTTTATTATCCTTTGTTTTATGCCCCTCTGTTTGACTAGCTTCTGTTTTCCTGCCTCGTTTTCTCGATCCTTCTCAATACTATCTGCCTTGGCGCATATTCCTTTTGTAGCACAGCTTCCCTTTCATTATTTTCCTGCACTTCTTCCTGCCTTTGTAAATCATCTTTATCCATGTCGTTTAACTTCCTTGTAATGGTTTTTATGAGTATTTAATGATTTTTCTTCGACCGGCCTCATCAGGAGACCGGTGTGAAATCTTATTTTCCTGCATCTGCTTCCTTCTTGGCATCTATAGCAAGCTGTAAACAACCCAAAATTCCCTGGTCGTCATTCAAGCTGGCAGGAACGATATAATGGTCTAAATCCGCTAACTCCTTGGTCTTTAGATAATCATTTTAATTGTCTGGCTACTTCCTTACGAATTAGAGGGAAGAGCTGCTCCTGATGCATTACTCCGCCCCCAAGAATAATTCTTTCCGGACTGAGCGTTACAATCAGATTGCAGCGCCCGGCCGATGTAATAAGCTTCCGATTTCCCAAACCTCTTCCCGATCTACCAGCTCGATGCCCTTCCTTGCCGTATCTGGCTCCTCAATGGCAGGACCGGCAGCCATACCTTCAAAGCAATTTCTTTATGGAAGGGGCAATGCCCTGCATAGGAATCCTCCGGATGGGGAACCAAGAACATGTGTCCAAGCTCGACGTAACATTCCATGGAGCAATTTTTCCGTTACTGATTACACCGCCTCCTACACCGGTTCCAGCTGGTAATATAGATGGCGTTTTTGGATGCCTTTGCTGGAACCGAAGGAAACTTCTCCCAAAAGAGCATCCGTTTACATCCGTATCAAAGCCCATGGGAACAGCCAATGCCTCCTGCAGGGTAGGGAGGAGAGGGTAGTTCTGCCATTTTAACTTAGGAGTGCTGGTGGATATAGCCATAGGTTTTGGAATCCTTACGTAAATCAATGGGACCGAAACAGGCAATTACCGAGAGCTACAATATCCTTAGCTTTAAAATAATCAATGATTTTGGGAATGGTTTCCTCCGGGCTAAGGGTGGAATGGAAACTTGCTCAATAATCTTTCCGTTTTCTTCGCAGACGGCACAAATCATTTTGGTTCCACCGGCTTCTAGGCATCCGTAGTACATAGCTTTTACCTCAGCTTTTGACTTTTTCATAAGTAACCCGGAAAATCCTAGGCCACTCCATAATTCTATTAGCTACTATTTTCTAAGTTGCAGAAAAATCCTGCAATATCCTTTTATTTTTAGTGTATAGAAAGCTTGAAAAAATTGCAATGTATAATCGCGGATATTTTCTTGGAAAGATCTTCCGCCGCCTATTCACTTTTCCTTGTTGCTTATTTTGCTTTAGGGTATAATAAGGAAGATGTTTCCGGGGAGAAGGGGCGTTTACCTTGAGCGGAATTTAAGCTTCTGTGAAATAGAAAAACAAGTCCCTTCCTCTTTAGAAAATGGTGATTAGAAAGGGTAATCAGTATGGGGAAGAAAAAAATATCGAACATAGAAGAAAAGCCGGTAGAACATTTGCAGGAAGACTATGAAAAGGGGTACCGGAATCGTCTGGCAGCCCATATGGATGAACTGAAATGGTTGTATTATGAGCTTTATAGGAGTAATGAACAGTCCTTTCATTACTTTCTTTTCCCTCTTGGAAAAAATATGCGGAGGAGCGATCAGGAGCTTAGAGCTCTGGATCAGGAAAGAATGCGAAATCCCCAATGGTTTAAGGGCAATGAGCTTTTAGGTGTTTTGATGTACACCAACTGCTTTGCGGGAGATTTACAGGGGGTGGAGAAGAAGATTCCTTATCTTAAAGAATGCGGCTTTAATTACCTTCATCTTAGCGCCCATTCTGGAAAGTCCAAAGGAAAAATCAGATGGCGGCTATGCAGTATCCAATTTCCAAAAGGTTCAGCCGGAACTTGGCACTATGGAGGATTTGAAGAGCTTAAGTGCTGCCTGCCATAAAGAAGGAATCAGTATTTGTCTGGACTTTGTCATGAATCATTGTTCTGAGGACCATGAGTGGGCTGTTAGAGCCAGAAAGGGAGAAAAGGAGTTCCAGGATCGCTTCTTTATGTTCAATGATTGGGGACTTCCCAATGAATTTGAGCGTACCGTTCCCCAGGTTTTCCCGGAATCCGCTCCCGGGAATTTCACTTACTGTGAGGAAGCCAAGAAGGTGGTCATGACGACCTTTTATCCCTACCAGTGGGATTTAAATTGTGCAATCCTACCGTATTAAACGATATGTTGGAAAATATGCTCTACCTTTTGCAACCAGGGAGCGGATGTTTCTTTTCCGATTGGATGCCGTACCCTCACATTTTGGAAACTGGGGGACCAACTGTAGAAACTTGCCGGAGGTACACACCTTAGTGCGTATTTTCCGTATGGCTTTGGAAATCGTGGCTCCCGGAGTTTTACTTTTTGGGAGAGGTGGTGATGGAACCGCAGAAGGTGGTTCCTTACTTCGGAAGTTTGGAAAAGCCCCAGTGCCACATGCTTTATAATGTAACCACCATGGCTTCTACCTGGCATACTGTAGCAACCCAGGATACCCGTCTGATGCAGCATCAGCTGGGACAGGTATTTGCCATCCCTAAAGACATGGTATTTCTGAATTACCTTCGTTGTCATGACGATATCGGTTGGGGCTTGGATTATGCTTTTTCTACAGCAGTTTTCCATTGCGGAAATTCCCCATAAGGCCTTTTTAAATGCTTATTTCCGCGGCTTTACCGATGGCTCCGATGCCAGAGGAGAGTTGTACAACGACGCATCCTTAAGGAGATGCCAGACTCTGCGGCACTACTGCCTCCCTTTTGCGGGTTTAGAGGCAGCTGCCTTTTGAAAAAGATGAGGAGAAAATCGTGCTTCCTTCAGCTGATTTGATGTTACATGCCTTTTTACTGAGCCAGTCCGGAATCCTGGTATTATACGCAGGAGATGAGATTGGGCAGGAAAATGACTATACTTACCACGAGGATGAAATCAAAAAGTTTGATTCCCGCTATTTGCACCGTGGAAACTTCCCCTGGGAAAAGGCGGAAAAGAGAAAGAAAAAGGGCAGTATAGAGGAGATGATTTTTAACGGCTTAAGAGAGTTGGAAGAGCTGAGAAGAAGCCTATAGAGCATTTTCCACTATGGCGGATACCTGGATTATTGACACAAAAGAATATTCATGTCCTTGCCTTTGGAAGATACTATGAGGGAGAGAAAATTCTCTGCTTCTACAACTTTACAAGATCTGAGCAAACGGCCTATGTATCCGAGGTAGAGGATTATGTGGATCTTCTATCCGGAAAATCTCTAAAAGCAAGGGATTTAATCCTCCCTGCCCATGGATTTTTGTGGCTTAAGACTTCCTTTGTATAGGAGTGTCCTTGTATGAAAATAGTAGAAGGACTTTCCGCTTTCTCCGGCATTGCTATGGGGCCTGTACATTTTAAAAAGAAACTTCGACTTTCCTATTCCAAGAATTCTGTAGAGGGATTGAAAGAGGAAAAAGACAGGGGGAAAAAGAAGCCTTTTAAAAAGCCATAGAAAAGGAGGAAGAGTTTTATCGAAGGTTGTTTTGAAATGCATCAGGAGGATGCAAAGATATTTTCCGTGCACGCCCTGATGCTTTCCGATGAAATTTTGCAAAACAGCGTATTTAGCCTGGTACAAGAGGGGAATACAATGGAATATGCAGTGAAAAAAGCTTTTTCTGAACAGGAAAGGCTTTTTTCTCGTATGGAAGATGCTTATTTTCGGGAAAGAGCAAAGGACATGCAGGATATAAAAGAACTGATGCTTTCCATTTTAAGCGGACAGGAGATGGGGGCAAAGGAGGAGCCCTGCATTTTACTGGCAGAGGATTTGGGACCTTCGATACCATTCGTTTCCCGAAAGATAAACTGCTGGGCTTTATCACGGAAAAAGGCTCTTCTACAAAGTCATACCGCTATTCTGGCTGCTTCTTTAGGTACCCCTGCTCTGGTACAATGCTCGGGGATTAAGGCTGTGAAAGAGGGAGAATTTTGTATTATTGACGGAGAAAGGGGTTTGGCTTATTTTTCTCCCACGGAGGAAGTTCTCGAGCAGTACCTTGGACTGATGGAAAAAAAGAGGGCGGAGAGAAGAGAACTGGAAGAATTAAGAGAGGAGGAATGCATCAGCAGAGACGGAAAAGCGGATTCGCCTATATGGTAATATGTCGTCTCCTGTGGATGTGAAAAATCTTTTAAAAATCCGGGGCGGAGGGAATAGGTCTGTACCGTACAGAATTCTTATATATGCAGGAAAGCTCTTTTCCTACAGAAGATAAGCAGTTTCAAACCTATAGAGAAATTTTAGAGCAAATGCAGGGGAGGGAAGTGATTATCAGAACCTGTGATTTGGGAGCGGATAGCTTATATCCTACGGAAAAAGCGGAAAAGGAGGAGAATCCGGTTTTGGGGCTTCGGGGATTCGTTTTTGTCTAAAAAGAAAAGATATTTTCTGCACCCAGCTCGAGCACTTCTTCGAGCCCGCTCACGGAAACTTGTCGATTATGTTTTCGACGATCAGTAGCCTGGAAGAACTGCTGGAAGCCAAGACTTTGTTTGGAGAATGCAGGGAATCACTGGAAAAAGAGGGGTTCCCATGGCGAAAAACCATTCCTTTAGGAATTACGATAGAAACTCCCGCGGCGGTTTTTATTGCGGAGGAGCTGGCTAAGCGAAGTTGACTTTTTTCTCCATCGGAACCAATGATTTATCTCAGTATCTTTTGGCGGTGGATAGACAAAATGCCATGGTGCAAGACTTTTATCATAAAATGCACCCTGCTATTTTACGAGCTATTAAGGCTGTGGCAGAAAAAGGGAAGGAGGCAGGAATCTCTGTAGGAATCTGTGGAGAATTTGCCGTGGATCCGGACTTTACAGCTTATTTTTACGCTGGGGAATAGACAAATTGTCCATGAATGCTCCTCATATTTTACCCTTAAAAAAGAAAATTCTCCATTCTGACAGCCAAAAGGAACTAGACAGAAGTCTATAACATTTTTCTATACAATAGCAACATTTGTCTATGTCAAAACAGGCGCCTGGAAGTATAATAAGCAGTAGAATATTGTTTTCAAGGGTTAGGTGGAGAAGAAAGATTTTTTCGCTTTTTCAAAAAATGATTTGTCCTGAGGACTCTTGTGCGCTAGGAGGATAATATGAAAAAGATCTTTAGCAGTATCGGTAGTAATGGGGCTTATGGCTTTAGGCCTTGTAGCTTGTGGCGGAAGTAAGAGTGCTTCTTCTGAAAGCGCAGCGAATGGAGGTGCTGAGCAGGGTGCTTCTTCCGATGAACTTTCCGTAGCAATTTGGGACACCAATCAAGAGCCTGGGCTTATGAGATTTTTAGATGACTTCACGAAGGAAACCGGTATCAAGACCAAGGTGTCCGTTGTGAAGTGGAATGAGTACTGGACCATGTTGGAGGCAGGTGCACAGGGAGGATCTTTACCGGATGTTTTCTGGATGCATTCCAACGAATCAGAGCGTTATATGAGTAACGATATGCTCTTGGACTTAACAGATAAGATTAAGGCTTCCGAGAAGATTAAGGTGGAGAATTATCCTGAAGACATTTGGGGACTGTATACCTATAAAGATCATTACTGTGCTGTACCTAAGGATATTGATACTATCGCAATCTGGTACAACAAAAAGCTCTTCGATGAGGCCGGAGTTCCTTATCCTACATCCGATTGGACTTGGGATGATTTAACGGAAACGGCAAGAAAGCTTACAAAGTCTGATGGTTCTCAGTACGGTTTAGCCGTAAAGATGGATAATAACCAGGCAGGATACTACAATCTTATTTATGATAAGGGCGGATATGTTATCAGTGATGATAAGAAGAAGTCCGGATGGGACGATCCCAAGACCATTGAGGGAATGCAGATTCTGGAAACTTGGATTAAAGAAGGTCTGATGCCTTCCGCAGAGACCATGTCTGAGAATGGTGAGGAAGTACTGTTCCAGTCCGGAAAGGTAGCCATGGTTCCCCAGGGCTCTTGGATGATTGCCAGCTATAAGGCAAATGAATATACAGCAGAGAACGCTGACATTGTAGAGCTTCCAAAGGATGCGGTTACAGGAAAGAGAGTTTCCTTATATAACGGTTTAGGATGGGCTGCATCCAAGAACGGAAAGCACACAGAAGAGGCTTGGAAGTTAATTGAGTACTTGGGCTCCGAGGCGGCTCAGAAGAAGCAGGCTGAACTTGGTATTACCATGTCTGCATACAAGGGAACCTCCGATGCTTGGGTAAAGAGCGCAAACTTTAACCTGCAGGCTTACCTTAACATGATGGAGGACATGGTGATTCGTCCTTATTCCAGAAGTACTGTAAGCTGGGAAAATGCAGATAATGAGATTATCACCAAGGTTTATACCGGGGAGCTTACGATGGAAGAGGCATGTAAGCAGATGGCAGAACAAATGAATGAAAAGCTGGCAGAAGAGCAGAAATAATTTGATTCTTAACGAGTATCGCACGCGTAGTGTGCGATATCTCGTTTAAAAGAAAAGTACAAGGGTCGATTGCGTATAGAAGAGGGGTTGTGAAAAAGAAGGAAGAGAAATGAATTCTTTTTTTACAGCCCTTTTTTTCTAAAATTTCTTGGATAATTTTCGAGGAATAGCCTGTTTGCATACCTTTACACTATTTTTAAAGGAGGCAACTATGGTAAGAAAGTATGCATTGGCTCTTGGCTTAAGCCTTTTAGGCTTAATGGCCTGCGGACAGAAGACGGAAAGCACGGAGGGAAATGCCGGTAGTACTGTGCAGGAAACCGTAAAGGCCGAGGATGGGGCTAAGACAGAGAATTCTGAAGGCTCGAAAGACAAAGTGACTTTATCCGTCTCCATCTGGGATACCAACCAGGAGCCCGGACTGGAAGAAATCATGACGGATTTCACAAAGGAAACAGGAATCAAAACCAAGATTACTGTTGTGCGCTGGGCGGATTACTGGACTGCTATGGAAGCTGCTGCTCAGGGCGGATCTTTGCCGGATGTGTTCTGGATGCATTCCAATGAATCAGAGCGGTACATGAGTAACGGTATGCTTCTGGATTTGACGGATTACATTAAGAATTCCGAAGTGATTCAGAAAGAGAATTATCCCACAGATATCTGGAGTCTCTATGGCTATGAGGGCAAGGACTATGCAGTACCTGAGGATATCGATACGATTGCTCTTTGGTACAATAAGAAGATGTTTGATGAAGCGGGCTTAGCTTATCCAACTGCCGATTGGACCTGGGATGACTTGACAGAGGCTGCCAGAAAGTTAAAGAAGCCGGATGGCTCCCAGTATGGTTTTTGCTTAAGGCCAAACAACGATCAGGCCGGTTATTACAATATGATTTTGGACAGAGGCGGATACATTCTAAATGATGACAAGACAAAATCCGGCTATGACGATCCGAAGAGCATTGAAGCTATGCAGATTTTGGAGACCTGGATCAAGGAGGATTTGATCCCTTCCGCAGAAACCATGTCCGAAAACTCTGAGGATGTTTTGTTCCAGTCCGGTAAGGTGGCAATGATTACCCAGGGCTCCTGGATGATTGCGGCACATAAGAAGAATGACTTTAGCTTAGCCAATGCGGATTGCGTAGAGTTACCAAAGGATAAAGTAACAGGAAGAAGAGTGTCTATCTACAATGGTTTAGGATGGGCTGCTGCAGCCAATACAAAGCATAAGGAAGAGGCTTGGAAGCTGATTGAGTATATGGGTTCTGAAAAGGCGCAGAGAAAACAGGCAGAGCTTGGTATTACCATGTCCGCGTACAAGGGAACTTCCGAAGAGTGGGCAAAGAGCGCGCCCTTTAATTTACAGGCCTATCTCAATATGATGGAAGATATGGAGATTCTTCCCTTCTCCAGAAGCACAGTAAGCTGGGAGGATGCCAATACAGAGTTGGTTACTAAGGTATATACCGGAGAACTGACGATGGAGGAAGCTTGTAAAAAGATGGCGGCACAGATGAATGAGAAGCTGGCGGAAGAGCATGCGAAGTAACAAATAAGTTTAAAGTCCGGTATTTAGTAGAAAAGGAGTAGCTATGGCGGAAGAGAAAAAGAAAGGCTTTTCGTTTACCAGTAGAGAGAAAAACGAATTTATTTGGGGCTGGTTATTTATCCTGCCAACAATAATCGGTTTAGTGGTTTTGAATATTATTCCCATTATCAACACCATATATCAAAGCTTCTTTAAGACAGGAGACTTTGGTAGAGGGAATATTTTTGTTGGCTTGCAGAATTACCAGAAGGTTTTTGCGGATAAGGAAATCTGGCAGGCTCTAATCAATACGGTGCGTTATAGCGATTGTAGCAATCCCTTCTCCATAGCTATTTCCCCTGGTTTTGGCAGTACTGTTAAATAAGAAAATTAAGGGTGTATCAGTGTATAGAACCATTATTTTCCTGCCTATGGTGGCGGCTCCTGCTGCCATTGCCATGGTTTGGCGTTGGTTATACAACTCCGACTTCGGTTTGTTAAACCATATTTTTTCATAGCAAAATTAACTGGGTAAGTAGCCCGAGTATTGCCGTTTATAGTGTTGCGGTAATTGGTATCTGGTCTATCCTTGGTTATAACATGGTACTTTTCCTAGCGGGATTGCAGGAAATTCCCGGAGATTATTACGAGGCGGCGGAGATTGACGGAGCAACCGGTATTTCCAGCTTCTTTAACATTACCCTGCCCTTGCTTTCACCCACAATCTTTCTTCTGTTTTGGTAACCAGAGTCATTGCCAGCTTACAGGTATTTGACTTGATTTATATGGTAATTGATAACACCAACCCGGCACTGGGAAAAACCCAGTCTTTGGTCTATCTTTTCTATAAGTATTCCTTTGTAAATAAAAACATCGGTTATGGTTCCACCATTGTAGTGGTACTCCTTCTTCGACCTTACTGGTTACGGTTTTTACAGACGATCGGGCAGAAGAAATGGGTTTACTATAACTAAGAAAGGAGTAGCTATGGAAAGTTTAGAGAGAAATAGAAAAATCAGCAGTTTTATTATTCACTTATCTTTGGTTTTGATTTCCATTACCATGTTGATTCCTTTCCTCTGGATGGTACTGACAGCCTTTAAGAGTATTACAGAGGCAACCTCCGTGGATCCTTTTATTATCTTCCCGCAGGTTTGGCGAACAGATGCCTTTAAGGCGGTTTTTGCCAACATGGATTTCCTTCTGCTCTATAGAAATACCCTGCTTTTGATTTTCTTTAGAGTGCTTTGTGCGGTGGTAACGGCAACTATGGCAGGATATGCCTTTGCCAGACTCCGTTTTCCGGGAAGAGACCTGGCATTTTCCCTGGTATTATTCCAAATGATGGTGCCAAATCAGGTCTTTTTGATTCCCCAGTATTTGATGGTTTCCAAGATGGGAATGTTAAATACGATTTTTGCTTTGGTTTTCCCGGACTGGTTACCGCCTTTGGAACCTTCCTTTTAAGACAGGGCTTTTATGGGACTTCCCAAGGACTTGGAGGAGGCTGCCAGACTGGATGGCTGTAATATCGGACAAACCTTCCTTTTTGTTATGATGCCTTTGATGCGTTCTTCCATGGTGGCCCTTGGAATTTTCACAGCTCTCTTTGCCTATAAGGATTTGATGTGGCCCATGATTGTTAATACGGATAAGGATATGTTGGTTTTGTCCTCTGCTATGGCTAAGATGCAGGGACAGTATGTGATGAAATTCCCGGAACTGATGGCGGCATCCCTAATTGCCTGTGTTCCGATGATCGTTTTGTATATTTTGTTCCAGAAGCAATTCATTGAAGGAATTGCCACCAGTGGCGGTAAGCTCTAGGATTGGAGGAGTAGAATGGCTTTTGATATTGTTTTTCACGAAAAAGAAAGAGTTTTTCATTTATATAACGAGAAGATATCCTACCTTATGCGGGTACTGGAAAATGAGCAGCTGGAGCATCTGTATTATGGCAAGCGAATCCATGACAGAGAAGGCTTTTCTTCCCTTCATGAAGAGGCTCAGCGTTCTCAGATGAGTGTCTGCATTCCGGAGCCGGGCTCACTTTCCATGCAATATGCCACTCAGGAATACCCTTCCTACGGAACAGGAGACTATCGCAGTCCTGCCTTTTCCATCTTGCAGGAAAACGGCAGCAGGGTATCCGACTTCCGTTATAGGGGGTATGAAGTTAAGAAGGGAAAGCCGAGCTACCTGCCCTTACCCATGTCCTATGTGGAGGCGGATGATGAAGCTTTAACCTTGGATATTTTCCTGGTAGATGCTGTCAGTGAGACAGAACTCCGTCTGGAATATACCCTTTATAGAGATTATCCGGTGCTTTGCCGAAATGTTTGTTTTACCCAAATGGGAGCGGAAAAAATTCACTTAGAGGCGGCCCTCAGTATGAGTGTGGAATTCTTGGATAAAGATTTTACCATGCTTCATTTGGCGGGAGCTTGGGGAAGAGAGCGTTATGTAAAGACAAGAAAACTGGAAATGGGGATTCAAGGTATTCAAAGCTTAAACGGTACCTGTTCCGGTGCGGAGCATAACCCCTTTATTGCCCTGCTTCGTCCGGATGCCAACGAGGATCAGGGAAAGGTTTACGGCTTTAACCTGGTTTACAGCGGAAACTTCCTTTCTCAAGTAGAGGTATCCACCTTCGATATGACCAGAGTAATGCTTGGGAATTCATCCCCAGAACTTCTCCTACTGTCTCTCCGAGGGTGAGTCCTTCCAAAGCCCTGAGGTGGTGATGGCCTATTCCGAGGATGGTCTGAACGGATTGAGTCAGGTTTATCACCGCTTCTTTAAAAACCGCCTTATGCACGGAAAATACAAGAATCAGGAACGCCCGATTCTTTTAAATAACTGGGAGGCTACCTTCTTTGATTTTAACGAGGAGAAGATCCTTCACATTGCTAAGAAGGCAAAGGAAGTGGGAGCGGAGCTTTTCGTATTGGATGATGGATGGTTCGGAAAGAGAAATGATGATTACAGAGGCCTTGGAGACTGGGATGCTAACTTAGAAAAGCTTCCTCAGGGCATTGCAGGTCTGTCTAAGAAGGTAGAGGCTTTGGGACTAAAGTTCGGTCTTTGGTTTGAAGTGGAAATGGTCAATATGGATTCCGAGCTGCATCGTGCACATCCGGATTGGATGATTGCCACGCCGGGCCGTTTTCCAAGCCATGCCAGACACCAGCATGTACTGGACTATTCCAGAAAAGAGGTTGTAGACTATATTTACGGAAAGATGTCAAAGATTCTTAGAGAATCTTCCATTTCCTATATCAAGTGGGATATGAACCGCTATATGTCCGAGCCTTATTCCGCTACTTTAGAGCCTCACAGACAGGGAGAGATGATGCATAGATATATTCTTGGAGTCTATGATTTGTATCATCGCCTGACTACGGAGTTCCCGGATGTACTTTTCGAATCTTGTGCCAGCGGGGGAGCCAGATATGATGCGGGACTGATGTATTATGCTCCCCAGACCTGGTGCAGTGATGACTCCGATGCAGCGGAGAGAGCGAAGATTCAGCACGGAACCTCCATTGCCTACCCCATTGTCAGCATTGGTTCCCATGTATCTCAAGTGCCCAATCAGCAGCTTTACAGAAATACTCCTTTGGAAACCAGAGCCAATATGGCTTACTTTGGAACTTTCGGCTATGAGCTGGATTTAAATCTTCTTCCGGAGAAGGAAATTGAAGAGGTGAAGAAGCAGATTCAGTTTATGAAGGAGTATCGGAAGCTGATTCGCATCGACGGAGACTTTTATCGCCTTCGTTCTCCCTTTAAGGGAAAATGAAACTGCCTTTTATGGTGGTATCTCCCAAGAGCTGATCAGGCCTTGGCCATGTATTTCCAGACCTTAAATCATGTGAATGCTTCCTGGATTCGCTTTTAAGCTAAAGGGCTTGGAGGAGTGATCGTCTCATACAGAGTACAGGCTGACTTAAGTCCATGTTTGGAAAGATTGGAAAATCCTGTTTTACATGCTTCCTTTAATTTGGAAAAGAAGAGCTTAGAGTATCTGGCTTACGGAAGTGAGCTTATGGAAGTGGGAATCCCTATTTCCAGAGATGATTTAAGCAGGAAGGGAGGAGACTTTGCGTCCATCCTTTTCAAGATTGATGCCAAGTCTTAAGTGAAGAAAGATGAGAAGACAGAGTACAGAAGGAAAAAAAGATCCCTTTGGTTGTTTTTTGGGGGAGGAAAAGCGTTCCCTGAATTTTCAGGATGCGGAAAATAAGGCCTCGATCCACAGCTGATGTACTGCGGAAAGGAACGCTGTGTCCCTCGGACACCGTTACGGACCAAACAAAAGAAACTTATATCTTCTGCATGTGGTATATTCCGGGTGGGGACTCTCTTTGTGAATGGGGAGTACTATCATTTGTCCAAGGGAAATGCCTTTCTTCTTTATCCCCATGTGGAAGCCTGGTATGAGGCGGACTTAACGGAGCCCTGGTCCTATTTTTGGATTGGGGTAAGGGGACTGGATGCGGAGACATTCTTTGGAGAGGCGGGCTTTAATAAGGAAAAACCTGTTAGAATACTGCATCAGATGGATAATCTTTTGCTCTACATCAATAAAATTCTGGAAAAACAGGATTACAGTGTGGAGCAACAGCTATCCAGAAGTGCCTATATGCATCTGTTTTTTGCCAATCTCTTAAGAGGGCAGCAGGAGGAAAGCCACTGGGGAAGCCCTGTTAAGGACAGAGAGAGCCACAGTGCCAGAGTAAGAGCCTATTTGGATGAGCACTATAGTGAGGATGTTTCTATAGTAGCCTTAGCGAAGGAAATGGGGATTCACAGAGCCCATCTTTTCAACAGCTTTAAAAAGGATACGGGTTATTCTCCCAAGGAATATTTACTTTATATCCGAATGCAAAATGCCAAGGCTATGCTTAGGAGAAGTAGAAAATCCATAGCGGAGATTGCCTATATGGTGGGCTACCACGATCCTCTAAGCTTTTCCAAGATTTTTCGGCAGAAAATAGGGGTAAGTCCTTTACAGTATAGAAACATGAAAGAAGAGATGCTGTATAACCGGGAAACCGGGGAATATTTGCAACATTTGTATTAAGGAAAATGTATCAAGGAAAAATGGATTTTTCTTGACAAAAAGAATTTCATAAGATAGACTTTAACGAACTAAGGTGAATGGTCGCTGCTGCTAAGTGCAGGAGAGGAAAGTCCGGGCTTCATAGAGCAGGATGCCTGATAACGTCAGGTTGAGGTGACTCACAGGAAAGTGCAACAGAAAAGAACCGCCGGTTTCCGGTAAGGGTGAAAAGGGGGTGTAAGAGACCACCGGTTTCCTGGTAACAGGAAATGCTATGTAAACCCCATCCGAAGCAAGGTTAAACAGAGGGCATAAGGTGGCTCGCCTGCCCTCGGGTAAACCGCTTGAGGCTTATGGCGACATAAGTCCTAGATAGATGACCATTTTTAACATAACCCGGCTTATAGTCATAGTTCCCCCCTCTCCTTGGAGAGGGGGATTTTTAGGCTATAGGCCTAAGGGAAACTTAGTGAAAGTCTCCCGGAAGGATGCAATGGATGAATTTATTCTTCACTTCTACCTTTTTCCATGATTACCTTATCTACAGGGGCATCCTGAAACCGGTTTCTACGGAAGCGATTTCATCTACGACATCCAAGCCTTCGATGACCTTTCCGAATGCGGCATACTGTCCATCCAAGTGGGGAGCAGCTTCATGCATGATAAAGAACTGGGAGCCGGCAGAGTTTGGATCCATGGAGCGAGCCATAGAAATAACACCCTTTTCGTGCTTTAAAGGATTGTCTACACCGTTGCTCTTAAATTCTCCCTTAATACTGTGCCCCGGGCCGCCCATACCGTTTCCATCAGGGTCGCCTCCTGAATCATAAAGCCGGAAATGATACGATGGAAAGGTCAGTCCGTTATAAAAGCCCTTCTTTACCAGGTCTAAAAAGTTTTCTACGGTAATGGGGGCAGTTTCAGGATAGAGTTCCAAACGAATCACCTTGCCACTGTCCATCGTAATGCGTACAATAGGATTTGCCATAATATACTCCTTTAATCTAATAAAAATATTGTGAAATCAAAGGAATTGTATCAGCTTTTGACAGGGCTTACAAGCCGGACTTAAAGGGAACAATAAGAAAAAAAGAGGATAAAATGCCTGACATCAAGGAAATACAAGAAATACAGAAAATGCAAGAGACACAAGCGATACGGGAAAAACAAGAGATACGGGAACAACAAGAGATACGGGAAAAACAAGAAAAACAGGAAAAACAGGAAAAACGGGAAAAACGGGAAAAACAGGAAGGGAAAGCGAATACCTTGCAGGATGAGATATCAAATATAGTTTACGAAGGAGAGGCGCAAAGTATTCTATCCTATGCTTCCTGTAGACTTTGTCCAAGGCAGTGCAGGGTCAATCGCCTGAAGGGAGAGCGTGGATTTTGCCATGCAGGAAGTACTATGCATATCGGAAGAGCAGCTCCCCATTTCTGGGAGGAGCCCTGCCTTTCCGGAAGCAAGGGCAGCGGAACCATTTTCTTTTCTTACTGTAGCCTGTCCTGTGTTTTTTGCCAAAATCAAAGACTGTCCAGGGGAGAGATTGGAGAGGCGATTTCTGTAGAAGATTTGTACAGGCATTTTCTGAATCTGGAAAAGCTGGGGTGTCACAATATCAATCTTGTTACAGGAGAGCATTATCTTCCGGAAATTTTAGAAGCCATTAGACTTGCTAAGAAAAGAGGATTTTCTCTGCCCTTTGTTTGGAATTGCTCAGGCTACCAAAGCCGGGAGGTTTTGGCAGAGTGTGAAGGGCTGATAGACATTTACCTTTTTGATTTTAAATATATAGAGGAGGATACTGCTTTACGCTATTCCAAGGCTAAGGATTACCCGATTAGGGCAAAAGAAGCTTTGGCGGAGTGTGTACGGCAGTGCCCTCAGTCTTGCGTATAAGGGGGAGATTTTTGCAAAAAGGTGTGATTCTTCGACATTTGCTCCTTCCCAATCAGGGCTTTACCAGGGCGAAAAAGTGCTGAAATATACTTATCAAGAGTACGGAGATAATATTTTTATACAGCCTTCTTCGGCACACATTCCCTATGGGAATCTGGAGGACTACCCGGAGATTGCCCGTCGAGTATATGGAAAAGAGTACGAAAAATGGATTGCTTATGCCGAAGACTTGGGTATTCAAAATGCCTATATCCAAGAGGAAGAAAGTGCCAGAGAAAGCTTTTATTCCGGAGTTTACAGAGGAAAAAAATTTAGAGCAAGGATATTTTCCAGTTATATCAATGGAAAAATTAAAAAAATAGAGAGCATAAAGAATTAAGATAAATTTCCATCGGAAGAGATAGAATATAGAATAGATAAAATCCATCGGAAAGAGATGGAATCAGACCATAGGCCTTAGTAAGAAGCTTGTAGAAAGGATACGAATGAAAAATATATCATGGCCTTAGATGCGGGAACCACCAGTACAAGAGCCATTCTTTTTGATGAAGAAGGAGAGAGCGTTTTAAAGGCTCAAAAGGAATTTCCCCAGTATTATCCAAAGCCCGGCTATGTGGAGCATCATCCCAATGAAATCTGGCAAAGTCAGCTGGCGGTAGCCAGAGAATGTTTGGAAAAATCCGGAATTTCTTCGGAGGACTTAGTGGCTATCGGTATTACCAACCAAAGGGAAAGCACCATTGTCTGGGACAGGAAAACAGGCCAGGCCATTTATCCTGCAATAGTTTGGCAATGTAGAAGAACCACGGAATGGATTAAGGAAGCGCAAAAAGCCCATCCGGAGATTTCGCAAAGATTCGGGAAAAAACCGGTCTGGTTTTTGATCCTTATTTTTCCGCCACGAAAATTCGCTGGATTTTAGACCATGTAGAGGGGGCCCAGGAAAGGGCGGAGGCAGGAGAGCTTTGCTTCGGTACGGTAGATACCTGGCTGATGTATAAGCTGAGTAAGGGAACTTGTTTTGCCACAGACTATAGCAATGCTTCCAGAACCCTGCTTTTTCAATATCCATTCCTTGAATGGGACGAAGAGCTTTTGTCTTTCTTTAGAATTCCTAAAGCTATGCTTCCCTAAGGTAAAGCCCTCTCCGGCTTCTGGAGAGCTGGATCCGGAGTTTTTGGGAAGGGCTATTCCTATCTGCGGAGTAGCGGGAGATCAGCAGGCGGCTCTTTTCGGCCAATGCTGCTTCCAAAAGGGAGATGTGAAGAATACCTACGGTACAGGTTGCTTTATGCTGATGAATACCGGAGATCAGGCGATTCCCTCAAAGCATGGCCTATTAAGTACCATTGCCTGGGGCATTGACGGAAAGGTGCAGTATGCTTTAGAAGGTTCCGTCTATGTAGGGGGAGCGGTAATTCAGTGGCTAAGGGATGAGTTGCACCTATTGGATAAGGCAGAGGATTCGGAGTATTTTGCATCTAAGGTAGAAGATAGTAACGGTTGTTATATTGTCCCTGCTTTTACAGGCCTTGGGGCTCCCTACTGGGATCCCTTTTGCCAGAGGCAGCATTACCGGACTAACCAGGGGGGTAAACAAAAATCATATTATCCGGGCAGCCTTAGAGTCCATTGCCTTTCAGAGTAGAGATCTGCTACTAGCTATGGAGCAGGATATGGGGCAACGCCTTAGAAGTCTTAGGGTGGATGGAGGAGCTTCCGCTAATAATTTTCTGATGCAGTTTCAGGCGGATTTAATGCAGGCTTCCGTGATTCGGCCCCATTCCATTGAAACTACCGCCTTGGGAGCAGCCTATCTTGCGGGCTTTCCGTTGACTTTATGAATCTATGGAAAGCTTGGAGGAAAGGCATCATGTGGAAAATGGAGTTCTTCCCCAAGATGTCCCGGGAGAAAAGGGAAGAGAAAGTCAAAGGCTGGAAAAAAGCCTTAGAAGCAAGCTTTGGTTTTGGAAAAGAGGAATAGAGTAAAAGAAGCTTTTTACCTATTCTCTAGCTTTTAGAAAGAGGAGTAGATTTGGAAACAAAAATGACCTGTATGAATTGTAGAAGAGGCTGTGCTTTGGAAGTCAGCTTCGAAGGAAATAAGCTGATTTCTGTCACCGGAAATGCTTGTGCCAGAGGAAAGGATTTTGCCAAGAGGGAGATTTCCGAGACGAAGGCAAGCTTTCTTTCCGAGATTCGCTTGATCGGTTCTAAGGACTTTCTTCCGGTAAAGACGGAGAAGCCTATTCCAAAGGAAAAGTTTTCCGAGGCGGAGGCCTTTTGCAAGGGCTTCCGAGTACCTATCCCCATCCGTATCGGGGATGTTCTGGTAAATGATTTTTGTCAAACAGGAATTCGGCTAATTGCTTTAAAAAGCATAAGGTAAAGTTGAGGCTAAGTAAGATTGAAAAAACTAAGATTGAACAAAATGAATACTGAACAAAACTGATACTGAAAAAACTTTTATTGTAAATGCTTGTGTGAAAAAAATTTTATACATATAATTACGGAAATAAAATACTTGAAGGTGGTTAGTTAAGGATAACTCAAAAAGAGAGGGAAAAGCTTGATTTTACTGGCTTTTTTTCCTCTCTCTTTTGTCTTATAATCCTATAAAAATTACTAGGAAATAGTATTGTCACTTGTTTTTGCCCTCGTTTATAATCCGAACATGGTCAAGAAGATGTTAGCGATTTTTGTCTCCTGACTTGTTTAAAATGATAGCAATACAGATTCCGAAAAAATATTCGGACAGAACAAGTTACAGGGAAAAGAAAGACATCTTAATGATAAGACAGCAAAGGTCTTTGAATATATTTGAGGAATATGGCGGAATTACTAAAGATAAAGGATTTGTCCGTTTCAGTAGAAGAAAAAGGAATTTTAAAGAATGTGAACCTGTCCATCAACAAGGGAGAAACCCATGTATTGATGGGACCTAACGGAGCGGGAAAGTCCACCTTGGGAAATGCTCTGATGGGAAATCCCAGATACAGCATTACCAATGGACAGATACTTTTTGACGGGGAAGATATTACTCGGGAAGCGGTGGATAAGAGAGCAAAGAGAGGAATTTTCCTTTCCTTCCAAAACCCCTTGGAGGTTCCGGGAGTAAGTCTTGGAAACTTCATTCGTTCCGCTATGGAACAGCGTTTTGGACAGAGAATCCGCCTTTGGGATTTTCGTAAGGAGCTTAAGAAGTCCATGGATATCCTGGGAATGGACCACAGCTATGCAGAGCGTGATTTAAATGTGGGCTCTCCGGTGGAGAGAAGAAGAAGGCGGAGATTTTACAGCTTCGTATGTTAAAGCCCGGTCTTGCTATTCTGGATGAGACCGATTCCGGACTGGATGTGGATGCGGTAAGAACCGTTTCCGAAGGAATCAAGGAGTATCAGAAGAATATGGAGGGCTCCCTTTTAATTATCACTCACTCCACAAGAATTTTAGAGTCCTTGACAGTGGATAAGACGCATGTGGTGATTAACGGTGTGATGAAGGCTGAGGGAGACGGAAGCCTGGTAGATAAAATCAACAACGAAGGTTTTGAATCTTTTTTGGAGAAGGAATAAAGCCTTTTATTTGGAAAGCTAGAGGATAGTATGGCAAAGGAAAGAACAGAAGTTCAAGATATTGATCGTTCTTTATATGATTTTCGATATGAAGAAAAAGACAGTGACTTCTATAAAATCAAAGAGGGCTTAACACCGGAAATCGTAGAGGAGATTTCGGATAAGAAAAATGATCCTCAGTGGATGCGAGATTTTCGTCTAAAGGCCCTGGAAGTTTATCATAAAACAGATATCCCCAACTGGGGACCGGATATCTCCGACTTGAACATGGACAATATTGTGACCTATGTTAAGCCGAAAACCAAGATGTCCGCAGACTGGGAAGAGGTTCCTGAGGATATTAAGAATACCTTTGAAAAGCTCGGTATTCCGGAGGCGGAAAGAAAGAGCTTAGCAGGTGTGGGAGCTCAGTATGACTCCGAGCTTGTATATCATAACCTGCAGGAAGAGGTAGCGGCTAAGGGTGTGGTTTATTCCGATATTGAGTCCGCCCTTCACGGTCCCTACGGGGAAATGATTGAGAAGCATTTTATGAAGCTTGTTCCCCCGACAGACCATAAGTTTGCAGCTCTTCACGGGGCAGTATGGTCCGGAGGTTCCTTCGTTTATGTTCCCAAGGGGGTAAATGTTGAGATTCCCCTCCAGTCCTATTTCCGTTTGAATGCGCCGGGAGCAGGACAGTTTGAACATACTTTAATCATCGTGATGAGGGAGCGGAGTTACATTTTATCGAAGGCTGTTCCGCACCGAAGTACAATGTGGCAAACCTCCATGCGGGATGTGTTGAGCTTTTCGTCGGAAAGAATGCAAAGCTTCGCTATTCTACCATCGAGAACTGGTCCAAGAATATGTATAACTTAAACACCAAAAGAGCCAGAGTGGAAGAAAACGGAATTATGGAGTGGGTATCCGGTTCCTTCGGTTCCCATATTTCCTACCTCTATCCCATGACGATTTTAAAGGGGGACAATGCCAGAGCGGAATTTACCGGCGTAACCTTTGCAGGAGCAGGGCAGAATCTGGATACCGGAGCCAAGATGGTGCATATCGGAAAAGATACCAGTTCCTATATCAATACCCGTTCCATTTCCAAGAGTGGCGGGATTTCTACCTATCGCTCTGCGGTAGTCATCCAAAATCAGGCGAAAAATGCAAAGTCTGCGGTATCCTGTCAGTCTTTGATGCTGGATGATCAGTCCTCGTTCCGATACGGTTCCCGCCATTGATGTTCGTACCAATCAGGCGGATGTGGGGCATGAGGCAAAGATTGGAAGAATCTCCGATGAAGCGGTATTTTATTTGATGTCCCGCGGTATTCCCGAGGAGGAGGCTAAGTCTCTGATTGTCAGTGGATTTGCGGACTCCGTTTCCAAGGAGCTACCTTTGGAGTATGCGGTGGAGATGAATAACCTGATTCGTTTGGAGATGGTTGGAGCCATCGGCTAGGAAGGAGGAATTGTGCGTACAGAAGAATTAATTATCAATAAAATGCCGGTTCCTACATTTCGCTGGCTGAAAATGAATGAAAGTAAAATTAAGATTGAGGGAGCATTTCAATCCTTTACACCGGAAATAGAAGAAGAGGCCACTAGAGGAGAGGGAGACTTCTCTCGAGTAGTCAGCGGTTTGGGAGAGGAATTAGCCGGTCTTGCCAAGGAAGACGGCTGTGAAAGCACCGGCTATCGCATTAAAAAGGGTGAAGCCAAGGCTCCCATGATTATGCATTTTCTTTATGAGAGTAAAGAGAACCAGCATTCTTCCTTTTCGCTTCTATCTGGAGGAGGGAGCAAAGTTTACTCTCTTCTTGCATAGGGAATCTGAGGAGAAGGCAGCAGGATCCGCTTATTTACAGGAAAAGTTTATTTTGGAAAAGAACGCGGAGCTGAATCTGATTTTGGTGAGTAAGTTCGGAGATGCGTTCCGAAGCTATGATGACTTATCTTTGCAGCTTCACGACTCTGCGAAAGTAAAGATTAGCGGGATTCATCTTTGCGGAAAGAGTGCCCATATGGGCTATCGGGCTGACCTTTAAGGGAATCGTAGTGAGGCGGAGTTGCATCTTGGCTACTTCTTAGAGAAGCAGGAAAGAGCGGACTACAACCTTTTGGTAAATCACTTCGGAAAGAAGAGTGAATCTCATATTTATTGTGACGGTGTGCTGAGAGGGGAAGCCTTTAAAATTTTCCGGGGCACCATTGACCTAAAGCATGGGGCAAAGGGCGCCTGCGGTAATGAGCAGGAAAATGTACTTTTGATGGATGACAATGTGGTAAATCAGACCATCCCGGTCATTCTTTGTGATGAGGATGATGTGAAGGAAAACCACGGTGCTACCATCGGTCGTTTGGACGAGGACAGTGTCTTTTATATGCAAAGTAGGGGCATGGATTTGGAAAGCACCTATGAGCTGATGGCGGAAGCCAGAATGGAAAATGTTATTCATAGCATTTCCGATAAGAATATTCAGAGCTATATTGAGGAAACTATCCGAGGAAAGGGTAAGGAAGAGGAATAATGGAATTGGCAAGAGGAATTTGGCAAAAAATTAAAAGAAGATTTTCCTATTTTTCAAAACGGGAAGCTTTTGCTTACTTTGGATAATGCGGCAACAGCCCAGAAGCCAAAGGCAGGTTTTGGAAGCAATGGAGCATTATTATCATGCGGAAAAATGCCAACCTCTCCGTGGGCTCTACGAGCTTTCTTTAAAGGCAACAGAAGCCTATGAAGAGGCAAGAGAAGCTGTGGCCAAGTTTCTGAATGCGAAGGAAAGCGCGGAAATCATCTTTGTAAGAAATGCCACCGAGGGATTGAATCTTATCGCCTATACTCTATGGCAGAGCCTTTTGCAGGAGGGGGATGAAATCATGCTTCCGGTTTCGAGCATCATAGCAATTTCATTCCCTGGCAGCAGCTGGCCAAAGGAAAAAGGGCTGAAAGCTTCATTTTCTGGAGCCCAATGAAGAAGGTTTAATCACGGAGGATAACTTCCGTGCAGTCTTAAAGTCCAAAGGTGAAAGCTGGTGGCTATGGCGCAGGTTTCCAATGTCTTGGGAAATATTCAGGACATTAAACTTTTTGCAAAGCTCGCCCATGAAGTTGGGGCGGTATTTGTTTCGTGACGGTGCCCAGTCCGTTCCCTCATACCAAGGTGGATGTACAGGATTTGGATGGACTTTTGGTCTTTTTTCCGGACATAAGCTTTATGCTCTCTATGGGGAATCGGTGCCGTATACGGAAAGAAGGAGCTTTTTGGAAAAGATGCCTCCCTTCCTTTTCGGCGGAGAAATGATTGAATATGTGACCAAGGAAGGCGCCACCTGGGCAGAGCTTCCTCATAAGTTTGAGGCGGGCACGGTAAATGTTGGCGGTGCGGGTAGGTCTTAGGGTAGCCATTTCCTACTTGGAAAATATCGGTTTTTCCTTTATCGAGGAAAGAGAGGCGGAGCTTTGCACTTATCTTATGGAGGGAATGGAGAAAATCCCCCATGTGCATATCTTAGGTTCCAAGGATCCAAAAAGACATCATGGTATTGTAACCTTTACCATTGACGGGGTGCACCCTCATGATATTGCTGCAATTTTCAATTCTAACCAGGTCTGTGTCCGGGCGGGACACCACTGTGCTCAGCCTTTGATGAAGTTCATGGGAACACCAAGTACCACCAGAGTCAGTCTTGGACTATACAATACTAAGGAAGATGTGGATGCCTTTTTGGCGGCACTAAAAACTATTCGAGGAGTGATGGGATATGGGGAGTAACACCTACTATAATGAGATTTTAACAGAACATAATATTCGACCAAACAATAAGTATAAGATGGAGGATGCCAGCTTTTCTTTAGAGGGCGTGAATCCCAGTTGTGGAGACGATATTGTCTTGTATTTAAAGTTGGATAAGGATAATGTTATTTCCGAAGCCAGCTTTGACGGAGACGGCTGTGCCATCTCCCAGGCCAGTGCAGACATTATGTGTGATTTAATCATAGGAAAAACAAAGGATGAGGCCCTTCGGCTTTCTGAAATTTTCCTCCGTATGATTCGGGGAAAGATTACGGAGGAGGAGAAGGAAGAGCTGGAAGAAGCCGGAATTCTGGAGGATATTTCTCACATGCCTGCCAGAGTAAAGTGTGCCGTACTTGGTTGGAGAACCATGGACGAGATCTTTAAGGATGCTGAAGAAGGAAAGATTGACAAGTATTCCGGAAAGTTTGATTAATAGGAGCTGTAAAAATTAGAATAAATTTTCTAATTTTTACAGCTCCTTTTTGGTGAATTATGAAGAAAAAAAGCCCTGATTTTATGCCGTTTCTCGCATAAATCCTAGCTTTTTATCTATAGCGACGAGGATGGGACTTGAACCCACAACCCGCAGAACGGGCACCAACTCTCCAGGCTGGCCGACTACCATTATCACACCTCGTCTCAATCAACTTTTGCCAGTATACCATTAGCCTTTTTGAAAATCAAGTATTATTTTTAGAACTACTGTATTTTTGAAAGGATAGGATATAATGGTGCTAACTAAAGAGAAAGGAGAGGCTTCATGCTGGAGTACTTGAATTTAAAGCTGGATGGACTGGGGGTAGGGGAAAGCTCATTGAACATTTGGATGAAGAATGGTCGGATTAAGTATGCCTATGATGCTCCTGTAGAGGAAGAGGGTCCGGCTCTGGTTTTAAATGTGCCAAAAGAACCTTCAGAAAGCTTTTTGAACTCTTTAGACGAATGTGCCATATCGAAGTGGAAGCGTAGTTATTTTCAGGAAAAAAAGGGAGGAATTCCCGCCTTTTCTTTCCGTTGGTTTTTGTTGTATAAAGAAGAAAATCAAGAAGCTAGAGAGTATCAAGGGATTAATTCGGTTCCGGGGAGTTGGAATCATTTTATTGCTTCTTTAAACAAACTGACAGAAGAGACGAACAATGCACATTTTCATCAAATCCTCCATTTTTCCCTAAGAGTGGAAGAGGAAAGAGAAAATGTCAGTTGGAATCCATTGACCCGGAAAGAAGAGAGTGAGGAGGTCTTTTTTGAAGAGACCTTAGTTCTTTCCAGAGAAAGTCAAAGCCTTACATACCTGCAAAACATGAATCAGCTCCCTTCGGTAAAGCACGAGTACTTTATACCCAAAATCGTGGATTATCTTTTGGGCAATATAGAACGATATTTTCAACATTTTGATCAGGAAGAGGGAAGTATTGGGGAAGAGAGCCCGGCTCTTTTAGAGATTACCATTCAGTATAGGGATGGTCGGTATTTTCAGGTAAAGAGATCCTATGACCGATATGGGCTTCCGGATGACTGGGATGACCTATTGGAGGATTTTCATAAGACCCTGTCCTACTATGGTGTATTCGGCTCTTTGTTTGATCCAAGACTTTACCGGCACGGTGTAAAAGAAGGGGAATATATTTATCTAAGCTGTTTGTTTGAACCGAATGGTAAGCCTACTTTATTTTCGAAGCTTAGAGGATAATATTTCCGTTGGAGACTTTGTGCTGGTTCCCGGCATCAAGCAGGAAAATGCGGAAACCGTGGTGATGATTTCCGAAGTTTTATATTGCAAGGAGGAAGAATTACCTTGTCCTTTGGAGGAAGCGAAGCTTATCCTCCGGAAATTGGATGAGGGAGAATTCTTCGGTTTTTTGTCCCAGGATAATCATAACGATGACTTTATTTAAAAAGGAGAAAAGTTGTGTTTTTTTTAGTGGATTTTGAAAATACCCATGCCAGCGGCTTTGATGGGCATCATTATCTGACAGAGCAGGATACTTTAGTAGTCTATTACAGTGATGAAAATTCTGCTTTGCAAAGAGGTGTAGTAGAAGATTTAAAGGAGAAGGCTGTTCATGTAAGAATGGTCAAGCTTTTAAAGCAGCACAGCAATGCATTGGATATGTACATTGCTTCTACCACAGGAATGTTTTTGGATACGGGCGAAAAGATTTGCATTGTCTCCAAGGACAAGGGCTATGCCGCGGTTCGTGATTTTTGGCATAGCTTAAGAGGGGCGGAGATTCTTCTGGGAGAGACCATTGAAGAGTGCTTCCTCCATTCTGTGGCAAATGACGATGAAAGAATCAGAAGAGCAAAAAGAAAGAAATCAAAAAGTACAGCTGATTGATGCTTTTGAAACCACCAACAATGCTCCTACCAGACCTACTTTAAGCTATAGAAATAATTATAGAAGAAGAAAGAATACTTTTCTGGATGTGAACAACTATTTGGATCCCGTAGAGCTCTTACCCAATCCGTTGGCTAAGGAGGATGTAAGCTATGCGTCCCTGGTGGAAGAGGAAAAGGACGGAGAGCACTTTACTGTGGACTATTCTGCAACAATCAAAGAGGAAAAGCTTTTTCCGGATGCGGAACATGCAGATGCTCTAGAACAGAAAGCATCCTCCCTTATTGAAGCAGAGGAAAATGCTCTTTTATACCGAAGAGAATAATGCTTCTCAAGAGGAAGAAGGCCGGAAAGAAAGTGGAAGACCGGAAAAGAGCAGGGAGAACAAGCAGAGTCTGAGTATCATAAGGAAACGGTAAACAGGATTTACCCTAAGACGGAAAAGAAAGTTAATACGGGAAGACCTTCCAATCAAATTCAGTATATCTACGATCCGGTTTTAAAGAGAATGAAGCGTGTGGATGTGGAGGACTTGACTGAGGACAATCCATCTGAAGCGAAGGTGGATGAGTCTAAGATGGATAAAGCCAAGGCAGTGGAGGTAGAAAAGCAATCCGAGACAGGAAGTATTGAAACTTCACAGGACAATGCCGCCAATGTTACAGCGGAAAATCATCCTACAGATCTAGCTAAGGAGCGAAGCAGACATCACAATCGAAGAAGAAGACGCTCCAATGCTAAAAAGAGATAATGGAACACAGGAGTCCGGACAAAAACAATATTCAGGAAGTGGCAAAGGATATTACGAAAGATATCATAAAAGATAATGCCAAAGAGAATACAAAGGACAATGCTAAAGAGAACACAAAGGATAGTTCCAAGGAAGCTTCAAAGCCTGTAAAGGATGCAAAGTCCTCCCAGACAAAGTCTGTTGAAAGCTCTACTTCAAAGCCTGTAAAGGAAGAGAAAAAGCAGGGAAAGACTTCTGAAAAACAAGGCACAATTTCAGAAAAGCAGGAAGGGAATAAAGCAGAGGCTCAGTCTGCAAAGGTAGAAAAGGAAGAAAAAGCTACCAAAGAAAAGTCTGAAACAAAGTCTGCCTCCTCAGTCTGTATCTAAGTCTTCCCTAAGCCTGTAAAATCTAAGACCGAAGAAGAAAAGACCGGGAAGCTTACGGAAAAAGCATCAAAGACTAAGGTAGAAACAAAAGGGCGCAAGGAACAAGTAGAAGAAAAGGCCGCTAAGGCTAAAGTAGAAGATAAAACTGGCAAAGCTAAAGTAGAAGATAAAACAAGTAAAGCTAAAGTAGAAGATAAAAACAAGCAAAGCTAAAGTAGTTGAGAAGTCAAGTAAGGCTACAAAGCGGAAGAGAATAAAAGCAAGACAAAGGCGGAAAAAGAGCCTAAGGCCAAGACCTCTACTAAAGCGTCCGAGGAAAAGCCTACTGCAAAAACCGGCAAAGCCAAGGCAGAGGATAAAAAAGAAGAAACAACAGGTACACAAAAGCCAAGCAGAAGAGGCAGAAAGAAGAAAGAAGAAACAAACAGTTCTGAAACCAGCTTGGATAGAAGAGTAAAAATCTGCACAGCAGAAGAAATTGTGATAGAATTCCTTCTGTTGCGCGGGAGTGCTGGAATGGCAGACAGGCAAGACTAAGGATCTTGTGTCCGATAGGACGTGTGGGTTCAAGTCCCATCTCCCGCAGGAATTGAAAACCCCGCTAATTAAGCCAAGAAACGGCATAATTACCGGGGTTTTTCTTTATTTTCTCTCGTATAAAAGCTAGTTTTTCTTTGCATCTCGATGCCGCTCATAGGCCAATCTTGCCAAGTATCCCATCAATAGAGAGCTAAATTGTGCACAAATCGGAAAAGAGATTGAGATTATACTTTGAGTAAGTTATACTAAAAACAGTATTCAAGGATGAATGCCGTATTGGCGGTAAGAGAAGGTCTTTTTGGGAAATGAATATAAGGATTTATTTTATATCTGTTCTATAAAAGATAACTCATATTTCATAGAATCTAGGACGGATAGGGATGAAAATTGCAGTTATTACAGGTGCCAGTTCAGAATAGGAAAGAGATTTGTTTTGCTCTTACAGGATAGAATTTCTGCTATTCAGGAATTTTGGTTGCTTTCTCAGAAGAAAAGAAAGCTTGCTGGAGGTAGAAGATCAGTTATTCAGACCGGTTCGTATTTTTCCTTGGAATTTGTCAGAGGAAAGATCATTTAAAATGTATGAGGATTTACTGGAAAAGGAAAATCCGGAAATTCTTTTTCTGGTGAATGCTGCGGGCTTTGGGAAATTAGGGAAGGTGGCTGAAATTCCTGTAGCGGAACAACTGAAAATGTTGGATTTGAATGCAAAGGCCTTAACGGCATTTACATTAAAGTCGTTGGAATATATGGGCTCCAATTCCCGGATTATACAAATGGCTTCAGCCGCTGCCTTTTTACCTCAGGCTGAGTTCTCCGTATATGCAGCCACAAAGGCTTATGTATATTCCTTCTCTCTGGCGTTAAGAGAGGAATTGCGAAATACAGGCGTTGGTCTTACTGTGGCAGGTCCGGGGCCCGTGGATACCCCTTTTTGATGTGGCCGGAGGCGGGGAAGGATGCAGAATATCAAGAAGCTGTTTATGGCAAAGCCTAAGAAGGTAGCAAAGCTTGCAGTGATGGATGCGGTTTTTAAATCGTCCCTTATCCATTTATGGCTTTCCGATGAAGAGCTTTTATCTTTTCTCTCAGGCTTTCCCGGATTTGCTTTTGATTCCGGTGCTAAGACGGTTTTATAGGTAAGGTGATGCGAGAAATACTAGTCTCTCAAAATGAAAAAGAACAAAAGCTTTTAAAGCTTTTACAAAAATATTTTAAAGGACAGACGGATTCCTTTCTTTTTAAAATGCTTAGAAAGAAAAATATCCTTTTAAACGGAAAGAAAGCCGGAGGAAAGGAAATTTGCAGCTTGAGACAAGGTACAACTGTACTTTTAGTGAGGAAAGCTTACTAAGCTTTCTTCAAACAAAAGGAACTGTAGAGGAGATTTGGAATCAGAAATGGAAGAGTAATATCCTATGAAGATAGCCACTGCATTCTGTTTACTAAGTTGGTAGGACTTCTTTTCTGAAAAATGATGGAAGTTCTTCTTTTTCCGTCAATTCACTACTTTTATCCTATTTATGAGAGAAGGGAGAACTGACCAGGGAACAGGAGCAGAGCTTTCGTCCGGGAATAGCCAACCGTCTGGATAGAAATACCTCCGGAATCATGATTTTTGGGAAAAACTCTGGGAGCCTTACAGGCCTTTTGTAAACTTTTGCAAAGCCATGATTTAGAGAAAAAATACTACGCTTTGGTCTATGGTGATTTTCAAAAATGCGGTATACAGGAGCATTATCTGGAAAAGGATAGAGGGCAGAATAAGTCCTTAGAAAATCTGTCAGGAAAGAAGGTGAAAAAGCGCCTTTGAAAAACTGGCCTGTGTTGAAAGTCCTATGGGACCTCTTTTCTTCTTTTCCGTGCAGATTTTTACCGAAAACCCATCAAATTGCATCAGCTTTCTCTATCTCATCCTACTGTAGGAGATGATAAGTATGGAGATAAAGTGAAAAATATAGGCCTAAGAAAAAGCTTTTCTTTGTCTTACCAGCTCCTTCATGCCTATTCTTTGGCTTTTCCAAAACTACCGGAGACGAATGTCCTTTATGCTCTTTTCGAAAAATGCTTTTTATGCCCCTTGCCAAAGGAGTATTTTGAAATATTAAAATCTTTTTGTTTAGATACTTATCTGATTGACAAGAGTCCTACAAGGACTAAGATGAATTTGTATTTATCTTAGTCTATTTTTGAATTCTTTATTCACTGTTTTATCTGACTTTTTCATCAAAATAATTTATTGTCTTTTTATTTTACATCTTATTTTTCTCCTTAATTTACTTCTCCAATATTCAGTGTCTGAGCTTTTATTCCTATACTCCTATTTCTATTGTTCCTATTTCTATTGTTCCTATTTCTATTGTTCCTATTTCTATTGTTCCTATTTCTATTATTCCTATTTTCTTTTTATGAGGTATTCTTATGTTATCTAAAAATCTATTCTGCCGCACTCCATGGTCTCAATGCCATATTGTTCTCCGTTCAGGTAGATGAAAGCAATGGTCTTCCCTGCCTTTAACCTTTGGGAAATGTTTCTGCTTCGTAAAAGAAGTGATAGAGTGCAAGTATTGCCCTAAAGAACCTGGGCATGGAGCTTCAAAGAAAAATCACGATTAATTTGCAGCTCTGGATTTAAGAAAGACTGGTAGTTCCTTTTGACTCTACCAATATTTATGGGAACCTTGGCTGGCTTATATACCCTAAGGCTCATTTTCCTATGAAAATTATGGCTCATAGGAGAACTGGACTGATGGGGAGATCGTCCGGTACCCGTATCCTATGGTTTTGGCCGGAAGAGGCCGAGTTGGAGGGCGTATTGTGCCTATAGGAAAATGAAGCGGAGGCTACAAACCGTGAAAGCTAAAGATAATTGCCTGTTCCCATATCACAGAACTTATGAATATTTTGATGAAATATCCTATGGAATATCGATAAAGAGAAAAATATAAAACAAAAGACGAAGGGGTTAGAAGAAAAAAAGACGCTAAACTATTTACGCTGCGCTAGGGGGGCGTATAAAGGCCGGTATTCCGGAAATGAAGAGGAAGAAAATCTAGATTTTCAGGATGTGGCCGGACAAAGTTATGGTATTCGTGCCGCGCTCATTGCTGCTGCAGGCCATCATGCCCTCTTATTTTCCGGGCCTGCCGGAACAGGAAAAAGCATGATTGCCAAGAGAATTCCCGGAATACTCCCTAAGATGACAAGAAAAGAAAAACTCGACTTGAGCAAAATATATTCCATTGCTTCTTGTCTCCCCCCCGGAGAAGCTTTGATAGAGAAGAGACCCTTTAGAGCCCCCCATTCTGCAGTTAGCCAAAATACTTTGTTGGGAGGGATGGTTTCCGGAAGACTGATACCGGGAGAGTTGGCACTTGCAGGTAAAGGCGTTTTGTTTTTGGATGAACTTCCCCTATTTAAGAAGGAGAGTATAGAAGCATTGCGGGGACCTATGGAGGAGAAGAAAGTAAGTCTACATCGATTACAGCAGTCTATCCTGTGGACTGTCTTTTTGTGGCGGCCATGAATCCCTGTCCCTGCGGATTTTTTCCGGATAGAAATCGTTGCCATTGTACTCCCGGACAGATTCGAGCTTATCAAAGAGGAATCTCCAAGCCCATTTTAGAGAGAATGGACCTTTGTGTATCATTACCGGCTATCTCCTTAGAGGAAGCCTTAAGCCGGGAAAAAGGCATTTCCTCCGCTGTATTAAGAATGCAGGTGGAAAGGGCGCAAAGAATGCAGGAAAAAAGATTTCTTCAGGAGGAAGAATTACGGTGGAACGGAGACATGAATGTAACAGCCGTAAAGAAGTACTGTGTTCTTTCTAAAGAAGAGGAGGCATATATGGAAAATATTTTTCGAATCAAAAATTTGTCGATGAGAACCTACCATAAGATTCTAAAAATTGCCAGAACGATCGCGGACTTGGAGGAGATGGAGGAAATGAATATTAACCATCTGGCGGAGGCAGTTTCTTATCGGGGATTGGAGGAGGAACTGTTTTCTTTTTATTAATTCGATAAAAAGCTATGAAGATAGAACAGCTAAATTTTCTTTAGTGACAGATAGAAACTTAGAAAGAAAAGAATAAGGTGGAAAGGAAGTTTTACCATGGAAATCAACAAAGAAGGTAGTGGGAAGATTAAGGAGCTTCTTCCCTTTCATAAGGACTTTCCCCAAAGGCTAAGGGAGATCCCGGATAGCCCCACTCGTCTATATCTTAAGGGGGAACTCCGGGAGAGGAGGAAAGAACGGTAGCCATTATTGGCGCAAGAGATGGTACGGAATACGGAAGAATATTGCCGCATCCATAGCGAGGAGTCTGGCAAAAAGGCATTGGAATAGTTAGCGAATGGCTTACGGTATCGACAGTGCAGCCCATGAAGGTGCACTGAAGCAAAGGGAAGAACCTAGGATATTGGGCAGTGGAGTGGATATCTGTTATCCAAGCTGTAATTTTAAAATCTATGAAAGTATAGAAAAATCAAGGTGGACTACTGAGCGAGTATCCTTTACATTCTCCTCCTCTTCCCCATCATTTTGTGGAAAGGAATCGTCTTATATCAGGGCTTTCGATGCGATCTAGTGGTGGAAGCCAAAGAAAAATCCGGCACTTTTATTACAGCATCGAGCTTTGGAACAGGGTAAACAGGTTTTCGCCGTACCGGGGAGAATCGCGGATCGTCTGTCTCAAGGCTGTAATCGATTGATTCGGGAAGGAGCCTCAGTCTGTACCTCAGCCCAAGATATTTTATCATACTTTTCCTTTGGAAGCGGAGAGGGCAGAAGAGGGACTTAAAAGAAATTAGTACTTTTCCGGAGGAAAAGCGGCAGATTTATCATGCCTTGGGTTTTGATAGTAAACATTTTCAAAAGCTACAGGAGGAGTTAAAGCTTCCTCCATCCTTATTACATCGCTACCTTTTTAGAGCTGGAGGTGGAGGGGTATTGTGAGTGCTTGCAGTCCTCTTATTATAGAAGAAAAATACAGAAGGGTATTTTTACTTATTTTTCTATATGAATTGTGTTTTTACAAGATGAAATATTGTATTTTGTTAGAATGAGCCCTGCTTTATAGTAATCCCATGATTTTTCTTTTGCCTTCCTTATAAAAAGTATCAAATTCTACCGATAAAGCACTAAAATAAGGAAAAGTCTTGGAATCCGTCTTGCTTTTTCTTTTTAGGATTCGTTTATAGTGTCCACGAATTTTCAAGAGTCTCAGTTTGACTTATATTTTAACAATATACATTTATTTGGATGAGATAGCACATTGTTGTGCTGATGCATTAGAGCTATCAAAGAAGAGATAGAACAGTGAGTTTTAAGACCGGTGCAGGGAAGCCTGTCACTTTTACTATGCAGCAAGTTATACCGGAACAGGAAAGGATAAGGAATGGCAAATCATCTCATTATTGTGGAGTCACCCGCCAAGGTAAAGACCATCAGTAAGTTTTTAGGAAAGTCCTATACCATTGATGCTACTATGGGACATTTAATTGACATGCCCAAAAGTTCCCTTGGAGTTGATGTGGAAAATGACTATGAGCCAAAGTATATTACCATCCGTGGAAAAGGGGAACTGCTGAGTAAGTTAAAAAAGGAAGCCAAAAAGGCGGATAAAATTTATCTGGCAACTGACCCGGATCGTGAAGGAGAGGCAATCAGCTGGCATTTGCAAAGAGAGCTAAATAAGGATGAGAAAAATGCAGCGAAAATCTCCCGTATAAGCTTTAACGAAATCACCAAGAATGCGGTTCAGAATGCTTTAAAGAATCCAAGAGAAATCGATATGGATTTGGTGAATGCTCAGCAGGCCAGAAGAGTCATGGATCGCTTGGTGGGTTATACCATCAGTCCTTTGCTTTGGCAGAAGATTCGTAAAGGCTTATCCGCGGGAAGAGTGCAGTCCGTAGCCCTAAAGATGATTTGCGACAGAGAGGCGGAGATTAATGCCTTTGAGCCGGAAGAGTATTGGAGCCTTAGCGCTACCCTTGCTGTAGGCAAGAAAGAGGTAGAGGCGGTATTATACGGAAAGGACAAAAAGCTTCCTTTGTCTAAGGAAGAGGATGTTCTTTCTGTTATTTCCGAAATCGGAAAAGAAAAGCTAAAGCTCATCGAGAAAAAGAAGGGGGAAAGAAGAAAGAAGGCTCCCCTTCCCTTTACTACCTCTACTTTACAGCAGGAAGCGGCGAAGCTTCTTTCCTTCCCCACCCAAAAGACCATGCGGATTGCCCAGTCTTTGTATGAGGGCGTGAATGTAAAGGGAAGAGGAGTGGTTGGATTAATTACCTACCTTCGTACAGACTCCACCAGAATTTCCGAGGAAGCCCATGCTGCGGTATTGGAAAAGATTGGACAGGAGTACGGTCCCGAGTACTGTCAGAAGACTCAGACGGAAGATAAGAAGGAAGGGAAGATTCAGGATGCTCACGAGGCTATCCGTCCCAGCTACCTGGAGATTACCCCCTTCGAGGCAAAGGAAAGTCTTGGGAAGGATGAGTACCGTTTATATCAGTTGATTTATAAGCGCTTTGTGGCTTCCAGGATGGAAGCGGCAGTTTATGAAACGGAAACGGTGAAGTTTCAGGCTAAGGATTATATCTTTACTTTAAGTGGCAGTCGCCTTCGTTTTGACGGATTCCTTGCGGTGTATATGTCTGAAGAGGACAAGGCAGAGAAAAATGTCACTCTCCCTGAGATGAAGGAGGGAGACTCCTTTAAGGTGGAAAAATGGAATAAGGAACAGCACTTTACCCAGGCGCCGCCTCATTATACCGAGGCTTCTTTGGTTAAGGCCTTGGAAGAGGGAGGCATTGGGAGACCCGTCTACCCTACGCACCTACCATTGGAACCCTTCTTTTGCGTCGTTATATTACCAAAGAGAAGAAGAACATTTTCGTTACCGAATTGGGAAATGCGGTAAATGAAATGATGTCCAAGAATTTTCCTACCATCGTAGACAAGGGCTTTACAGCCAATCTTGAGTCTTTACTGGACTCTGTCAGTGTGGGACAGACTTCCTGGAAAACCATTGTGGAAAACTTCTACCCGGATCTTTCCCAGGCTGTAGAAAAGGCTAAAGAAGAGGTGGAGAAGGTCAAGATCAACGAGGAAGAAACGGATGTAGTCTGTGACAAGTGCGGTAGAAAGATGGTCATTAAGTATGGCCCTCACGGAAAATTCCTGGCTTGTCCCGGCTTTCCGGACTGTAAAAATACCAAGCCATACGTGGAATACGCCGGTTTCCTTTGTCCGACCTGCGGTGCGGAGTGCGTAAAGAAGAGAAGTAAGAAGGGACGAATCTTCTACTCCTGTTCTCGTTATCCGGAGTGTGACTACATGACCTGGCAGAAACCAAAGGATGCAGTGACCGGAGAGAAGAAAGAAGGGGAGATTATGGCGTAAGCCGGAAATATTAAGTTTGTTACAAAGAGAATATTGTTCTTGTGATAATGAGTTTTTATCTCATATAATAAATGAACGAGGTAGTAACAATGAAATTCACTGTGGAGTTTTTATGAGAAAGAAAATGGTGAAATTCCGGTAATAAACTTTATAGATTCCTTAGAACCTAAAATGGAAGCAAAGGTATTATCTTTAATTGAAATACTAGAAGAGAAGGGTAATCAGTTGAGACTGCCTTATAGTGAATGCCTTGAGGATGGGATTTTTGAATTATGTTGTAAGTTTGGTTCAGATATTACACGTACTCTGTATTTCTTCTATGAAGGTGCGAATATTATTTTGACGAATGGTTTTGTCAAGAAAACTCAAAAAACTCCTGCACAGGAAATAAAACTTGCAAAACTAAGGAGAGATGACTATTTGTCACGAAAGGAAAAGTTGAAAATGAAGCTTCAGAGTATAAACAGAAAAAATGCAGATTCTGAATTTGCAAAAAGCCTATGAAGAAGTACAGCCGGAAATGAATATTATTCGAGCTATTATTGATGCTCGCATAGCGAAGAATATGACACAAAAAGATTTATCTAACAGAACCGGAATTAATCAATCGGAGATTAGTAAGTTGGAGAACGGAACCAGAAATCCTTCTATAAAGCTATTACAAAAGATTGGCTGAAGGAATGGATATGGTATTAGATGTATCTTTTAAAGAAAAAAACTCTATCTAACCATTAAAGCTGTTGGTTGAAATTCTTTTTCTTGACGAAAAAAAACGATGGTGATATACTACTTTCGTTTGCAGAAGTGGCGGAATGGCAGACGCGCACGGTTCAGGTCCGTGTGAGGTAACACTCATGTGGGTTCAACTCCCATCTTCTGCACTAAACGCACATAACCCGAACCCCATCTTTATAGGTGAAGCGTTTGGGCTTATGTTTTCTACAGTGAATCAAAACGAGGGATAGCCGATTAGGTTATCCCTCGTTTGTTGTATTGCAAACATTATTATATTTGCTTTTCTGCTATATTCTGTTGCTGCTCCTGCCACGCTTTAAATTCTGCTTGTCCCTGTTTGCTCTCGTAAAATTCCCTGCATGGCAGGGTAGCGTTGCGGCGAGGGCTTCAATTCATGTTTAGAATTGTTGTTCCTCGCTTCGTTGCTTGTCTTGGGAACACCCCTGTCTGTCCGTTATTGAAGAAAAACTTCGCTATCGTCAACAACTAGTTTTGGAACACCAATTTCCGTATTAGTGATAAAACGCCCTTGTGCGTCTTTAGGTATCTGGTCGGCGGCTTCTGTGCTGTCAAGAATAATCTGTGAAAGTATGCTGTCTGCACGCCCACAAATGCGACAATCCATGTTAGAACGTATTTGACCGCTGATAATGTCCGCAGAGGGGCGTTGTGTGCAAGAATGAGATGAATACCGAAAGCCCCTGCCCTGTCGGGCGATTATGGATATCTGACTTTCAATCTGGGAAATAAGTTCTTTTTTCTCTTTTGAAAGCCCTGTTTTGTCTAGGACTTCTGCAATTTCATCACAAGCGAAAATCATGCGTTTTAGATTACTGCTTGTAGCAGCGTTATACTCGTCAATATTGGCGCACTCTGTTTTGCGAAAAATTGTTTTACGGCGTTGTAACTCATCTGTTAAACCTGTCAATAATTCAAGTAATTCGTTTTCATCAAAACACAAGTGACATTTTTGCCATATGGAAGAAAAATCCACGCCGCCTTTAAAAATCTGCAATATAGACTTCTGCTCCTTTTTAAACACTCCATTAAGAGTAGTTTCAGTAAAACGCTCTTTCCGGAAACCACTGGCTCCTCCAAGTAAGATATGCGGTATCTTTGCAAGGTTGACCGTTTCCTGTCCTGTCAGGCTTTCGCCCAAAATCAGTACAAAACTTTCTTTGCTTAAATATTTGTCCCTGCCAATACATTACTGACGGAATCATCAGACGAGGGGCAACTGTATGTATGATAATGCGCCGTCCGTTTTTACTTTGCGTTATTTTGATAATTTTGTCAATCAAAGCCCCTTGTAGCTTATCTTTCTTATCTTCCCAAGTGGATAAAGGCGTTTCGTTTTCATCAAATTCCCATATTGTGATTTTTGGATTTAAGCGAGGTCGATACCTTGCAAAAGTAAGGGCGGCACTTGAGCGTGATTTGTAAATCCCGCACCAATTAGCCTGTCTTGTATTTTCTGTGCTTTTCGTGGCGTTCCCAGTGCGGATATAAGGCAAAGCAAGCCGAGCGGCAAAAGCAGGGCAACAAGGTAATTAACCGCCATTGTAAATATAGGGAACAGCATAAACTTATTGTCAAGACCGAACAGCAGCTTACCACGGTTGATCCATGTTACTATTGCAAGAAGCAGGTAAGCAGTTATAAAGACATTTTTCCATCTATGAATAGTGGTGAGTTGTCTAAGTCCTGTTGTAAAGCGTAAGTAAGCGGCTTTTTCTTGACCTGTTCCGTTTCCGCCTGATTTTATCAGTTTGCTTATCATCATTCATTAAAAATTTCCTTTCCGTCAAATAATGTAAATTGTTCGTAAATTTCTTCTTTGGGTCGGTACTCGATAATGTGATGTATTCGCCTTTAGTGCTTGCCATGTTTCGGGCTGCTCACACTGAATAATTGGGCTATTGGGCTTGTAGAGAAAGATTACTAATTATGTATACCTTTGTGAAACAGGCTGTTTTGTTGGCATATCGACACCGAAGTTCTAAGGGGTATCCATCAAGCAGGTTTAAAAGTTCGCTGATTTTTAGCTGTGAGCGGTATTCATCAAGTACAAGCGTTTCCTGCCCTGCATAGCCGTCAAAGGGGTGTTCGTACTCTGTCACTCTGTAAACGGCTGCATAGCCCTGTTGCTCCATTACATAGCGTGTCTTTTCCTGTTCCTGTCCTTCCCCATATATAAGTGACTTCCATATCCCGAAAAATAGTACGAAATTCCTCTGCTTTTACTGTTTGGCGTACACGTTCAATATCTGTCAGACGCAAAAGATATTCAGGGTTTTCCTCTAAAATCTCATAATTGCTTTTTCCGTCTTTTACGAGTTGATAAAGAAAATCAAGGTCGGAGCGTGCGCCTTGCCGCTCAATAGGCATTTCACCCCATTCCTCAAAAAGTACCTTTTAATTGAAGTATCACTTTTTGAATCATTTTTCCATTTACCGGATTTCTCCACATAAGCCTTATTTTCCCTCACAGCTTCCACGAGCCTGCTCAATATGTCCATCTGGAAAATGCCGTTTTATCGTTGAAAATCGAACGGGGGAAGAACAGGCGATAAAAATATGGATATGTGGGGTTTGTTCTTTTAATCCGATTTCGTCAGCCATGCAATAATATTGAATAGGCTTAATCGCTGATAGTTCTATTTTGATTGTTGCATGGTCTATATGCTTTTTATTGCGAAAATTTAAAGTAATTTGCCACTTGCGTGACTGTGTATCTTTCAATCTTTCACCGCCTTTACAAAACGTATGTTTGCATTTGCTACAAAATACAGAGGTTACCTAAGGGTAATACTAGACCCTAGGCAGTTCGCCGCAGGACAAGTTTTCCTAAGGGAAAACCCGCCCTGCGGCGGTTTCTGTGTTTCGTAGACTAGTCCTTTCTGATAGTGCTCAATTTATGATTGGCTGTTACTTTTCAGATTGAGCGGTGCTTTTGCAGGGGTTTCCTGCGACAAGCCAATAGTAGCCGTCAGAATAGTACCCACATGATATGCACCTCAATAGGGGTTTCACGGCTGTCTGTATTCAGAATTTCATAAGGCTGCCCAGCCTTATTTATTCCGCTGCTGATTTCGGCTATGCCCGATACTGGCGTGCCTGTTTGCTTGTCTGCCCAGTGTCCTATTACCAAATAACGTTTTTCCATGTTTTTCTCCTTTGTTGCCATGTTCAGCTTAAACGATGGCAAGATTATTTTTCAAGGCCTTGTGGGTATATCCTATCATGAAGAAAGACAGTTAAAAACGCCATGACATGACACCATTCGAAAGCCTTTTGTTTAAAGGATTGCGAGCTTTTTGTAATATAAAAACCGCCCTGAAAAAGGCGGTTTTATGACATTTCGTGTCACTTATAAATTAAAAATTTTTAAAGTGCTTATTTAATCAACGTCACGCAGAAAATCATTACTATCAATTCCGAGATTTTTAGAACGGCATTGCATTCAGCGATTGATTTTCCGCTATAATTAGCAATGAGATAACAATAGGCATAATCAACCATACTTGTTTTTTTGAAACTCAAGCCTAAAGATTCCAATAAAGTTATAGTGTTTAACATATCAAGATTGCACGCCACACAAAAAGCAATAATTGTTTTCATGTTAGGCATATATTCCATTACACGTTTTTGAGTTTTAATTTTTCCACTTTTTAGGCGGCAAATAGTTCTTCTGTCGATTTTTAGACTTCTCTTGAAGTGCCCTCAATCGTAAGCACTTTTGCAATCCATAACTCGTTTACAATTTCGGAAAATGTTTTATTGTTTTTAGTGACAATCTATAATCTTTTTGAATTTATTGTAGTCCTCCCAAGCTATTTCCTGTTTTTGGGTTTGTTCTTTATTTGACATAATCTTTTCTCCCTGCACTATCTACTTCTCAATCAGTTTATCCAAGCTAACCCCCAACGCAACCGAGATTTTATAAAAGGTTTCTACCGAAAAATTATACCCCACCTTTTCGCTTTCAATCTGCTGTATAAAAATCATGGGACAGGTCAACCATTTCAGCAAGCTGGGCGGAAGTCAGCCCTTTTTCCTTTCGATATTTCTTGATATTGCGCCGTATTAGTAATATATATATTTTCATCAAATTCTAGCTGTTCTACTTTTTGTCATATGAGCCACCACCTAACAAAAATGTACTGTGAAATGATACGAAAGTATGTTAGGCATTAACTCACAAAATATATTTGCTTTTCTATTTGAACGATGATAAGATGGATTTGTAATGGTATAAAATTAAGAAAAAGGAGGAAAACGAGATGAAGAGAAAAGTGCTTTCTTTTGTGTTGGCGCTAATAATGTGCCTGGGAACGGCTATGACAGTTTTGGCACAGACGAGTGTTAATATTAACGGGAAGGAAATTAAAGCACCATCTGGGTGTGAAATTGTGACAGATGGAGTTACGGTGTCTGATATGATAATTGTCAGACAAATCAAAAATGGTAATTCAAATGCAGAAAATATCAAATATGGAGTGATGAACACTGACGGAACATTAGTCGTGCCATTGATTTATGACCGTATATGCGAATTTTCAGAGGGGTTGGCTGCGGTATATAAAAGTACTCCCAATCGGTATGAACTACCGGGTACGAATGTAATGGTCACAGGTAGTATCGACAAAATAGGGTTTATAGATAAAACCGGAACTGTGGTTATTCCCATGATTTATGAACAAATATATAGCACTACAATGATTAAAAGTGATAATAATACTGGTACAGGTTATATAAAATCTCCGGGGTTTTCAGAAGGTCTGATTAGTGTTAAGAAGGATGGAAAATGGGGCGTTATTGATAAACAGGGAAATACTGCTATTCCATTTAAATATGATTATCCGGTTATTGGGAGTTTTCACAACGGATTAGCAAAGTTTGTGTCCGGTGGAAAATGTGGTTTCATAAATAGTAGTGGAAAAGTCGTAATTTCACCTCGATATGACAGTGTAGATGACTTTTCAGAGGGTTATGCTATTGTTGCAAATAATAATCCTGCTAGTCAAGATGTAGATTATTTATATGGAGCGATTGATACACAAGGAACCCTAATTGTTCCAATACAGTACAATTATATGAGTAGATTCCGGGAGGGAATGGCACGTGTTTCAGATAAACCTTTTGGAAGTGGAAAATATGGGTTTGTAAATACATCGGGAAACTTAATTGTGCCAATACAGTATACGAAAGCGTATTCTTTTTTTGATGGTTTAGCTGTTGTGGCTGTTGAGGACGAGAGATTTTCAGAACCAGTATTTCAAAACAGATACGGATATATTGATAAGCAAGGGAATGTGGTTATACCGTTAGAGTATAGCCTTGCATATTCATTTAGTAACGGGATAGGGAAAGCTTGTTTGAATGTACCTGACCATATTGGAAACAATACCAGTGCAGAATTTGGTGGGGAACCAGAAACCGTTTATTTTGATACAAATGGTAATAAAGTCACACATTAAGGAACTAAATAAGGAAGTTTGTTGCTTATTTTAATAACAAGACAATAACAGGACGGTTAAGGCAATCGCTTTAACCGTCCTGTTATATAATGAATATGTGTTGATATAATAACTCATATAATGTATATTTTAAATATAAGAAAGGAGCGTTGATTATGCAGGAAATAGCAAATAGATTAAAAGCGTTTACGAGAAAGCGTCAGCCTGTCCCAAGCCAAAATAGCCGTATTGATGGGAGCGACACAAGCCAGTGTGAACCGATATGAAAACGGGCAAACCACCCCGCCGTTAAAGATATTACTTTGGTATGCAGACTTCTTTGATGTTTCTATGGATTATATCTTTGCACGGACAGAGCAGCCAGAGGGCAGATTATACGAGCATAAACCAAAAGTAATTGAAGCCATCACGCAGGAAAACAAGGAACTTCGGCAGTTTGTGGATATGTGTTTTGACCCTGCTTCACCTGTCAGTGAAAAATTGAGGGATATGCTTGCGAAAATGTTAGAAGAACAGAGCAAGTAAGAGGGGGATTTCCCCTTTTGGAATTAGCGGTTATCAAGGGAAAGCCCCAGTGTGGCGGCGAGGTAAGCTACCGATAAAAATACGAAAGGAAGTGCAGAGAATGAAAGCTGTTATTTATGCCCGTTTTTCCTCTGATAATCAGCGGGAGGAAAGTATTGAAGGACAATTAAGGGAGTGCAAGGAATACGCTGAAAAGAACGGTATCACAATTTTATCAACCTACATAGACAGGGCGTTATCTGCCAAGACCGACAACCGCCCCGAATTTCAACATATGATTAAAGACAGTGCAAAGGGATTGTTTGATATAGTGCTTGTGTGGAAATTAGACCGCTTTGCACGGAACCGTTACGATAGCGCACATTATAAAGCTACCTTACGGAAAAACGGCGTGAAAGTGGTATCAGCCACCGAAGCCATAGCCGAGGACAGCACAGGTATTTTGCTTGAAAGTCTGTTAGAGGGATATGCAGAGTTTTACAGTGCCGAACTATCGGAAAAGGTAATCAGAGGACGGACAGAAAACGCCTTGAAGTGTAAATTTAATGGCGGGGGCTTGCCGATTGGTTATGTCGTAGACAGTGAGCAATATTTACAAATTGACCCTCTAACCGCCCCAATCGTGGTTGAAGCCTTCCAGCGTTATGACAAAGGCGCAACGATAAAGCAGCTTGTTGATTTCCTCAACAGCAAAGGGATACGAAGCTATCGAAAAAAGCCACTAAGAATTGATTGTGTGAAACGGCTTTTGAAAAACCGCCGCTATATCGGTGAGTACAACTATCGTGATATTGTCACACCAAACGGCGTCCCCGCTATTGTGCCGCAGGATTTATTTGACCGAGTAGGCGAACGGTTGGAGAAAACTAAGAAAGCACCAGCAAGGGCAAAAGCGAAAGAAGAAATGTATTTGTTGACAACAAAGCTATTTTGCGGGTGCTGTGGTGCTTATATGTGCGGCGAGAGTGGCACGCTCATACGGGAGTAACTCACCATTATTATAAATGCGTAACTGCCAACTACAAAAAAGCCTGCCCTAAAAAGACAGTCAAAAAAGATTGGATAGAAAATCTAGTAATTGAACATATTGTAAGGCTGCTGTTTGATGATAACTTGATGAATGATATAACTGATAGTATTATGGTACTGCAAAAGCGTGAAAATACCACCTTGCCACTGTTAAAACAGCAGCTTGCCGATACCACAAGAGGAATTGAAAATATAATCAACGCTATCCAACAGGGGATTTTCACACAGTCCACCAAGCAGCGGCTAGACGAGTTAGAGGTACGCAAAAAGCCAACTTGAAGTTGAAATTTTGCTAAGAGGAAATGCAAAAAGCCGCTTTTAACGAGAGAACAGGTTTTATTCTGGCTTCACCGTTTCCGCACTTTAGATATTACAGACCCCGACTATAGGCAAAGGCTTGTTGACAGCTTTGTAAATTCGATTTATCTTTATGATGATAAAATAGTTTTAATGTTCAACTACAAAGAGGGTAGCAAAATGATTAGTTTAGCTGATATAGAAAGTTCCGAGTTTATGTGCGGGTGGTGTAGGAAAGATAAGACTTGGAACAAGGGCTACCTTCTTCTAAGTCTTTTTTGATTAATGGACTTTAGCCAGTATCGGAGCTGACATTTGAAAAATGTTAGCTCTGATACAGAAAATCACCTTTTCCTAATACAATAAAGTTGTTCAAGTTATATTGCAGAATATGAGGAGTTTGTACATACGTTGAAGATTTCCAATTTTGAGCTTATGGCAATATTCTATATGATGGTTCTGCTGGTAATAGTTATTATATCTGCCATTATTGCTTTTAAGAATTGGTCGAAACGAGAACGGAAATATGATGTTTTCATGATTGAGAATAATGAATTGACGGTTCTGTCGGGAATACCGGTAAGATATCGCATTAGTGATATCGAAATGGTTGTATTTTTAAAGACAGTAAGTCGCGGAAATTATGGGGGAAGTATGAGAATATTGAAAAAGGGAGGTCTCATAGGACGTATTTTTCTGTTCGATGCAAGTGCCTACCATAAAAAATTTGTTTTCAGCAGTACATGCGAAGAGATAGACTTTATTACGGAAGATTTGATGAAACAACTTAGAGAACACGGCATTAAGTGCATTAAGAAATAGTAATAAGGATGGAAAGAAAAAAGAAAGGGAAAAGTGTGTATAGATATTAAAAGTCGGGATTTATGCGGTTTCTGCATAAATCCCGACTTTTTCTTTAGCGCAGAGGTGGGACTCTGAACCCACGCGCCCTTTGCGGACAAACGGTTTTCAAGACCGCCTCGTTATGACCACTTCGATACCTCTGCAATGGAACTCCTGCATTATATAACTATTGTAGAATTTATGTCAATCCCTTAAAAATATCATAAAAAGCTAAATGAAAATTTATCAGAAAACCGGAAAATCCTCAGTTTTTCGTAGATACTTTCCCCTACACCGGCTTTCCTCTACACCAGCTTCCCCAACAAGCCGTAGCTGAGTAAGGACATAATTCCTGCCGCAAGACAGACCCCGATACCGATGGCTAAGAATGCCTTTTTTCGATTCATCTTTAAAAGGCTGGCTACCATAGCTCCGGTCCATGCTCCGGTTCCGGGAAGGGGAATTCCTACAAAGAGGACCAGACCCCAGAAGTCCACCTTATCAATGGCATCCCTTATGCTTATCTACTTTTTTCCTAAACCAGGATGCCAAAGGTCTTGTGATGGAGGACTTCTCCATCAGCTCCACGATCTTGGCAAAGAAGAAAAGAACAAAGGGGATGGGGAGGATATTTCCGATTAAACAATATAGCAAGCCTTGTATATAATTTACCTTCAGCAAGGAGGCGGCAATCAAACCGCCACGCAGTTCGATAACGGGCATCATGGATAAAAAGAAGACCATCATTTCCCGAGAAAGAAATTTTTCAAAATGTGCTGTAAAAAATGTAATAAAACTTTCCATAATTCCTTTTCTCTAAACTTGAATGCTATTTTGACTTATGTTAGAATTTCATGCAAAGGCATTTTTCCCATTGAAACTGTTTGGGATTCTATAGAAGAAGTATAGGGGAGTCAATGCTTTTCACAAAAACTGCACAATTGCAAGGCAAGTTGCAGGGTAGGATCTTTTATGTGACAATGTGCACGGTATTCCTTATTTTGGGAATATTTTTAAGATAAAGGAGTGCAATGATAAATTTTGAGGATGAGATTAAAAGGTTTAAACCCAGCCTGGATGTGGATCAGTTAGAGGATGCCATTCTAAAGGTTGACCTTACCGATATGAATGACCTGATGACCCAACTTATGGAAGAGGCTTTAAAGAAGGGAAACAGTTCATCATGAAATATGATATCACCCTGGAACGGATAGCCAACTGTTATTACAACTTGGGACTGGAGAGGGCCAGACTTCGAGATTTAAGCGGTGCTGCGGAGCTGTTGAAGAAGGCCTTACATTTTGAGTAAGTACCAAAGGGAAGCAAGGAATCTGTTGGGGCTTATTTTTTTTGAGATGGGAGAAGTGGCGGATGCTCTAGTGCAATGGGTTATCAGCATGAACCTGTTGCCGGAGGATAACCCTGCAGATTATTATCTTGAGCAGATTCAGAGAAAACCGGCAATTTTGCGCATTTGCTCTGACAATGTAAAGCGATATAATCAGGCTTTGGACTATGCCCAACATAATAATGAGGATTTGGCGGTTTTTCAGCTGAATCAGGTTATCGGGGATAGCCCTAACTATGTAAAGGCTCACATTTTACTGGCTCTTCTTTACATGCGAAAGAGTGAATGGGTCAAGGCGGGAAAGAGTCTTTACCTTGTTCTGAAGATTGACAGAAATAATCCCTAAAGGCACTGGTGCTGATGGACTATGGAAGAAAAAAAGACCGGTAGAGCGGAGGTGGAGCAGAGTCGTCTTCGAAATGTTTTCTCTCATAGGAAAAATGATGGATGATGATGTGATGATGCCCCAGGAGGTTAAGCAGATTTCCCCTTGGGCGGTTTCTGCCTTACTCCTTTTGGGAGTGGTAATTGCCCTTTTGGTTTTTTATCTCTTAATGCTCCCTGCGGGAATTCGAAGAGCCAATAGCAAAAACAATCAGGAAATGATATCCTATACGGAAAAGCTGGATGCGGCGAATCAGAAGATGGGAGACCTATCTGCAGCAAATGCCGGCTTGCAAAAAGAGTATGAGGAGATGAAGGAAAAGCTGGACCGCTATGAGAACCAGAGATGCTTCCTTTGGCGGCCCAGTATCAGAGTTTGGTGGGAATTATTAACGCTCTTTCCACAGGGGATTTGATGAAGGCGGCAGAGCTTTATACCGCCTTGGATCAAACTGCTATTACCGAAGAAAGTCTTATTTCTATGCTTTCTTCCATAAAATCCCAAATGGAAGGCAGCGTGTATCTTCGTCTGCAGGAACTGGGCAGTACGGCATGGAATGCGGGACGCCAGGAGGAGGCTTTGCAGTATTATACCTGGAGTGTAAAGATTCGAAGAGAGGCGGAAAATTTATTCCTGCTGGCAAGATTACAGCAAACTATGGGCAATACTACAGAGGCAAATCAGAACTTTGATGCGGTAGTGGGAGAATTCCCGGGCTCTTCCTATGCGGAAAGAGCAAGACAGGCAAGGGGATATTAATGTTGGATCAGAGGAAAATCATTGCTATGGCACAAGTGGCCATGCTGGAAAAGGAAATAGGGCAGGAGGCATTGGATACAGCCAAGTATTATCGGGAAGACTTTATTTCCAATCGGGTACTTCGGGGCTTGCTTCAGTATACCGGGATATTCTTTCTGCTTCTTTTGGCCTATTTTCTGATGGAAATAGAAAGCATCATTCAAAAGTTGGACTTTCAATATATGATGGATATGGGAAAGCGAATTTCCCTACTCTATCTTTTGGGAATGGTTTGTACCATTTTGCTCCTTTCCATTGTGTCCTATTACTCCTATGAAAAGGCCTATGAAGACAGCTTATTGTATCAAGAGAGTCTAGAGGATTTACTCCTTTTGTCTACAACGAAAAGAGTGGATAAGCTACGGAAAAAAGAAGAAAAGGAAAGTATTGTCCAAAGGGCCAGAGAAGAGGCTCAGGAGGTAGTGCTCCAAATGAAAAAAGAAGGTGCCAAATTAGATCTGGCACCATTGTATACAAGGTCTGACAGACTGAAAAAGTCCCGTACGATGAAAGACGGAAGACTTGATCCTAAGACAAATGCTTCAGGAATAAAAGATACTGAAGAAGAGTGGTTGGATGATGAGGCAGACTGGTTAGACGAGTAGTTTAGGGAGATAGTAAGAGTATGAATAGTTTTCGACTTTTCAAGGAAAAATGTCAAAAAGTTTATGGTCAGCAGGATTACTGGATAGTGCCCATTTTTCGTTCCTGCTTGGCTTTTTTTATATTTTTTTCGCTAACCCGTCATTTTTCCATGGTGGGAAGATTGGCTCATCCCCTGGCTCTTTTGTCTTTTAGCCTGATTTCTTTCTTCCTGCCCTTTTCCACCCCTCCCTATGCTTTTGGGCGTGATTCTGATGTCTTATTTTTATCAGCAGTCTCTTTTGCTTTTGGGAGTATCCGGAGGGGTTTTCTTATTTTTATTCCTTCTACAAAGCAGTATTCGGGGAAAATATGCCATCTTGATTGCATTGATGCCCCTTTGCTTTCTTTTGAAAATACATTATTTCCTTCCCATATTTGTTGGACTGACTATGGGATTTACCGCCTTTTTGCCCTTGGCATTGGGATGCTTTTTGTATTTTTATCTGGCCTTCGTGCAAGAAAATGGAAAGCTTTTTAGCGCTTCTGTGGATTTAACGGAACAGCTGGAATCTCTGACCAAGACCTTGCTTCCTTTCTTTAAGGATAAGGAGATGGTGTTGCTCCTGGTGCTGTTTTCCGCTGTGGTTTTAACGGTTTATTTTATTCGGAATGCCAGCATCCGGTATTCTTGGCATATCGCGGTTACCGTGGGACTGGTGATGGAAGCTTTATTATGGATACTTTATCCTATGCTTTCTTTGAAAATGAACTTCGTCATTAGTTTACTTTCTTACCTCTTTTCTGCTGCATTGGCTATTTTTACCCTGTTTTTTTTCCATGATGTAGACTATAGGGGAACAAAGTTCTTGCAGATGGAAGATGATGAGTATTACTACTATGTTAAGGCTGTGCCGAAGAATAAGGGGGAGCATTTCCCCTCTTCCCGCTAAGAGAAGCTGAAGTTTTGATAAGAGCGGTAAGAGCGTATTATTTTTTCCATAGGAACGGGAAAATATCCGTTTGGAATAACTGGGCTTTATTTGTAGAAAGGGGTTCACTTGGATATCTTGGCAAAAATTAAAGGGTGGGTAAGTCTGCTTTCCTGCATTTAGTCTATCCGGTTTGGTGAGATTGCTATGGCAGGGATTATTTATGTCGTTCTTTTGTGCGATCAAAACACAAGGGCATGGCAGTTGTTTAAGGGTATCCTGATGTTTCTTTTTGTTTACTGCATTTGCAGTCTTTTTCCGTTTGAACACTATTGTTTGGCTGATTGAGAGAGTTTCTACTGCAGCAATTATTGCAGCGGTAATCATCTTTCAGCCGGAACTTCGAAAGGCTTTAGAACAGCTTGGCTCCAAAAATCTTTTTGGTCAATTTCAAAAGGAGGGGGGCAAGGGTAGTCTTCGGGTTAACAAGGAATTAATTGCTGCTTGTCAGGAGATGTCAAGATATAAGACAGGTGCTTTAATCGTTATTGAACAAAAATCAAAAGCCTTAAAGAGTAGAAGATACCGGAATCTATGTGGATGGTATTGTTACGGCAGCTTTATTAATTAATATCTTTGAAAAACACCCCTCCACGATGGCGCAGTGGTGATTTCCAGAGATAGGGTGGCCTCCGCTACCTGCTATTTACCCCTTTCCGATACCGGCATCTCCAAGGCCTATGGTACAAGACACAGGGCTGCACTTGGAATTTCAGAGAGCACTGATGCCATTACTCTTTGTGGTATCGGAGGAGACAGGCCGCATTTCCGTAGCATTTCAAGGAAAGCTGTTACATGTCAAAGAGGCAGGGGAGTTGATTGACTTCCTCCCGAAGGAAGAGAAGGAAGAGCAAAAGAAAACGCTTATTTCCCGTATTCTTCCCAGAAAAAAGGAGGAGAAATAAATGAAATTTTTTAAGGAAAATATTGGTTTAAAGCTGGTTAGCGTGGTTTTAGCCTTACTCCTTTGGCTCATTGTTTTCACTGCTTTCCAATCCTGAGCAAAAGGAAAGCAGAACCGTAGAATTGCAAATTTTAAATCAGGATACTTTTTCTGCGGAAAATAAAACCTGGGAGGTTGATCGAAGCACGGTAACGGTGAGCTATACCGTAAGAAGTAACTTGGCTTCTTCCGTAAAAGCAACGGATTTCAAGGCTTACATTGATTTAGCGGACTATTCCATTACCGGATCTGTTCCGGTTTATGTGGAGCTTGTCAATCAGGAAAATGCTTCCAGCATTTCCGATATTGGAGCCAGACCTTCCGTAGTACATGTGAGCATTGAGGATTTGCAGAAGAAAAAGTTTGATTTGCAGATTCATCAGCAAGGAGATGTAGCCGAAGGCTATACGGTTTCTTCCATTAACGCAGACCCTACGACGATTTATGTTAGCGGACCGGAGTCCTCTATCGGCAGAATTTCTTCCCTTGGACTTGTGGTCAACGTGGAGGGAATGAATCAAAATACCGATGGCAGCGGAAAGATTGTCTTTTATGATGCCAATGGTAAAATCATACAAAATCTTCCCAATGTAAGTCGTTCTCAGGAGCAGGTGGATTATACCGTAGTGATTCATAAGAAGAACGATCTTTTGCTATCTGCCACCACAGAGGAACAGACAAAACGGTTATACTGTAGAAGAATTACAGATTTCGCCCAAGAGTATCAGTGTATCCGGAAGTGAGTCTATTTTAGAGGGAATCAATCAGATCAGCCTGCCTGCATTGGATGTTGCCAATGCAAAAGAGGATGTGAGTGCCACTTTACGACCAAAGGATTATTTGCCCGGCGGTTTATCTTTGGCTGGAGCCGAACAGTACGGGACATATTCATGCGCCATTAAGAAGTTACCGGAAAGCACTCAAAGAAGAGGTAGAAAGCGGTACCGAGGCTAATAGCACTACTGGCGAAAGGCACGGAAGGCTCTACGAGCGAGAAAAGCGGTAACACGGAAAGCACTAAGTCCACGGAGGAGAGATATCAAGCACGGAAAGCAAGAGCGGCAATAATGGGGAAAGCAAAGGAAGCGGAACAGATGGTGGAGAAGCTACAGACAATAAAGGCGCAAAGGTACAGAGCGTGAAAAACAGGTAAAAGAAAGAGAGGAGCTTTTGCTTTCGATGCTGCGTATATACCATCTTTTACGGCATGGTACATACTGAAGAGTGATATGCTGTGCTTCTCCTTTTCAGCTTTTCTCTGCTTAATAACCATTTTGGCTAGGGGAGAGAACATGCAGTGTGAAACTTGCCGGGTGCTCTTGGCTTGCTTTTCGAGAAGGAGTAGCTATCATTGCAGCCGAGAGTAGCTCCTCTTCCAGCTTTGGACGATAGATGCTTGGCTAAGCTTTCCTATTTATCCCATCTTGTTTGTCTCTTTTATCATGGGAGTTGAGTCCCTTCTCGCTTTCCCGTCCTTAAGTCGATCCAAGAAAATGAAAGGAAAAGGCGGAAAAGACGGAAAAGACGGAAAAGACGGAAAGACGGAAAAGACGCGACAAAAGGAGAGAGGATATTCGAGGAATGCTTCGATGCTGGAACTTTATGCGAGAGGGCTTTTGAGCTGTGTATCCTTTGCCTTTTACTGATTTCCTACCTGTCCTTTTGGGAGAGAGGCCTTGGTTCTAGGCTATATTCCCCTGTTCACGGAGCATGACTCCATGCTTGTTCACGCCTTTTCATCTAAAGGGGCATTGCACATTTTTCACGACTCTTTTGTTTGTGCATGCTTCTTCCTATACCAAAAGGAGTGCTTGGCATATTTCCGTTTCAAATCAGCCTTTTTCGGCGCTGATTTTACCGATTCTTTGTGGTATCTCGCTTTCAGTTGATGTTTTCTTGTGTTTATTTTGTATTTTCCCGCCTATACTATCAAGGACCAAGGATACGGAAAGCGATATTTATTTCTATTGTTTGGATTTTTGCTTTTGGCCTATATCTTCCCGAGCATTGAAAGAGCCCATTCCGTTTCCTACTTGATGAGAATAGAAATGAAAGAGGACAAGCTTTCCCATGGTACAACTATATGTGTGAGCAGTCAATAACTATGTGAGAACTTTAATCTACTGACAAAGTTTGAGAGCTACTCCCATGGATTTCGAATGAAAGCTTATCCCTTCCGGACTTTAAGCCGGTGCCAAGTTCTTCTTTGATTTTTCCTTTGAGACTTCTCCGGTAACCATGAGGAGCTGTCCACCCTGGGAATTCTCTATGATGCTTGTTATGATTTTGGGCTTCCCGCGGGATCGTGGGATTTTTCCGCCCTCTTTAGTTTGCTATCCCGTTGGATTAAAGAACTTTCAGAGAGAGACTTTTGGTGGGGCCAATTTATGTGCAGTGAGCCTTTTATTTTCGCTTTTTCCTTTTACCACCTGGTTTTCCAATGCTTCCAGTATTTTTATTTTGGGATAATCCTTGCTTGCTTACTCTACTTTGGAAAGGTTTGGTTCTGATGAAAATTCTTTCTCCTCATCTTTATAGAATGTTTTTCCCTTTGGGGATTTGCTTTTTGCTGTATCGTGACCTAAATTGCTGATCTTTTCACCCTTTACTTTTTGCTAGATTGCCTTTTGCTGACCCTTTGATTTCTACTGCAAAGCAAATTTCCGTTTTTCAAGAAAAAGCAATTTCTCTTTCTCACACAGTGGTGATTTTGCAGCGTTTTCATCTTTGCATTTGCTTGTTTCAGCTCGGTCTCCCCACATGTTAAAGCTGTCCGTCTTTCGTTTGCCGATGGATATTGAGGGCTTTGAGAGAGACAAGTGGACATAGAGGAAAAGCCTAGCTTATCTACCCTCCTTTATACAGGACCTTCTTTTCTCGATCTGCCGGGAACCTTGGATACTGCAGGAAAGAATCTAATGTCCAAGTTCACTTCACCGGCTTGCACAGTTTTCTTACATTTGGTCAACGACGGATTACCGGAGCTCTTTTATATCTTATTATTACCATTCTTTCTGCCCCTGCTTTTCTCAAGAAGGGGCAAAGCTACTCACGCTCTACAGCGAAAATATGCCGGAACAATTTCGGAAATATATTTTCTTACCTAGAAGGAGGACGGAAGAAGATTTTGAAAGGACTATGTCCAGCTCAGATACAGATCGTGCTTTGGTGCAGATTTCTTCTTCCGGCGTCGGCTTTTCGTATTACTGAAGGTGGACTGCCATACCCTTGGCTTTTTAACTGCCTTTTAGATGCTTTGCCTGTTTTGGCGTTGGTTTTATTCATGTGCAGCCCGGATGGTTTCGGAAAGCTTTGTTATTGTTAAAGGGTAGAATTTCTACTCTTCCTTGCTCTTTTAACATCTACCTCGCTTCGACGATTCAGCGGATTTTACAACCGAAAATCATCAGGAGACGCAGTGAGAGCTTCCTCCCTTACGCTGGCTCTTTTTATTCTTGTTCTTAGGATGCTGAGTTTTGCGGATTTCGTATGGCGTGGCTTTCACCGGGTGGAATGCTAGATGCGTTTTCATCATTGCGAGGTAGCTGTCAGTGATTTTCTCTTTCTGAGGGAAAGGCTGGGAAAATGCTTTTGGATCCGCGCCGTTGTGAAAAGCGATACGAGTAAAGCATGCATACTTTGTAAAAGTGCCAAGAAAGAAAGTCCTGTATCAGGATAAAGAATGAAAAGCAATCCGGATTTCCGGTACAAAGGAATGGATGATAAAAGCTATTTTGCGGAGGGAGAGTTGGAAAATGAAAGTAGTAGTACAATCAGGAAAATCCAATATCCTGACCTACTGCCTTTGAAGTGAAAGAATGAAAATCAGCTTGGAGAGCGAGGGAGGCTTGGCAGCCTGCTCCTAAGCCTCCAAAACGGGGGATTCGTTTGAATCTTCAATCTAATTGGAGCACTCGAGTGTTTTCCCGAAGACTGGATTAAGGAGGAAGCTGGAAGAGCGAAAACCGGAGAGAGAGCAAAACTAGAAAATTCAAAGAATGAGCGTCTGCACTTTGGCTAGAGAATACCTGATGAAAGATGGTGTACAAAGTATGAGCACAAATCGGGCGCGATGCTTACCATGAGTGCCGGGGCTCTACTATACTCGATCGGCTTCCGCCATGCGGTGGTTCCTTATAGGAGATTCGCCCTTTTTGACAGATGTCTGGATGCTGTAAAGCCAGTCCGGGAAAGGAAGCCTGCAGATGGCGGACCATGCTTAAAGACTGAGGAAGGAGGAATTTCTTTCTTTTCCAACTTGACTTTATCATAGAAAGGCCGCGAACCTTTCCAGAAAATGAGCGTGTGGGCTATAGTCCATGAGCAGTAGCTCCTGCTCCGGCAGAAGCGCTGGAAGAGCATTTTCGGCATCCAGAGTCTTAGTGGATGCGCCCTGTTCACGGAGGAATGTTTCGAAAAATCCGGGAGGCTACAGCGGACTGGTCCATGAAGGAAATGCGCGCAGTGGTGCAGTAGAATTACAAAGGACATTCTGAGCCATGCTAACTTCGATGCTAACAGAGAAGGAGGGCTTTTGGCCTAGTCCACCTGTACACTTTTTCCGAGGAGGAAACGAAGCGATGCGGGACTGGAGTTTTAGAAAAGCATCCTCATCTCAGCTTCATAGATAGAGGCATCTTTATTTATTTCTGTAACAGTGAGGGAGAAGGACACATGCTTGCCATGTCGTAAGCAGGAGTGACCTGAAAGAAAGAGGATGTGAGATTCTTCGAAGATTTCCATGCTTTTGAGAAGAAGTTGCGTACAAATGTCTCTATTATCCCTCTTCTTAAAATGCTATCTGCACTTGCTTCGAATCGGTAGTGCGTCTTTTGGAAGAAGTAAGAAGGGGGCTGAATGGAGTCATAAGCCTAGACCATGCTTTTAGACCTTCCCAAATGGCGCCCTTATGCAAGCTTCGGAAAGATCGGCAGTGGATGGCAAATTACTATACGGCCACTCTTCAAGAAGAGAGGATAAAGTGCAGAAGGCTTTATCTCAATGGCCAAGAAATTGCGGTGGTAGAGTGAAGTTAAGAGTTGGAGGACTGGTGACGGAAAGGATAAGAACGAGCGTGCAAAGAGAGTACCAGGTTTGTGGCTCTTTGTACCTGCGTGACGGACTTCCTTGCTTTGGATATTACCGCAACTGGAAGGCTTAGAAATCTGTGTCCCAAAGGAATACGCTTTAAAAATAGAACTGCATCCATATTAAATCTTTGTTATTTCTTTCACTTGAGTTAGAAATTGCTATCGTTTTACAATAAAGCTTTCATGTTGGTGTTGGGCAGCTTTTGCCCCAAAATAGAAAATGGAGGAAGATTGTGGACCGACGTACTGGCATTTGTGAAGCGTATAGAGGCCTTTGCTGGATGCATCCAGTTTTGTGGAAATCGGTGCGCATGTTTGTAGCAGAAGCACGGATTTTAATTCCGGAGAAAAGCAGGAAGCATCGGATTGAGTCATTTGTGGTTATGGAAGTTATTTTGACGCAAGCCGGTATATATGCACAAGACAGAGACAGTACTCTCCGGAAGTTATTGGAGATCGCAGAAAGAAGATTGCCAATCTCATGCGATACAGCGATGAAATGGGCTGTCCGGTGGTAGGTGAATTACTGGATTCCAGCGGACTTCGTATTCCTTGAGGCTACATGATACTGTTTTGCTCTTATCACCATTAAGAGAAGAAGCGCAAGGGCTTGATTCAATATTCTGTCATTTTTGTGGACAGGTAGGAGGAGGACTTGCCATTCTTCCTCTCTTCCGGATTTTTCACTTTATGGAAAAGGAGGAGGCCACGACTCCTTCCTTACCGCCCGGACGGCGCAGGAAATAAGGATGACGCTTTTGCCGATGCGGAAGCCCAGGCTAAGCAAGGGACATTGATTGTTACGGTACGGAAGAGGAAATCTTTGACCAGAAACCAAAAGGCCTTTTGCTTTCTTACCGGCGAACAAATGAAGACATGCCGTTTATCAGGGAAGATGTGGAAGATAGCCCAACGGTGTGTGGAGGGATCTTTACATTGGCCCTGATGAGCGTTGGAAATCCTCCGATGAGGAAGAATCTTTTGAAGTAAAGTCTCGCTTGAGAGGAGCGGTTACCGCTTTTATTTCTCTAAACCGGGCGGGCTTAGTCAGAGCGGTGGCTACCACGTGAGCCTCTCACGATGGAAGGCAGTGGAAAAGATGATCAATTCCTTCGTTTCTGTAACAGCTATTCTATTCCTATCCTGACAGTGTGCTTGGGATGTAGCCGATTTGAAAACTGTGTTTGCAATGACATAGCAACGATGCTATAAGGCTATATAAAGTCTCTTTCTCTTTACGGAAATGCTTCCGTGCCTATGGTGAGTCATCGAAGAAGGCTATCGAGCTGCAGCCGCTGTGGAAGTGCTGATCAGCGTTTGACCCGCTATGCGATCCTCGAGTCTGAGAGATTTCACGGCGATGCAAAACATGCTGCAGATATTTTTGTGTCCTGGAGAAGTCTGCCTCTGAGAGAGAGAAGAGGAAAGCAAGAGATGGCGGGAGAAATCTTCTGCGCTGGCGGCAGCGGAAAAGAGGCCGCGTGGATGGTCGAGCTACCGGAGGAAAGCCGTCGAAAGAATTGCTTCCGCCTTTGAAATCTTTATACGGAAAGGCTAACTGATTTCACATTCTGGGCAACGCTAGGAGGGAAAGATGAAGAAGAACATATTATTCCGCGATCTGCTTCTGTCCACTAATTTCCGTGCAAAGAAGGAAGTGCATGCGGAATTTTGCTGGACCCTGGTGGAAATTGAGAGCTTGGAGGGTTTAGCAGAGCGGGTGCTTACAGGAGTTGGGAGTCAGGACGAGGAAAGAAAAGCCTGGAAAAATAGCATTGAAGAGGCTTACTGATTTCCAAGGAAGAGAGTGCTGTGATAATGCCTTAACGAACTGCCAGTACTACCGCAGGAACTGGGAGAATTTCACAGGAAGTTAAGGACAATATTGTTACAAAAGAGGAGGAGAATATGGTCCACTCCAGTAGCCAGTTTGAAAAGGACCTTGAACTTGATGCCTCCTTGAAAGGCGGACTATGGCGGGATTCACTTCCATGAGCTTCGTTCCGGAGTACAGCATGGGAGATGGCTTCCGCAGGACACTTACTGGTGGGCATGGGTATGGTTTTTGCAGTGCTCATTTAGTCATCTGTCTTCATCAGCCTTTACATAGCACGAAGAAAAGCTACAAGGAGAAGAAGGCTACAGAAAGATGCCATAGCACACAGCGAAGGTAGGTAGTGGAGCGGGTTCCAAAAGAGTGGTTCCCTATCTTGAAAAGAAGAGGGATTCCGGAGGATGTTTTAAGAGTAAGTTATGATTGGCATGCCAGTGAAGTCTATGAAGGCAGAGCAGGTGTAGGAAAATGCTTTCAAGGATGCCAAGGAATTAAACAACGGTCTGGTGGTTCGTCTCAGTTAGAGAGACGGAGATAAGGAGAGATTATGAAATGCAGTTGATACACCACAGTGGTGGCTGTATGGTGACGTAACAGTAGAGGAGACAGCTGGCAGTTGTTTCCGCCCAAAGGCAGTGGAGAGAGTCCGCCCTGTAGCCTGCTGCAGCCTCCGCTCAGTGGCTGCCAAGGAAGGCAATGTGGCAGTATCCGCCCTATGCTCCGGAAAGATCGCTTGCAGTAAAGGCAAAGGAAGGAGAGCGTGGAAAGGCGGAGATGTACTTTTGGTACTGCAGTCATGAAGATGGGCATGATATTGTAGCTCGGATGGTGTGTTGTAGCAAGCATTCGCTAAGCGTGGGAGACAGCGCATGAGATCCGGTGCGAAATTGGCCAGCTTAACAAAGGTACAGGATAAGGAGGATATTTTTCATGAACATAGTAGAGACCCGGTCCATCCGTACTACAGCAAATCGGCCTTCTTTCATCGACGGAAATTACCTGGTGATTTCTCGCTGCCCTGGTTTTCCCAGGTATTTAAATTGCCGAAGCTGAGCCCTACAATGATGGTACCTATTGCTTTCGGAGTGCTTTTGCAAACATTCATCCGGCTATTATGTTAAGCCCGGAAAAGCCTGTTCAACAACCGACAGAGACTTTATGGTATTTCTTCCGTCGATGAATGGACCATACCGTCTGATTTTCCTGGGCGTAGGAGCTCAGACGGACTTCTTCGTTGATAGCCCACATCAGCTTCGACTGCAGCGGCACAGCCCGTACGCAGCCATTTACTGCCATGTCTTGGCTTTAACGGAGCGCAGCGGCAGCTAACTCTATCATCGGAGGGCGGACGGTCCCACCTCCCATCTTCCTCTTTTGCAACATAGCTGGGACAGACGGCAGTGCTGGGACCCATTGCGGTTATGTGCGTACAGCTATATGTCTTTGGCACCCATCATCCAGCCTCCTATTATGCGGGAAGCTTTAACCACGAAGGAAGAGCGGGATGTGCAGAGACAGAGCAGTTAAGACCACGGTTTCCAAGTGGAAAAATTCTCGTTTCGCAGTAGGTAACCATATTGTGGTTTGATTTACCCACCAGCACCTCCTGTAGGCATGCTGATGCTGGGATCTTTCCAAAGAGTCCGGTGTGGTAGCGGTTAACGGACACCGCGGCAACGCGCGCGATGTATATTGTGGTTATTTTACTGGGGAACCAGCGCGCGCAACCACCTGCACAGGCCTTTTAGATCGTAACACCACAGATTGCTTCTCTTGGGACTGGTAGCCTTTTGCCTTCGCGAACAGCGACAGGTGTCGCTACTCGGAAAAGTGATGTACTATGCTTCCGGAAAGAAGATTAATCGCCAAATCGGCTCTGCCGGCGCTTTCCGCAGTGCCTATGGCGGCCAGAGTATCCCAAAGGTGGGAGCGGAATCAGACCCGACCAATTTTCCTTTTTAATGCATGCCATGGGACCAAATGTGGCAGGGTTATCGGAACGGCGGTTGTAGCAGGAATCTTTTATGGCTGTGTTTGGGTGAAATAGAAAGGATATGGCAAAAAGTTAAGATTACAGGAGACTGTGCTGAGACGACACTGTCCTGATTGCTCAAGAATGCCCAGTGAATTGATGGAGCCTATTTTTGGACAAGATGCATCAGGTAGGATACCATGCGGTGGAATGTTGGGGAGCAACCTTTGATGCCTGCCTCGTTTCAAGGGACCTGGGAAAGGCTTCGGATGTTTGAAAGACATTTTAAGAATACGAAGCTGCAAATGCTGTTCCGTGGACAGCCTCAGGCTACGATCACTATGCAGATGATGTGGTGGAGTGTCTTTGCAGAAAATCTGCGCAAACGCAGGCTGATATTATTCGTAATATCGACTGCTAAAGCGATATTCGAAATCTGGAAACCGCCAGAAGCTACCAGAGAAAAGAAGGGGACATGCCCAGATTGCTTTGACTATACCCTCCTGGGAGATGCCTATACCTTGGAATACTGGGAGAACCCGGCAGGGATGTAGAAAGCCTCTGGCGCGGATTCCCTTTGCATTAAGGATATGGCTGGACTGCTTCTTCCCAAGGAGGCACGAGACTGGTTGCTTTTAAAGAGAGGAACTTCTCTACCATAGAGATGCACACCCATCATACACTCCGGTATGGCTCCATGACCTATTTAAAAGTCTACAACGAGAGCCGGGGCCGGATGTACCCAATGAGGTACGCGCTCACTCTGGCTATGGGAACTTCCCAGCCATCTACAGAAGTTATGTGGTAGCCGCTTTACAGGGCACCAGAATATGACACCGGCATTGATTTGGATAAAGCTTTTATTGGTGATTTCCAATTATGCCAGCCCTACCGGGAGTGAATGCATCAAGTCCGGCCTGCTTTCCACAGGCCAGTGGCTGGGGTAGCACACAAGAGCCTGAAAATATCAGGCTCCCGGAGGAATGTTGATTCCAACCTGATTTTCGCTGCATCAGGCTGAAAGGACGAAAGCTTCCAGGAATTTTGGAAGAGGTTCCAAGAGGCGTAAGGACTTTGAGTACGCCATTGGTTAATTCTTCTTCTTCTCAGATTGTAGAAACCCAGGCGCACGAATGTGATTATCGGGAGAGCGGCATAAGATGGTTCCTGCTTATCTTTACGTTGGTTGCAGGAGAGTTCGAGAACCGTAAAGCCTGCGGACGAAGAAATGCTGAAGAAGGTCTTAAAGAGAAGCAGATGACGTATCGCCCTGCAGACACATTCCACCGGCTGTGCTTGAGCAGTTTAAGGAAGAGTGTATGAGTGGATGTAGCAGCCGGAGGATGGGTTGTCTTATGCATTATTCCCTCAGGCAGCTAAGACTTCTTCCAGTACAGAGATGCCCAGAAATCCGGCATCGCGTTAAAGAACGCAGACAGTTAGAAAATAAAGCCTGCCCGGTGTAAACGAGGTAGCTAAAATACAACATGAACCAAGCCAAAAAGGGACTGTAGTAAATAAGATCACAAAGAGATTTCGGCAATATAGGTCTGAATGCAGTGTTCGAGCCCGTCGGTACTTGCGAAAAACAAGAGAAACCGCAGTTTTTCGCTTTCAGTATCCGTTACGTGGCGAGGCTAATGAGAGTGCCCTGTTTCAAGACCCATATTGCTTAGAAAATCTTTTACTATTTATTAGCCCGTTCATTACGATTCTTTGCTCATTGGTCTGAATAATTCCAAGAAGCATTGACGGAAGGAAATAAAAAAAATTAAAATGATGCAAGAAAAATCTTCATTGAAAATTATTTTTTTAATCTTTATATACTTGTATAGAATTGCAGATGTATAAAGACAGGGGATTTTTTCTCCTCGATGGATGGCGAGCTATATACCAATGGCTTTTGAAGTAAAGGGGCAGGGAGAAAAATGAAAAAGAGTAGTTGGAAACATTTAATAAGTTTAGGATTAATCTGGAGTAGTATTTTTTACTGCCCAAGCTTTTGCAGCAGAAAAGGATGCCGTGATTAAAGGGAGCATTGTCAATGTCAGAGCAGAATAATAAAATAGTAAGAAGCTGGACAAATCTTTTTATTCCAATACAGCAGTTAAGGTTGAGATTTGGTGAAAATTCTTCCGGAGAAAGCTGGTATCCTGTCAGTTACCAGGGGGAGGATACATTCGCTCTGATTTTGTAAAGTTCCCTGTACAGTATCAAAGGATGGCTTTTGAAAACGCCGAATCAACAGGCTTTTCCGGAAAGCTAAAGACAGTCTTAGAGCGTTACGCTGAGTTTCCCGTTGTTGGCAGGCTTAAATAGCACACCGGTTTTCTGATTACAGAGAGTTTTAGACGGGGAAATGGAAGGAACAGGAAGTTCGGTGATAAGAACGCTTCTTCCCGGAAGTTCACGATCAGGAAAATATGATTGGAATACCGGCACATGGATAGATTTTGGACGGTCCTACCTGGCAGTGGGGCCTGAACAATTAACCGCTTATTATATATCCCAGAAATTTTTTGGATGATCTTGCACATTTTCCAATTCCTAATTCATTCTATAACCCGAAGAGCAACCAGAGATGGCCTGGAAGCTATGCTCGGGCGGGAAGTTTATGGAGGTAGCGCTAAGGTAGCGGAAATATAGGCAATACAGGCACGACAGGAAACAGTGAAACGGAGGGATTTTTCCGGACAGTCTTCAACGGAAATGGTAGTGATTTCCAATGAAGGCCCGGGGACAATCTTTTTCTTTATCGGAAGGAACAGCAATTCCTTCCAGGAAAACATCGGTAGGCACAGAGAGCAGTAGCAATAGTGGCACAAGGGTGGCGTGGACCATGTGGGCATCATCATCATGAAGGCGGCAGAACAATCCGCCAAAATCCCGCGTTTTGGCAGCATCCATGATTTTGCAGGAGCAGGGGCAAGGGAAGCAGTTTATTTCCGGCAGTAGCGGTTGGCCACAACTATTTCTGGCTTAATATCGGTGCTCATCAAGATGGTAAGATGGGGGGCTACTGAGCGAGGCATTTTTGGTATGCCAAGCAAAGTGGAAGCTATGGCGCGTCCCTGAACAGCAGAGAGAACCATTGTAGGAGGCGCCTGTTCTTTACGGAACACATGAATGTTGGACAGAACACTTTATACTGAAAATGGAATGTTCAGGGAGCAAATCTTAAGCAATCAGTACACGACCAATGTGTGGCGGGGCTGCGGAAGAGGGAGCAAAGCATCCCTTCGCTCAATAAGGATATGAAGAGTATGTTTTGGTTTTCTATTCTTGCATATAAGGATATGCCGGGACAAAGAGCCAATCCCAACAGGGGATGAGAAGCTCACGGCGGAAGGATGGCGGAAACTCTTCCGAGCTAGTGCAGGAAGTGGAAGAAAAGCGAGGGAAATATCACAAGTGGAAATGGAAACAGCAACAGCACAGCGGAAAGACGGAAAGTGGTGTAGAGGTGCGGAGATAGTAAGAGCCCTTGGTTTAAAAAGTTTTGAAAGAATTCTTCTTTCAGTAAACAGGCGG
>BNJS01001617.1_pt1 | contig 110527 bp, 155 predicted proteins | sample 8540461 | NCBI WGS metagenome assembly BNJS01 (sample SAMD00202454, study PRJDB9452) | human saliva metagenome | isolation source: human saliva | place: Japan | reverse complement strand
ACAAGCCATGGCTTCTAGGACGACTGTTGGTAATGGATCTGGATTGGTACTTGGCAAGACAAAGATATCAAACATATTATAGAGTTCTGTCGTCTTGCTATAATAGTCAATTCGCTTGATTTGTCCAGCTACTGGTGAGTCTGAAATAGCTTTTTCCAGCTCATCCACGCGCCACTCTTCTCCCTCAAATGCACTACCTGCTAAAAAAGCTACTGCTTTTGGATTGGTCTGTAAGATTGGAGTAACAGCTTCTAGGAAGTCCCCTTGCCCTTTCCAGGCATTCACTCGACCAACCATACCGATCACCAAAGCATCCTGCGCAATTCCAAACTGGTCACGAACAGCGCTAGCAGCCATCACCTGATATACAGCATTATCGACACCATTATAGATGACTTGAACCTGATCGTCTTTCACATAGCGAGACTGCTTCGACGTGGTTTGCTACAGCATTTGAAACTGTCACAATCGTATCGGCATAGCGCCCCATCAAAAAGTTGATAAAATCAGAAATTGCTTTTGGTTTGACGATAATTTCGTGCACATGCCAAATCAAAGGAAGTTTTAACTTCCGCTTTAGGTAAATTCCTTCAAGAACCGCTGTGGTGTTGTTGTGAACAAGGGTAATCCCATTTTCTTTAGCATAGTTTAGCAATTTGCTTTGAATAACGATTATAGGAGCCAAAATACTCAAGAATTCCCTTTTGGATTAAAATATTTACGGCGTAAGATTGGGTAATCAATGACTTTAACCTTTAGCACCAACCTCTTCCAATGCACCCACTAAGACACCATCATTGGGTAAGATAACATGTGCCTCAAAAGCATCTTGATCCAATCCTTTAATAAGCTCCAACAAAACTTTGTCAGCACCATACATTTCGGCACCAGCATGGAGATATAAAATTTTCTGCATTTCTATCCTTTAAATACTTTCTCGTAGTCTGTAACAATCTTTTCCCAAGTAAAGGCTTCAGAGATACGTTTACTTGATTTTTGATTGAGGTCTTCGATTGCTCGATCACCCAATTGTTCAGCCTGATCAATAACGCTTGCCAATTGGTCTTTCTTCCAATAGAGAGCTCCCTCTTCACCGACTTCACGGTTAAAGCCAACATCTAACAAGAGGTTGAGTTTAGTAGACTCGAGCGCCTCAAGAAGGGACGGATTAGTCCCTCCTACCTCATGACCATGGAAGTAAGCAAAGGCATTCTCACGAATGTATTTGAGCAATTCTTGATCATAGACAGTCCCTACAAACTTCACTCGAGGATCCTGATCAAATCCAGTATCTTTACGCAACTGTTCATAGAACTTGTTTTGTTCCACATTGGTAATAAGGACAAAATCTTTCTGAGAGTTTGACCGCATAAAACCACGAATCATGGCCTCGTAGTTATTTTCAGGTACAAAACGTCCAACAACAAGGTAGTAGTTTCCTTCTGAGACTTGCTTGTCTGCAAACCAAGTCCGTACTTTCTCGTCTTCTTTACTCAGGATAGATTTGCTTGTATCCGTTCCATAGGCAATATAGGTCGTCTTAGGCTGATATTTAGCGTAGTCCTTTTGAATATAGGCTTCGATATTCTTGCTATCACAAATCAAAAGATCGGCGTGTTTAACCATGAGTTGTTCAGAAAATTTCCAGTACTTACGGACTGGAAGACTCCATTTTGCACGAAGCCATTCATGGCCATCCGGATTGACCATCAGAGTCCCTCCAATCGCCTTGATTTTCTTTTTTATTCTTGAAATAAAGGGACCAATCCGACAAGCCAAAACATAAAAGATTGGAGCTTGATCCTTGTTTTCTTTAGCCATTTCAATGGCCTTATTAAGAGCCGCAATATCATAAGCAATGGCACGCGCAGGACCGATATTAGGGACATCAATGTTATAACAGATTGCTCCATTATGCTCGAAAGCATCTGCAGTAATCCCTGATTTTGCAGAATTCTCCCGCATACAAGCTACATAGTATTGAATCTCTCGGTCTTGTTGGCACTCTGTCAGCTTTTCGACAAAGGTTTCAAAACCACCATATTTCGCTGGAATTCCCTTAGAACCCACGATATAAACTGACTGTTTCATTTTTCTCCTTACATGGAAAGGACGAAGCAGGAATTTCCTACTTCGCTCCATCTCGTTTAAATACCACTTTGATCGTTTTCAGCAAGATTTTAATATCTGACCAAATGGTCCAATCATCAATATAAGATACATCTAAGCGAACCACTTCGTCAAAGTCTGTAATCTCGCTACGGCCACTCACCTGCCAGAGCCCTGTAATACCGGGCTTAAAGCTCAAGCGTCGTTTTTGTTCTGGAGTGTATTTCTCATACTCATCCACTGTTGGCGGACGGGTTCCAACTAGACTCATATCTCCTTTTAGGACATTAAAGAATTGTGGTAACTCATCCAGACTGGTCTTCCGGATAAAGCGCCCGATCGGCGTAATCCGAGGGTCATTGTCCATTTTGAACATGCCACCGGTCATGGTGTTTTGATCCATCAATTCTTTTTTCCGCTCCTCTGCATCAACATACATGGAACGGAATTTATAAAATTTGAAATAGCGCCCATTTCCCGACCCGTTTCTGGGCAAAAATAGCAGGTCCTCCATCCTTGCGAATCAAAGGTACCAATACAATCGCTACCAAGCCACAGATGAGCAAACCCACCAAGGATCCACAGATATCGATCACACGTTTCGCAGTCACATGGCTAGGTTTGTAGAAATTAGTCGAGAAGGTAACGACATTGAGTCCAGCCATTTCTCGAATTCGTTTATTCCCTGCAAAGTTTAAATCAAAAGCATTGAGGTTAACTGTAACGTCGATCCCCATAGTTTCAAATTGCGAGACATATTCACCAATGTCATACTCTTCACTTGGAAGATTTAGAAAGACTTCGTCTACCACTTCATAGGTCGCATAAGCCAACAGGTCTTCCTTCGGAACAACCCGAACAGTTGGGTGTTGAAAATTTGGGCGGTCCAATACCGTCACTGCAACCACTTCACCACCGCTATCATTTGACGAAAGAAGCCGATCAAGAACTTTATCTAGACGAGAATTGGCCGTAATCAAGAGAATCTTGTGACTTCCTTTGAGGCTGTAATAGAAGCGACGCCAATAGCGTTTGATGAGGTAGTTCATCAAATAAAGGACAAGTGTTAGAAGAAATAGAAAATAAATCATCCCCCGACGGGAAAGGGAAAACTTCTCCTCCAAAAAAAAAGCTCGAAAAACTAATTGCAAGCGCAAAACACAAACTATATTTCAAGGTTTGTAAGAATTCAACGAGATGTCCACGTTTGAAATAATCTTGGTTGTAATCACTGACGTAGAAGGCTACGAAATGCAATAAATACAGATAGAAAATTGTATTAGAGTGGATTTCTGTCTCTGTTACAAAACTAAACAAATAAGCCACAACTAAGACTGGTAAGCTTTGGAAAAATGCCAAAGCAAATTTGTGAAATCCCCTTCCTTCTGTCATAATATCTCTATCCTATTCCTTATCTTTTTTTCCCATAATTGCCATAGTTCCCGTAATTACCGTAATTACCGTAGGAACCATATTTTTCTAATTGAACATCAAATTTATTGAGGACCACTCCTAGGAATGGTGTTCCTGTCTGTTCCAGTTGCTCTTTAGCTTTTTGTACAGCCTTGCGACTCACAGCTCCTGATGCCGTCACGACCAAGCTTCCATCACAACGTTGAGCGATAATAGCCGCATCAATGACCATCCCAATCGGAGGTGTATCAACAATAATATAGTCATAATGATTGCGAAGTGCCTCAATGATAACTTCAAAATTTTTACTTTGTAAGAGGCCTGTAGGGTTAGGAGAAATTTGCCCCGACAAGAGAACGTCCAATTTTGGATAGTCAGTTGTCGCAATCGCTTGGGAAATTTCACTCTTGCCAGAAAGCACTTCTGTCAAGCCAGAAACACGTCCCTGGCTTTTAAAGACACCTGTCATGACCGAGTTACGGATATCCGCATCGACCAATAAGGTGCGATAGCCCGCACGCGCAAAGGCTGTCGCCAAATTCGTAGAAATAGTTGATTTTCCTTCGTTAGGTTGCACAGATGAAATGGCAACGACCTTAATATTGGTCCCACTCAACTGAATATTGGTACTCAAGGCATTAAATACTCTTCGGCCTGAGTCATCGCTGCTAATTTGCTTTTTACAATTTCTAAGGTTGCCATGAATTCTCCCTCTTACAGTTTCTTCACACTAGGGATCACGCCTAATAGAGTGATGCCCATCACTTCTTCGATGTCTTCTGGTTTCTTCACACGGTCATCCAATACTTCTGACAAGATCACCAGAATGGAAATCAATACACCGCCAAGGACAAAACCAATGACAACATTTCGTTTGATATTTGGTGAAGAAGGATTTTGCGGAACAACTGCCTCATCCAATGTTGTCACGTCAGATACCTTGGTTACAGCAATAATTTTTTCTGCCGCAACATCTTTCAAGCCATTCGCGATACGAGCTGCTTCTTGGGGGTCTGGGTCTGATGCTGTGATGGACAAAATCCGAGTATCCGCTGGCACTGCCACTGAGACTTTCTTAGCAAGCTCTGCAGGAGTCATTTCCAACTTCAACTCTTCGATAGCTTGGTTTAAGACATTTTGAGAAAGGATAATCTCACGATAGTCTTTAACCAAGTAGGATCCTGCTTGAAGATCTTGGTTGGTCAAGGCATTGTTTTCTTGGTTCTGACGACTTACCACGTAGATACGGCTGGTACTTTGGTAAATTTTCTTCGCTACAAAAGCGCTGTACCCTAGGGCTCCAATCGCAAACATTAAGGCCGTAATTAGAATAGAGAATTTACGACGCCATAAGGTTTTAAAGAGGGAGACCACATCCAATTCGATCTCTTGGCTCTCTTGGTTTTTCATATTCACTTTCTCCTTTTCAATCCCCATGATGGAACTTGATTGTTAAAATAATTCGTTATTCAATAATGTTTGTTGATTTTCAACAAAGAGGGCACGCGCTCGATCACTGCCGTAGCGTTTTTCTATCAACTGGTAAGCTTTTTCCATGTATGGAGGGCGCTGATCAACATTGTGCATATCGCTTGCAACAAAATGGACCAAGTCCTTGTCCAAGAAATACTGGGCACGTTGTTTCATGAACTTGTAGCGATCACCAAATAATTTAGGCTTGAGGACACTAGAACTATTGATCTGGGTATAGCATCCCATTCGGATCAATTCCCGCACCCGTTTTTCATTCTTTTCCAAACAGTGGTAGCGTTCAATATGGGCAACCACCGGAGTCACTCCTAAGCGCAAGACTGCGCTTAAGGCTTGATGAATCTCCTTGTAGGGCGTCGCCATACTAAATTCAATCAAAGCAAAGCTGGTCTCGGCAAGCGTTGGAATAGTCCCAGCTTCTAACTTTTCTAGGATATCTTGCGTATAGTAGATTTCTGCTCCGAAATGCAAGGTCATTTCAGGCAGATAGGTCTCGACCATCTCTTTTACTGCTAAGTAATTTTGATAGATTTCTCTTCTGGTGTTTCAAACATCCCTTTTCGACGATGGGATGTCGAAACGATGGTACGAACCCCTTGACGGTAGCTTTCCTCGATGAGGAGTTTGCTATCCTCAATCGTCTTTGGTCCATCATCCACATCAAAGACAATGTGTGAATGAATATCAATCATTGTTATTTCCTTCCATGGTTTGGTTTATCTTTTCTTTGGCTTGTGTCACACTATCAGCATTCAACTCCATCATGTAGAGGGAAGATCCTGGCATAGCATATGAAGGCAAATCATTTCGTCCTTGTCCAGTGACCGCTTGTGAAGTCACCTTGTAGCTTCCACCAGTCTCCAACTGTGTATTCACCAAATTCATAATTGTTGGCAAGGGCATATTGGTTTGCAAGGAATCTTGTAAACCAGAAACGATTTCATTGTAATTGCTCAATGCTTTGGTTGATGTTAATTTATGGATAATGGCTGCGATCACTTTTTCTTGGTTCTTCCCGCGATCGTTGTCTCCACCTTCAAGTGAGTAGCGCTCACGGACAAAGCCAAGGGCTTGCTCCGAATCCAAGTGAACTTTTCCTACAGGGAAGTGGTAGTTTCCGTGTAGACTTGTAAATTCTTGATCATTCTCTACATCAATCCCTCCGACCAGGTCGACGAGCTTCAAGAAGGATGTGAAGTTTCAATCGGACATAGTAGTCAATCTTGATGCCATACAGATTTTCTAAGGTATGAATAGACGCATCTACTCCATAAATCCCAGCGTGGGTCAATTTATCACCTTGGTTGTTTCCGCCATCGGCGATCGGTACATAGGCATCACGCGGAGTGGTGGTCAGCAAAACTTGCTTGGTCTTTCGGTTGACCGTCATGATAATATTGACATCAGACCGAGAAACCGAAGTCACTGGGCCATAGGTGTCAATTCCACTAACATAGATGTTAAAGGTATCCGCATTCGCATCCGCCTTAGCTTTGGTTTCAACTTGACGACGAATCTTGTAAGAGTATATTTTCTTTAATTTTTTCGCATAGTCAGCATCCACACTTGCAATAGTATCTTCAAAGGTACTATTCAAGGCAATGGCTTGTGTCTTGTCTTCTTGTAGGGCCTGGTAGGCCGCCGCATAAGATTCCACATCTTCGATGGTCAAGTCATGCTGGCGAGTTTTCTTCACTTCCTCTACCAAGGCTAGAAGATCGTCTGCGTTATTGTTTCCCGTAGGTGCTGCTACACTGCTAATTTCTTTGATATCTTGGATTGGACTATCCGCCTTGACGTAGACAGCCATTTCAGATTCCGTATAGTTGGCATTGCGGTTCACATTTCCAGCGATATCGACCAATTGTTGGGTCACATAGGTCCCCACGGAGGTCCCTAGCAAGCCTAGAACCAATAAAAATAGCGTCGTCTTTTTAGCCTTGCCTGCAAGGATCAAACCCAAGGTTAAAAAAAGTCCGCCAATTAACAATACCGTCACAAGTATATTCAAATAACGGAAAGCTAGGATATTGTAACTAAAGACATTATAAAGAAAGAGCCCCGCCACAAGTAGTGTTAAAACCCAGAGACCACTATTTACAATACGTAGCTGATCCCAGCCACTTGTTCTGATTGAATGTTTGTTTTTTCTACTTCGATTCATTTTATCCCCCATACTATTTTCTTAAATATTATAACATAAAATTGCCCTACAGATCAGAATCTATGCCCATTTCTCCACTATTAATTTTATACTATTCTGAACTCCCTGTACAGCAATACGGGAAAAAGAAAAGGGCAAATAAAAAAGGCTGGGACAAAAGTCCCAGCCTTTCAATTTTCTTTGCATTGTCGAGCAAGACGCAGTGGTTGAGTGGGCTCTACTACGCTGATTTCATCAGCTTTTACGGCCCTACTCAACTGTGCGGAGGTGGGACGACGAAATCGAATTCTAACGAATGACCGATTTCTGTCCCACTCTCTTTTTATGGGTTTATACTTTATCTTTTGAGGTAGAACTTGTGCCTGAATCCTTGCTAGTTGAGGAATCACTCTTTGAGGTATTGCTTCCTTTACGAGTTTCAGCCCCATCAGCAGAGTATTCGTTTACAAAGATTTCCTTACGTATTCAAGGAAAGCTTTCATCACTAAGGATATAACGCCCTTCTTTGGTTTTTGTCAATTCCAAAGTGTACTCGCGTGGTTCGATGTATCCAAAGTCTTCATTCAAACGGTCAAAGGCATAGTAGAACAAGAAAGTTGTTCAATAGAGACAAGCGTTTTTCTAGATCTGGATCTGTGTTGTCTTCTAATTTTTTAACATCTTCAATTCCGTTTTCAAAACAGACTAGATTTTGCACGGTTGATCAAGTTAGCCAAGTCACGTGTTGCAATGGCACGAGATTTGAAGGTAACTGTCGCAATATCTCCTTCGTCTTCAACCTTGGTGATTTCATAGTCATCACCGATCGTTGCTAACACTTTGAAACGAGCTTGGTCAAACAATTCCAAGATTTTTTCTGGAGTGAAATGTTTCAGTTGTGAGTTCAAGTGTGAAGTCTTCTGCAGGTAGATATTTTGATGCATTTTCATCAACAAATTTTTCGGTAATTTGTTTTTTCCACTTGTCAACTGATGTTCCCATCAAAGTTGTGAAACCAGAAGAATGGTCAGTGAAGATGGCACGAAGAATGATATCTCCATCTTTTTCAATTTGTTTTTTTGTTTTTTCCTTCTTTTGATTCACTAGATTGTTCTACTTTATCCTCTTTGGCTGCTTTTTTCTCAGTAGCTGGTTTTGATGAACAAGCTGCCAACAACAACAAGCAGGCTGGTAAGACACCATATTTTACGAGCTTTTTCATAAGTTCTCCTTATTTTTTATAGATTATGTTCATTATACCAAAAATAGCCCCCCTGAACATTCTTAGACAAGCGTATGTAAATAAATTGTAATATTTTGTCTCTACTTCGTAACAAAAAAGATCCCTTCTCTTGCGGAGGGATCTCAATCGCCTATAGCATGGGCGCAAATAACTGCATAATCTCTTTGATCAAATGCTGGTACCAGGTGATCCGGAAAGTGTCCAACTTGATCTGCTGAGATACGGAGAAAATCTCTTCAAAATCAGCTCGGATCTTGGTCAATTCTGGGCTTCGATACATCCAGACAGCATTCTCATAGTGATGAACTAGACTCCGATAGTCAAAGTTGATGGTCCCGACTACTGCGACTTCATCGTCAGCCAATACTTGCTTGCTATGGATAAAGCCTGGAGTGTATTCATAGATTTTCACCCCTGCTTCCATCAGGTCTGGATAAGCCCCTCGTGTAACGATTTGGATCAATTTTTTATCTGGAATGAAAGGGAGTCACGATGCGTACATCGACGCCATCGGAGAGCCGCATTTCGAATATCTTCTGTCAAATCATAATCAATGATTAAATAAGGGGTCGTAATGTAGACATAGTCCGTTGCCTGATTGATGATATTCTGATACACAGACTTACCAACCTGGGACTTGTAGATGGGTTTCGGTCCACTACCCAAAGGGGATATAGAAGCCTTCACCCTCTACCGCTTGGTTTTCCATATGGTATTTATCGAAATCTTCAATTTCTCCCTGGTTGATGTACCAGTTCATGAGAAAGAGTCGCGTCAAGGCCTTTGACGGCTCGACCGTCCAAGCGCACTGCACTATCCTTCCAATGACCGAAGCGTTCTCTCTGGTTGATATACTCATCCGCTAGGTTAACCCCACCTGTATAGCCAATCTGACCATCAATGACCAAGATCTTGCGGTGGTCTCGATTGTTATAAGCCACCGTCAATCGTGGCACCACCTTGTTAAACTTATGGGCATCAATGCCTAACTTGCGCAAGCGTCTGGTGTAGTTTCCCTTCAGGGTCGCCATACAGCCAATATCATCGTAGAGCAGCTTCACTTCCACCCCTTCTTTAACTTTCTCAAGTAGGATATCTAGGATGCTATTCCACATCAGACCTTCCTCGATGATATAGAATTCGAGAAAGATAAATTTCTTGGCTGAGCGCAAATCCTCCAACAATTGTGGAAGCATCTGATCCCCTAGTGGGAAAAAAAGGTCGAAGCTGTCCCGTTGTACAGGTCTGCATTGTGGTCCATGGATAGAATAGACTTGACCATCCCATAGACGGCTCTTGCTCTCTTCTTTCAACTGGAGGCGAAGCTCATGGCTGTTGTCCTCACGGAAATTCATGGATTCCATATTTTCCAACTGGACCATTTCTTTTTTGGACAGACGACGCTCCCCAAACATGAGGTAAAGAAGGGAACCAAAGACGGGGATGACGGCAATCAAGAGCCAGGTCACCTTGCTCTCTGGAGGCATATTTCGGTTAACAATCGCCAAAATGGTCGAGATATACAAGAGGACCATGATGGTGACAGACATCCAATTGGGGAACCATTCATTTAGCCAAAAGAAGGCTGCAAAGGACAGCCAGAGTTCAAACCCCATAAAGAGGATACTGAACCCATATTTGGACATTAACAATCGAATCTTTCGAAAACTCACCCTCATTCTCCTTCTTTTATAATCCCTACTAGTATACCAGTTCTAAGAAGGGAGCGCAAACCCGATAAAATGAAAAAAGAGGCTGGGACAAAAGTCCTAGCCTCTCAATTGTCTTTGGATTATCGAGCAAGACGCAGTGGTTGAGTGGGCTCTACTACGCTGATTTCATCAGCTTTCACAGCCCTACTCAACTGTGCGGAGGTGGGACGACGAAATCGAATTCTAACGAATTACCGATTTCTGTCCCACTCTCACTTCTGCTAGTTTATTGCTTGGTCAGAACAATCGTATCCTGATCACCAAAGTCTTGATCCGCTTCCTTCAGGGTCAATTGTTGCCCCTCCAGTTGATAGCGGTAGCCATCATCTCCGATATAAATGATCTGGTTGGCAGCATCTAGCTTGACTTGTTTCAGCTCTTGCTCTCCATCTGCCTCTACAGCTGTCCAAGTCCCTGAATCACCAGCGATGACGAGCGTCACTTGATCGCTTTCATCCATTCCCATATAGGTTCCGTCAAGACCTAGTCTTGGTTAACCTGCGGACTAGTTGTTGTCTGTTTAGAAGAAGTTGCCGTTTTTGTCGTCGCACTTGATGACGTATTCGTTTGCGATGGTGTTTTGCTGATTCGAACACGCTCCAAGTAGGAGGACTGTAGCTGTTGCTAATAAAAGCAGTCACTTTCTTTGCCATGGATGGTCTCCTTTCGCGCCAACTTTTTAACGGACTTCCCCGTTCATTTGTGGCTCACCTTTAGTATACGATAGAGCTAGTTTTTGGTCAATCTTTATGACTGGCCGATGAGAGTTACTGCCTATAAAGGGTTCTTTCCTTGCTCTAATAGATAAGCGCGAACTTCCGAAATAAAGTAGAGAGAACCAGTGACAAAGAGCACCTCTTGACCATCTTGTCGGCTATAAAAATCTTGCAAATAATCTCTGAAATCCGCTACATAAGGATATCCTAAGCCATCCGCCTCTTGGACCACTTCCCCATAAGCAAAGGTCGTCACCGTTAAGTCCGCCTCCGGCAAGTCGCTTGCAAAGATCTCCAACATCCCTTTGTAATCCTTTGCGCTTTAAAGCACCAAAGAGGATCTTCACGCGCTTATCTGAAAAGGTGCGGGCATATTCGACCAAGCGATGGATGGCATGGGGGTTATGAGCGCCATCTAGATAGACGCCTTGGTCAAAATTCTCCAGACGTCCCGGCCAGCTAGTCGCCTGCAAAGCCTCCCGAACACCGTTTTCATCGACCGCCAGACCTCTCTGCTCCATAAAGAGGAGAAAAGCTTTCGAGAGCTACCGCAGCATTCTCTTCCTGATAAGCTCCATTGAGCCCAATTTTTAGTGAATCAAATCGATGCTGGGCATCTTGGAAAGACACCCTTCACCAGTTGGAAATCTTCTCCATAGCGAGCTAGCGAACAGCCTATTGCCTGGGCCTTTTCTATGCAGACTTGCTCAGCCTCTTTCAGCCAGTGGACCGATAACAGCCGGCTTCCCGGCTTTAAAGATTCCAGCTTTTTGCGTAGCAATGGCCTCTAGTCTTCCTCCCAAGGTCTCCTGGTGATCCAGCCCTACTGAGGTGATCACTGCTACCTCTCCTGTGATGACATTGGTCGTATCAAGGAGCCCTCAATCCCAACCTCGATCAAGGCCAAGTCTACTTTTTGTTCATGGAAATACAAAAAGGCCAAGAGGGTGATAATCTCAAAGTAAGAGAGTTGGTCGTGGGTCTCGAGAAGCTGAGACTCCATCGCTTGGATGCTCTGACCCAAGCGAATCAGATCCTGATCCGAAATTGGTTGCCCATTGATACAAATCCGATCATGCATACTAACGATATGCGGAGAAGTAAAGGTCCCTACTTTCAGACCATGCTGTTGGAATAGTTGGCGCATAAAGGCAATGGTTGAGCCCTTCCCGTTAGTCCCCGTCACATGGATCATCGGAACAGCTTCATGAGGGTCCCCTAAGAGCTTTACAGCCTGTTGCATCCGCCCCAAGCCTGAACGAAAATTGAGTCCAATTCGACTATTCATCCATTCTTCAATTTGATTCATTTCTTTCTCCTAAAAGAAAAGAGCGATCAAGCCTTGTTGCTGGCTCACGCTCTGCTATTTCTTTGGTTTCTTATTTCACTTCCAATATTTTTAGAAGTTGGGCTAAAAACGTCCCCCGACTTACTTGCGGTCCTTGTTTCTAGCGCAAGGCTAAAAACGTCCCCCGACTTCCTGCTTTTTCTTGTTTCTTGAAGCAGGGCTAAAAACATCCACTGGATGTTTTTACTCCTCCATAAAGCTGTTGAAGACTTCTTCAATCATGTTCCATTCATCATCTGAATCTTCTGGGATTGGTTGAAGGTCGCCTTCTGTTCCGTCTTCGTTTTCTGTAAATGAGTATGCTTGGATTTCTACTTCACCGTTTTCATCTTCTTCTGCATTTGCAGGAATCAAAAGAACATAGTTTTTACCAAATTCTTCTTTTCCATCAATGGTCAAAAGGATTTCAAACAAGGTTTCGTTTCCTTGCTCATCTACCAATGTAATCAATTCGCGTTCGTCATGGTTGTGGTCATGATCATGATTGTGTGCCATCTTATTTCCTCTTTTTTCTAAAATTTTCGATCTAAATAATTTTGCAAAATCAACTGGGCAGCCAATTTATCAATTACTTTTTTTCGCTTATTTCGGCTGATATCCGCTTGTTCAATCAGCATTCGCTCTGCGGCAACGGTCGTCAAACGCTCGTCCTGATACTCAACCGGCAAGTTGAATAACTCTTCAAGGCGCTTCCCATAAGCTTGACTCGCTTCCACTCGAGGACCGCTTGTGTTGTTCATGTTTTTCGGCAAACCAACGACAAAACGATCAACCCGGTATTCCTTCACCAGTTCAGAGAGACGGTCAAAAGCCAAACTCTCCTTTCTCCTCATCAATCTGAATAATCTCCAGACCTTGAGCAGTAAAACCTAATGGATCACTGATGGCTACTCCGACTGTCTTCGAGCCAACGTCTAGTCCCATAATTCTCATTAGAGATCGATCCCTTGCCCTTTCAAGTAGTAACGAACCAATTCTTCAACAATTTCATCTCGTTCGTACTTACGAATTTGGTTGCGAGCGTTGTTATAACGAGGTACATAAGCAGGATCACCACTGAGTACATAACCAACGATTTGATTGATTGGATTGTAGCCCTTCTCATCCAAAGATAAGTAGACATCCTTTAATGTATCACTAATTTCTTTACGGTTTGAATCGTCAAGATTAAAACGTACTGTTTCGTCTGTAAATCCCACAATACCACCCTCTTTCTTTATATTCATACTATTATACCATAATTTCCATACTTTCTCAAACGAAAAATATTGATTTTACGGGCTTTCTTGGACTTTTTCATCACTTGTTTTTGAAAGCAATCTTCTGCATTTTTCAATGACTTTATTTTGACTTCTTTAAAGCCATTTTTTTCCATGTTTTTGATGAAGAGCGTTGGAGAGTAGGTCTTGATCATTTTGCAAATTTCTCCCAAGTCTTCACTGTTTTTAATGTCATCGAAGTCTACTTTATCAGGATCAATCTCAATCTCAGAGACCATTGCTTCACCTGTCCAATCTGATGTCACGGTGATTCCATCGTAGTCTCTCAATTCATCAATGCCACCTTCACCTTCATAACCCTCGATCAAGGCTTGTTTGGCACCTTCTTTATCATCCTCAGCATCGATCAACTTCTTGATTTCATCTTTGAATTCATCCGACACATGAGTCGCTAGTTTGATTGAAACTTTCTTGTATTTCTTTCCTTGGTAGGATACGGTCACTGTAATTTCCTGTTTGGCTACCTCGTCAGCTTCATTGACATCTCTGTCAATCTTAAAGGTCCGAGTAACGACGCTATCTTTCGATAAGGACTTGCCCCCTTTTGATTGAGAATTCCCACAACCTACCAAGATAAGCAATCCAGCAACGACTAGTAATAGAAATTTTTTCATGTTTTTTTCTCCTTATTCTTCTTTTGCTCCATTACGGAGTAGATTATTCATATATTCTGTTGGTGTCAACTTCAACAAATCTGCAATATTGGCTGATTTGAAGTACTCTAACTCAACCGCTTTTTTAGTATCCAACTGGGTGAAATCATAGGTGATGACCGTTTGGTATTCATTTTCATTTGGTACAGTCAGTTCAATGGTAAAGCCTGGAAGAGTCCGCGCCTGTTTGAGTTGTTCATCCTTGTCCATCGACTCCACCATCAATCGTTGGGCTTCTTCGAGACCGACCTCTTGAATGGCTTTTTTCAATTCATCACTAGCAGGAGTGGTATTGGTCATGACCAATTTTTGTAATTGTTCCCCTTGATAGGTGATGGTCTGCTCTTGGCGAATACCTTTCTCATCTGTCGGAAGGACAAAATGTTTGGTAAAGACTTGCTGCTCTTCAGCCTTCTCTAACAGATTTCGATTTTCTTTATTGAACGATTCAATTTTAGCACTGTTGGATTTTTGAACACTGGAAGAATCGGTTTTCCCATGTTTCTTCTGTCCACAAGCTGTCAGCGTCAGGAGCAAGACTCCGAGACAAATAAGCTTCTTTTTCATGTTTTCTCCTTTGATAAGCTTCTATAAAAGGGATTTTCCCCACAGAAGTATTGTACCATAGAATCCCCAGCAAAAACATTCTTACAACCATTTTTTCGTGGATTCTTTGGCCAGATACAAAAGAAAAAGTCGAGATCTTGACATCTCGACTCTTCTCAGTAGCTAAACGATTGGCTACTTGTTTCTTATAGGGCTGCTCTTAAGCGAGCCTCCGCATTTTCAACATTTCGTACAGAACGTGGTAAAAAGGCCCGAATATCATCTTCCTTATAACCAACTTGAAGTCGCTTGTTATCCACTAGGATAGGCTTTTCAAGATTCGTGGTGTTTCTAAGATGATATCAATGACTTCATTCATGCTGAGGTCTTCAATATCGACCCCTAGATTCTTAGCGTATCGGTTTTTTGAAGAAACGATACTTGCAATGCCATTTTCTGTTTTGGTCAAAATATCGAGTAATTCTTCTTTTGTAATCCCTTCTTTACCAAGGTTTTGTTCTTTATAGATCAACTGATGAGCATTTAGCCAAGTTTTGGCTTTTTTACAACTCGTGCAACTTGAAACTGTGTAAATTTTAATCATGCATGCACTCCTTTCGCCACACGATAATAACATTGTAGTATATTATACCATAAAAACCATCAGTCTTTCGACCTATTTTAAAAAAAATTACTCTTCAATCTCAATGGCATCATCAAGATCTAGTGTTACTTCTTCAAGAAGTGGGCTTTCAGCTACTTCATCTTGTGCAACTACAGCAGTGTCATCATCGATCAAACCGAAGCGCACGCGCACTTGGTGATCAATCTCATCAAAAATTTCTGGATGGTCTGCCAAGTACTTCTTAGCATTTTCAGAACCTTGGCCAATCTTCTCACCGTTATAAGAATACCAAGCCCCTGCTTTTTGGATCAAATCAAGGTCTGTTGCAATTTTTAGCAATTCGCCTGTACGTGAAATTCCTTCTCCGTACATGATTTCAACCATAGCTTCCTTTGAATGGTGGAGCTACCTTGTTTCTTTCACAACCTTGATCTTGGTTTCTTTACCAACGTTGGTATCTTTTTTTGGTCCCCAGTACCCTTTGATTTGAGTATTTCCACGAACATCTAGACGAACAGAAGCGTAGAATTTAAGGGCACGACCACCAGGTGTGGTTTCAGGGATTTCCCAAACATGACCCCAACTTTTTTTCACGCAATTGGTTGATAAAGATAGCAATGGTCTTGGTCTTGTTGATTGAAGCTCCAAGCTTACGCATAGCCTGGCTCATCATCCGTGCTTGCAAACCAACGTGGCTATCACCGATATCTCCATCGATTTCTGCGCGTGGGACCAAAGGCAGCAACAGAGTCAATCACGACCAAAGTCAACGGCACCAGAGTCAATCAATTTACCAGCAATTTCAAGTCCTTGTTCTCCCTGAGTCTGGTTGAGACAAGAGGAGTTCATCAATATTAACCCCAAGAGCTGCAGCATAAGATGGGTCCAAGGCATGCTCGGCATCGATAAAAGGCAGACAATGCCTCCTTCTTTCTGTGCTTGCGCTACTGCATGGAGGGCAACGGTTGTTTTACCAGATGATTCTGGACCATAGATTTCGATGATCCGACCTTTTGGATAACCACCAGCACCCAAGGCAATATCAAGAGCCAAGGAACCTGAGCTCATGACTTGAACTTTTTGCTCTGCGCGTTCGCCCAGACGCATGATGGATCCTTTACCAAAGTCTTTTTCGATCAACTTTAGGGCATCATTGAGCGCTTTTTCACGCTCGTCTCCAAATTTCTTAGAGATATCATCTAATTTTTTCTGTTTTTTCGCCATTCTTTTCTCCTATATTCAAAGCGTAATGCTATACAAGCTTCTTATCATTATAGCAAATTTTCATCTAATAATACAGTCCGGCGTACCAGATTAAAGGCATGGAGGACTGCAACTTTACGAACATCCATACGACTCCGGCCAGCGATATTGACCTTGATCGATTGGACTCCTTTAGGACCCGCAATTCCAATAAAAACGGTTCCTGCTGGGTGGCCTTCTAGACTGTCTGGACCAGCAACACCTGTCAGACTGACTCCATAGTCAGCCCCTGTTAAGAGACGGGCTTGCGCTGCCATCCGCTCAGCTGTATGGGCAGAGACCACTCCATGTTCTTGCAACTCAGCTAGGGGGATTTGGAGCATTTTGCTCTTTTCCTCTATGCTGTAGGTGACGAAACCTCCTGGTAAGACTGCTGAGGCTCCTGAAAAATTAGCCAGAGTCGACTGGAACATCCCGGCCGTCAAGCTCTCTGCTGCGGTCAGGGTCAAACCTCTCTCGCGCAAGAGTTCAAAAGCAACCTTGGCTAGGGAATTGTCATCTCCATAGCCATAGAAGAGCTGGCTCAAGGCTTGACCATCCAAAGTCTCATGACGGAGGATCACTTGCTCCAACTGATCCAATTTCTGATTAGCCTGCTCTTGTGATGCAGCCTTGGTTGACAAGCGCAAGGTCACTTCTCCGGTCTTAGCATAAGGAGCCACCGTCGGGTCCGTCTGGCCATCAATCACATCGGCTAGAACGGTTACCAGCTGGCTTTCCCCAATCCCAAAGAAGCGCAAGACGCGTGAGTAGAGCTTCTCGCCTGTGGCTAGCAGAGGCACTAACTCATCAGTAACCATGGGTTTCAATTCACTAGGGGGACCAGGCAAGACCACATAGCTAACGCCCTCTACTTCAATCAGTCCCTCCCACTGCCAAACCGGTCAGGTTTTGGAGCGGTGTTGAGCCTGTCACTATTTGAGCTTGTCTCAGATTGTTGGGAGTTCGGACATGGTCTGGCCGACTGGCAAAGAAGCGATCCAACTTGGCCATTGCTTCGGGATCAAAGGTCAGGTCTCTACCCAAGAACTGGGCTAGGGTCTGCTTGGTCAGGTCGTCTTCGGTCGGTCCGAGGCCTCCCGTGAGGATGACGAGATCACTTCGATCACGCGCAATCGCAAGAACAGACAAGAGACGATCAGCATTATCTCCAACTGCAGTTTGGAAATAAACGTCGATTCCTAGACCGGCCAACTTTTCTGATAAGAATTGCGCATTGGTATTGACAATTTGTCCTGTGAGAATTTCGGTTCCCACTGCAATGATCTCTGCTTTCATAACGCCTCCACTTATACTATTCGTAATTTTTCTTCATTGTAACACAAAAATAGAAAAATCGTAGAAAAATTTTCTACGATGGGTTAGCTATTCGGATTTTTCCAGTCACAATCATTCTCATGGTCATTGACCAGGCCTGCAGCTTGTAGGTAGGATAAGACCGCAACGGGACCCGTAAACTTGAAACCCCGCTTTTTGAGGTCCTTGGATAATGTCTCAGATAAGGCTGTTTTAGCTGGTGCTTGACTGTAATCTGGAACATCATTGACAATGGTTTTTCCATCGACAAAAGACCAGAGATAGGCATCAAAGGTGCCAAACTCTGCCTGGACTTGTAAAAAGGCTTGAGCATTAGCCCGAGTCGCAAAAATCTTGGCACGATTGCGGATGATTGCTGGATTATCTAGCAAGGCCTCCAGTTCTTCATTTGTCATCTCTGCGACGCGTTGAAGGTGGTAACCATGAAAAGAGTCTCGGAAAGCCTGCCGTTTATTGAGGACCGTTTCCCAAGATAGTCCAGCCTGATAGGTCTCCATACAGAGCAACTCAAAAAGCGCCTGGTCATCGTGGAGGGGCTGTCCCCATTCTTCATCATGATAGGCCACATAGAGAGGATTGTTCATTTTAACCCAACCACAACGTTTTGACATAGACTTCTCCTATTTCACCAACATCTTAAGGGCAGACTTGATATAGTTTTCTGCTGTATCGGTCGTTCCTTCAAAGAATTTCTTGATTTTCTTAAGTTCCGTTGCCTTGTAGCCCAAAGCCAACATGGCTTCCATAGCTTCTTCCAGGGCTTGGTTTTCTTCTGTCAACTTTGGCTTTGGATTGAGCCGGTGCATCTTCTAGGTCAAGATTGATCTTACCTTCCAGATCCAAGACCATCTGTTGGGCTGTTTTCTTGCCGATCTTCGGAAACTTGGTCAAGTAGGTAATATTCTTGCTTTCGATGGCTTGGACAAGGCCTACATTGTCATCTGCAGCGATAATAGCTAGAGCTGAGACAGGTCCAATCCCAGAGACCGAGATCAAGTTTAAAAAGAGCTGTTTTCTCTTCTTCGGTCGCAAAGCCATAGAGAAGGTGAGCGTCTTCACGGACCACTTGATGCAGATAGACCTGCACCTCTTGATTCATTTTGCCAGAGTAGGCATAGGGATTGGCCACATGCAAGAGATAGCCGATCCCAGCTGTTTCTACCACGATGTATTTGGCAGTGATTTTCGTTAAGATTCCTTTAATGTATTCGTACATAAGATTCCTTTATTCTTTGTTTAATATTTGCCCAATTCCCGTAAACTGGTGTGATTTTCCTGAATGCGTCGGAACATCTTTTCCATATCCGACTTGGTGAAGTTGACCAAGACGGGACGGCCATGAGGGCAGTTATAAGGGGTTGTCACATTGGGACAGTTGGTAGATCAGATCGCGTGCAGAGTAATCGTCCAGTGTGTGATTGGCCTTGATGGAGCGTTTGCAGGACATCATGATGGCCAACTCAGCTCGGTATTTCTTGATGGACACTTCCTTGGTCAAGAGGAGCATGTCACACATTTCGTAGATACCCCGACTCGATCTCTTCTTCCTTCATCCAGATCGGGTGCTCCCGCAAAATCAACTGGTTGGCTCCGTATTCTTCTAAGTAGACGCCCACTTCTTCTAGGAGGTGCTTGCGCTGTTGCAGGCGGATCAGATCGTCTGCAGGGAACTCAAAGATATAAGGGCACCAGCAGTTGTTGCTGACTGCCATCTACGTCCCCGATGCTCTCCCGGTATTCTTCGTATTTGACCCGCTCTTGGGCCGCGTGCTGGTCAATGATGTAGAGGCCCCCATTTCCTTGGGCAAAGAGATAGGTTCCATGCATCTGACCAAAATATTCCAACTCTGGGAAGGTCGAATGTTCTCCCCCTTCCAACTTGTCATAGGCCTTGTCTAGACTAGCCAGATCCAACTCTGGGTGATCCAGTTGATCATACTGAGGCGCCTTTCGCTCCGCGAATTTGATGGCTGGTGATTTAGCCTCCTGATTTCCCTCTTCTGGGGCAAAGAGAACCGTTTGCTCTGGGGTCAATTCACCACTTGGTTGGGATTCCCCAACCTCTGGACGGACAAAGAAGTCTCCCTTGTCTCGGTCGTAATAGAGGCTATTTTCTTTTAGATGGAGGCTGGTCTGGACTGGCTTTTCTGTTCGACGAAGCGTTGACTTAGCTAGATTTTCTAGAGCATCTGGAATCAGATCCTGCTCTTTCAAAGCGGAGACAATGGCCTGGGAGATCAAGGCCATTAGTTCTCGTTCTTTAGAAATACGCACCTCTTGCTTGGTCGGGTGGACATTGACATCGGCTAGATAGGGGTCAATCTGGATATTAATCACCGCTATCGGGAAGCGTCCGACCATGAGTTTACTGCCGTAGCCATCCAAGATGGCCCGATTGAGCAAGAAATTCTTGATGTAACGACCGTTGATAAAGAGGCTAATGTAGTTGCGATTGGCCCGGGTCAGTTCTGGCAAAGAGACGAAGCCCGACACTTCAAAGTCCAAATCACCTGTCTCGATGGCAACCATTTTCTTGGCGGTAGCGAGGCCCGTAGACTCCTGCGATGGCTTGACGGAGATTTCCCCGTCCCTGCCGTCCGTGTCATTTCATGGCCGTCATTGATCAAGGTAAAGGCAATCTCTGGATGGGCCAGACTCAGGCGGTTGAGAATGTCGACGATATGGGACAACTCTGCCTGTTGGCTCTTCATATATTTGAGGCGGGCTGGTGTATTGAAAAAGAGGTCCTCAACTGTGATTTTAGTCCCCACAGGGCTAGTCGCCGGCTCAAGAGAAGTGATTTCGCCCCCTTTAGCCTCTAGCTTGGTCCCATGACTAGCTCCTTCCTGAGCTGTCAGGATGGTCATGACACTGACAGAGGCAATAGACGGCAAGGCCTCGCCACGGAAGCCTAGGGTCCGAATGCGAAAGAGGTCGGCTTGACTCTTGATCTTACTAGTCGCATGGCGACGAAGAGCTAATTCCACTTCCTCATGGGCAATCCCTTGTCCATTATCCGTGATTTGAATGGTCTTTAAACCAGCTTCTTCGATCTCTACGACAATCTGACTAGCTCCCGCATCGATGGAGTTTTCAACCAGTTCCTTGACCACACTAGCAGGGCGCTCGATGACCTCACCGGCAGCGATCTGATTGGCTAGAATTTCTGGTAATTCGATAATCTGTGACATAGCTTCCCCTCTTATGTTTTATACGCGCATAGGTAGAACTATTATACCATATCTACAAGGAAGCCCTACCTTTATAAAACCTTGTGCTCCAGCTCCATTAAAGATACCGTCTTCTACCAGATAAACAGACAAACTGACCGAATATGCGAAAAGCCTTGTCTTGATGCCTGAAAAAGTGTTTAATAGACTTGTAAGCAAGAAGTCCTGCTAGCGGATCGCTTACTTGACGTCAATATGTTAGAAGGGATTTGTATGAAAGTAACAGTTACCATTGACCCCCATTTTCAAGAAGAAGGCGTAGCCATCACAGCGCCACAACCTAGCGAACGCATCCAGAAAGTCCAACAATTCATAGAGGAATTGGACCAGAAGGAACGCTTGCGAGCGAAAAAGGAGGGCGAAACCTATCTTGTAGAGACCCACTTGTTTCATCGGTTCTATATTGAAAACCGTCAAGTCGTTGGGGAAACAAAGGATGACCACTTCATCCTCACCGGTCCTCTCTACCAACTCTCTGAAGATTTGCCCATCTACTTTTTAAAAATTTCCCAATCTGAAATTATCAATACCAAAGAAATCGATCAGCTGTATTTTACCAGTAGCGGATCGGTCCAAATCAATCTGAAAAACGGGACCATCACCTATTCGTCTCGTCGCTATTTAAAAGCTATTAAGGAGAAATTATCATGTTAAAGACTCATCTATCGAATGCCTCTAAAGGCATCTTCATCGGCCTTACCCTCTCTATCGTCTTTTCTTTCCTAAACTCACCTTCCACTTACATGCCTCTCAGTCCAAGTTCAGGCGTTGGACAATGGATGCAAGCCCACGACGTGCATGGATCCCTTGTCATGCTCTATTGTATCCTTATATGGGCTGGCATCGGCTTGCTCTTCAGCTTAGGAAAAAACCTGTTCAACAAAGACTGGAGCCTCCTCCGTGCGACCCTCAGCCACTACCTTTTGATGCTCTTGGTTTTCTACCTTTGGCAACCTTGGGAGGCTGGTTCCCAATCCAAATCAGCTTCTACATCTCCGTCATTATAGAGTTTAGCCTTGTGTACTTGGTTATCTGGGCTGTTTCTTATCGCATTTACAAGAAAAAAGTAGAAGAGATCAACCAACAGTTGCAAGGAAAAGCCTGAGGAATTCAAAAAAATGACTTTTATTTTTTAGTCATTCAAGAAGATGCAAAAACTTTCCGCTGTGAGAAAAGTGCCTGAAACAACTGTGTTTCAGGCACTCGGAATCATTGAGACCTTAGGCTCAATGATTAGTCATGGAACTTCTACGAAGTTCGCTGACGTCCGTACTCACCTAAGGAAAGTTTTTAAAATTACTTTGTCTTCAATCTGAAACAGTTCGAATGAACTGTTTTTTAAATTCTCTTTTTCATCTCGGCAACTGCCATCATGACTTCCATCGGGGTCATGTTGTAGATATCGAGAGTTTTTAATTCTTCTAGTACTGGATGAGTGGCATCTGCTGCAAACAGAGATAACTGTTCTCCAAGCTCTGGAGAGGATTGCTGTGTTGGAGTCGCCATCGACACTTCGTGGCTTTGGCCTTCTAGTTGACTCAAGATAGTATCTGCCCGCTTCAAGAGATCGCTTGGCAGGCCTGCAATCTTAGCCACATGGATCCCATAGGATTTATCCGCTGGTCCCTCTTCGATCCGGTGCAAGAAGGTCACTTGGCCATCCTTCTCCAAGGTTGCGACGTGGACATTGCGCAAGCGAGATAGGGTCTGCTCCAAGTCGGTCAACTCATGGTAGTGGGTGGCAAAGAGCGTCTTGGCCCCTGTCCGGTCATGGATGTATTCGATAATGGCTTGAGCCAGAGCCATCCCATCATAGGTCGCCGTCCCCCGTCCCAACTCATCAAACAAGATAAGAGAAGCCGGAGTCGCTTGGCGAATGGCATTGTTGGCCTCCATCATCTCAACCATAAAGGTCGATTGGCCGGACACCAAGTCATCTGCAGCCCCAATCCGGGTATAAATGGCATCAAAGAGAGGGAGGGTCGCCGCCTGAGCCGGTACAAAGGAGCCAATCTGAGCCATAATGACAATGATGGCCAACTGGCGCATATAGGTGGACTTCCCGCTCATATTGGGCCCCGTAATCAACTGGATATCACAGGTCTCATCCATGGAAATGCTGTTGGGGATGTAGCTTTGAGCCCCCATCACCTTCTCAACAACTGGGTGACGCCCCTTCTCAATCCGGATATCACGCGCCTCTTGGAAGACTGGCCGAGTCAGTTGTTGCCTTTCAGCCACACAGGCTAAGCCTTGTAAGACGTCCACCGTTGCTAGGGCTTGGGCTAGGGACTGCAAGCGCTGAATGTACTTACCGACTTCCTCTCTGATCCGTAGGAAAATCGCATACTCTAGGCTAGTCGACTGTTCCCGAGCTTCTAGCATCTCCCCTTCAATCCGAGCCAGTTCCTCAGTCCCAAAGCGCTCAGAATTTTTCAAGGTTGCCTTGCGGAAGAAATGAGCTGGTACACGGGATAATTGGGAATTGGTCACATGGAAATAATAGCCATCTTTTTTGTTGTAGTCAATTTTAAGTCCGGTAATGCCACTGGCTTCCCGTTCTTTGGCTTCAATCTCTGCAATCCAGCCAGTCCCTTCTCGGAGGACGACACGGTACTGGTCCAGAGTCGGGTCGAAGCCGGTACGGATGATATTGCCTTCTGTCAGAACGATCGGAGCATCCGGGTCAATCGCTGCTTCGATGAGACGGCAAAGCTCTGGTAGCTCATCTAACTGGGCGATGAGGAGGTCTAGCACCGGCTCGCCCATCTCGACCAAAAGCGATTTGATCAAGGGAACATGGCGCAGGGTTTCTCCCAACTGCAAGAGGTCCTTGGGAGTGGTCTTACCAAAGGAAACCCGACTGGCCAAACGCTCGATGTCATAGACACCCTTGAGACGATCTGCCAGATCGCTTCGCTCAAAGAAATGATCCAAGAAGACTTGGATAATCTCTTGGCGCTCTTCGATCCGATGGCGGTCCATCAAAGGCTTCTGGATCCATGCCCGCAAGAGACGGCCTCCCATGGCTGTCTTGCTTTCATCTAGGAGCCAGTAGAGGCTGCCATGTTTTTTGCCTGTCCGAGCATTCTCTGTCAAGTCCAAACTCGCCTTGGTCGCATAATCCATCTGCAAGAAATCACGGACTTCATAGTGATGGGCAGGCTTGATATGGTGGAGTTCCCGCTTCTGGGTTTCCTGGACGTATTGGAGCAGGCCTCCAGCCGCTATTCTCTCCAAATGAGTCAAGTCAGCCCCTAAAAGTTGGACATCCTCCGCCACTTCTGAGATAGGGGAGAGCAAGAGGTTCATTTGGCCAAGAAGGACTCTTTCTTCCATTTCTGACAAGGAGTAGGTCAGGACAATCTCCCGCGCCCGTAGGTTGCGGATCTCCCCACAGACCATGGCAAAATCATTCAGGCTAGTGACCTGAAACTCCCCGGTCACTAGGTCCATATAGGCAAGGCCATAGTCCGTCTCATCATGAGACAAGGCTACCAGGAAGTTGTTGGCGCTGTCTGGCTTGGTCGAATCGACAACGGTCCCCGGAGTAATGACTTGGACCACTTCCCGTTTGACCACACCGACGGCTTGCTTGGGATCTTCCATCTGCTCTGCAATAGCCACCTTATAGCCCTTTTCGATCAAGACATCGATGTACTGCTGGGCCGAATGATAGGGAACTCCAGCCATGGGAATCGGATTTTCTGCATTTTTATTCCGAGAGGTCAAAGAAATCTCTAAAATCTGTGCTGCATTGACGGCATCTTCATAAAAGAGCTCGTAAAAATCCCCCATCCGAAAGAGCAAAAAAGCATCCGGATAGTCTTTTTTGATATCTAGGTATTGCTGCATGCCAGGTGATAGTTTTTCTGCTGCCATATCGTTCCTTTTCTATATCATTGCATTCATTCTGAGTGCTTACTCCAACTCTAAACTGACATAAAAGGAGGGCCGATCCCTTTCTGGACTGGTCCCTCGCCCTTGACTAGTGACTAGAATGTTGGAGAATGGTCTGCTGGACTGTTTGTGCTACTTCTTGGTCCTTGCAAACAATTAAGAGGGTATTGGCCCCTGCGACGGTGCCAAGGATTTGATCATCCAAAATCTCATCGACTGCGTTGGCTAAAATAGCCGCTTCTCCCAGCTCCGTCCGAACAACCAATGTGAACTCCGCTCTCGAGACCACTTGTGCATATTGAGCAATCAGTCTAAAAATATCTGTTCGATCAGGTTCATCTGCTAATTTATAATAGAGGCCACCCTTTTCTTTTACCTTGATCAGACCGATTTCTCGTAGATCCCTGGATAAGGTGGTCTGGGTCACTCCCGCCCCTCTTTGATCTAGACGGTCTTGAATGTCTTTTTGCGTCGATAACTTCTCATGTTGAATAATTTCTCGAATCAAAAGCTGACGTTCATCTTTTTTCATTTTTGCTCCACTTTTGAATAATTATACTTTGATTATACCAAAAAGTTTGAAGAAAGGCCGAATTTTGTGATAGAATAGTAACAAAAGACCAAAGGAGCTACTATGAATCATAAAGAACTTATTGCAAGTGAATTGGCAAAAGTCATTGAAGGCTTAGACCAAGAAACTATCTTAAATTTACTAGAGCAACCAAAATCTTCAGACCTCGGAGATATCGCCTTTCCTGCCTTTTCTTTGGCTAAAATCGAACGCAAAGCTCCTCAAGCGATTGCTGCTGATATTGCGGAAAAAATCGATGCCTCTCACTTTGAAAAAGTCGTTGCTACTGGTCCTTACGTAAACTTCTTCTTAGATAAATCTAAAATCTCTGATCAAGTCATCAAATCTGTTATCGAAGCAGGTGCAGACTACGGTCAGCAAGACGAAGGACATGGAGGAAATATTACCATCGACCTTTCTAGTCCAAATATTGCAAAACCTTTCTCAGTTGGTCATTTGCGCTCAACCGTTATCGGAGATGCTCTTTCAAATATCTTCCGCAAAATGGGCTACAACACCATTAAAATCAACCACTTGGGAGACTGGGGTAAACAATTTGGTCTCTTGATGGTCGCTTATAAAAAATGGGGTAGCAAGGAAGCCGTCGAAGCCAATCCAATCGATGAATTGTTGAAACTCTATGTCCGCATCAATGCCGAAATTGAAAACGATCCTGCTTTGGACGAGGAAGGACGTCTCTGGTTCAAGAAATTGGAAGATGGAGATCCAGAAGCAACTGAATTGTGGCAATGGTTCCGTGACGAGAGCTTGGTAGAATTCAACCGTATCTACAAACTCCTCGGTGTTGAATTTGACAGCTTAAACGGAGAAGCTTTCTACAATGACAAGATGGATGAAGCTGTCCAAATCCTTGAAGAAAAAGGCTTGTTGAAAGAATCTAAGGGAGCTAGCATCGTTGAGTTGGATGATGTCAACCTTCCACCAGCTATGATTAAGAAATCAGACGGTGCCACTCTTTATATCACTCGTGATATCGCCACTGCTATCTACCGTGCACGGACTTACAACTTTGTGAAAAACATCTATGCTGTCGGTCAAGAACAATCCAACCACTTCCGTCAGTTGAAAGCTGTTTTGAAGAAAATGGGATTTGACTGGAGCGACGATATGATCCACGTTGACTTTGGTTTGGTCACAAAGAATCGCCAAAAATTGTCAACTCGTAAAGGAAATATCATCCTGCTCGAACCAACTCTTCAAGAAGCCATCTCTCGTGCCAAAGCGCAAATCGAAGAAAAGAACCCTGAATTGGAAAACAAAGAAGAAGTGGCACATGCAGTCGGTGTTGGTGCCGTTAAGTTCTACGACTTGAAGACAGACCGTCGCAACGGGTATGACTTTGACCTTGAAGCCATGGTATCCTTCGAAGGAGAAACTGGACCGTACGTTCAATACGCATACGCACGTATCCAATCCATCCTTCGCAAAGCCAACTTCACACCATCTGCAGATGCAACTTACAGCTTGAGCGATCCTGAAAGCTGGGAAATCATCAAACTTCTCCAAGACTTCTCTCGTGTCGTGAAACGTGCTGCTGAAAACTATGATCCATCCTTGATTGCAAAATATGCCATCAACTTGGCTCAAGCCTTCAACAAGTACTATGCTCACACTCGTATCTTGGATGAAAGCCCAGAACGCGATAGCCGCCTTGCTCTTAGCTACTCAACAGCAGTAGTCTTGAAAGAAGCGCTTCGTCTATTGGGTGTCGAAGCACCTGAGAAAATGTAATATCTTCCTTACTTTTTGATAGGAAACCATCTCTTTTAGGAGTGAGAGGAATCGCTAAATAAATCTTATTTAGTTCCATCTCACTCCTTTTCTTATGTTAAACACACCTATATTTTTAGGGATTATCGCTTCCCTTTATCCATTATCTTACCCTCTGGAGAACCCCATGAATCAAACTGTTTATATTCTTATTTTAGTTAGTCTGCTTATTCTCTTTTTAATCAATAAATACGAGAGAGAAAAACTGCAAAAGATTTTACAAGAGCAACTCTTAAAAGATGAAGCCTTCAAAGCAAGCATCAAGGAACAAATCCAAACGACGGAAAACATCAACGATGTCATCCACGCCATCAATAAGGACTATCGCCTCGGCCTCTTGCTCTCAAAAGAAATCACAGATCAATTAAAATAAGCCCTAAAAGAGGAGTCATACAAAATATGACCCCTCTCTCTTCAACCGCAACAAATAAGAACCAAGCATAGGCTTGGTTCTTTTGTTTTAAAGACGATACAAATCTTCTACAATGGCCGCTACTTTTTTGATATCCCCTAGCATTCCTCTCATCTCAAAGTCTGCTAGCATAGGGAAACCAAAGCGTTGGCTGTACTGCTTGGCCGTTAGGCAATATTGATTGTTGAAGTTGCGATTTCCTGATCCTACAACTCCCAAGCATTTAGTGGCATTGTCTCCATAGGCGATAAAGTCTGCTACATCGGTCGTTAAAATTTCCACATCTCCATTATCAACACCATTTCCTCCTTCTAGGTAGGTCGGCAAAAAGGCGATAAAAGGTGTATCAACTTCAAAGAAGGGCTTCCCTTCTTTGACTAGGTCTTTGACATGGATTTTTTCAATGACCAAGTCAGGGTACTGCTCCCATAGATAATCACTGAGACGACGAACAAAACTTTCAGTATTGCCACTTAAACTGATATAGACAAAACATACTTTCATTTTCTTCTCCAATCAGACCAGCTCCTCTTCTTTGTTCCAGACTTGAGGAGTTTTTTAATGCTATGATCTAAGCTTGAAGGTCGCTAGCTGGTCTATTTTTCAATTTGTAGAGGAGGATTCCCAAGTAAACAAGGGCTACAACCACACTCAAGACAAGTGCATATAAGCTAGAAGCCTGTAACAAGGTCCGCAATTTGTCTGACGTGATCACAGACATAGAAGAACGATAAGACAAGAAATTATGCAAGCTCATTAAGACAAAGGCACCAATCTGTCCCATATAGGCATAGGTCGCCTTAACAATATCCTTTTTAGACAGGAAGAAATAGGCAACTGCAATCAAGCCCCCAATCAAAAGAGATAGCAACAACCAAGCAATCGGTCCGCGTAAGGCTACGATTAATTCTCAAGGAAGGCTTTGTATTCTTCCCGTTCAAGAGCAGTGGTTAAGTTCAAAGAAGCTGCCATTTCATCTGTGAGCTCCACTTTAGCCAATCCAAAGAAGGACTGAGCAGTTAATAGAGTTCCCATCGCTGATAGAGCTAGCAAGACATACATATAAATTGGATTTTTCTTCATTGTATTTCCTCGTTTCTAATATCCATAGTATTTATTATAACGTGAACCTTAGGGAAGCGCAAGTTTAGATTTTCCCAGCGATCCTGTTCTAAAAAAGCTCCCTCTAAATCAGGATATGATTCAAAAGGAGCTCTTCTTTCTAAGTATATTGCTTCTAGAATGTCGAAAACAAATTAGTTCAAGTGCCAGATATCTTCGTTGTACTGAGCGATGGTACGGTCAGATGAGAAGAATCCTGCTTTGGCAATGTTGACGATGACTTTATCCAACCATGCGTCACGGTCTTCGTAGTCAGCCAACATTTGCTCTTTGACTTTGATGTAGTCTTCCAAGTCAAGAAGGGTCATGAACCAGTCTTTGTTGATCAACTCATTGTGAAGACGAGACAAACGTTCTTGGTTACCAACTGCAAGAACAGCGTCGCTGATGATAAAGTCAACCAATGGTTTGATCGCTTCACGAGCGTAGAATTCGCTTGATTTGTATGCTGATTTTGCGTAAAGGTCGATAACAGTTTCTGAATCTTCACCGAAGATATAGATGTTTTCGTCTCCAACCAACTCAGCGATTTCCACGTTAGCTCCGTCCATAGTACCAAGCGTCAAAGCGCCGTTCAACATGAATTTCATGTTACCAGTACCTGAAGCTTCTTTAGAAGCCAATGAGATTTGTTCTGAGATATCACATGCTGGGATCAAGAAGCTTGCTGCAGTCACGTTGTAGTTTTCAACCATCACTACTTGCAAGTGTGGAGCTACTGCTGGGTCGTTTGCAATGACTTCTGACAAGCAAAGGATCAAGTGGATGATATCTTGAGCGATGGTGTAGGCAGGAGCTGCTTTACCACCAAAGAAGACTGTGATTGGACGAGCAGGGATATTACCAGCCTTGATGTCCAAGTATTTGTGGATGACATACAAAGCGTTCATTTGTTGACGTTTGTACTCGTGAAGACGTTTGATTTGGATATCAAAGATAGAATTTGGATTGATTTCCACACCTTGGTGATCTTTCAAGTGACGAGCCAATTTACGTTTGTTGTGGGCTTTGATGTTTTCCAATTTTTCTTTGACAGCAGCTTTATCTTCGTATGAGAGAAGGTCTTCCAACTTAGAAGCATCATGGTGCCAGTCACGTCCAAGGATCTCATCCAAGTAGTGAGATAAGCTTGGGTTGGCATGCATAAGCCAACGACGGAAGGTAATTCCGTTTGTTTTGTTGTTGAATTTTTCTGGGTAAAGGTCGTAGAAGGCCTTCAACTCTGAGTTCTTCAAGATTTCAGTGTGAAGAGCTGCAACCCCGTTTACACTGTATCCATAGTGGATATCCATGTGGGCCATGTGGACACGATCGTGTTCATCAATGATTTGAACAGCTGGATCTTTGTGTTCAGCACGAACACGACGGTCCAATTCTTCAATGATTGGTACCAAGTGAGGAACCACTTCTTGCAAGAATTCAAGTGGCCATTTTTCAAGGGCTTCTGCAAGGATTGTGTGGTTAGTGTAAGCGGTCATGCTACGAACGATAGAGATGGCTTCATCCATTTCGATACCGCGTTCAGTCAAGAGACGGATCAACTCAGGAATGACCATAGATGGGTGAGTATCATTGATTTGTACAACTGCGTAGTCAGCAAGGTCATGCAAGTTGCTTCCTTTTTCGATCGCTTCGTCGAGGATCAATTGTGCACCGTTTGAAACCATGAAGTATTGTTGGAAAATACGGAGCAATTCCCCTTGACGGTTACTATCATCTGGGTAAAGGAAAAGAGTCAAGTTGCGAGCGATATCTGTCTTGTCAAAGTTGATACCATCTTCAATGATGGATGAATCAACTGAATCCAAGTCAAACAAGCGCAAGCGGTTCTTGGTTTCGATCTTGTAACCAGGTACATCGATATCATAAAGCGTAGAAGTCAAGGTAAAGTGTGCAAATGGCACTTGGTAGCTACGGCTTGAACGAACGAGCCAGCTTTGGTCAGTCAACCATGCGTTTGGAATCGTTTCTTGTTGGTTGTTTTTAAGAACTTGTTGGAACAAACCAAAGTGGTAGTTCAAACCAACCCCATCCCCTGTCAAACCAAGGCTTGAGATAGAGTCGATAAAGCAGGCTGCCAAAGCGTCCCAAACCACCGTTACCAAGTGATGGTTCCAATTCCACTTCTTCAACTTCGATCAAGTCTTTGCCAGCATCAGCCAATTCTTTTTTGACATCATCGTACAGACCCAAGTTGATCAAGTTGTTTGACAAGAGTTTACCAATCAAGAACTCAGCTGAGATATAGTAAACTTTTTTCTTACCAGTATTTAATTTCTTTTGGGCACTTGCTTGCTTGGTGTAATTAAGCAAAGCAATGTACAATTCTTCGTTTGAACATTCTGCAATTGTTTTTTGATAATGATCAATCACATATTTTTGTAATGATTCCATGGTTAAGTGTCTCCTTGTGTTTTGATTAGATAGGGGGAAAGATTATTTTTCTGCTTTTTTCGCTTCTTCTTTCACCAAGTCAGTATTTTCACGACGATAGATGGTTGTGAAATCAAGTAATTCTTGCTCGACAGCAGGAGTCAATTGATCCGCTGTCATCCGCCATGCCCAGTTGCCACCAAGGGTAGATGGGAAGTTCATACGAGCTGAGCCATCCAACTCTAACAAATCTTGCATGGTAGCGATGGCCATAAAGCTGACTGAAGCAAAGACGGTACGAAGCATCGCATGTGGAACAGATTCGTATTCTTTACGGTTGGTGTAACGAGCAAGGTACTCACGAGTTGGATCGTCAATTTCATTGCGGTACCATCCCAAGAACAGTGTTATTATCATGTGTTCCTGTATACATAACAGAGTTGTTTGGCGCTAAGTGAGGGCTGTCGATACTTTCATCGTCAGGATTGAAGGCAAATTGAAGAATCTTCATGCCTGGGAAGCCTGTGCGCTCACGAAGCTCAATGACTTCGTCAGTCATGAAGCCAAGGTCTTCTGCGATGATGTTCAAATCACCAAGTTCTTCTTTCACTGCGGCAAAGAGTTTGTAGCCAGGACCTTTAACCCATTTACCTGGTGCTGCTGTATCAGAACCAGCTGGGATTTCCCAGTAAGACTCAAAAGCCACGGAAGTGGTCGATCCGCACGATGTCGTAGATCTTGAAGCTCTCACGCAAGCGTTCAATCCACCATTTGTAACCATCTTTGTCCATTGCTTCCCAGTCATAGATTGGGTTGCCCCAAAGCTGACCAGTTGCTGAGAACTCATCTGGTGGGCATCCTGCGATGCAGGTTGCTTTTCCATTTTCATCTGTTTTAAAGAGATGAGGATTTGCCCACATATCGCTTGAATCTTCCGCTACGTAGATTGGCATATCACCTACGATCTCAATATGGTTGTCGTTAGCGTATGCTTTCAATTTCAACCATTGTTTGAAGAAGAAATACTGTGTTACTCGATGGTAAGTCAATTTATCTTCCAATTGAGCGCGGTATGAAGCAAGGGCTTCTGGTTGACGTGCACGAATCGCAGCGTCTGGCCATTCTGTCCATGCTTTTAATTCAAAGTGCTCTTTAATAGCCATGTATTCAGCAAATAATTCCAACCAAGCTGCATTTTCTTCAGCAAAACGGCTGAAGTCATCCCAATCACCGTTTTCAATAAAAGCTTTAACCGCTTTTTCTAGAAGAGGACGACGTTGTTCGAAGATCTTCGCATAGTCTACTTCTGTTGGGTCTTGACCAAAATCAACACCTTCGACATCGGATGCATCCAAGAGCCCTTGCTCGATCAAGAGATCGAAGTCAATAAAGTGGGTGTTGCCTGCAAAAGCTGAGAAGGATTGATAAGGAGAATCTCCATAACTGGTTGTTCCGAGAGGCAAAATTTGCCAATACCGTTGCTTAGTCCGAACAAGGAAATCGACAAAATCGTAAGCTGCTTGACCAAACGAACCGATTCCATACTTCCCAGGCAAGGATGAAATGTGCATCAAGACACCACTTTGGCGTTTTTTCATTGAGGGTACCACCTTTAGTTTAATATTTTTTGTTTCAAAGAAAAATAGACCAACTTTCTACTCTAATCCAGTTCTCATTCCGACTTTTAGAAGGGTTAGGAATAGTGCAATTGTCAGAAATAGAAAAAAATTTAACCTATTTATAAATGACCCTAGATCATCTTTATGCAACGTTTAAGGAAAACGTTTGCGTTACGTGTCCATTATAAAGTATTCTTGTGGTTTATGCAAGAGGTTTCCTAAACTTTTATGATTTTTTCTGCAGGTTCACCCCACGCCTAGTTTATCCTTTTCTTATTTTCTTGTCAACTATTTGTGTGTATTTAATAGAAGATAAAAAATTTTTAAATTTTTGCACAAAGAACTTGCAAACGTTTTCTTCCTGTGATATACTATTCGTGTTAAGGAAAACGTTTGTCTAAAACGTTTTCAACTAATAATCTTATTTTTATTCTTTAGGAGGAATAAATCATGAAACGCACAATTCTTCGAAGCGCTGCTGTACTTGGTACAGTTGGATTCGCATCACTTCTTTTGGTAGCTTGTGGAGGCAAAAAAGACGACTCTGCTGCTTCTGAAAACGAGTTGACAGTCTACGTTGACAATGGTTACAAAGCTTACATGGAAGAAGCTGCGAAAGCTTTTGAAAAAGAAAGTGGAACAAAAGTAACGATCAAGACAGGTGACGCTCTTGGTGGATTGGACAAATTGTCTCTTGACAACCAATCTGGTAAAGCTCCAGACGTTATGATGGCACCATACGACCGTGTAGGTGGTCTTGGTAACGATGGTCAATTGGCTGAAGTCGCATTGAACAAAGACAGCAAGACTGACAAAACAACTGAATCACTTGTAACAAACGGTGGTAAAGTATACGGTGCACCAGCAGTTATCGAAACATTGGTTCTTTACTACAACAAAGACCTCATCCAAGAAGCTCCAAAAACATTTGGTGAACTTGAAGAATTAGCAAAAGACAGCAAGTATGACTTCGCTGGTGAAGCTGGTAAAAATACTGCCTTCCTTGCTGACTGGACTAACTTCTACTATGCATATGGACTCCTTTCAGGTAACGGTGGATATGTCTTCGGTAAAGATGGTACTGATCCAAAAGACGTAGGTTTGAACAACCAAGGTGCCATCGACGGTATCGAATACGCGAAAACTTGGTACGCTAAATGGCCTAAAGGATTGCAAGACACTAAAGGCGCTGCAAACTTCATCCAAACTCAATTCCAAGAAGGTAAGACAGCTGCCATCATCGATGGTCCATGGAAAGCATCTTCATTGAAAGAAGCAAAAGTAAACTACGGTGTAGCAACTATCCCTACTCTTCCAAATGGAAAAGCTTACTCTGCCTTCGGTGGTGGTAAAGCTTGGGTTATCCCTGCAGGTGCTAACCACCCTGAAGCAGCTCAAAAATTCGTAGACTTCTTGACTTCAACTGATCAACAAAAAGCTTTCTACGATAAGACAAACGAAGTGCCAGCTAACACAGAAGCTCGTGAGTATGCTGTTGGTAAAAACGATGAGTTGACAACTGCCGTTGTTAAACAGTTTGAAAATGCACAACCAATGCCAAACATCTCTGAAATGAGTACTGTTTGGGATCCAGCTGCAACTATGCTCTTCGACGCTGTAAGTGGTAAGAAATCTTCTAAAGATGCTGCTGACGATGCTGTTAAATTAATCAAAGAAACTATCGAACAAAAATTCGGTGGCAAGTAATACAGTTCCCAAGGGGCTGGGAGTGTTTCCCAGCCTTTCGCTGTGATGTGGCCTCTGGTCGCTCACTTATAAGGAGTCGATATGGAAACACAACAAAATCCAAAAAAGGCAATGTGGTTATCCCTCATTCCTGGCTTGGGACAAATCTATAACAAACAGAAAGCAAAAGGGTACATCTTCCTCGGTGTAACACTTGTCTTTCTCGCTTACTTTTTCGGTATTGGTTTGGAGGAATTGTCTAAACTCAGTTACCCTCGGTACTGTCCGTGGAAAAGATAATTCTCTTTTTATCTTGATTCGTGGTGCCTTTCCACTTAATTATCACCGTCGTTTATTTGATGTTCTACGCTCTGAATATCAAAGATGCTGGGTACTGTAGCTAAGCGGATTAATAACGGGTATTCGAGTGCCGAAGACCCTAAAAGAGATGGTGAATGCTATCTATGAAAATGGCTTCCCCATATCTCTTGATCATCCCTTCTTATATTGCTATGACCTTTGCAATCATCTTCCCTGTTTTGGTTACCTTGATGATTGCCTTTACCAACTACGACTTTAAGCATACAGCTCGCTTTACGCTCCTTGATTGGATCGGACTTCAAAACTTCACCAACATGTGGACTTTGAGTACCTTCCGTTCTGCCTTTACATCTGTATTGGGCTGGACCTTGATCTGGGCCTTGGCAGCTTCCACTCTTCAAATCGTCCTTGGTATTCTGACAGCCATTATTTCCAACCAACCATTCATTAAAGGAAAACGCATCTTTGGTGTTATCTTCCTTCTTCCTTGGGCTGTTCCTGCCTTCATTACGATCTTGACCTTCTCAAACATGTTCAACGATAGTATCGGGGCCATCAATGCGCAAGTCCTTCCGCTCTTTGCGAAGATTTTCCCATTCTTGGATGGGGTTCTCATTCCTTGGAAAACGGATCCTACTTGGACGAAAATTGCTTTGATTATGATGCAAGGTTGGCTCGGCTTCCCTTACATTTACGTCTTGACACTCGGAATCTTGCAATCTATTCCAAACGACCTTTACGAAGCAGCCTATATTGATGGGGCCAACGCTTGGCAAAAATTCCGCAACATTACCTTCCCAATGATTTTGGCGGTTGCGGCACCAACGCTCATCAGCCAATACACCTTCAACTTTAACAACTTCTCCATTATCTACCTCTTTAACGATGGTGGACCTGGATCTGTTGGTGGTAATGCTGGTTCGACAGATATCTTGATTTCTTGGATCTATAAATTGACAACGAACTCATCACCTCAATACTCAATGGCTGCTGCGGTTACGTTGATTATCTCTCTGATTGTCATCTCGATCTCGATGATTGCTTTCAAGAAACTGCACGCATTTGATATGGAGGATGTGTAAAATGAAAAATTCAGTTCAATTTAAACGCCGCCTTAATCATTTCTTGACTTACCTCTACTTGGTTGTCCTTTCCATCATCATCATCTATCCCTTGTTGATTACGGTTCTTTCAGCCTTCAAAACTGGGTAACGTCAGTGCCTTTACGCTTGATTTCAGTGGCAGTCTCAGCTTTGATAACTTCCAAAAACTCTTTACGGATACCCTCTATGGTACTTGGTATCTCAATACCTTGATTATCGCCATTATTACCATGGTTGCTCAAACATCCATCATTACATTGGCAGGGATATGCTTACAGCCGCTATAACTTCTTGGCTCGTAAGCAAAGTTTGGTCTTCTTCTTGATTATCCAAATGGTCCCTACTATGGCTGCTTTGACTGCCTTCTTCGTTATGGCCTTGATGTTGAATGCCTTGAACCACAGCTGGTTCCTCATCTTCCTCTATGTCGGTGGGGGAATCCCGATGAACGCTTGGTTGATGAAAGGTTACTTCGACACAGTCCCAATTTCACTTGATGAATCTGCAAAATTGGATGGTGCTGGACACTTCCGTCGCTTCTGGCAAATCGTCCTTCCATTGGTTCGTCCAATGATTGCGGTCCAAGCACTTTGGGCCTTCATGGGACCTTTTGGAGACTACATCTTGTCTAAATTCTTGCTTCGTGATGAAATCAATTACACGGTAGCTGTTGGTCTTCAAACCTTTATCAGTGACCAAAAAAATCAAAAGATTGCCTTCTTTGCGGCAGGTGCGATTCTGATTGCAGTTCCAATCTGTGTTCTGTTCTTCTTCCTTCAAAAGAACTTTGTTTCAGGCTTGACAGCTGGTGGGGATAAAGGATAAAATAAGGTTTTCTATCAGGAGTTTGTCACCTTCCTTAGATAGGTACAACTTCCATCAATGAAGAAAAGGATGAGAATTTCTCTCGTACTTTTCTCCCAGTCACATAAATTTTATCTTTAAGGAAAGGATGGGAGTGGGACAAGGGTAGCAAGTTGATTGATTTGCTACCAGTTTCTCTCCCATCTTTGGTTAAGGATAAAATCTTGTTATGCTCTCCATACAAGGGAAATCCATCCCGGAGATTAGAAAGGTCTCTTCATGCCCTATCCATTTAACTATTTTTCCAGCCTTTTTCAGGTAAGAAAAGCATTTGCCAACCGCAAACAACTTAATTGGTTCCAAATGATCTTTACCTCACTCTTTCTTCTATCCTTGACCCTCATTCCTGTTGCCGTTCAAAATGCGGAACTACAGACCTACCCCTTAACCACCTTCGTTAGTGATGTCTTTGATCCCTTAACAGACGATGTTATGAAGGATTTTAAAGAAAACATACAGATAAATCAGCAAGAACTAGTCTATAACAGTCATTTTGGAGTTCATAAAAATGAGACTGGCCATGTTATCTTAGTCATCACGAAGGGAACTTCAATTAGGTGAAAAAAATTAACTCTCTATTTCGATAAGACCCAACTGAGTGATCAGTAGAGAAAAGAAAGAACTAGCTACGATTCCTTACCAAGCCATCAATCAAGAGAGCATCCAGGACAAAAAGGAACTCACTAAGGCCATTTCCAAAGATTGGTTCCAGGCCAATCGATTGGCTGTCAGCCTCTTTCTCGTCCTCTTCTCAGGTTTCTTATCTGCTGTGAATTTTGCCATTTTAGTATTTGGAGCTTCCTTCTTCCTCTTCTTGACACGGAAGTCACGTCTCTTCTCTCTCAAGACCTTCAAAGAATGCTTCAACTTTCACTCTCAACTGTCTTGGATTGCCTATTCTTGCGAGCGTCCTGATCAGTTTATTATTCCACCAAGTCTTTACGACAACCATCTTGATCCAAAATATCCTATTTGTCTTGTTCCTCGCGCTTGCCTTTCTATAAGACTCATTTCCGGGATCCAGATTACAAACCTTAGGGAGGTCCTTTATGCGTGTCACCATCAAAGATGTCGCCAAACTTGCTGGCGTTGCACCATCTACCGTTACACGAGTGATTCAAAATAAATCTACTATCAGTGAAGCCACTAAAAAACGGGTTCGTTCTGCCATGAAAGAACTGGATTACCATCCAAACCTCAATGCTCGTAGCTTAGTGAGCCAGTCCAGTCAGGTGATTGCTCTTGTCTTGCCTGATGAAAGTGATGTGTTCTTCCAAAACCCCTTCTTCCCTACGGTCCTCCGTGGGATTAGTCAGGTAGCTTCTGACCATGGCTATGCCATTCAGATTTGTACAGGGGCCAATGAGACCCACCGTCTCGAGCAACTCAAACAAATGATTTATGGTAAGCGGGTAGATGGACTCATCTTCCTCTATTCCAAATTGAATGATCCTCTGGTTGACTTCTGTATTCAAGATAAATTTCCTTTCTTGATTTTGGGAAAAGCAACTTCACCGTTTTGTATCATTGGTCGATAACGACAATGTCAAAGCCGCCTTTGATGCGACCGAATATTTTATCAACAAGGGATACCAACACATCGCCTTTGTTGGAGGAAATAAGGAATTGGCCGTTTCTCAAGACCGCTACAAGGGCTATCAAGAAGCTCTTTCCAGTCACCAGATCCCTCTTCGTGAGGAATTGGTCAAGTTCTCCTTTGGTTTCATGCTAGAAGAAAATTCTTACCAAATCATGGATACCCTGCCTTTTGAAGAACTGGAAGCACTTATGACAACAGATATCCTAGTTGCTGAAGGGGTTCGGAGATACCTGAGCGACAAACAAGTCGATCTTCCAATTATTTCCTTCGACTCCATTCAACCACGAATCCCTATTGACGCCTATATTGATATCAATACGGTTGAATTGGGACGCGAATCTGTCAGAACCTTGCTCCAAATTATTAAGGACAACAAGGAAAACAAAACTGTTTGCTACAGACAGCTCATTGAACACTCGATTATTGAACTTTAGGAGAACCTATGACCACCAACTTTGCAGCTTATTTAGACGACCAAGACTTGATTCGCATGGAAGGAGGAGAGAGCGTAATGGCCTCTCTTCCTTTTACATTGACGTCTGGTTCGAAAACAATTGAACTTCTGCCGACAGAGGAAGAAAAAACTCTTCGAAGCCCCCTTCCCATCGACATGAGTCAAAGCTATACCCTCTCCAACGCTAAGGGAGAAACCTGCCTCCTACACTATCGCGACATTGTCCGCCAACCCATCTTTGATCAGCTATATGCTTATGATGGAGAGGATTTAGGGGCTCGCTACTCAAAAGAAAAAACAACCTTTGCCTTCTGGGCGCCCATTTCTCAAGAGGTTCAGCTCTTGATCAACCAAACTGCCTACCCGATGGAGCGGACAGAAAAAGGTGTATGGCGTTTAGAACTCGAAGGAGACTGGGAAAAAGCCTCTTATTACTACCAGCATCAAGTCAACGGTGTAACCCATATCGTCCATGATCCTTATGCTCTTTCTTCTGAAGCCAATTCCGGAGCTAGCTATGTCATCGACCGGCACAAGATTGAGCGCCCTATCCAGAGAGCCACAACCCAACTAGATCCGACTCAGGCCATTATTTATGAACTGAGTGTCCGGGACTTCTCCATGCAAAAAGAAGCTGGTTTCCAACATCCTGGCACCTTCCCAGCCCTCTTAGAATCTCCTAAGCATGGAGACCAGACCTTTGGCTTTGACTATTTGAAATCACTTGGCATTACTCATGTCCAGCTCATGCCCCTCTATGATTTTCGGAAGCGTAGACGAAACAAATCCTACTGCTGGCTACAATTGGGGCTATGACCCTGTGCAATACAATGTTCCTGAAGGGAAGTTTTAGTAGCCAGCCAAATGATCCTTACCAACGGATCCTGGAGTTGCAGCAAGTGATTGATGCCTATCACGAAGCAGATCTCAGCCTCATCATGGACGTGGTCTATAACCATGTTTACCTCTCTGACGAGTTTGCCTTTGAGCGGATTGTCCCAGGCTATTTCTATCGCTATGACCAGGATCGCCAACGAACCAACGGAACCTTCTGTGGCAACGATGTAGCCAGCGAGAGAGCCATGGTGCGCAACTACATCAAGCAGTCAGTCAAGCAATGGGTTCAACTTTACGGCTTTGATGGTTTCCGCTTTGACTTGATGGGCATTCTTGACCGCCAAATCATGATGGAAATTCAAGAAGAATTAGGAGCCATTTACCCCAACATTTACCTTTATGGGGAAGGGTGGAAGATGGATACCGGACTGGATCCTGAACTCCTGGCCCATCAATACAATGCCAGTCAACTTCGTCCGTATGGCTTCTTTAGTGACAACTTCCGTGATACCATTAAACGAAGCATCCTGAACGAAGGACGTATAGACAGTCACTATCAGGCCAATGACCTGGCTAATATTTTGACTGGTAACGTCGGACTCAAAGGAGCCCCCCACTTTGTGCGTCCTCAACAGGCAATTAACTATGTGGAATGCCATGATAACGCAACCTTCTTTGACTACCTCAAGGTTGAAAATCCAAACATTTCAGAGGAGGTGCGTCAGGCTAAAGCTCGACTTGGCTTGCATCTCGTCCTCTTGGCTCAAGGAGTTCCCTTCCTACATGCTGGTCAAGAGTTCTATCGCAGCAAGGGCTTAGAAGAGAATACTTACAATCTTCCAGATGCTCTAAATCAACTAGACTGGCTTTCTTCTACAGCTTATGAAACAGATATTCAGTTCCTGCGTGAATTGATTGCCTATCGAAAAGAGGAAGAGCTCCTTCGCTTTGACAAGGCTCAAGATATACGGGATTACTGCCAAGTCACTTGGATCTCAGAGAAGACCTTCTCTTACAGTATTGAGAAAGACGGTCGTAAGTTGCTTATCTTGGTCAACCTTGGGGATCAAGAATGGACTTATCGACTCAAACAATCAGCAAGATTAGCAATTGCCTACCCTCATGTGTATGGGAGAGAGCAAGAACTTTCTCAAGAAGAATTTACCGTTCCAGGCTATGGCTGGATCTTGGTAGAACAAGCATAAAAAAATTCCTGCAAGAAGTTCTTGCAGGAATTTTTTAATCTTCTACTTCGACAAAGCGTCCAATAATATGAACATTGTCTGAAATTGTTATAAAAGCTTGAGGGTCTGCTTTTTTCATTAAAAATTTAAACTCATTAAACTCTGCTCGGGTAATAACCGTGAGTAAGACGGCTTTTTCCTGATGATTATAGGTCCCTTCGGCATTATGGATAATGGTTGCCCCACGATGCAATCGCTTATGGATTTTCTCAATAATCTTATCCGGTTGGCTAGTGACAATCATAGCTTGCATCCGCTTCTGCTTGGTAAAGACGGCATCTGTCACTCGACTGGAAACAAAAATGGTAATCATCGAATAGAGGGCATACTTCCAACCAAAGGTCATCCCTGCTATCAACATGATGGTCCCATTGACGATGAGAGAAATTTTACCGACATTCTTACCCGTTCGCTTTCGAATGGTCAAACTGACAATATCGGTTCCCCCACTTGAGATATTATTCCGAAGGGCAAAACCAATCCCTGTCCCCATAACAACACCCCCAAACAAGGCGTTCATGATAGGGATCATTGGTGAGCGTAACTACTGGGAACAAATTGGATAAAGAAGGAACTCATGGACACCGTGATAAAGGTGAAAAATGGTAAACTTTATGACCAATTTGATACCAGGCAATGATCATTAAGGGCAGATTGATGGCATAAAATGACAAGGAAACAGGAATCGTAAAGCCCAAAAATCGATCACTAAGAGCGGAAACAATCTGTGCTAAACCCTGTCGCTCCACTTGAATACACACGTCCCGGCTGGAAAAAGAAGTTCACAGCAATCGCAGATAAAAATCCATAGACCAATGAGGCTGAAATCTTTTCATCATACTTTTCGCGGGAAATGCTTTTCAAGACCCGTAATAATTTAAAATTATAAGCAATTCTTCTCACATAATAACGTAAGATTTTACCTAAGCGAGTTTTTTTCATGACTATCTCTTAATTTATAAATAAAGGGAAAATCTCAGAAGCTACTTCTGCGGATTTTCCGCTTTTATTCTTACTCCTCAGTTTTGACTTCTACTTGTAGACTCAACTCTTCCAGTTGTTTGGTGGCTACTGTAGAAGGGGCTTGGGTCATTGGATCTGTTGCCTTGTTGTTCTTAGGGAAGGCAATCACTTCACGGATATTCTCCTCACCAGCTAACAACATGACAAAACGGTCCAAACCAAGAGCCAATCCACCATGTGGAGGGAAACCATAATCCATAGCTTCTAGCAAGAAACCAAATTGCTCAGTCGCATCTTCTTTTAGAGAAAGCCGAGAGCCGTAAACATCCGTTCTTGCAATTCTTTTTGGTTGATCCGGAGACTTCCTCCGCCAAGTTCGTAACCATTGAGCACAATGTCATAGGCAATGGCACGTACCTTGGCAAGATCGCCCTCTAATTCATGAGCTGTATCTGCTTGCGGAAGTGTAAAGGGATGGTGGGCACTCATGTAACGGCCTTCTTCTTCAGACCACTCAAACATTGGCCAATCTACCACCCAAAGGAAGTTGAATTGACTGTTGTCAATGAGGTCTAATTCCTTGGCAATTCTACAACGAAGGGCACCTAGGGTTGCATTGGCTACTTCTAGTGTATCCGCTACAAAGAGGACCAAATCTTTTTCTTCCAACTGTAAAGCACTTGTCAACTCTGTTGTCACGTCTGTCAAGAACTTAGCAACTGGGCCGTTTAAAGCACCATCAGCTACCTTGACCCATGCAAGACCTTTAGGCCCCATATTGTTTGGCTACTTCGGTCATCTTATCGATATCTTTACGCGAGTAGTTGTCTGCTGCTCCTTTGACAACAATGGCTTTCACTGCTGGAGCTTCTGAGAAGACCTTGAAGTCTACACCCTTTACAACTTCTGTCAAGTCTGTCAAGAGCATCTCAAAACGAGTATCTGGTTTGTCCGAACCGTAAAGAGCCATCGCATCATCGTACTTCATCCGTGGGAAAGGAAGTGTGACTTCAATTCCCTTGGTTTCTCTCATGACACGCGCGATTAAACCTTCGGTAATGTCTTGAATTTCTTGCTCTGTCAGGAAGGAGGTTTCTAAATCGACCTGTGTAAACTCAGGTTGACGGTCTCCACGTAGATCTTCATCACGGAAACATTTGACGATTTGATAATAGCGGTCAAAAGCCAGCATTCATCAACAATTGTTTCGTGATTTGAGGGACTTTGAGGCAAGGCATAAAAGTGACCCTTGTTAACACGAGATGGAACGAGATAGTCACGCGCCCCTTCTGGAGTTGACTTAGAAAGGAAAGGTGTCTCCACATCAATAAATTCCAGCTCATCCAAGTAGTTCCGAATAGAGTGGGTTACCTTGGCACGCAATTTCAAGTTTTCCAACATCTCTGGACGACGCAAGTCCAAATATCGATAGCGGAGACGGGTATCGTCGTTAGCTTCAATGCCATCCTTGATCTCAAACGGCGTGGTTTTTGCTGTATTGAGGACAGTCAAGGAAGAAACATGCATTTCAACCTGACCTGTTGCAATCTTATCATTAGCTTGCTGTCTGGCAGCAACTTGACCTGTCACTTCAATCACATACTCGCTACGAAGGCTCTCGGCCGTTGCCATGACTTCCGAACTGACCGTCTCTGGATTGATGACCAATTGCATAATCCCTTCACGATCTCGCAAATCAATAAAGATCAAGCCACCCAAATCACGGCGTCGACTCACCCATCCTTTGAGGGTTAGTTCTTGTCCAATGTGTTCCTCGCGAACACGTCCAGCATACATGGAACGTTTCATTGTATTTTTACTCTCCAAACTAATATTCTTCCTTCTATTTTACCATAAAGCCTGTCAGATAAGTGCTTTTCCAGAGATTTTTCCAGAAAAAACAGTTCTTTTATTCAGCTTCTTTCCCGGTAGGAGTTTTCTCTTGTTTGGCCTCTTCATCGTATAGGGTTGGGGCCAAGATTTTCATCAGACTAGCTGTTCCAAAACGCATGATAGCTGCCAAGACTCCAAATATTGGAGCCAAGCCACGGAAAAAGAAGTCTCCTCTGATGAATTGGGTGATGAGGCCCGTAATGAGAAAGATTACGATTCCTTGAAGAATTGCATAAACAGCTATTTCTTCATTGTTTTCATGGTTTACCAGTTCCTCTCTTTCTAGTAGACAGACTTATCCACAAGTCTGTGGATAAGTCTGTGAATATGGGGATAAGTTTCTTCAAAACCATAGGAAAAAAGGTTGAGACTGGGTATTCTCAACCTCTTCGCATCTTACTTAAATTGATCCGGCTGGCCTTTATAGTTAGCCCAGTCCTGACTTAAGAAACGATTGTTAATCTTGTATTCAGGAGCCGGTTGAGGGTTGGAGACAAAAGGATCAACTGCCTTGTCAAATGCCAACCATCCATTCCAGCCCATATGAATGGTGTCCTGCATAAAGTAAGGTTTATCACCATCTTTAGAAAAATCAGCAATATGGGTAAAGCCTTGACTTTCTAGTTGGTAACGGATTTTTTCAACTGTCCGTTGATACATTTCTTTACTCAAACCTGTATAAGCCATCCATTTCGAGTTCACTGGAGGGATGACAAAGATGACATTGGTTTTAGATTGAGCAAACTGATCCAAGACCAGTTGTAAATCATTGTATTCTGGGGATTGTTCATAGGATTCATTCTTTTGGAATCCTTTGAGTTTCTTGAGCTTACTCGCAAGACGATGAGTATAAAAACTATTACTAATGCCTAGTTTATTATTATTGGTTTTCTTTTTGGCTTCCGCCGTCGCCACCTCTTCCAAGGCTTCGTAAGAAAATGTATCTGGCAAGTCGTTTAAGCGAGAGAGAACTTTCTTCTCATAGTTGCTATTGTTCATTGCCGTGAAGGTGCTAAAGAAGGCATCCTCCCGACGAACAAAGCGCATGAGGGTCTGATTGAGACCTTTTTCAAAACTAGATAGATTTTGACCTTTGGCTAGCTTCTGAACTCCTCCCTGCATAGCAACATTAGGATACTGCTGCAAGAGACGAGATGCCGCATACTGGCTTGCTGGCCCAGCTTCTTGGTTGGCCAAAAGCTCGTTAATTGATCACTGTTAAAGTATTGCTGAAAGGCCGATGAATCATAACCATCCTTCGTAAACCACTGGGGCGATACCACATAGACAGCCGTTTTCCCTTCTAGTTGAGGAAGAATTTGCTGCATCCCAAAATATTGGTTCAAAGACGCTGCCCCTCGTTGTCCTAGAAAATACGGACGATAAGAGCGATCATACTTCTCAGCTAGTACTGCTGGGTGGACGATGTCAAATCGCAACCATTCGCTGGAACCAAAGAAGGGTACAAAACGATAGTTGGGATCCCCGAGCGCTTCTTCCTTACGGGCACGACTTTTGAAGCCTTCTGCCGTCAAGCTCACTGCGGCCTTTTTCTCTTCTGTCAGATTATGTTTGTGGTTAATCGGATAGAAAAAGAGAAGAGTAGCGACAAGAGCCATGGCGCAAAAGACTGGACCCAGAATCAGCCACAATCGTTTAAGCATTCTGAAGCTCCATGACACCTTCTACGATTTTGTTGGCAGTATTCCAGTCATCACGACCAAATTCAGATACTGGAACCCGAATATCGAAACGGTTTTCCAATTCAACAATCAACTCAACGGTTCCCATGCTATCAAGAACACCGGCATCAAAGAGATCCTCATCCATCATGTCTGAGACATCTTCCATAAACAATTCGTCAATAATTTCAATTACTTGTGATTTTACATCCATTTTTCATTTTTCCTTTTCTTATTTCATTTTTGGAAACCATTGCTGATCCAAGAAACCTGAGAATATCAGGAAGGACAGCATAACGGTATTGAAGGTAATAAAGATTCCAAGAGCCTGAGTCCAGCGATTATCTGGCAGGGGCTCAAGTCCTTTTGCTTTGCGCTCTTTATTCAGTGTCTTCTTCTTCCGAAGCCAGGCATCATTGATTACGAGACCTAGACCGTGGAAAAGACCATAAGCAACATAATACCAGGTCACTCCATGCCAGAAGCCCATGACCAACATGTTGATGATATAGGCAACATTTGACGTTGTAATCCGACTCTGAAAGACCTTGTTGCGCATCAAGACCATGACCAGACGCATAAAGACAAAGTCACGGAACCAGAAAGACAAGCTCATGTGCCAACGATTCCAAAATTCCTTTAAATCACGCGATTTGAAAGGGAGGTTAAAGTTGATTGGGCTCTTAATCCCCATCAAGTTGGATGCCGCAAGGGCAAACATGGAATAGCCTGCAAAGTCAAAGAAGAGGTCCAAACCAAAGACATACATCACCCCTAAAGTTCCTAGGTTAAAGACGCCCCCTTGAAGAAGGGCATAAGTCTTGACATGACCTAGCAAGAGATGACCAAAGATATGAGCTAGAATGAACTTATAGAGGAAGCCAAGCATGATATACTTGACGCTCTGCTCCAGCATATCGAGGAGCTCATCCCGATCTGGAATCGTTAGGTAATCTTCATTGAAGCGTTTGAAGCGGTCGATCGGCCCACTTGAAAAAGTCGGCATAAAGAGCAAGAAACGCAAGAATTCCCAGAGACTAAATTCTTTGAGGGTCCCATCTCGCATCTCGATAATCATCCCTACCGCTCGGAAGGTCAGATAGGAGATCCCAAGGAAGCCCATCCAAGACTGGGTCCCATCAATGGCTGGTTGCACCTTCACAAAAACCAAGGGCAAAACGACCAAGAAAGAGTGAAGGTAAAGACCCACTTGTTATCACGCTGGCTTCGATAGATTTTATAAGAATAGACCCAAAGGATTTGCCAAAAGAGGTAGAAAAGAACCGCATAGATTTGTTTCAAATCCGTCCCTGTCAACATCAAAACAATAAAGGCTAAGCTGACCAAGGCTTCATAGACTGGGAAACGCTTCTTAAAGAAGAGACCAACAAAGATGGCAATAAGGCCCCAATCAGATAAATAAAGTAGACCGGGGTGCCATAGGGTTCTAAATGAGGGAGCTGTTTCAAGAACTCGATCATCGGTTGTTAACCTCGCTAATCAACCCTTTGATGTCGATTTTCCCGTTTGGAGTTAGCGGCAAGCTGTCACGGTAGAGGAATTTTGAAGGCATCATATAAGACATCATGATGTGCTCCAAATCTTCCTTGATCGCTTTCGTGATATCAATTTCGCGCTCAAATTGTTCCTTGACCCCATCTTTTAAGATGACATAGGCCAAGAGATTTTGAACCTTGTGATCTTTGTTGTAGCGCGGTACTGCGACAGCCGAGTCGATGTACTGAGACTTATTCAAGTTTTGAGAAACATCCTCTAATTCGATACGGTAACCATTAAACTTGATCTGGAAGTCCATCCGTCCACCATAGAGAAGGAGGCCTTCATCTGTCATGGTTCCGACATCTCCCGTATGGTAGGCTGGAAGACCTTCAAATTCGAAGAAGGCTTCTGCTGTTTTCTCTGGATTATTCATATAACCTTTTGAAACAGCTGGTCCAGACACGATGATTTCCCCTTGCTCTCCATTTGGCAATTTGTTCCCTTCCTCATCAATGATGAAGGTTGGAGAATCTTCTTTGGTATAGCCGATTGGCAAGCGTTTAAGAGTCGCTAACATCTCATCTGTGATAGCCACTGCCGACAAAGCAACAGTTGCTTCCGTTGGACCATAAGCATTGATGATGCGTGCATTTGGGAAACGCTCGCGCAATTTCTGAGCAGTTTTAACGGTCAACTCTTCCCCATCAAAGTAGAAATGGGTAATGCCTGGCATCTTTTCAGCATTGAAATCTTCAGACAGCATGGCCATATCTGCAAAAGATGGCGTCGAAGTCCAGATTGCAATCGGAAGAGAAAAAATGGTCGCAAAGAGTTGTTTGAAGTCATGAGTGATGGCTGATGGAAGAGCAAAAAGGGTTCCACCAAGAGCCAAGGTTGGTGCCCAATACATGACAGACAAGTCAAAAGAATAGGGCGGTTGCGCCAACATTTGCGGGCGCTCTGGCGTCGCAAATTCCTTGTCTGTGATCATCCAGTTAGTAAAGCTGAGCAAGTTATCATGCGAAATTTGCACCCCTTTTGGTTTTCCAGTTGTTCCAGAGGTAAAGATGATGTAGTAGTTATCATCCCCCTTGACCGGATGTTGCAAATCATAAGCATGCTGAGCCGCATAAGCTTCACGCACTTGCTCCAAGGACATGATCGGAGCAGCTGGGTTTTCGATTGGAAACTCATTGATGGCAATGATCAGGCTTGGCTCAGCCACTTCAAGAATGGCAGACACGCGCTCCAAGGCAGAATGGCTATCAATTGGGATATAAGCATGGCCAGATTTGGTCAAGGCCACAAAGGTTGCCAACATTTCATATTCTTGACCACCAAAGACCACAACAGGTGACTTTTCAGGAAGTCCCATTTGGTCAATGTGGGCTGCTAAGCTATCTGAGTCTGCCTTCAATTGGCCATAGGTATGCTCTTCTCCAAGGACATTGTAGACAGGATAGTCTGGTTGCAGTTGGGCGAAGCGCTCAATCGCCTCGATCATATCAGTAATTGGTTGATTTGACACGGTAGGGATCTCCTTTAAAATTCATTATAGATAAAGCCACCCTGACCTTGACCAAGGTAACTAAAGAAATAGAGTAGGGCTAAGAAAATAGCGAAATACAAAATTGTTTGCCCTATAAATTTATAAAGTGTTTTATGTTTCATCTTTTTCACTCTTCATTTTGATTTTCACTGACTATTTTACCATTTTTTGTTCAGTCATAGCAATCCAAACACAAAGAAATAATACTAGAAAACGTTACCATACGAGACGATTACTATCCTAATTTAAGCCAACCGCTATCTAAGCCTTATCTTGCCGTTTCGCAACTCTGACGAATCAACTCCAAACACTTGTCTAGATCTACATCTCTTTCAAAATGGTCGGGACTCCAGGGAACCTCTATATCCGGCTCCACACCTTGATCCGTCATTCCTTTTCCTTGATCCAAGCTTAGACAGCGAGAAGTAGGAAACATCAATCGATAATCCCCATAATCAACAGTACAACAATTGGAATAGTCTAAAATTCCTAGAGTTGGTCTACCTACCACTGTTACCTTCTTAAACTGCTTCATCATCTGGACAAAATTATCACCAGATGATCCACAATAAATATCTGATAAGATAAAGATCTGTTCGGGATATTGGCCACCTCTAACCTCTGGTAAGAATTCCTCGCTTTCTTGCTGATACGGTACATAGCCTTTCCCCCGATTGTGGATCAACTCCTCTTTCATATCTTCAAGTAGTTTAGTTGTTTCAGGACTAATTTCTTCCTGTTGCATCCAGTCCTCAAAGTCTTTCAAGCGTAAGTCGACATTGCGTTCCGTGTATAGAATTTCCATGCCATCATCGTCCCAGTCAAGCGAATCATAGCCCTGATCCTTCTCTAAGCCTAGATGTAATAGAGGGAGATACAGAGAATCTGCCCCTCCGCCGTTCTGTCGGACATCAATGAGAAGGAACTTGACCTCCGTCATCATCGGTAAACACTCTTGATATACCCGACTAATAGCTCCTTCATCCATAAAATTATCCAGACGAAGATAAAGAATCTCATCGTCTAATCGTTTCCAAAAAATCTGATCTTGGATTGGTTCTCGACTGGGCACTACTTCAATGGTCTTTTCTACCCCCTCCCGAAGCAGGGTGACCCTTGTGGATTGAGAGATCAAATCTGCCCATTCTCGGTAGTGTCTTTCAGGGGTCTTACTGATAAAATAGTCCTTATGAAGAGACGCTACCTGCTCCAAGTCACTTCCATCCAAAGCTAAGATCTGATCTCCTGCTTGGAGTCCCGTGTCTTCATTCGCCTTTTCAACATAAAGTTGATGGTCCATTACCGCGTAAGAGAAAGCCTTTCTGCCTAGCTTTTTTATTCTGAAAGGAGATATGGCCAATAATTCCAAAACTAGCTAGGTAAGTCTTAACTTGATAGAGAAAGGCATCATCCGTCATATCATCTGTCATTTTTTCTCGAAAAGGCTCTGGATCGCATCCTTTTCGGTCTTTGATGGTAGATGAATCGTGAGTCATAATGGAGACGACATCTTCAAAAATAGCTCTTTTTCTCATGCAGGACTCCTTAAATTTTTTAGAAATAGTATACCACTTTTCCTTAAAAAGTTCTTAAAAGCCTAAAAAGAGGCTGGGACAAAAGTCCTAGCCTCTCAATTGTCTTTGCATTGTCGAGCAAGACGCAGTGGTTGAGTGGGCTCTACTACGCTGATTTCATCAGCTTTTATAGCCCTACTCAACTGTGCGGAGGTGGGACGACGAAATCGAATTCTAACGAATTACCGATATCTGTCCCACTCTCTTCTATAAGTTCTTTCTTTTCTTAGCCTTCTTAGTCAAGGATACATCGCAATGATAAATTTCTTCTGTTAGGAGGGTCGTCATTGCAAATCGTCAACTTCTGGTCTCAGATCCACTTCATAATCCAAGGTAAGCTGTTCCCCATTTTGGCTTGTATTGACCGAAATCAAATCGACTTCTGTACAATTGCGTTCCAATAAATGGCTGATCCTATCCGCCATCCTAGACTTATTTTCTAGCTCAATCGTCAGATGACGGCGCCGTTGGTGGTCGGTCTTACTTTGCTTGGTTTCGAGCAAGAGCCAGATAGCTAACAGAAAGGCCGTGAACAAAACTGCCAATAAGAGGTAGCCCGACCCCGCTGCTAAACCAATAATCATGGCTAGGAAAATCGCGATCAATTCTCTCGAGCCGCTGGTAGCGGAACGAAATCGAATCAAGCTAAAGGTCCCTGCTACTGCGATCGAGGTCCCCAGACTCCCATTCACCAGGAAAATCATCAGGGTCATCATGCAGGGAAGCAAGGTGAGACTGACGATAAATTCACGCGTATAGAGGGTACGGTATTTGTAGGTCCAAGACAGGGCCATCCCGAGCACCATGCTGACCAGTAAGGCTAGCATCAGGCGCACCGGATCTACGGTTGCCGTAGCGTTATTAAAAATAGAATCAAATAGATTAGACATAGGCAGCACCTGTCCTTTCTTGAATTGGCGTTGGTGCATAGTCTAAGCCTTGTGACTTATGGTAGGCACAACTGTATTTCGAAAATTTCTGTTTGACCAGTCCGTACTTATCCAGAATGTCCTTCAGCCACTGAGGTTCTTCACCTGGGGCCTTGATTTCCATAACGATGGTATTTTCTTCTAATAAAGGCTCACCAGCTTTCCCACAAAGGAGACTGACTTGCTGATCACGATAGACCAAGTTTTGATCCAGAGTGACCCGAATCTTATTGTAAGGATAGCCTTGGATGCTCTTCTTTTCTTTTAAGGACAAACGATCATAATAGATGTACATCTGGGGCTGTAGTCGGTAATCATAGCGCTGGCACAGAGCTTGGATTTCTTGCACCAAATCCAGATCCTGAATGGTCTGATCCACTAGTCCATCCGTCATGAGGCGGGTGATGGAGGAAGGTTCGAGACCAGGCGGAACTTATGACCAATTCCTTCTGCATCCTTTGATTTTACTTCTAGAAAAGCCGGACTCTCCACTGTTGGATGCTCCACATAGGTCCGCATCCGGATCTTTTCACGACGGTTCTGTTTAGCAAGAGCATCTTGGATCACATCAAAGTCTTCGGTATCAAAATAGATATTCGAAATCGTGGAGATGGGATAATCGTCTTCAACAACATATTTCTTCAAATCTTTCAATAAATCATCCAAGTCTTCTTTATTCACCACATATTTGGTTTCAATCCGCTTGAAGCTTGTCTCTACCGTTTTTTTCATGTTTTTCTCCTTTTGTTCAATAAAAAGTTATCATTTTCTTTATCGTTTTTTGTTGCAAAGCCACAAGTCGCTTTACTTGTTCCTTAGTTTAGTTGCCTTTTCTTAAGCTTTCATTAAGCCAAACTTAAAGAAAACTAAAGTTAAGGTTCCTTTCAGAAAAACTTCAGGAAACTTTCAGCTAGCAACTTTAGACTAGGAGCATATCAAGGGAACGAGAGGAAAAGCTCATGAAATCAAACAAATGGAAATTCTTATTAACGGGGGCCGCAACCCTCACCTTACTGACAGCTTGTACCCAGGCGTCATCACAATCAGCTACAAAAAGCAATACTGCACAAACAACCGCTACTTCTACTTCAAAAAATAAAACAAACAATTCCAACTATTTTACAGATAAGGACAAGGACACCTCTTATGATGAAAGTAAAGCCTCTACTGTAAAACTATCTGGATCTTCTGCAAGTGTATCAGGTGACGGCGTAGCTGTATCTGGATCAACTGTGACCATCTCAAAGGCTGGAACCTATGTCATCTCTGGTGAATCCGATGGAGTTCAAATCAAGGTCGAAGCGGGTGACTCAGATGATGTTCACATCGTCTTGAAAGGCGTTACCATGACCAACACCAACGCGCCAATTTCTGCTACGAAAGCAGGGCATGTCTACCTCACTCTAGCAGACGGCACGACCAATACCTTGTCTGATTCAAGTTCAAACAATGATGAAGATGCCGACGCAGTGATCTTCTCTAAGGGCGACCTCACCATCAATGGTTCAGGTACGCTCAACATTGACGCTAAGAAGAACAACGGTATCAAAGCCAATGACACTCTCCATATCACAGGTGGAACCTATAAGATCACGGCTGTTGGAGATGCCTTCAACGTCAATGATGAACTCAATATCACTGGTACGACCATGACCATCGATGCAGATGAAGATGCAGTCAAGGTGGATAACAATGAAGATACATCTGTCGGAACCATGTATCTGTCTGACAATACCATGACCATTTCAGCTGGGGACGATGGCATCCATGCTTCTGGTGATCTAGTCATCGATAGCGGAACTTACAAGGTGACCGAGTCTGTCGAAGGCCTTGAAGGAAAATCAATCACCATTAACGGTGGAGATATCACCATCTACGCAAGCGATGACGGTGTCAATGCGGCCAATGCCAATGCCAACCAAGATGAAATTTTCTTCACCATGAATGGTGGAACCCTCAACGTTGAAGTTGGGCAAGGCGATACCGATCCAATCGACTCTAACGGCAATGTCACTGTGACTGGAGGAACCATCAATTTGACGGGGCAATCCGGCTTTGACTTTGATGGAACAGCTACCTACACAGGCGGAGATATCTATATCAACGGTGAAAAACAAACAGAAATTGTCAACTCCATGCCTGGAGGCGGTGGGGCTCCCGGAGGTGGCGGACCTCAAGGCGGTGGACCTGGCAAGCCTGGTGGACGCTAAGTCCTTCTTCCAAGGCCACTAACTGAAGCACACAAGAGTTATTAAAAGATGACTCCCTCGCTTCAAATGAGATCACAAGGAGCTGACCCTTACAGGAGAGAAAGTTTGTATGAATACCTACTTCGTACAAGCTCTCTTCTGTTTTTTCGTGCTTTCCAAGCTTTTATAGTGTACAATAGAAGAAGTAGCGCTCTATGATTAGAAAGGGTTTTATATGAAGTCTAAAAAAATCACTCTCCTTGCAACGCTCTTTTTGAGTTTTTTCTTCTTGACAGCCTGTATGTCTGATTTTCAATCATATTTCAAACCGGAAGAAACGAGCTCTCGTGCCTCTTCTAAAAAACAAGAGAAAAGTGAAAAAGAAGCCTCATCGTCTAAAAAATCATCTAAAACTAGCTCTTCGAACAAAGAAAAGAAAGAGTCTAAGACGGAAACTAGCTCTAGCAAAAAAATGGAGGAGCTCCCTGCCAATGCTAGCGAAGCTCCAACAGACAAGATCTATGCAACAGGCGATTCTGTCGTTTACTATAGAAAAGATGGCGATACATTAGAAGCCGCAACACCGGATTACGAAGGCTATACTAAAAAATTTGTTCAAAAAATTCTTGGGGAACCTGAAAATGTCCTTAACGACCCAAAGTATCTGGTCGAAACCTTCTCAGAAAAGGAACGGGAAAACCTCGTGAAACTCTATCAAGAGGGACACTTAACAGATGAACAGCTTCGTGCTTTTTGGGCTGGTGCGATCGATATCGCTCAAGCCACTAGGTTCGGTCAAACGTACACGGTTTATATCTACAAACAGGGCCAAGTACAGCTGGTCTTCAAAGAAGATAACCTTATCTACATCACTCCAAATCCAGAAGTGCTTTATTTTAACTAAGAAAAAGCCCTCTTCTCTATTGAGAAGAGGGCTTTGTTTCACATGAAACTTTAGATAGAGGAAGCTTAGTCTTCTTCCATCTTTTTGAGGTTGATAGGCCATCATTCCTAGACCAATACACAAGCCCAAAACTAGGGTAAGGAAGGTGACTTGCCCACCTATCTGACCAGATAAGGAAATGGTTTCCCTTAGTCCCGATACGGTATAACTCATCGGCAACAGTGGATGAATAGTTTGGAAGAAACGATTGGTGAGGGCAAGCGGATAAGTCCCTGCACTAGAAGCCAGTTGAAGGAGCAAGAGAATCAAAGAGATAAAAGCTCCGACCTTGTTGTTCCATGTCGTTAAGGCAGTCACCATGGACATGAAGGTCACACTTCCTAGCACACAGAGGAAGAGAGTCAAGCTTTCATGGTTTGCCGCCATTCCTAGCAGGTGGACAGCTCCGTAGACCAGGACACCAGCCAAGACCGCAATCATCCCGTTCACTTCCAATCTCGATTTAAGCCAAGCCCAACGACTTTCTGGATGACGCCCAGATGGCAATTTTGGCAAAAAAATCATATTGGTAGAAAGAGCCGCGACGAAAAGGGCAACAGATATCATATAAGGCGCCATTCCTACTCCATTCACTGAAACATTGTCATGGTCTGTCTTCGAAAGAGTGATTGGATCTGACAATACGCTTGCATTTTCTTTTTCAGTGCTAGCGCTATTTAGTTGGTCCTTAGCTGAACTCAAGCCTTGACTAAGATTCTGACTACCTGTTTGGAGATCACCCAAGCCTCCGACAAGAACCTGACCTCCTGTCGCTAATTGACCAGAGCCATCAGCTATTTTTAGTTGCACCATCCGCCAATTGATGAGAACCTGATAGTAACTGACCTGATTTATCCGATAACTGATCAACTCCTGATACCAGTTGATCAACACCGCTAGCCAAAACTGGTGTTTGACCATTTAGTTGACCGATCCCACTAGCTAGTAGTCCAGCGCCTGTTGTTAATTCACTAGACTTACTAGTCAATTGGTTGGCTCCTGAAGCTAATTGATCCATTCCAGCAGTCAGAGTTGGCATTTTCCCATTTAGGTCTCCCAATCCTGCTGCTAGTTGATTACTTCCCATTACCAAGTCACCAGATTTCTGCTCCAGCTGACTTGTCCCCGCACTCAATTGAGTAGCTCCTGCTATCAAGCTACTGCTATTATCCGTAAGCTGACTAGCTCCACCGGCTAACTGATCCACCCCTGTCGTATAGAGTTGAATTCCCTGGCTAAGGGTTTGGCTAGCTGGTAGAAGTTGCTCTGTTACTGCGGTCTGTAGGGAGCTCAAGCTAGTTGAAAGAGTATTCAAGGTAGACGAAGCTGTTGGCAAGATCTGGTTGGCACTTTCTTTTACTGTGGCCAAGGAACTCTCGGTTGTTAAGCTTTCTTGCAAGCCTTGAACAGTGGTTAAAATCGCTTGAGCAGCAGTCTCCGTGGTACTTGAAGTAGCAGAGACAGCAGCCGTCATTTCTGCCTGTTGCTCAGCTGTCATCGATTGATAGGCAGCAGTAGCTTGAAGATTGGCTAGTACTGAATTGCGGTCAGCCTGTGCTGCTGCTGAAATCCCTTGAGCAGAGGTGGCGATGCTTGCCAAAGCTGTGCTGAGTTGACTGGTATCCCCGCTCGTGTTCTGAATAGCTTCATTTAATTGGGTGAGGCCTGCTGTTAATTGGGCAAGTTGCTCTTGTTGATTTGGTGATGGAGTAAGTTGGGTGGATAAGGTTTGAATGCCTGTCTCTAACTGAGACACTCCATTTCTTAATGCTTCCGATTGGCCGCTTAATTGACTAGCTCCACCACTGAGAGTAGCAAGCCCTGAGCTATAGCTGGTGAGGCCAGCCGTCAAATTACTAGCACCAAGATTCAACTGACTGACTCCTTTTGTGTAGGTATCCAGTCCCGTTGAGAGAGTCGTCATCCCTGTATGCAATTGGCCAATTCCAGAGGCTAACTGTGGCGTTTGACTAGCCATTTGGTTCAAACCATCTCCCAGCTGTCCAACACCAGATGTATAGGTCGTCAGTCCACTACTAAAGGTAGTAAAACCATCATGAAGTTGCCCAACTCCCGATACGAGGGTGGGAACTTTCTCCTGCATTTGATGAAGACCAGTTCCTAATTGGCCAACTCCATTGGTGTAGGCCAAGAGACCAGTGCTAAGAGTCTGTGCCCCATTTGAAAAAGACAGACTCGAATTGGACAAGGTGGTCAAATGGTCTGTCAGGGTCTGTCCACCCTCTTTTAGCTGACCAGCACCGGTCGCTAATTTCTGGCTTCCTTCCGCTGCTGTTCCCATCCCTGTCTTCAAGCTTCCCATCTTTTCGAAAAGAGCGCTGGTATAGGTTGGGTGACATTACTAGCAACGGTTTGCTGGATTTTTATCATGGCTGAATCACTCATCTTACCAGCAATAAAGCTATGCCCACTAGATGTTTGGTAGGCAATGGTCATCTGTTCCGGATGATTGGTTAAGATAGAAGCAGCTTTAGCAGATAGATCCTTAGGGGCAAGGTCACCACCATATAGTAATCACCCTTTTCCAGCCCCTCTTTAGCTGCTCTTTCATCGACAATATGAAAATCCAGGGCGTCACTTTTCTCAAAATTGGACACCATGTCTTTTCCGATTGTCAATTCTTCTTCCTGATAACGAGCTGGCTGGTCTTGATTGACAACTGCTACTGGCAGGTCAGAAACCTTGCCATAAGGATCCCACATAGAGGATAGAAAGATCACATTGTAGAGAGCTGGTATCAAGGCAACCCCGATCATCACAACGATGAAGGTCGGTTTCCTAAAAATCGCTTTCCATTCCTTAAACATTTTTTGTCTCCTTTTTATACACATTGTCTAATTTTTTTGATATAATTGATTATACAGTTCTTTTCAAAAACCGCAAGTTAAAAAAATCATTTTTGGACACTGTGTATAATTTTGTGTATAAAAGAGGGAGACTAGAATGGTTACCGAAAGCAACAAGCGAATAAAAACAAAACGGATCATCCAGGAAGCCATGGTTGACCTGCTTCATAGGGAGTCCTTTGATGAGATTTCAACTGTTCAGTTGGCAAAAGAGGCTGGTATCAGCCGGAGTAGCTTCTATACCCACTACCGTGATAAGTACGATATGATCGAGCGCTACCAACAGGAATTTTTCCACAAAGTCGAATACATCTTCGACAAACAACAAGATGATAAACACCAAGCTGTTACCGAAGTTTTCGAATTTCTCACCAAGGAGCCCCTCTTTGCTGTCCTTCTAACCGAGAATGGGACAAAAGAAATTCAATCCTTCTTGCGGCACAAGCTACAAGTTCTACTCGTCGATAGCTTGCAAGAGCGTTATGGCCATCGATCTTTGACAGAAGTCGAAAGAGACTATAGTTCTGTCTACCTCACCAATGCCTTCTTTGGAGTCTGTCAAATGTGGGTGGCGCGTGGGCAAAAAGAAAGCCCCCAACAAATGGCGGACTTCCTATTAAAAATGCTGGAATAGAAAAGAGACCTCGGTCTCTTTTTCTATTATGCTTCTTTAGTTCCCTGCTCCTAAAAATTGATCCACAAAGAAACTGAAGTAAGATTTTTCTCCTGTGATCAGGACACACTTCCCTTCCAAACCGTATCGTAGGAGTTTGGCCTCCTGATCCTTGAGACGAAGAACTCCCTCTATTTTGAAAAAGTTCCCCTGTTCTGTCCGAGTGGCACTCGAAGCAATTGAGCTAATACGGGCCTCTAGCGTAATTGGGTTTTTGTTTACTTCCCTGTGTGCTAAAGCGAATCCGATCGCCTACATGAATCGTGGCTATATCTTTTGAAGGAATATAGGTAACAATCTTGACTTCTTTTTCTTTCTGAATGAGTGGATAAACTTGAGCCAAAGGAGTGCCTTCCGCTACAATACTCGCTCCTTTTGTTTCATCATTCAAATGAATCACCCCTTCATCCTTGGCTAGAATCCGAGTCTTCTGAAGAAGATTTTCTTGTGTTTTTAACTTACTGTCTAGATCTGCAATTTGCTGAGAAAGAAGCAGCAAATCTTGTCCAACCTTACTCAGCTGTTGAGCTTTCAGAGAGGCTATTTGACTATCTAAGCTGGTCGAAAAAGCTTGTTGGCTTCCGGATCCCGCATATTGGATGCGATAATTAGAAATACTCGCCTCTAACTGCTGGATTTGACTATCTAGCTGACTGATAAAAGAAGCTTGTGCTTGAGCGTTTTCTTCTCCATGTGGTTGCTGAGCGTAACTCTGGTAGAGAGAGTAAAGTGGATGAGTCGCATCCAGACTTCTTCCCTCTAGTAGAGCTGATTTTAGACTATGGTAATCAGCTAATCGCTTCTCTTGGTCTTGGATAGCTTGGCCAATTTCTGCTTGACTGGAACTTGCACTGGCATTTTGAGAAGCAATGGTTGCATTTTGTTGATGGGCTTGCGCTTGGAGAATCGCTATTTGTTGCTGGTAATCCTTAAACAGCTGGTCATACCCAAAATGCTCAGTTCCTGTAAACTGGCTCTCCCCAGTCTCAATGCTCGTTTTCAACAATTTTAATTGTTCCTCCTGTTTCTTCAAGAGGTCTAGCTGTTGCGTTAAGCTCATTCCTTGTTGTTTTTCCTGATCCTCTTGGTATTCTACCAAGATTTCTCCCTTCTTAATCTCTTTATTTTCCTTCAAATGGTTGACTTGAATGGGAGAATTACTCGTTGACTGGATTTGGTCCACCACGCGCGTAGCTTCAATCGTCCCACGACTAGACAAGGTCACTTCCTTCTTGGCAAAGACAGAGAAACCGACAACAAACAGTAGTAAAAGAAAACAAGGGACTACCCATAAACTAGCAAAATTATGGAAACGTTTCTGATAGAATTCTGCACTTTCAAAATATTTTTCGTTCATCATACTCTCTTTTTTTCTCCTAGTCCTCTCTTAACAAGTAACCAAATGGCTGTAATAGCCATTCTTTTTCAGCAGTTCTTCATGGCTTCCTTCTTCCTTCAGACGACCTTGGTCCATGAGGAAGACTTTTTCAGACCGTTCTGCAATCGTTAACCGATGGGCGATAAAGATAATCGTTTTGTCTAAGGCCATCAAGCGGTCCACAATTTTCTTCTCCGTCAAGATATCCAGGCTGCTGGTCGCTTCATCCAAGATCAGAATCGGAGCGTCCGTTAATAAGGCACGCGCCAAGGCAATCCGTTGCCGTTGACCACCAGAAATTCCCATGCCATCCGTAGTCAATTCTGTTTGGTAATTGAGGGGCATACGCTCAATGTCTTCTCGAATTCCTGCGATTTCAACAGCGCGCAAGATATCTTCCTGACTAGTTTCTTCCCGCGCTCCCAGTAACAAGTTCTCTAAAATCGTACCGTTAAAGACATAGGGCTGCTGGGGTAAATAATTGATTTGCTGGCGGAGCAAAGTTTTATCCACTTGCTGGATATCTGTTCCTCCCAGACGAATCGTCCCTTTATTGGGTTGGTAGAAATTCACCATCATCTTTGCTAGCGTGGTTTTTCCAGAACCTGAAATACCAACAAAACTTACCTTGCTCCCTTTTTTGATCGTGAGACTGATATCGGTAAGAACGTTAGCTCCAAAACCGTACTTGTAGTCCACTCCCTCAAAAACCAGATCACCATCGAGAGCCTCACGATCTTGAAGAGGTTTCTTCTCTGCGAACTCAGAGTCTATCAAATAGACTTCATTCAGACGGGTATTGGCCACTCGGGCTGCTTGAAGTTTGGTTTGGAGGTTGATCAAGTTCTCTAGAGGGCCTGTGAAATAAACAAGGAGAGTGTTGTAGGTGATCAACTGCCCCAAGCTCAATTCTTGCTTCATGACCAAATGAGCTCCCAACCACAAGACCAAGACATTCAAATCAACTGGGCCAAGTGTTTGAGCCCCTTTTGCAGACTCTCCGCCTTGCTCATGGCAAAGGACTTCTTCAGATAATCCACAAATTCTGAGTCAATCTTTTGATAGCGACTGCGTTCACTGGTAAGAGACTTGATGGTTTCGATTCCATTGATATCTTCGATAATAGAAGAAGACAAGACACTATTGGCTTCCATAGTTTCATTATTTAAGCGCTCAAAAGGCTTCATAAAGGCAAAAATAATGACCGCATAAATCGGCAGTAAGAGAATGGTCAAGAAAAAGAGGTGAGCGTTTTGGCTAAACAGGACTACTGATAAAATCAAAACAATGGACAGATCCAAAAAGATTGAAAGCAGCGTACTAGCCAGAGCATCGATAATGCGGTTGGCATCTGTAAACCGCGACACTACTTCTCCTGTCCGTCGAGTTGCAAAGAAACTCATAGGCAACTGAAAAACATGCTTAATATAGGACAGAATGACATCAATAGACAAGCGTTGGCCTAAAACAAGAAGCAAGTAATCTTGCGCATAGGTCAGGACTTGCTGTAAGATGTAAACCACTATCAACCCTAGTGAAATCACACTCAGCGTCTGCTTCATCTGATCAGGCACATAGGTATCAATAATCGATTGTAGGTAGTAAGAACCCACAATATTGATGAGGGTTACCAATAACGTTGCAAGAACAATATGCAGAACCAATTGCCGCTGTTTAAACAAAAGAGGGACAAAATCTAAAAGCCCATTTTTCTTTTCTTTACTCGGTTGATAGGCTGGAGTCGGGGCCAAGGCGATAACAATCCCTGTCCATTCCTTTTTCAAACTCTTCGATCGTCAATTTGGTCATCTTTTACCTTTTGGATCTGGATCGGCTATGTAAAGATGCTTTTTATCTTTCTTATAGACTACGTAATAATGAGGGAGACGCCCATCCTTGATCACGTGGACAATCAATGGATAGGTCACTCCTTCCAAGTCAAAAAGTGTGCGATCTGCTCGGAAGGCGCGTGTCTCAAATCCCAACTCTTCAGCCACCTTGACCAGACCTAAGGCGGTCGTTCCATCTGCAGTCGTTTTTGCCTTCTCCCGCAGACTGGCTAAAGAATAGTATGAGCCATAGTAGCCAAAGACCATGGCCAAAGCTGCAACACCGCAGTCTCTCATATCAACTTGTTGGCGATAATGTTTTTTCTTAAATCCCATAAGAACCCTTTCCAATCGTTTGTTTCATCTTAACAAAAAGGACTATCTGAGAAGAAAAAATCGCTATTTGGTTTATTATTTTAGGTATTTGGTCACAAAAATCTCCAAATCAGGAGAGTTGTTATTTATTTTGTAAAAGAAAAACCGCCTATTTTTACAGGCGGACATTTCTTTCTATGAAGTAAACTTAGGGAGCAAATAACTGAACAAACCCAGAAATCGAGGATTGAAGACAAAACAAAAAGCCCACTGTTGTAGGCTTTCTGCAAGTTTTTTCTTGAAATTAAAGCATTTTGTTGTAGAATTCAACGACAAGTGCTTCGTTGATTTCTGGGTTGATTTCATCGCGTTCTGGCAAGCGAGTCAATGAACCTTCCAATTTTTCAGCATCGAATGATACGAATGCTGGACGTCCAAGAGTTGCTTCAACAGCTTCAAGGATAGCTGGAACTTTAGCTGATTTTTCACGAACTGAGATCACTTGACCTGGAGTTACGCGGTATGAAGGGATATCAACGCGTTTTCCGTCAACAAGGATGTGACCGTGGTTAACGAATTGACGAGCTTGACGACGAGTAGTCGCAAGTCCAAGACGGTAAACAACGTTATCCAAACGACGTTCCAAAAGAAGCATGAAAGTTGAAACCGACAGTTCCTTCTTTGATCTTAGTAGCTTGTACGAACAAGTTACGGAATTGTTTTTCACCAAGTCCGTAAGAGAAACGAAGTTTTTGTTTTTCAGCTAATTGCAAACCGTATTCTGACAATTTTGAACGGTTGTTTGGTCCGTGTTGACCTGGTACGTAGTTACGACGTGCCAATTCTTTACCTGTACCTGTAAGTGACAAGCCAAGACGGCGAGATTGTTTCCAAGATGGTCCTGTATAACGTGACATTTGAAATGTCCTCCTATAAAAATAATTTTTTGTAGGAAATAACGTTTTAGACAAACCTGATTCGTTCAGAAAGCCTTCGCCCAAACAGCAAAGGTTACTTTTCTAGCTGGCTTCCTGTTGACGAGCTTCATTTTGTCCTGCTGTCATTTCGCACAAATTCTATTATACCACCAATACCAGTCCCTTGTAAAGTTGCTTTCTCATTTTTTTGATTTCTTTCTATAAATGAAAAGCAAAATGAGGTGTTCTAGCTAAGGACTTTCTAAATCACATATTTTATGACGCGGATGACCATGTATTTTCATACATATCCAATATTTTTATCTTATTTACAGGAATCTTTACACCTTTTTTACAACCTGTCAATCATGATTGTTCTAATAACCTCCTAAGTTCTCCTATTTTAGTTATATGAAGAATATAGATGAGACTTCTCTTCAAAAGATTCCCCTGTCTAATATTGACAGATTTGATTGTGAAATTGACATCTTTGTCAATCAAATTTACACAACTAAATCTCTATGATATGTTAAGGTCATCAAAAAACCATCTCCAAGAAGAGACGGTTGGAAGTTGTAGCTCACCCTAGCCAGATTAGTCTAAGTAATGAATCAGATTTTTCTCAGTTAAAATATCTGAGTAAGTATACGATTCAACATAGGTTGTTGCTGGTTCACCAGGTAAACTGTTTTCATTTGTGTATTCAATAATAAACAAAGAAGGATAGACTTCAATTAATCGACCAAACTTATTTTTTTGACGTTTACGACCATTTTCCAAGGTCATTTCCACAATTTGACCTTCATGAGCCTTGATTTCTTCTTTGATTTTTTTCATTTTTGCTACATCTGTAAATGCATCACTCATCCATTATTCCTCTATTCTCTTTGATATGCTGGAGAACTTATTATATTCTTTCTGGAAGATTAACTCCACTGTCCCACGCGCTCCCGAACGGTTTTTTTCAATGATGACTTCAACCTTGTTATTCGGCAAGCCTTCTTCCTCCTCACCTGCACGTTCATAATAGTCATCACGGTATAGAAAGGCAACAATATCTGCATCCTGCTCGATGGATCCTGATTCACGGATATCAGATAGAACCGGCCGCTTATCTTGTCGTTGTTCGACTCCCCGAGATAGCTGACTAAGGGCAATCACAGGAACCTTCAATTCTTTCGCCAAAATTTTTAATTGACGAGAGATTTCTGAGACCTCCTGTTGCCGGTTTTCACGTCCAGTCCCTGTAATCAACTGCAAGTAGTCGATAAGGATCAAGCCAAGATTACCTGTTTCTTGTGCTAACTTTCTAGAACGAGATCGAATTTCTGTAATCCGAATACCAGGAGTATCATCTATATAAATGCTGGCATTGGCTAGATTTCCTTGGGCAATGGCATATTTCCGCCACTCATCATCTGTCAACTGACCGGTACGAATAGAATGAGACTCAATCAAGCCCTCTGCTGCCAACATCCGGTCCACCAAACTTTCAGCCCCCATTTCCAGTGAGAAAATAGCAACTGTTTTATCCAACTTGGTTCCGATATTTTGGGCAATGTTTAGAGCGAAGGCAGTCTTACCAACCGCTGGACGAGCCGCAAGAATAATCAACTCTTCTTCATGAAGACCTGTTGTCATATGATCAAGATCTCGATAACCTGTTGCAATCCCCGTAATATCCGTTGTCTGCAATGAGCGAGTTTCAAGACTTCCAAAGTTGATATTTAGGATATCCTTGATATTCTTAAAACCACTTCGATTGGCATTTTCACTAACATCAATCAGGGCTTTTTCTGCGCCTGCAATAATCTCATCCGACGGACTCGCTCCATCATATGCTTGATTAATGCTCTCCGTTAAACGGGCAATCAAGCGTCTTAGAACCGCTTTTTCGGAAACAATCTTTGCGTAATATTCCGCATTAGCTGAGGTCGGAACAGAGTTGATAACTTCAGCTAGATAAGAGAGACCACCGATATTTTGCAAGTCCCCTTGGCTATCTAAAATATTGCGAACGGTCGTCGCATCGATAGCATCTCCCCTATCTGCAAGGTCAATCATCGCCTTAAATTAACCGATGGGCATATTTAAAGAAATCTGCTGGCTCAATAAACTCACGAACAAAAACCAGTTTTCCCTCATCAATAAAGATGGCTCCTAAGACAGATTGCTCTGCTTGGATATCTTGAGGCTGGGTTCTTAATTCTTCTATCTCAGCCATAGTCATTCCTTTCTAACGATTTACTTAACCTTCGTTTACTCGAATTTGGATAATACCTGTAATATCCTGATAAATTTTAACAGGCACATCAATCAAGCCGACAGAGCGAATTGGAGAAGCCACTTGAATGTGACGCTTGTCGATTTTGATTCCCAAATTGTTTTTGTAGTTCTTCTGCAATTTTTTTATTGGTAATCGAACCAAATGTACGTCCATCAGGGACCAATTTTTTCTGTAAATTGGACAACGGTCGTTTCTTCTGCTAATTTCGCTTGAATGTTTTTCGCTTCTGCGACTAGTTCCGCATGGGCTTTTTCTTCAGATTTTTGCTTACCACGAAGCTCCCCAATCGCTTGGGCGTTAGCTTCTTTGGCTAAATTCTTTTTAATCAAAAAGTTTTGAGCATAACCTGTTGGGACTTCTTTAATTTCCCCTTTTTTTCCTTTTCCTTTTACATCTGCTAAAAAGATAACTTTCATTCTTCTTCCTCCTTATCCTTTTGGACCTCTTCTTGAATACAGTCAATCAACTGGGTACGAACTTGATCGATGGTTACATCTTCCAATTGAGAAGCCGCCGAATTAAAGTGGCCTCCGCCTCCCATTTGCTCCATAATTTTTTGCACGTTAACTTTGCTTCTGCTTCGAGCTGAAATGGAAATGCTTCCTTGTTCATTCAGAGCAATGACAAAGGTCGCCTCAATTTTAGACATGGCCAACATACTATCGGCTGCTTTACTAATGGTAACCGTTCCATAAGGAACATCTGCTGCTCCTGTTGCCACAATAATATGTGGGAAGACCATTTGACCATTTAGGATCAACTCATTTACTTCGCGGTACTCATCGAAGTTAATAGCTGAAATTTCCTGGATGAGGACACTATCACTGCCTCGGCTTCGTAAATAACTAGCTACATCAAATGTACGGCTCGTTACGCGAACAGAGAAATTCTTGGTATCCAACATAATTCCAGCCATCAAAACACTGGCTTGTATCTTATTCAAGCGGTTCTTCTTAGAATTCTGGAACTGAAGCAATTCCGTAACCAACTCACTGGCACTACTTGCGCCACTTTCAATATAAGTGATCATGGCATTTTCAGGGAAGTCTTCATCCCGTCTATGGTGATCAATGACAATGACTTGGTGAAACTTCTCATACAAATCATTTGAAAGCGTGAGAGCTGTCTTCGAATGGTCTACCATAATCAAAAGGGATTGATCGGTTACCATCCGTAGAGCATCTGAAACCGTTACGAGTTTAGTCGCTCCATCTGATTGAATTTTTTCAACCGCTCGTTTGATATCCTGAGCCATAGACGTATCATCATAAACTGCATAAGAGCGTTCGTTGATATTGTTTGCAAATAATTGCATCCCAATCGATGCCCCCAAAGCATCCATGTCTAATTTTTTGTGGCCAACAACAAATACCTGATCAACCGATTTAATTTTTTCGGAAATAGCTGTCATCATCGCACGAGTTCGCGTACGAGTGCGCTTGATAGCAGAAGCTGTCCCCCCTCCAAAGAAAATAGGATCCTTACCTTCTTCTCTTTCTTTCACAACCGCTTGGTCGCCCCCTCGGACTTCAGCTAAGTTTAGATTCGATAAAGCAACTCTACCAATTTCATCATGATTGCCATCTCCGTATGAGAATCCCATACTTACCGTAATGGGTAATTCACGATTTTTCGCTTCCTCACGGAATTGGTCAATAATAGAAAATTTGGATTCGATTAATTGTTCAAGAACGGTATAGTCGGTAAAAAGATAAAAGCGATCCATCCCGACTCTTCGGTAAAACATATGGTATTTTTCCGAGAATTCTTCAACAAAGTTTGCAATAAAACCATTGATGCTACTGATATCTGAATCAGACACAACATCTTCTAAATCATCATAGTTGTCTACGGACATAATCCCGATGACCGGCCTAGTCGTTACAAGACCAACGTTGGCTTCATACTCACTAGACGCATCAAAAAAATAAACGACACTGGCCTGGGAATCTAGATAAACAGAATATTTCTTATCTCCAATGGTTGCATAATGGCCTTTCCCTTCAAAAGGGGAATTGCCAACACTTGTTGCAGGTATTCCACATCGAATTGCCCATCCTCAGTAGAGAAAATCAACTCCGCATAAGGATTGAACCACTCAACTTCATTGGTTTCACCGTTTACCTTGATTACACCAACTGGCATTTTATCCAGTAGCGAGGCCAATCCATTTTCAGCCTGATGATTGACATATTGAATTTGTTCTAGCTCATCCAATTTCTACTTGCTTTAATTGATGAAGAAAGAGATAGATGACACCGGAAAGAATCAACAGAATCACAAATAAATTTGCAATTGTGCCACCCAATAATCTGGAACTGATGGCTAATATAATAAATGCTAACAAACCTACCATACAATAATGGATAGGCGTCATACGAAATTTTTTCATCATAAACCTCTGTTGGGCCATTATACCATAAAACATAAGAAAAAGCGAGGCCAGTCAAGCCTTTCCACCAAAGAAAAAGCTGACAGGGATCAAGGTCCGGTCGCTCATTTTGTCAAACAGTGTAAAGTATGTTTACACTATTGTAAATATACAGTAAAACGAGAAAAGAAGTAGCTATTTGGCTACCTCTTCCACATATTTACATCCTAATAAGTTAGGATTCTTTTTCTTGATTCTTAGAAATGCTCCGACTCTTGCCTTCAAGATAAACCATCAAGATAGAAATGTCGGCTGGGTTGACACCTGAAATCCGACTAGCTTGACCAATGGTCTCTGGATTAATCAGTTTGAACTTTTGACGAGCTTCTGTTGCGATGGAGTCAATATCATCCCAGTCAATATTGGCAGGAATTCGTTTTTCTTCCATCCGCTTCATTTTTTCAACCTGATCTAAAGCTTTTGAGATATAACCCTCGTACTTAATTTCAGTTTCAATCAGCTCGATAATCTTATCATCTAATTCTTCAGCAGCTGGTCCGATAAAGTTAACAACATCTTGATACGATACTTCTGGTCTTCTCAAAAATTCTTTGGCCGTGACAGCATCTGTCAATGGTTTAAAGCCTAGCGCTGCCACCTTCTCGTTCGTTTCCTTTACAGGTTTTAACTTGATACTGTCAAGGCGCTTCATTTCATTTTCAAACTGATACTTCTTGGTTTCAAAACGTGCCCAACGTTCGTCATCAACTAGACCAACCTCGCGACCGATTTCTGTCAAGCGCATATCTGCATTATCATGACGAAGAATCAAACGATACTCAGCACGACTGGTTAACAGTCGATAGGGCTCAACTGTTCCTTTGGTCACCAAGTCATCGATCATGACCCCAATATAACCGTCACTCCGTTTCAATATGAGTTCGGGTTTTCCTTGGATTTTCAGCGCAGCATTAATCCCTGCCACAATTCCTTGGCCAGCAGCTTCTTCATAACCAGATGTTCCATTGGTTTGGCCTGCGGTAAAGAGACCTGAGATTTTCTTGGTTTCTAAAGTTGCCCGCAATTGATGTGGGAGGACCATATCATACTCAATCGCATAACCTGTTCGCATCATCTCAGCATTCTCAAGTCCCTTGATTGAATGAACCAGATCTCGTTGCACATCTTCTGGTAAACTGGTTGACAAGCCTTGGACATAGACTTCTTCTGTATTGCGTCCTTCTGGCTCTAGGAATAGTTGGTGGCGTTCCTTATCCGCAAAGCGAACAATCTTATCTTCAATAGATGGACAATAGCGAGGACCTACTCCCTTTACAACACCTGTAAACATAGGGGCCCGGTGTAAATTACTGTTGATGATCTCGTGGCTTTGACTATTGGTATAGGTTAACCAACAAGGGATTTGATCCTTTAAATAATCCTCGTCACGCGAATTGTAAGAAAAGTGATTTGGATTCTCATCACCTGGTTGAATTTCCGTTTCTTCATAATTGATTGACGATGCCTTTACACGTGGTGGCGTACCCGTTTTGAACCGTCCAATTTCTAGTCCTAAATTTTTGAGATTTTCAGCCAAATTGATAGAAGCAAGGCTATGGTTAGGTCCTGATGAATACTTGAGATCCCCAATGATGATTTCTCCACGTAAAGCCGTTCCAGTCGTGACAATGACAGCCTTGGCCCCATATTCTTGGTGGGTCGCTGTTCGAACACCAATAACCTTCCCATCTTCTACCAAAATTTCATCAATCATGGTTTGGCGAAGGGTCAAGTTTTCTTGATTCTCAACTGTCTTACGCATTTCCTTAGAATAGAGCTCTTTATCTGCTTGAGCACGAAGCGCACGAACTGCTGGGCCCTTTCCTGTATTCAACATTTTCATCTGAATATAGGATTTGTCAATATTCTTGGCCATCTCTCCACCGAGAGCATCTACCTCACGGACCACAATCCCTTTTGCAGAACCACCAATCGAAGGATTACATGGCAAAAACGCCAACATTTCGATATTGATGGTTGCAAGTAAAACTTTACAACCCATCCGGCTCGCAGCAAGGGAGGCTTCTACCCCAGCATGCCCCGCTCCGATTACAATAATATCGTATTCTTCTATAAAATTATAAGTCATTTTTTCTCCTATTCTTTAAGATGGATGTGTCGTAATTGTCCGTCCCAATCTGGTAAGGCGGTTTTTAAAAATGCCGGCTTCAGATTAACAGTATGTAGATCATCTAAAGCAAGCCACCGGCAAGGTAATGGCTTCGCATCTTCTTGCATGGTTAACGGTGCATCTTCCAGCAAGTCCACTAAATAATGAAATTCGATGTTATGATAGTGGACCTCAGCTTGTTCAAAGCGATTTTCAACAATGAAAGCTAACTGAACCGCTCTAGATGCGACCCCAAGTTCCTCTTTTACTTCTCGAACTACGGCATCTTCAGTAGCTTCATCCACTTGAATAGCACCTCCGATTGTATAAAAACCGTCCTCATCTTCTATGACTAACAAGCGATTGTCTTTTACAATCAAAGCAGTCGCTCTCACTCCAAAAACCGTTTGGTTTGACTTGGTCCGAAAATCCTGTTCTTGCATGTTACTTCCTTTCGAAACGACACAAAAATAGTCAAAACTCTGAGAAGTGCAGGACAAAAAAGCCTGCAACATCCATGAGCTTTGACCATCATTCTATTGCTTTTATTATTGTAGCAAATTGAGAAAATTTGTCAATTTAAATATACTGACAAACTTTACCATCTCGGTAAGCATTGTCAATTAGTCCACCACCGAGACACTCTTCACCATCGTAAAAGACAACAGCCTGACCTGGCGTAATAGCCCGTTGAGGTTCTGCAAAAATTACCTCAGCCTTGTCACCCTTGACATGAACCGTCACTTTGGAATCTGGCTGGCGATAGCGGAACTTGGCTGTACACTCTAGTGTAAACTCTTCCGGCATCTCTCGTGTAAAGTGAACTTGACTAGCTTGTAAACTTGTTGACATCAGTGCTTCATGATAGAAGCCTTGACCGACATACAGAATATTTTGACTCAGATCTTTACCAACGACAAACCATGGGGCATTGTCCCCACCTTGTTGGCCACCAATTCCAAGACCACCCCGCTGACCGATTGTGTAATACATCAAACCAGCATGTTCGCCCATATCCCGTCCATCTACAGTCATCATTCGGCCTGGTTGGGCAGGGAGGTAGTTCCCTAGAAACTCTTTGAAATTCTTTTCTCCGATAAAGCAGATCCCAGTGGAATCTTTCTTTTTAGCTGTTGCCAATCCAGCCTCTTCTGCCAACCGGCGAACCTCAGGCTTTTTCCAAATGTCCCAACGGGAACATGGTTTTTCTGAAGTTGTTCTTGTGACAACTGGCTTAGGAAATAAGTTTGATCCTTTCCCATTGTCAACACCGCGTAGCATATGAACAATGCCATCCTCATCACGCGCCACGCGCATAGTGACCCGTAGCTACATAATCGGCACCGAGTGTCATGGCATAATCTAAGAAGGCCTTAAATTTGATTTCCTTTATTACACATGACATCCGGATTTGGTGTGCGGCCTGCACGGTATTCTGCAAGGAAGTATTCAAAGACGCGATCCCAGTATTCTTTCTCAAAGTTGACAGAATAGTAAGGTATGCCAATTTGGTCTGCAACTGCTGCTACATCTTTGTAATCTTCCGTAGCTGTACAGACGCCATTTTCATCTGTGTCGTCCCAGTTTTTCATGAAGATGCCAATGACATCGTAACCCTGTTGTTTTAACAACAAAGCCGTTACAGATGAATCGACACCGCCACTCATACCAACAACAACACGTGTTTTCGAGTTATCACTCATAGATTTCTCCCATCTTTTCGTTTCTCACGATTGAAGGTCGTGGTTTGCTTCAACGATTGAAGGTCGTTTTGAGCATTATCAATTGTAACACGCTTTATAGTAGAAAACAAGCATCTTGCCATTCTTCTTATTGGCTATTGTATCTATATGTTTACAAGTCTGTAAATCAAAAAAGAGTCCAATTGCTGAACTCTTTCATCTACTTTAATACCAGCCATTGGCCAACCAGAAGTTTTTAGCCGCCGACCATGATCCATATCGGTTGACAACATATTGATTGGCTACTTTTTCCTGGTTTTCTGGTGACAAGTCGCCGTTTAAATAAGAAAGGGATAACTGGTAACGACCATAGTATTGGCCATTTTGTGCTGTATAACTGCCACTTGATTCTTTCTGGGCAATCCATTCTTTAGCCGCTACATCTTCGGCACTCAAGCCATCTGAGGCAGATACCGTAGTTGTTGCTTTACTAGTGGTAGCTTGCTCTGTAGTATTAGTTGTTGTCTTCTCATCTTCAATCTCTAGAACTTGACCAACTGTAATGAGGTTAGACATTGCTAATCTTATTTTTCTGAGCAATCGCATCAACCGTTGTATTCTTCTCTTTAGCAATAGCTGATAAGGTATCACCTGACTTTACAGTGTAAGATTCTGCACTGGCAAGGACGGGAATAAACATTCCTGATAATAAGCTCAGTCCGATAACACGTTTTACAAAGATTTTTTTATTCATGGTTTTACACTCCTTTTCTGTATGTTCTTTATCTTACAGAAGAAATGTTTCAGAAAACTTTTATGAAATCACGTCAAATGTTTCAATAATATGTTAGCAAGAATAAAAAACACCTCAAAATAAAACTAGTTTTAAGTATCTTTTAAGTTTAAAACAAAATTTCCCTCTTAAATAGAAGAAAACATGCCCTAGATTTGTTATAATGAAAGAAAAGAAACCCTAAGGAGCTGACTGATGAATTCGCTTAAATTCCAATCCGTATTTGATATTATTGGACCGGTTATGATTGGACCTTCTAGTAGCCACACTGCTGGAGCTGTTCGTATTGGAAAAATTGTCTCTTCTATTTTTGGAGAGGATCCAACAGAAGTTGAATTTCAGTTGTTTAATTCCTTTGCCAAAACCTATCGCGGCCACGGGACAGACTTGGCCCTTGTAGCTGGTATTTTGGGTATGGACACAGATGATCCAAGAATTCCCAATAGTCTTGAAATTGCCCATGAAAGAGGAATTCGAATCGTCTGGTCTATTCAAAAGGAGAGCAATGCTCCTCATCCAAATACGACGACCATCACGGTGAAAAATGATCACAAAACCATCTCCGTCACAGGAATTTCCATTGGTGGGGGAAACATACAAGTTACCGAGTTAAATGGCTTTGCAATTTCTCTAAACATGAACACCCCAACAATTATTATCGTTCACCAAGACGTTCCTGGGATGATTGCCCATGTGACAGAAGCCCTTTCCCGCTATGATATCAATATCGCTCAAATGAACGTAACCCGTGAAAAAGCCGGTGAAAAGGCTATTATGATTATTGAAGTGGATTCTCGTAATTGTGACGAAGCTATTGAGTTAATCCGTCAAATTCCCCATTTACACAATGTGAATTTCTTTCAATAAGGAGACCCCATGTTTTATTCAATTACCGAACTAGTTGAGCAAGCGACCCTCCACTATGAAGGAAATGTCGCAGAATTAATGATTGCAACTGAGTTTGAACTAACTGGTCGCGAGCGCGAAGAAGTTCTGACTCTTATGACACGAAACCTTGAGGTCATGAAAGAATCCGTTCATCTTGGACTCAATGACCAACTTTCTAGAAGTGGCTTGACCGGAGGAGATGCTGCAAAATTGGATCGCTATATTCGATCTGGAAAAGCCCTCTCCGACTATACTGTCCTAACCGCAGCCAAAAATGCTATCGCTGTCAACGAACACAATGCAAAAATGGGCTTAGTCTGTGCTACTCCCACTGCTGGATCAGCCGGTTGCTTACCTGCTGTTCTTACTTCAGCCATCGAGAAACTCCATTTAGATGAACACCAACAATTAGAGTTCTTATTGGCGGCAGGAGCCTTTGGTCTGGTTATTGCCAACAATGCATCGATTTCAGGAGCCGAGGGAGGCTGTCAAGCTGAGGTTGGGTCAGCCTCTGCTATGAGTGCAGCAGCTTTAACTCTAGCAGCGGGAGGAAGTCCCTACCAAGCTAGTCAAGCCATTTGTTTCGTCATTAAAAATATGCTAGGCTTAATTTGTGATCCCGTTGCAGGACTGGTAGAGGTTCCTTGTGTCAAACGAAATGCTATGGGTGCAAGCTATGCCTATATTGCAGCAGATATGGCTCTGGCAGGAATTGAATCCAAAATCCCTGTTGATGAAGTCATCGATGCTATGTACCAGGTCGGATCAAGCCTACCAACTGCCTTTAGAGAAACGGCCGAAGGTGGTCTGGCAGCGACTCCAACTGGGAAACGCTTACAGCAAGAAATATTTGGAGACTAATCTATGAAGTACATACTTTTCGACTTGGATGGGACTTTAGTCGATAGTTCCCAAGGTATTGAGACCACCTTTCTACACACTTTTAAGGTGCTGGGAGTTCCTGCACCTGATAAAGAAACTATTCGAACCTTTATGGGTCCTCCACTCGAGGTTACGTTTACTAAACATGTCCCAAAAGAACTGGTCGCAAAAGCTGTAGAAATCTATCGCACCTATTACAAAGAAACCGGCCAACAACAAACCTATCTCTACCCAGGTATCAAAGAACTCCTTCAACAATTGAAGGAATTGGGTTATCACTTATTCATCACCACCTCTAAGAATCAGGAAGTGAGTCTCGAAATAGCCCATTCACTAGGAATTAGTGATTGCTTTGAAGGGATTTATGGTTCTATCCCAGGATCTATGCACAAAGCTGATATCATTCAGCGTGTACTAGTTGATCATCAAATTCCAAAAGAGGAAGCTTGCATCGTTGGAGATACTAAATTTGATATCATTGGGGGAAAACCATTGGTATTCACACAATTGCAGTCAGTTGGGGGTTTGCACCTCTAGAGCAATTAAAAGAGGAAACTCCCGATACCATCGTAGATTCCCCCCTAGCTTTACTAACTCATTTAAGTTAATAAAAGAGGTTTACAAATTTGTAAACCTCTTTTATGTATGAAATCACGCTTGTGTAAGAGTATCCATGGTTCAGCAAGGTTGACTGACACAGTCATTTTTCTTTACATCACTTTCCAATCCTTGTCAAGATAAGAAACAAAATAAAAAGAGGGTTTCCCCTCTTTTTTAGTATCCCCAAGCTGAAAGTCCTTGGTTTGAATAGGCATTATAAGCCGCTTGGATTTGATCATCAACTGTAGCAGTTGAACCCCAACCTGGCATTGTTTGGAAAAGACCACTAGCTCCAGATGGATTTGCTGCGTTCACTTGACCATTTGATTCACGGGCAATAATGGCTTCCCAAGTTGATGCAGGAACACCTGTCATTTCAGCCATTCGAGCCGCTGCATAGGATCCAGTTTCTCCAGCAGTATTCCCATTAGCAAGTACAATCCCATTTCCAGAATTCGTAACAACAGGTGCTGCATTATAAGTGGCAGTAGTAGTTGTTTCTGCCACTACTTGATTTGTAGAAGCTCGGCTGCTGGTTCTTGACTTACTGTGGCAGTATTTACTTTGTTGATCAATGAGTTTGAACGTTCACCCAACTCAATAATTTGACCAGCATGGATCAAATCTTGATTGCTGATTTGATTCAATTCAACAAGCTTTTCGATAGTAGTGTTATTCTTAATCGCAATTTCTGATAAAGTATCACCATTTTTCACTTCGTATGTTTCAGCATTCACTACCACACCAGAAACAAAAAGTGAAAGAGCTGAGATAATAGAAGTTAATGTCCATTGGACTTTTTTTGTGTTCATCAATACATTCTCCTTTCGAACATAATACTATCTTACACATTAAATGTTACAGTTAGTTATAATTTATGTTACAAAGGTTACAAAATCATGTATTTTTCATGCAAAAAACGCTATAAATAGCGTTTTTCTTCATTTTTTTAGAAAAATTCCCCTATATGTAGTGGTGGTATTCTAATATTTCAACCAAAAAATGATAGCACCAACTGCTACTACAGACAGAATAGCTACACTATCTAAAGACTTGCCATTTTAACTGCCTATATCGGCTTCTTCCCTCTCCACTTTTATAACCTCTTGCCTCCATGGCAATTGCAAGAGCATCTGCACGTTTAAAACTTGATGCAAACAAGGGAATTAAAATCGGTATAAAAGAGCGAATCTTCTGAAGGAGATTCCCTTCTCCAAAATCAACCCCTCTAGCTCTCTGTGCATTCATAATGCGAATCGTATCATCCATTAGAGTGGGGACAAAACGAAGGCTCATAGACAACATGAGTCCAATTTCATGAGCAGGAACTTTGATGATTTTAAATGGAGTTAACAACTTTTCTACGGCATCTGCTAAGCTTAAGGGCGTTGTTGTCAGTGTTAAAATCGTTGAAAATACAACAATGAGAATAAAACGACAAAAGATCACACCAGCTTGAGCAAGTCCTTTATCCGTTACAGTCAAAAAATAAAATTGAAATAATGTCTTACCGCCAGTCGTCGCAAACAACTGAAAGAGTGTGGTGAAAGCAATGATAAAGACCATCGATTTCAGGCCATTAATAAAAAAACGGAAGGGGATCTTGGCACTCAAAATCAACGCAAAGGCCAATAAAAACAACAGGGCATTCGTCATCACATTATTGGCCCAAAACAAAATAACAATTAATAAGAAAAGTCCTAGTAACTTTGCTCTTGGATCCATACGATGGAGAATGGAATTACCTGGTACATATCGTCCTAAAATCATACTATTCATGTCCAATTAACTCCTTAAACTCCTGTAAAGTGATTGGTAAAGTTGGCAAAGATAGTCCTTTTTGACGTAAGCGCCAAGCAAATTTCGTCACTTTCGGTACACCTAATTGTATATTTTCTAATCCTTCTACATCCTGAAATACATCCCTTGGATGCCCAGACCTCACGATTCGTCCTTTTTCCAAAACATAAACAAGATTTGCGTATTCTGCCACATCTTCCATAGAATGACTAACAAGAACGATGGTCATCCCAGCTTGATGAAGTGACGCAAATAGCTTCATTAATTCCCGTCTACCTGACGGATCCAAACCAGCTGTCGGCTCGTCCAAGACCAAAATTTCAGGTTCCATCGCTAAAATGCCTGCAATAGCGACCCGTCTCATTTGCCCTCCAGACAATTCAAAGGGACTCCGTTCAAACAACTCTTCAGAAAGACCGACTAAGCGTAATTTTTCCTTAGCAATGCTCTCAGCTGATTCTTGGTCTACTCCAAAATTTTGAGGCCCAAATGCGACATCTTTGACAACAGTCTCAGCAAAGAGTTGACTTTCTGGAAATTGAAAGACGAGACCCACTTTTTTCCGAAGATCCTTTAGCTCTTTTTGAGAAGACTCAGAACTAATGCGCATATCATTCATTTGCACTTCCCCTCGACTGGGCAAAAGCAAACCATTTAATAATTGGAGGATGGTTGATTTTCCACTTCCAGTATGCCCAATTAGAGCTGTATAAGAACCGCTTGGGATTTCTATATTCACATCAAAAAGAGCCGCTCCTTCAAAAGGAGTACCTTCTTGATAGGTATAACTAAGCTGTTTTAAAGCAATTCCCATAATAGTTTCTCTAGCTCTCCTTCAGTCTGATAGGTTTCTCCAACTGGAAAACCTTTTTGATGTAACATGCTGCGCAATCGATTAGCGAAAGGTTCTTCTAATCCAATTTCATCTAAATCATCTCGAGAAAAGAGTTCTCTTGGAGTCAGATCCAAGGTCGCTTTTCCTTTTTCAAAGAGAATAACCCGATCACTTAGGGAAACTTCCTCTAAATCATGGGTAATAGAAATAACGGTTAACCCATATCGTTCTTTGACTTCTCGAACCGTACGAATTAGTTCTAGACGCCCTTCAGGATCCAACATACTGGTTGCTTCATCTAAAATGATGATTTTAGGTCGTAAAGCAATAATTCCGGCAATGGCCACTCGTTGCTTTTGTCCACCGGATAACCTAGCGGGTTCTCGATCTTTGAACTCATCCATGCGGACCATCTTCAAAGCTTCGTCTACTCGTTGCACCATTTCATCTCTTGGAATTCCTTGGTTCTCCAACCCAAACGCCACATCATCTTCAACTGTAGCTCCAACAAACTGGTTATCTGGATTCTGGAAAACCATGCCCAATCTCACTACGTTTATCCCAAACATTTTCAGGAGTTAACAAATCTCCGGAAATATAGATTTGACCAGATTCCGGTTCCAACAAGCCATCAATCAAGCGGACCACTGTTGATTTACCACTTCCGTTATGTCCAATAATGGATAACCATTCACCATGTTTCACGTGAAACGAAATATCATTTAACTGATGGTTCTCATCTGTTTTTTGGTATTTAAATGTAAGATTTCGAACTTCTATAATATTATTCATTTATCTAAAGGTATCTTTAAAGAGGTAGGCACTGCCTTTAAAGTATTCATATCCAGAGTAGACTGTAAAGATTAGCGCAACATAAAGCGTAATTTGGCCCAATAAATCCCAATGAAAGAGAAGGAAAATAATGGCAAACATTTGTGAGAAGGTTTTAATTTTTCCAGGCATAGCTGCTGGCAAAACAACTCCTCCTGTTTCAACCAATAACAGACGGAGGCCAGTAACAGCTAATTCACGGCAAATAATAACTGCTGTAATCCAAGCCGGAACCATCTTTAATTCAATCATCATGATAAAGGCAGACATGACAAGAAGCTTATCAGCCATAGGGATCCGCAAATTTTCCCAAAGTTACTAACAACTTTCCATTTACGAGCTAAATAACCGTCCAAATAATCGGTGATACTAGCAACTGCAAAGACAATAGCTGCTGCTACATGCCAACCATAACCTTTACCAAATATTAGCATCAAAATAAAAATAGGAATAAACACAATTCGAATCAGTGTTAAGGCATTTGGGATATTTTCTTTTTTCATTCTAGTCTCCTTACTAGTTTACATGATCATTTACATCTAATTTGACAAAATTCAGACGTCGATTTTAATTCGACAAAAACATCATTCCACTCTTTTCCCGTTATTTAGGGAAAATGATAAAGTCCGTCATATCACAAGCGTTGACAAAATCTCGCCCAACCTTTACAACATCTTGTAAAGAAATACTCTGTAAAATTTTTGGAAGATCAAATAGATTTTCACCCTGTCTCAATTGGATTAAATTGAGTCGCAATATAATCCAAGGAATTCAAACCGTGTAGAAAATCTCCAAACATTTCACTTTTAATCGTATCCAAATGCTCTTGGGTCACATCAGGGATCTTTCTCAAAATTCTTTATGGCAGTTCTGAACTGATGGGATATACTAACAGGTTCCGAGGTGTCCATCGTTAACATCACAAAGTGAAACGAAGACTCTACTTCAATTTCTAGTGTCAAGGAGTTGTCAAGTTTACCAACTTCATAAAGCGACTGAAATCGTTTGGATGTCCACCCAAACATCATTGCAAACAATAATTTGAGGATAATCTTATAGCGATACTGGTAAAGAGGAGGAATCTGATTTCTTCCACGAATTCCAATTGCTAATTTCGGTGAAGCAACTTCCATCCGACTTGTCTCATTTTGAACAACTGGATTTAAGTCCACGGGTGAAATATGAGGAAGAGGATTTGAAGAAGTCTTCATCTCAAATTCAGAAACAAGGTTAACAAGACTGTCAAGATCAAAATTTCCGACAACCACTAGATGCATATTGGATGGTTGGTAGAAATAATCGAAATTTTCCTGTAAACTTTCTTCATCAATTTGAGCGAGAGAAGATACAGTACCTGCAATATCTTGGGCCAAGGGTGTATCTGGATAGAGATTTGCCAACGCCCTAAAGAATAATTGGTAGTCAGGACTATCTTGGTACATTTCGATCTCTTGTTGAATAATCAATTGTTCCTTCTTTAGAGAATCCTTTGAGAGATGAAGAGATTGTGTCATCTCCAGTAACAATCTCAGATTTTCATTGACATTCGAGGTGGTCGAAAAGAGATAGCTAGTTTGTGTAAAGCTAGTAAAGGCATTACTTTCAGCTCCCAGCTTTACAAAATGCTGTAAATAATCTTGACCGTCTTGATCTTCAAATAATTTATGTTCAAGAAAATGTGCAATCCCTGCTGGAAATTCTTTTATTCCCTCTACTCCATCTACTGTAAATCTTGTGTCAATAGAACCGAATTTAGTAGAAATGATTGCATAGCTTTCATTAAAATCCGCTTTTGGAATTAAATATAACTTCAATCCATTTTGGAGACTTGTCTGATAAACACATTCTCCAACAGCTGGATAATCTATTTTCTCCAAATCTTTCTTTATCATTCTCTTCCTTCCATAAAATAGACCGCTTGTAATTTGAGTGATTTGGCAACAGCCATAATTTCTTCTTTCGTCACCAGTTGAATAGCTTGGATCCAATCATCAATTGACAAGAACTGTTTTCCTAAAATAGAGTGTAAATAAGCTCTTTCAATCAAGGTGCCAGGTCGATCCTGCGATAATTTTGCAGCATTTATAATCATTTCTTTTGTCAAGCGCAGCTCTTCACTTGTAAACTTCCCTCTCTTCAAGTCACTCACTTGACGGCTCATCAGGGTCATGGTCCGGGTTCTATTTTTTCGATCAATCCCTGCATAGATCCGCATAAAATGAGAAAAAATATCAAAATGGCTAGAGATGGTATAAGCCAACCCTTCTTTTTCTCGAATGACTGTAAACAATTTTGAATGAGAGAAAGCCCCCAGTAAACCATTTAAAACAATCAAAGCAAAATGCTCTTTCTCTCCATACTGAACAGGAAAATGATAACCTAACTCTAAAATAGATTGATGAGTATCTCTTTGCTCGAGTCCTTCTCTGACAACATTTGAAAAAGATTGGGCATAAAAAAGATTGACATAAGATTTACGAGGTTGTAAACCAAATTCACTAATCTTTTTCAATGACCGCTAGTTCATTGAAATCACCCATAAAGAAAAAGTCAATCAGATTTGTTTGAAGCATTTCTTGAAATGCTTGATAAGCTGACCCTTCATCCTCATTCTGAATCTGCTGGACACTTCCATACTTACTTAGTTTCATATCAGCTTGATCATAAAACAACCGATTCAATTGTTGGTGAGCATAATAAAAATGATTTTCAATTTCTGCTTCTAGTTCTGTAATGAGATTTTTTTTCTCTACTGAAAAAGTTTCTGAATGAAAGCAGCCATTTTCTGCAAGAGGAGCATTCAGAGATACCTTTAATAAATCCAACATCTGATCTGTCAAGACATTTTTCTTGCTCAAAAAAGCATCACGGACATAAGATAAATTAATATCAATGTAGTGCATTTGACCGCGTTTTGAAACAGAAGTAGAAAAATTTGCTCCATACAAGTTCGCCAACTGCTCTCTAAATTGCTGTGAAGTTGGGTAAAGTTGATTGGCTGTTTCGATCATGCGTGAGGCTAGAACTCGTCCTGCTATTGTTTCTTCAGAAAGAGGGGCCGAGAACCGCACTTTTATCTCATTGGTCTTAAATTTTTCTGATTTCATAAAATGGATTCGAACACCAGTAACTAATTCCATCGTCATCCTCGTTCTAACAAATATTACTCTTCATTATATCATGAAATCCCAGTAAAATCTTTCCCAGACAGATTAAAAAACGTTTACACTGACTCGCCCTATTTTAGGTTTTTCATCCTTTTGTGGTATAATAACTATCATTGAGGTGAACTATGAACTATAAACTTTTTGATGAATTTATCACACTACAAGCCCTATTTAAAGAACTGGGAATCATTCAAAGCGGTGGAGCTATCAAAGCCTTTTTACACGAAAATCAAGTAGAGGTCAATGGAGAAGTGGAAACCAGAAGAGGACGTAAGTTACGAGTCGGAGATACAATCGAAGTAATTGGTGAGAAGGAAGTCATAACACTGACAGAACCTAGTCCAGAAGAGATTGAAGACTATCAAGCGGACAAGCTGGAAAAAGAACGCGTTGCTCAATTAGTGAAGAAATTAAACAAAGAACAAAAACAAAAAAAAGATTCTAAACCTAAAAAAGAAGAGAATAAGCGGAAGCCTGTTCGTTTCCCAGGAACATAATATGTGGCTTAAATCCATACACATTCAGAAATTTCGAAATTATAAAGAAGTAGATCTTCAATTCCACTCTGGTTTGAATATTTTCTTAGGCCAAAATGCTCAAGGAAAAACCAATCTCCTCGAATCCATCTACTTTTTAGCCTTGACCCGCAGCCATCGGACCCGTTCCGATAAAGATTTAATTCATTTTCAAGAGGAACAATTTACTGTTTCAGGGATCTTAGAAAAAAAGACCGGCTCAATCCCTTTAGAAATTTCCTTATCCTCAAAAGGACGAGTCACTAAAGTGAACCACTTAAAACAAAGCAAGTTATCAACCTATATCGGTAACATGAATGTGGTTCTCTTTGCTCCAGAGGATTTACAACTTGTTAAAGGCTCACCCGCTCTTCGCCGCAAGTTTATTGATATTGATTTAGGCCAGATGAAACCCGTCTATCTATCAGATTTAACAGCCTATCATCATGTTTTAAAGCAGCGAAACAGTTACTTAAAAACGGCAACTACCGTAGACCCAACCTTTTTAGATGTTTTGGATGAGCAATTAGCAGATTATGGTAGCCGAGTCTGCATCCATCGGAAAGATTTTCTTAAAAAATTAGAAGACTTTGGGCAAGAGAAACATTTTGAAATTTCGAATCAAACTGAAAAACTATCTATTCGGTATGATTCCTCCATTCCTTTTCAAGATGAGGAGACACTTCGCCAAACCTTTATCACTTTGCTTCGAGAAAATCGGACAAAAGATCTCATCAAAAAAACAACCAGTGTTGGTCCTCACCGAGACGACATTAGCTTTTACATCAATGATATGAATGCGACTTTTGGTAGCCAAGGGCAGCACCGCAGTGTTGTTCTTTCCTTAAAATTAGCAGAGATTTCATTAATTGAATCACTAACGAATGAAAGCCGATTTTACTCTTAGACGATGTTATGAGTGAACTTGACAACAATCGTCAACTACATTTACTAGAAGTTATCTCTCGTGACATCCAAACATTTATCACAACTACTACTTTAGATCACCTAAAAGACTTGCCTGAAGACTTAAAAATCTTTAATATTCACTCAGGTCAAGTTGACGAATAATTAACGAGGTTGTCAATTTTGATTGACAACTTTTTGACATAATAAAAGTGTGAAATCTTATGATTTCACACTTTTATTTTTTTATTGAACAGAGTAGTTTGGTGCTTCATTGGTAATTTGGACATCGTGTGGGTGGCTTTCTTTCAAACCTGCCCCAGACATTTCAACAAATTGTGCATTTTCATGCAATTCTTGAAGGTTGGCAGCTCCAACATAGCCCATACCAGAACGGATACCACCAATCATTTGGAAGACGATATCGGCTGCTGAACCCTTATAAGCAACCCGACCTTCGATTCCTTCTGGAACCAATTTGTTGGCTTCATTAACAGAACCTTGGAAGTAGCGGTCACTTGAACCTTTCTTCATTGCTGCAATAGATCCCATACCACGATAAGTCTTGAACTTACGTCCTTGGAAGATTTCAGTTTCACCTGGTGCTTCATCTGTTCCTGCAAACATAGATCCAAGCATGACTGCATGACCACCAGCAGCAAGGGCTTTTACAATATCTCCAGAATACTTGATCCCACCGTCAGCAATGATTGTTTTTCCATATTCACGCGCAACAGCAGCTGCATCATAAATCGCTGTAACTTGAGGAACTCCGACACCAGCAATCACACGAGTTGTACAGATTGAACCAGGTCCCAATCCCTACCTTAACCACGTCAACACCTGCATCATAGAGAGCACGCGCTCCCTCAGCTGTAGCAATATTACCTGCAATCAAGGTGCGATCTGGGAAATGAGCGCGAATTTCAGCGATTTTACGAAGAACACCTGCAGAATGACCATGGGCTGTATCGATGACAATAGCATCCGCACCAGCTTCAAACAATGCTTCCGCACGCTCAAAAGTGTCAGATGTAACTCCGACAGCACCTGCTACTAAAAGACGACCAAATTCGTCTTTCGCTGCATTTGGAAACTCAATAACTTTTTCAATATCTTTAATGGTAATCAAACCTGACAAACGACCATTTTCATCCACCAATGGTAATTTTTCAATACGGTGTTCTTGAAGGATCCGTTCAGCTGTTTCTAAATCTGTACCAACTGGTGCAGTCACGAGATTCTCGCTGGTCATATGGTTGGAAATCGGTTGATCATAATCAGAAATAAAGCGTAGGTCACGGTTGGTCAAGATTCCTACTAGTTTACGATTTTCCAAGGTTTCAACCACAGGTACACCACTGATACGGTAACGTCCCATAAGTTCGTCTGCCTCAGCAATGGTATGTTCAGGTGTTAAGAAAAATGGGTCAATGATAACGCCGTTTTCAGAGCGTTTTACTTTACGAACTTCATCTGCTTGTTGGGCAATGGACATATTTATGAATAACCCCAAGTCCTCCAGCACGGGCAATGGCAATAGCCATTTGGCTTTCAGTGACTGTATCCATCGCAGCTGTGATGATTGGGATATTCAACACAAGGTTATCCGCCAATTTTGTACGAAGATCTGCATCGTTTGGTAATACATGACTTTCAGCTGGAATGAGCAATACATCATCGAAGGTATAACCTTTTTTCAAAAATTTAGTGTCCCAATTTGACATTCCCATTTTCCTCTTTTCTTTCTTTTTGAGCCAAGCTCGTCTTTTTTGATTGATAATATCATACCATTCTAAGATAATTTGTCAATCATTTGTACAATATTTCAAAAAGAGGTGTTGGAACCTCTTTTGAATCAGTTATTTTATTGAATCATCTCAATATCAAGAGCTTACTTGAAATAGTTTAAGCCCATAGCAGATTTGACTTGATCAAGCGTTTCTGCTGCAACCGAACGAGCTACTTCACTACCTTTTTGAAGCATATCATAGACTTGACCCATATCTTTAGCAAATTCAATCCGTCGCTCGCGAATAGGTCCCAACTCTCTTTCAAGAATCTCTAACAAATAGCGTTTGGTTTTAACATCTCCTAAACCACCCCGTTGGTAATGGTCTTTCATTTCTTGAATGGTCGCCTGATCTTCTTCTTTTCCAAACACATCTAAATAATGGAAAACCATATTTCCTTCGATTTTTCCCTGGATCTTCGACACGAATATGCTCAGGATCTGTATACATACTCATGACCTTTTTCTTCAAGGTGTCCATATCATCGGCTAAATAAATACCATTTCCAAGAGATTTAGACATCTTAGCATTCCCATCCAAGCCAGGCAAACGACCCGCGGCCTCATTTTCTGGGAAAATTCCTTCCGGTTCAACCAAAACATCGCAATGATACGCATGATTAAAAGAACGAACAATTTCACGAGTTTGCTCAATCATGGGCTTTTGATCAGTTCCAACAGGCACGAGATTGGCTTTAAAAGCGGTAATATCTGCAGCTTGGGAAACAGGATAAACCAAGAAACCAGATGGAATAGACTCTCCGAATCCTTTTTGGGCAATTTCTGTCTTAACGGTTGGGTTTCGTTCCAAACGTGAAACAGAGACCAAATTCATGTAATACATGGTCAATTCCGCTAGCTCAGGGATTTGACTTTGAATAAAAATAGTTGATTTCTTTGGATCTAAACCAGCTGCTAAATAATCTAGAGCAACATTTCCAATAGACTCAACAATGGTTTGTGGATCTTTAGCATGATCCGTTAGGGCTTGCTGATCGGCTAAAAAGACAAACATCTGGTACTTGTCTTCATTTTGCATAAGAACTCGATTCTTCAACGAACCGACATAGTGTCCAATATGGAGCTTCCCAGTCGGGCGATCTCCAGTTAAAATAATCGGCTTGGTCATTTTTCTTCCTCCCTGAAGTACAAAATAAAAGCCCACGCATAGCAAAAACTATGCGAGGGCGTCTGAGACACGGTGCCACCTCACTTAGAACAGCATATGCTGTTCTCTCTGACTCATCACAAATGAGTTGCACATAAGGCCTGCTAGCCGAATCTCTATTGGTTAAGATTCTATTTGAACATCAGTCCATTTCATTCTGTTTCGTTGCTTATTTTCAGCAACCATAAGCTCTCTAAAAAACGAATACAGATTACTCTTCTGATTGCTTTTCATTATATAATGACATCAAAGGAAAGTCAAGTTCTTCACCCTTTTCTACAGACTAAATGACTTCCTCCAACGCATAAGGGTATTCATTGAAAAATCAAGCGTTTTCTAGTAAAATAGGCTTATATAGACAGAAAAAGAGGAGAACTATACGTGCTAACAGTTACAGACGTCTCACTACGTTTTAGTGATCGTAAACTTTTTGATGATGTCAACATCAAATTTACAGAAGGAAATACCTATGGTTTGATTGGGAGCCAATGGTGCTGGAAAATCAACCTTTTTAAAAATCTTAGCTGGGGATATTGAACCGACAACTGGTCATATTTCTCTTGGACCAGACGAACGTCTTTCTGTTCTTCGTCAAAATCACTTTGACTACGAAGATGAGCGTGCCATTGATGTCGTTATCATGGGAAATGAAAAACTTTATAGCATCATGAAGGAAAAAGATGCTATCTATATGAAGGAAGATTTTTCAGATGAAGACGGTGTCCGTGCAGCAGAACTCGAAGGAGAATTCGCTGAACTAGGTGGTTGGGAAGCGGAAAGTGAAGCTTCACAACTCCTCCAAAATCTGAATATTCCAGAAGAGCTCCACTACCAAAATATGAGTGAACTAGCAAATGGAGATAAAGTGAAAGTCCTCCTAGCCAAAGCTCTCTTTGGTAAACCAGACGTCCTTCTTTTGGACGAGCCGACCAACGGTCTTGATATTCAATCCATTACCTGGTTAGAAGATTTCTTGATTGATTTCGAGAATACCGTTATCGTTGTATCTCACGACCGTCACTTCTTGAATAAAGTATGTACCCACATGGCCGACCTGGACTTTGGAAAAATCAAACTCTATGTCGGTAACTATGATTTCTGGAAAGAATCATCTGAACTGGCTGCCAAGTTGTTAGCAGACCGTAATGCCAAAGCAGAAGAAAAAATCAAACAATTACAAGAATTTGTGGCTCGTTTCTCTGCCAATGCGTCAAAATCGAAACAGGCAACGTCACGTAAAAAGATGCTTGACAAGATTCAGTTAGAAGAAATTGTCCCATCTAGTCGAAAATACCCATTTATCAGCTTTAAAGCTGAACGAGAAATTGGGAATGATCTGTTGACAGTAGAGAATTTATCTGTAAAGATTGACGGTGAAACTATTCTTGACAACATCAGCTTCATCTTACGTCCAGGTGACAAGACAGCTCTTATCGGACAAAACGACATCCAAACCACTGCCTTGATCCGCGCCATTATGGGTGAAATCGAATATGAAGGAACTGTCAAGTGGGGAGTCACAACGAGTCGCTCTTACTTACCAAAAGACAATTCAGCTGACTTTGCAGGTGGCGAGTCAATTCTTGACTGGCTCCGTCAATTCGCAAGTAAAGAAGAAGATGACAATACCTTCCTTCGTGGTTTCCTCGGACGCATGCTCTTTTCTGGAGACGAGGTTAACAAGCCTGTCAACGTCTTGTCAGGGGGAGAAAAAGTGCGCGTGATGCTTTCAAAACTCATGCTTTTGAAATCAAATGTTCTTGTACTTGACGATCCTACAAATCACTTGGATTTGGAATCTATTTCAAGCTTGAACGATGGATTGAAAAACTTCAAAGAATCAATCATCTTTGCCAGTCACGACCATGAGTTTATTCAAACTCTTGCCAACCATATCATTGTTCTTTCAAAAAATGGTGTCATTGACCGGATTGATGAAACCTATGACGAATTCTTAGAAAACCAAGAAGTTCAAGCAAAAGTTAAAGAACTTTGGAAAGACTAAGAAATCGCTCCAAAAAATCAAAAACCCTGGAACCTTTGTTTCAGGGTATTTCAATAGACTATATGAAATTTAAAAAATATCTATCACACCCCATCATTGTTTACTTTACAGCTTTTTTACTTCCCTTTACAATCTTATTTTTCGTCTACCTCAGTCAGGGTATTTATTGGGGGAGTGAAACTTCTCCTTTATTAGGTGATGGCTTTCATCAATACGTTATTTTCGACGTTACTTTACGAAATATTTTGCACGGGACCGACAGCCTCCTTTACAGCTTTACAAGTGGACTCGGCTTAAATTTCTACGCTCTTTCCAGCTATTACTTAGGAAGCTTTCTATCTCCCTTTGTCTTCTTCTTTGACAGTTTATCCATGGTTGATTCCGTCTATCTCTTTACACTGATAAAAATAGGCTTGATTGGGTTGTCAACTTATTATTCCATTAAGGGAATCTATCCTAAACTACAACAATTCTTGATTCTTTCACTGTCAACTTTGTTTGCGTTAATGAGTTTTTCCATCAGTCAGATTGAAATCAAAACCTGGCTCGATGTCTTCATTTTGGCTCCGCTCATTCTCTTAGGTTTACACCGTTTAATGACTCAAAAGAAGCGAGTTCTCTACTTTACAAGTCTGACCATCCTCTTTATCCAAAATTATTATTTTGGATTTATGATGGCTCTCTTCTTGACTTTATGGTTTTTTACTCAGCTTTCCTGGGACTTTAAAAAAAGAATATCTTCTTTCTTTGACTTTACAATTGTGTCAATTTTAGCAGGGGTCACTAGCTTAATCATGATTTACCCCACCATATTGGATTTACGAACTCATGGGGAAAACTTTACAAAGATTACAAGAACCTTTACAGAAAATAGTTGGTACTTAGACGTTTTTGCAAAGAATTTAATTGGTAGTTTTGATACAACAAAATATGGGGCTATCCCTATGATCTATGTTGGTCTATTTCCATTCTTACTTGCCTTTCTATTTTTCTTTGTCAAATCGATTCGGTTTCACGTGAAACTAGCTTATTTGACTTTATTAGTCATTCTTATTGCAAGTTTCTATTTACAAGCTCTGGATTTATTCTGGCAAGGTATGCATGCTCCTAATATGTTTCTTCACCGTTATGCCTGGCTTTTTTCATTGACTATTTTGTTCATGGCGGCAGAAGCACTAAATCGGTTAAAAGAAATCAATTGGCAACGACTCTGCCTAACTTTCAGTTTAGTTAGCATTGGATTTATCCTCACCTTTCTCTATCGCAAGCATTATTCTTTCTTAACAAGCAGTCATTTTGTCTTGACACTAGAATTCCTTCTTGTATTCTTTACTGTGACACTTGCCTTTACAGTTCGTAAACTTTCTTATCCAATTTTTTCTGCTGTTATTCTCTTCTTCTGTTTGTTTGAAATTAGTATAAACAGCTATTATCAGATCGATGGGATTGCAAATGAATGGGTATTTGCAGCTCGTTCTTCTTACCAAGGAAAGATTCCAGCAATTGATAAATTGACATCAAGTTTACAGGATGATCAAAATTTTTACCGAACAGAGATTCTCCAACCTCAAACAGGTAATGATAGTATGAAATATAATTTTAGAGGGATCTCCCAATTTTCATCTGTCAGAAATACAGATACCAGTTCGACCCTAGACAAACTCGGTTTTAAATCAGATGGAACCAACTTGAACTTGCGCTATCAAAACAATACATTACTAATGGATAGTCTGTTCGGGATCAAATACAATATTTCAGATAGGAATCCCCAAAAGTTTGCTTTTCATAAATTGGAAACGCAAGGAAATCAGACCTTGTATCAAAATGAAAAAGCTCTTTCACTAGCATTTCTAACCGCAAGTCCCTACAAGGATATCCCATTTTCTAATCTAACCTTAGATAACCAAAAGAACTTTCTCAATCATCTAACGGGGCAATCGTTGACTTACTATCAGCGATTACATCCACTGAAAACTGGTGCAGACGATCCTTCTCAAGGACCTCAAAAGGCTAAAGTTGAAGCAGATAGTTTTCTGACCTATGCCAGTATCGAATATGAGCTCTACGTTCAAAACGATAGTCAACTTTATGTGAACCTTCCTTCTTTAGAATTTGAGAATGAAGATTATACAGATGTTGAGATCATTACGAATGGCCAAGTCAACCGCTATACAACAGACAATGTATTTCCATTCTTCACCATTGGTCACTTTACAGCAGGAGAAACTGTTAAGGTTCGAATTGCCTTCCCTGAAAATTCTACAGTAACCTTCCAAAATCCAGAATTTTTTGCTTTGAACCTTCAAGCCTACCAGGAAGCCTTTGAAAGGTTGCACCAACAAGAAGTTCATGTGCAAACCAAAGGAAATACCGTTACTGCAGATTTTTACAACAGACCACCATACAAGTCTCTTTTTCACCCTTCCTTATGATAAAGGGTGGACAGCGACGATTAATGATCAACCTGTCCCTATTCGAAGGGCTCAAAAAGGATTTATGGCTGTTGATGTCCCTAAAGGAAAAGGACAAGTTGTTCTACAGTTCATTCCACATGGGTTAAAAGAAGGAACCATCGCTTTCCTACTCGGAATTCTTTCCTTCGCTTGCTACAATGCTATTCGAAATAAATCTCAATCCTCAAAAAATCAGTAAATTTGCATCATAAAGAGCCCCTTCAGTTGGAAGGGGCTCTTATTTTATACAAAAAAAGCATCCCTTAGGATGCTAGTTTAGCTCCGCCAGTAGGACTCGAACCTACGACATCATGATTAACAGTCATGCGCTACTACCAACTGAGCTATGGCGGAATGAGATATAGTCCGTACGGGATTCGAACCCGTGTTACCGCCGTGAAAAGGCGGTGTCTTAACCCCTTGACCAACGGACCATGTCATTAACAGAACATATCCCATTATACCATCGATTCAAAAATTGTCAAGCCTTTTTCTGTATTTTATTTAATAATTCTTCGACCCTTTTCACCTGTGTACGAGAAACAGGGCAAGTTGTCTCCTCTTCTAACATCAAGAGTCTCTTGCGACGATCAAAATTGACAATCATTCTTTGATTGACTAGATAAGACTGATTAGGACTGAAGAAATGATTGTCCACATCTTTTTCAAGTATATCCTTGATAGTCCCTAAAAATTCCTTTTGAAAATTCTTTCCAACAAGTCGCAATTTGTGGGAAACTCCAGTTGTCTCAATGTACAATATATCTCGATATGGAACTCGAATTTCCATATTTTTGAAACTATACTCAAAGAAATCAATGATATTTTTATTTTCAATCACATTCTTCTTCAAGTAGAGAATGCATTCTCTAATTTTTTCCTTAAACAAGTTTTCATTCAAGGTTTTTTCAATAAATTCAAGAGCTGATACCTTGTAACGATAGGTAATAGTAGCAAATTCCGATTTCGTCGTGATAAAGGCAATGATCGCAAAAGGATTGACCTCACGAATCATTTGAGCTGCCTTGATACCAGCTTTTTCATCCCCTTTGATATCAATGTCCAGGAAGAAAAGCTGATGAAAATCACCATTGGTTAGATATTCCTTTAGTTCAGCTATTTTACTGGTGGAAACAATATTTAATCGTAGGCCTTCCTCCTCAGCGATAGCTTTTACATGTTTCTCTACTCGAACTTGTTGAGAAATTTCGTCCTCTAGCAATACAATATTCATCTATATTCCTTTCTCTCCAATAACTAAGCTCTGCGTAAATCTTCCATTGATCAACTCTGTCTCTAGAAAAATAGCAGCATATTCTCCAATAAGATCTTTTACAATCGCAAGGCCCCATTCCTCTACGATCCCCTTTAGTTGAAAATTCCCTTTTTCATAGAGTCTTATTCCAATTAATCGGCTCATCAGAAATAGAGTTCTTTATGATCAGATGCACTCCATTCGGCATATTAAAAACAGCTATTTGAACTTCTTTTTCTTGACTCATTTTAGCAGCTTCAATAGCATTATTGACTAAAATTCCAACAGTTCGTACGAGATCCAACAATCTCATTGGAACCTTTTCAATAATATCTTCTGTTTCAAAGGTTAGTTTGACACCCATTTCCTCCGCATAGATCCATCCCCTACTTAGGATACTTCTCAAAGCAGAATCTCGAATATTTCCTAGATCAAACCCTGTATATTCTTCTTTTTGGAGTTGGCCGTAGCATTCCTCAAGAACATCTCTTTGAATTCGTTTAATATCCTCAATATTTTCTTCCTCAATCGCTAAATTTAAGGAAGTGATAATATTGCCAAAATCATGACGAAAACCTTTTAATTCTAAATAGAGGCCTTGAATTTTATTCATATACTGCTCCATTTGGCGCTGTTCGAACCTCTTTTGCTTCAACTCCATTTTCTTTTCATAACGATCTCGAACCGTCTTCATTTGAACCATGGTTCCGATAAACATCAAGAAACAAATCGTTGCTACCATGCTACCAAACTATTGAAATGAGCAATATCACTTATCCAATGAGAAGCATTCAATACTAAGGTTAAAATAAGATAACTAACGATCAATTGCTGGACAAATTTCTTAAAAACCCGCTCTTTAAAATAGAGAAGATTCACTTCGAGAATCGTTAATAACTTCATAATTAAAACAAGTGAGATAATTCGAATAGTTAAAAAATAATAATCAGAGTATTGGTGAATTATACTATCGCCAAAAATAGAAGAAGTGATTACAGATAAAAATGTATCTGTACTTTCAACTGCTAGATAAATGACGAATGAATATAAAATCGCTATCTGACGTTGAAGATTACAAATAAAATAGTAATAAAGATAAAGAAATAGTGGCCATAAACATAACATTAGATAATCGATATGTAAATCAAAGTAATCTAAGACCGCTGTGATGACAAATACAGCAACAATACCTAGATCCTAAAATGAATTTTTATGACTGTATTTATTAAGTTTTTTTGATCAATTTTTAAAAAAGATAAAAATAATTGTAAAAAAATAGTTAAAATTAGAATAGGGTATTTAGAAACATCAGTTTCCTCCCCTACCAAAAATTAGCTCAATAAGTTCACAAAAACTGTTCTTTCTCCGTTTATCCCCTCCACAAATTTGCTGCAATTCTTTTTCTGTAAGAACCTTAAATGCTTTAGAAACTGTCGATGGATTGTTTTTCATAAAAAAAATCTCCTTATAATTTATTTGATCATTAAATTATTAAATTTAATATACATAAATTTTAGTAAAAAATCAAAGACTTTTTTAACATTTCCGCTATTTGGTTCATTTTTACAGCTATTTGGAACAAAAAATCTAGTTTTTGCAATTTTTTTATCCCATCTGTTTAGAAAAAATCTAGTTTTTTTTAAAAACTAAGTAATAAAAAAACGTGATTTGTATAAAAATCACGTTTTTTTATTTTGATCCCAGCAGGATTCGAACCTGCGACCGTTCGCTTAGAAGGCGAATGCTCTATCCAGCTGAGCTATGAGACCAGATGTCTTTTTATTCTATCAGAAAATAGGAGGAGCGTCAAGATTCATTTATGGTAAGGACTTCCTTGTTGAATCATAAATGCCCGGTAGATTTGTTCGATTAAAACAAGCTTCATCAATTGATGGGGAAGGGTTAACTTTCCAAAACTCATAAGTAAATTCGCTCGTTTTTTAACTGCTGGGGACAAACCTAGACTTCCTCCAATCACGAAGGTAATTTCAGAATACCCTCGTACAGTCACCTCTTCTAAGGTTTGACTAAACTTCTCAGATGGAAATTGTTGCCCTTCAATCGCTAAGGCAATCACATACTCACGATCTCCAACTTTTAGCTAATATGCGATTTCCTTCTTTTTCTAGGATTTGCTGATTTTCTAAATCACTGGCCCGATCAGGAGTTTTTTCATCCGGCAATTCTATCATTTCTAGCTTCGTAAACCGCCCCAAGCGTTTCGTATACTCGGCGATTCCATCTTTTAAATACTTTTCTTTTAATTTTCCAACTGTTACAATCTTAATTTTCATATTCATATTCTAACACAAATGAACTTATACACAAGTCTTCAACAAATAGACCAGCATCTATCTTTCAAAAAATGGCTCTATATTCACGTTTTTCACACTTATACACAGTTTTCCACAACTTGTGGAAAAAAATTTCCATTTTAAGTTATAATTAAGAAACTAGGTCTATACTTTTCCATAATTGGAACAATAGGAGAAAACTATGAAACAACCATCAAATTTTCTAAAAAAAATTTTGCAACTTTTACTTGTTCTTGTCATTGGGTTTACTGGAGGAATCTTAGGGACCTTGACCTCTTTCCAGTTTACCAAGGGGAATTCTACAAATTCTAGCCAAGAAATAAAATCTACCAAAGTTAATCGTGCTTATAAGAATACAACATCAACTAGTGAAGCTGTTGATAAGGTTAAAAATGCTGTTGTTTCTGTTATTACCTATGCTGAAACCTCTGAAAAAGGCTTCATCAATGGAGAAACAGATTCTGATCCAGAAGTGGCTAGTGAAGGTTCAGGAGTTATCTATAAAAAAGATGGTAAAGACGCTTATTTAGTAACCAATGCTCACGTGTTAATGGGAGCAACAGAAGTCGATATTCTCTTTGCAGATGGAAATAAAGTTTCTGGAGAAGTTGTTGGTTCTGATACTTTCTCAGATATTGCGGTTGTTAAAATCAGTTCAGATAATGTTACGACTGTGGCTGAATTTGGGGATTCATCTAAGTTGACTGTTGGAGAGACCGCAATCGCTATTGGTAGTCCTTTAGGAACAAAATTTGCCAATTCCGTTACCCAAGGGATTGTTTCTAGTCTCGGACGTACTGTGAAGCTCAAATCAGAAGACGGTCAAAATGTGTCTACAAAAGCTTTGCAAACAGATGCTGCAATCAACCCAGGGAATTCTGGTGGTCCCCTTATCAATATTCAGGGACAAGTCATCGGAATTACCTCAAGTAAAATCTCTTCAAATGGCCAAACTGCGGTTGAAGGAATGGGATTTGCTATTCCTATAAATGATGTGCAAAATATTATTGAACATTTAGAAAAAAATGGTAAAGTCATTCGTCCAGCTCTTGGAATTACCATGATGGACCTGGCTAACCTATCCTCTTCTGATCTTAGCCAATTAGACATTCCAAGCAAACTCAAAGGTGGGGTTCTTGTCCGCTCAGTTGAAAATGATATGCCGGCATCCAAATATTTGCGTCGATTAGATATCATTACAAAAATCGATGATACAACCATTGAATCAACTGCGGATTTACAATCTGCCCTCTATTCTCATCAAATTGGTGATAAAATTAAAGTTATTTTCTATAGAGATGGTAAGCAAAAAACAGCGACCATTGAGCTGACAAAATCTACAGAAAGTCTTGGAAATTAAGTAAATTTACAACAGTGTCAACACACCTTTACGAAATTGTAAAGGTGTGTTATGCTATATACATCATGGAAAAAATTGATATTATTGACGTAAAGCAAATACGAACCAATCCTTTTCAACCTCGTCAAACCTTTGTACAAGAGAAATTAGAAGAACTCGCAGCTTCAATCAAAGAAAATGGATTAATCCAGCCCATTATTGTTCGAAAATCTCCTATTGTTGGTTATGAACTACTTGCTGGAGAAAGACGCTACCGAGCAGCTCAAATGGCTGGTTTCAAAGAAATCCCTGCGATTATAAGAGAATTATCAGATGATGACATGATCAAACAAGCCATTATCGAAAATTTACAAAGGGAAGATTTGAATCCAATTGAAGAGGCCGAATCCTACCAACATCTTATTGATAAAGGGGCTACTCATGAAGAAATTGCACAATTTATGGGAAAATCTCGTCCTTACATCAGCAACATGGTCCGTTTACTTCATCTCTCACCAGCTGTCAAAGAAGCCATCAAAAATGATCAAATTTCACAAGGACATGCCCGCATTTTAGTTCCTTTAAAAGAAGATCTACAAATCTATTGGTTGGAACGAACTCTGAAAGAAGGGCTAAGCGTTCGTAGTTTGGAAGAAAAGGTTGGTCAAAAAAAGAAAAAGACCAAGTAAAAAAGAGAAAGAACTCTTTTTAGCACAGGAAGAAAACAGATTAAAAAAGATTCTAGGGAACCGAAGTAGAAATCCGTCTGACAAAACAAGAAAAAGGTAGTATTCATATTTCATTTAACAACCTTGATGAATACCAACGAATTATTAACAGTCTCAAATGAGGCTGTTATTTTTTATAGAACAATTAACAGATTTATCCACTTCTTTACAACTCCTCCTTGCATGATATTCCTACTTTCTTTTCTCTTTTCCCCAACTTGTGGAAAACTTCTACACACATTGGGGATAACTATTCGCATATTGTGGAAAAAACTCTTTTTTATTCCCTCAGAACAAGTTGTGGAAAACTCCCTCCTTTTATGATAAAATAAGAAAAACATAGCAAGTAAAAATGAATAGGAGGGCGATAAGTGTCAAGAGAAGAAACATTCTGGAATCGTGTGATTGAATTAAGTAAAAAGACATTTAAAAAAGAAATCTTTGACTATTTTGTCCTTACTTCAAGACTCATCAAAGTCGATCAACAAGAAGCCGTTATTTATTTAGATGCGGAAGTAAAAGAAATTATTCTGGGAAGAGAATATGACAAAGGTGATTTCTGACTGCTGGATTTGAAATTTATGCAGTAGAATTAACCATTTCCTATCAATTCAATCTTGAAGAAGAGGAAGAAGAAAAAGAGTTTATTCCCCTTTCAGAAATGAATAGAGACTATGCAGTGAGCCATGCTCCGATAGTAGATTTACCTCCTATCCAAACAGGATTAAGAAAGAAATACACCTTTGATAATTTTGTAAGTGGAGATGGAAATCAATGGGCTTTGGCTGCCGCTTTAGCAGTTTCTGAAAACCTTGCTACCACTTATAATCCTTTATTTATCTATGGAGGACCCGGTTTAGGTAAAACGCATTTGCTCAACGCGATTGGGAATCAGATTATGGAAAACTACCCAAATGCTCGAGTAAAATACATCCCAGCAGAATCCTTTATCAATGAATTTTTAGAACGTCTTCGCCTCAATGATATGGATACCTTTAAAAAAACCTATCGAAACTTGGATCTGCTCTTAATTGATGATATTCAATCTCTTGGAGGGAAAAAGGTTACAACTCAAGAAGAGTTCTTTAATACCTTTAATGCTCTTTATGGGGATAACAAGCAGATTGTCCTAACCAGCGATCGTAGTCCTGATCATTTAGATAGCTTAGAAGAACGTCTAGTCACGCGCTTTAAGTGGGGCTTGACGCAAAATATTACACCACCAGATTTGAAACTCGAATCGCTATTTTGAGAAATAAAATCGAAGACCTGGACTTTACTTTCCCGGATGATACACTCGAATACCTAGCAGGTCAATTTGATTCTAACGTCCGAGACTTAGAAGGTGCTTTGAATGATATCTCTCTCGTGGCAAGAGTTAAAAAAATCAAAGATATTACAATTGATGTCGCAGCTGAAGCCATTCGAGCTCGTAAGAATGAAGCCTTACAAATTACGGTGATTCCTATTGAAAAGATTCAAACGGAAGTTGGAAAATTTTACAATGTCAGTGTCAATGAAATGAAAGGCTCTCGACGGGTTCAAAATATTGTCCTAGCTCGACAAGTAGCTATGTACCTCGCCCGCGAGATGACCGACAATAGTCTTCCTCGTATCGGTCGTGAATTTGGAGGAAAAGACCACACAACGGTCATGCATGCTTATGAAAAAATCAAAGGGATGATCGAAATTGATGACAATCTCAGACTCGAGATTCAAACCATCAAGAAAAAATTAAAGTAATCCCATGTGGACAATCCTAGAAAAAATTGCTTCTTTTTCCACATGTTGTGAACAAGGAACTTTTCAATTCCTGTCTGGCTTTAGAAGAGTTTTCCACATGTTCCACACACTCTACTATTACTATTAACTTACTAATACTAAAATAATAAAAGGAGATCTCATGATTAATTTTTCTATTAACAAGGCTTATTTCCTACAAGCTTTAAATACGACAAAAAGAGCCATTAGTTCAAAAAATGCAATTCCAATCTTATCCACTATTAAGATCGATGTCACTTCTGAAGGGATTACTCTCATTGGATCAAATGGACAAATCTCAATCGAATACTTTATTTCTGTTAAAGATGAAAATGCAGGCCTTCTAGTAACGACACCAGGTGCTATTCTTTTAGAAGCAACTTTCTTTATCAATGTTGTGTCCAGTCTACCAGATGTCGTTTTAGATGTGAAAGAAATCGAACAAAAACAAATTGTATTAGTTAGTGGAAAATCAGAAATTACCCTTAAAGGGAAAGATGCAGAACAATATCCTCGTATTCAAGAAATTTCAGCCAGCAACCCTCTAACGCTCCCAATTCAAACCTTGAAGAAAATCATTTCTGAGACAGCTTTTGCAGCAAGTACCCAAGAAAGTCGTCCGATTTTGACAGGAGTTCATTTTGTTCTTTCTGATCACAAGGAATTAAAAACGGTGGCAACGGATTCTCATCGAATGAGTCAAAAAAATATTACCCTTGAAAAAAATGGGGATAACTTTGATGTTGTGATTCCAAGCCGTTCTTTACGCGAATTAACGTCTGTCTTTTCAGATGAGATTGAACAGGTTGAAGTCTTCTTTGCCAATAACCAGATTTTATTTAGAAGTGACAATATCAGTTTCTACACACGCCTGTTGGAAGGAAACTATCCAGATACGGATCGCTTGATTCCAACAGAGTTTAGTTCGGAAGTAACCTTTAAAGTTGCTCATCTTCGCCAAGCCATGGAACGGGCCCGCCTGTTGTCTAATGCTACTCAAAACGGTACTGTTAAATTAGAAATCGCTAGTGGGGTTGTTTCTGCCCACGTAAATTCTCCTGAAGTAGGGCGCGTGAATGAAGAAATTGATACAGAAGCAGTTTCGGGAGATGATTTAAACATCAGCTTTAATCCAACTTATTTGATTGACGCTTTGAAAGCTATTGAAAGTGAAAAAGTCGTCATTCGCTTCATCTCTGCAGTTCGTCCCTTTACATTGGTACCAGCAGAGGAATCTGAACGCTTCATTCAATTAATTACACCAGTTCGGACCAATTAAGGGCCAAAAGCTAGCATTGAACAGGCTAGCTTTTCGTCTTCTATGTTGATGAAAGGAAAATCCATGTATCAGGTCGGTGATTTTGTAGAAATGAAAAACCCCATGCTTGTATCTATTAAAGCAACAGGGAAAAAAGCCAATCGTTGGGAAATTCGGCGAGTAGGGGCAGATATTAAAATTCGTTGTAGCAATTGTGATCATATAGTCATGATGAGTCGTCATGATTTTGATCGAAAAATGAAAAAAGTATTGTAAAAGGTTCAGTCATCTATGTGACTGAACCTTTTGTATTATTTTAATTCTTCAAATTTTCCATCTTTTACTTCTTTGAAGCCATTAGATTTAAAGGTTTTAAGTGTTGTCTTGTAGCCAATGTAATCAACATTTTGATTTTCTTGTGTAGCAATTAACTGATTTTCTTGTAATTCTTTTAAATCTGCCTTGGTATAATCAATCTTTGTTTTCTCAACAACATAGTCATCTTTATATTCTGCAGAGTGTGAGAATCCTTTGACATCTTTGAATTTCTCATCGTATTCATCAATAACTTTTTTTAATTGTTCTTTTGGCAATCCTGCTCCTTCGTAGTAAATAACAGTTGTAGAATCTGTACTTAGAATTTTATCACCCTGATATTCAACAATCAAACGAATATCAGTTTTCTTATCTTGGTTAATTAATTGAAGGTACCCCTTTTTTGTACTTTGTCCACAAGCTCCCAGAAGAAATAGGGTAAAGACTGCTAAAAGAGGCAGAAGGATCGATTTAATTGATAGTTTTTTCATGACGAAAACTCCTTTATTATTGTTGGTTTGATTATACCATATTCTTACAGGATTGGACAGGTGACTTTTAGTTTTAAGAGAGAGCATTTTTTCATTATCTTGTGCTTTGAATTATGTTATAATAAAAGGGATTGAAATGTGAACGGAGAAGAAGATAAATGGCTTTAACAGCAGGTATCGTTGGTTTGCCAAACGTTGGTAAATCAACCCTATTCAACGCAATTACAAAAGCAGGAGCAGAGGCTGCAAACTATCCCTTTGCGACCATTGATCCAAACGTTGGAATGGTAGAAGTTCCAGATGAACGCCTCCAAAAATTAACGGAAATGATCACTCCTAAGAAGACAGTTCCGACAACCTTTGAATTTACAGATATTGCAGGGATTGTAAAAGGTGCGTCAAAAGGAGAAGGTACTTGGTAATAAATTCTTGGCCAACATCCGTGAAGTGGATGCCATTGTCCATGTGGTACGTGCTTTTGATGATGAAAATGTCATGCGGGAGCAAGGTCGTGAAGATGCCTTTTGTCGATCCACTAGCAGACATTGATACCATTAACCTAGAATTGATTTTAGGCTGACTTAGAATCTGTGAATAAACGCTATGCGCGTGTGGAAAAGATGGCCCGTACGCAAAAGGACAAGGATTCCGTTGCAGAATTTAATGTCCTCCAAAAGATTAAGCCAGTTCTTGAAGATGGGAAGTCAGCTCGTACCATCGAATTCACAGACGAAGAACAAAAAGTTGTCAAAGGTCTCTTCCTCTTGACCACTAAACCAGTTCTTTATGTAGCGAATGTGGATGAGGATGTTGTTGGAGACCCAGATCTCGATTGATTATGTGAAACAAATTCGTGAATTCGCAGAAACAGAAAATGCAGAGGTAGTGGTGATTTCTGCGCGTGCTGAAGAAGAAATTTCTGAGTTAGACGATGAAGATAAAAAAGAGTTTCTTGAAGCCATTGGTTTGACAGAATCAGGTGTGGATAAGTTGACGCGTGCAGCTTACCATTTACTTGGACTTGGAACTTACTTCACAGCTGGTGAAAAAGAAGTTCGCGCTTGGACCTTCAAACGTGGTATGAAAGCTCCTCAAGCAGCTGGAATTATCCACTCAGACTTTGAAAAAGGATTTATCCGTGCTGTAACCATGTCTTATGATGATTTGGTCAAATATGGATCTGAAAAGGCTGTAAAAGAAGCAGGACGCTTTGCGTGAAGAAGGAAAAGAATATGTCGTTCAAGATGGCGACATCATGGAATTCCGCTTCAATGTATAAAGAAAATAAGTAAATAACCAAAAGGTTGGAAAAAAATTCCAGCCCTTTTGGCTTTTGAAAGGGAAAGTAAATGACAAAATTAATCGTCGGATTGGGAAATCCGGGAGATAAATATGTGGAAACCAAACACAATGTAGGCTTTATGTTAGTGGATCAGCTGGCGAAGTCTCTCAACCTCACCTTTTCACATGATAAGATTTTTCAAGCAGATGTGACCTCCACCTTTATAGATGGAGAAAAGGTCTTTTTGGTCAAGCCAACCACTTTTATGAATGAGAGTGGCAAGGCCGTACACGCGCTTTTGACCTATTATGGCTTTAGAGGTGGAAGATTTGGTCGTTATTTATGACGACTTGGATATGGAAGTCGGCAAGATTCGCCTTCGGGCCAAAGGATCAGCTGGAGGCCACAACGGAATCAAGTCGATCATCAACCATATTGGAACTCAGACCTTTAATCGCATCAAGATTGGAATCGGAAGACCCAAGCATGGCATGTCAGTAGTCCACCATGTCTTAGGGAAAATTCGATCAGGATGATTATGCTACCATCCTCCTTGCTATCGACAAATCAGAAGAAGCCCTTCGTTTTTATTTAAAAGAAGGGCAGTTTGAAAAAACAATGCAACAATACAATGGATAAATATAAGACACTGGTTGATCTATTTCAACAAAATAAAAGATATCAGAAAATGGCAACAAGACCAGCAAAAAAGAAGTCGCTCTCTTCTACTAGGACTGTCTTCGTCTACAAAAGCCATTACCATGGCGACAGCTGTCGAAGACGGACACAAGGTCTTGGTCTTGACCTCTTCCCAAAATGAAGCAGAACGGCTCGCCAGTGATTTATTGGGATTATTAGGCGAAGAAAAGGTCTATCTTTTCCTCGGAGATGACAATCCTTTGGCAGAGTTTGTCTTTGCTTCCCAGGAACGGGATCTTTTCTCGTCTGGAAGCTCTGGACTTTCTTTTAGCTCCAGAAAAAGAAGGAATCGTTATTGCCAATGTAAGTGGTAGTCGTTTGCTCTTACCTAATCCAAAGACTGTCAGCTCTATGATTCAGTCTTTCTCTGTTGGAGAAGAAAGAAATCTGACAGAATTGAAAGATACCCTACTGGCTATGGGCTATCAAAAGGTTTCACAGGTAAGCCAACAGGGAGAGTTTAGTCTTCGAGGGGATATTGTAGATCTTTTTGAAGCCAGTCAAGATTTCCCTTATCGCCTGGAATTTTTTGGAGATGAGATTGATGGCATTCGGACTTTTTCTCCAGAGACTCAACGTTCACTAGAAAATCTAGATGCGGTAATAGTTCATCCAGTTAGTGATATGTTACTAACTAAAGATGATTTTCTAAGAGGACAGAAGAATCTAGAAAATCTGATTCAAAAAAGTCCTCATCCAGAGTTCAAATCCTATTTGACTGAGATACTCACAGAAGCGCATCACCAGCGTCTCCATGCAGATAGTCGAAAATTTCTCTCTCTTTTTTATCAGCAAACCTATACTCTCTTTGATTACCTCCCAAAACATGCTCCTCTTTTTTTGGATGATTACCATAAAATCATGGATCAGGAGGCGCGGTTTGATGTAGAAGTTGCTAACCTTTTGACAGAGGACCTACAAAAGAGTCGCTCTTTCGCTGAAGCCCAGTATTTTGCGGACAATAGCGCACTCTTACGCACTTATAAACCAGCTTCTTATTTTTCAAATTTTCAAAAAGGCTTGGGAAATCTGCGATTTGATGCCCTCTATTCTTTTAACCAATACCCCATGCAGGAATTCTTCAGTCAGTTCTCTCTTTTAAAAGATGAAATTGACCGTTTCCGTAAACAAGACTACACAGTCATTCTTCAGGTGACGAGTAAACAAGGACTCCACCAGTTACAAGAGCACTTGAGAGACTATGGGATTGACCTGGATTATCTTGCACCCTGATCAGCTTCATCCAGGGACAGAGCCAGTTGATCATCGGTGGGTTTGGCGCGTGGCTTCCACTTTGTGGATGAGAAGATTGTCCTGATTACAGAGACAGAAATCTTCCAGAAAAAGGTTAAACGAAAGATTCGTCGGCAAACTATTTCTAACGCGGAGCGGTTAAAAAACTACAATGAGTTGGAAAAGGGAGACTACGTCGTTCACCAGGTTCATGGAATTGGTCAGTATTTGGGACTAGAAACCATTGAAATTTCTGGTGTCCACCGAGACTATGTCTCCATCCAATATCAAAATGGAGACCGGATTTCCATCCCTGTGGATCAAATCCAGATGCTGTCCAAGTATGTTGCGAGTGATGGCAAACCTCCTAAAATCAACAAACTCAACGATGGTCGCTTCCAAAAGGCCAAACAAAAGGTCCGTCAGGAAGTAGAGGATATTGCAGATGATCTGATTCAACTCTATGCAGAGCGAAGCCAATTGCAAGGCTTTGCCTTTACTCCAGACGATGAGAACCAAGAAGCTTTTGATCAGGCTTTTCCCTATGTTGAAACAGATGATCAGATTCGCTCTATCCAAGAAATCAAGAAGGATATGGAATCTTCAAGCCCTATGGATCGCCTCTTGGTCGGAGACGTGGGCTTTGGGAAGACAGAAGTTGCTATGCGAGCGGCCTTTAAAGCTGTCAAAGACCATAAACAAGTGGCTGTCTTAGTTCCGACAACGGTCCTAGCTCAACAGCACTATGCTAATTTCAAAGAACGCTTCGAGGCCTTTCCAGTAGAAGTTGATGTCTTGAGTCGTTTCCGGAGTCGTGCTGAGCAAAAAGAAACTTTGGAAAAACTTAAAAAAGGCCAGGTCGATATTTTGATTGGAACCCACCGTCTCTTATCTAAGGATGTGGAATTTGCGGATCTTGGGCTCATCGTGATTGATGAGGAGCAACGGTTCGGTGTCAAACACAAGGAAACCCTCAAGGAGTTAAAGAAAAAGGTTGATGTCTTAACCTTAACGGCAACGCCCATCCCTCGGACCCTCCACATGTCTATGTTGGGGATTCGGGATTTGTCTGTTATTGAAACCCCGCCGACCAATCGTTATCCTGTTCAAACTTATGTCCTAGAAACCAATCCAACCATTATCCGAGATGCCATTCGTCGGGAGATGGATCGGGGAGGTCAGGTTTATTATCTCTACAACAAGGTAGATACCATTGAGCAAAAAGTTTCAGAGTTACAAGAATTGGTACCGGAAGCCTCTATTGGGTTTGTCCATGGACAGATGAGTGAGGTACGGTTGGAAAACACCTTGATGGATTTCATTGAAGGTGAGTATGATATTTTAGTTACGACCACCATTATTGAAACAGGTGTGGATATCCCCAATGCCAATACCCTCTTTATTGAAAATGCCGACCATATGGGCTTGTCTACCCTTTACCAATTGCGAGGACGGGTTGGACGAAGCAATCGCATTGCCTATGCTTATTTGATGTACCGGCCGGACAAAACCTTGACAGAAGTTTCTGAAAAGCGTCTTGAAGCTATTAAAGGATTTCACTGAATTGGGGTCTGGTTTTAAGATTGCTATGCGAGATTTGTCTATTCGAGGTGCCGGGAAATATTTTAGGGGCTTCTCAATCTGGTTTTATCGATTCCGTCGGATTTGAAATGTATTCACAGTTACTCGAAGCTGCTATTGAGAAGAAACAAGGAAAAGAGAAAAAACGCCAAAAAGGAAATGCGGAGCTCAATCTCCAAATTGATGCCTACATTCCAAGTGATTATATCTCCGATGAACGTCAAAAAATTGAAATTTACAAACGTATTCGAGAAATTCAAGTTCAAGAAGATTATGAACTGCTGCAAGATGAATTGATTGATCGTTTCGGAGAATATCCTGATGTGGTAGCCTATCTCCTAGAAATAGGGTTTATCAAATCTTATCTGGATCAGGTCTTTGTTAAAGTGGTTGATCGAAAAGATAATCAACTAACGGTGAAAATTTGAGCCAATTACCAAGCAACTTTTCTTGACTCAAGATTATTTTGCTGCCTTATCAGCAACTAATTTAAAAGCTCGTATTGCAGAAAGCCAAGGATTGATTGAATTAATCTTTGATGTGCGAAATAAAAAAGACTTCGAAATTTTAGAAGGCTTGCGACAATTTGGGGAGAAAATTACTGGCCATCAAGCAGGAAAAATTGGAAAATCAAGACTAGGAAAGAAAAGATTTTACTAGGCTCTTTCTAAAAAAATGGTACAATAATACATTAGAGGTGATACGATGAGATTAGATAAATATTTAAAAGTTTCCCGCATTATCAAAAGACGCCCTGTAGCTAAAGAAGTAGCCGATAAGGGGCGCATCAAAGTCAATGGGGTCCTAGCAAAAAGTTCAACCGACTTGAAGGTGAATGACGAAGTCGAAGTTCGCTTTGGAAATAAGCTATTGACAGTAAAAGTGTTGGAAATGTTAGATAGTACTAAAAAAGAAGATGCGTCTAAAATGTATGAAATCATTCGTGAAACAAGGATAGAAGAAGATGCCTAAAAATATTGTACAAATGAATAATCGGTATATTCAAGACGAACATCAGCGTCAGAAATACCAGAATGAGGAGCGAAAAAAACAGAACCGTTTTATGGGTTGGGTTCTCATTTTAATTATTTTATTGTTTATTCTCCCAACTTATAATCTGGCTCAGAGTTACCAGACGCTTCAAAAACGCAAACAACAATACGTTCAATTGCAAGAACAATATCAGCAAACCCTTGAGGAAAAAGAATATCAAAAGGATATCGTAGAGAAATTGAAGGATGACGAATATGCTGCAAAATATGCACGCGCAAAATATTCCTTCTCTAAAGATGGCGAATATATTTATACGATACCTAATTTATTACCGAAATAATGGAAAATATTGTAAAAACTGTTCAACAATTTCTAGAATATTCTGATACAAAATTAGAAGAGTTAGCTAAAAAAAATCAAGCCTTAAAATTGCAAGAAGAAACTCAGGAAAGGAGCAAGGATGAATAAGTTAGTTTATTGGATGATTTTTCCTACTTTCTTAGTCACCCAACCCTTATCTGATTCATCCCAAGTCCAAGTTCCACTGACTGCTGATTCTTCATACACTAGTCAAATAGGGACTCAGGATCATTTCTTTGTCTCCATACCGTCCAATCCGAATGTTTATCAGCCAATCGTGACCTATTCGGATCCAGAATTGCGTCAAAAAGCTGGGGAAATCAAGCCTGATACTCCCTTTACTGTTGATCAATTATTTGTGAATGATCAAGGGAAATCTGTTTTTAAATTATCGAATAAACAGTATGTAGTAGCTGATCAAGATCAAATTTACGAAGATGCGATTTTGGAATTAACAGAAGAAAAAAAGACCATGTGGCTGACGTCCTCTTTTACAGTTTATGATCAACCCTTGGTAAATGGCGCAAAAAGCAAAAAAACAAGTCTGACCCCCTATAGTAAGGTTGAAATCACCAAGACTGCCAAAACTTTAAAAGGGACCTACCTAGAAATTTCTGGCCAGGGATGGATTGCAAAAGATGAACTTTCTGCTACAGATAATCGGATGGAAAAAGTCCAAGCGATTCTGAATCAGAAGTACAACAAAGACGGAATTGCAGTTTACGTGAAGCAGGTGGATACTGGAAAGACTGCTGGGATACATGAAGACCAGGAAATGTATTCTGCTAGTATAGCCAAGCTCTTGTATTTGTACTATACTCAAAAAGAGGTAAACGAGAGCCATGTAGATTTGCAGACTTCCTTAAAATATACAAAAGAAGTCAATGACTATCCTGGAGCTTATGAACCGGAAGGCAGTGGAAGCATTTCAAAAATACCGGATGATAAGGAATATACCGTTGCTGATTTGATTAACCGGGTGGCCAAAGAATCCGATAATGTTGCGCAAAACATTTTAGGCTATTATGTAACGCACCAATCAGACAAAGAATTTCAAAAGGTGACCAATAAGATTGCAGGAAAAACGTGGAATGTAGAAACTAGAATGGCATCTCCAAAAATGGCGGGAAATGTCATGGAAGCTATCTACCAACAAAATGGTGGAATCATTGATGCTCTGTCAGAGACTCGCTTTGATGATCAACGAATTTCAAAAGATATCCCAGTCAAGGTCGCTCACAAGATTGGAGATGCCTATGATTTCCGTCATGATGTCGCCATTGTTTATACAGAATCACCATTTATTTTAGCTATTTTTACGGATCACTCTGATTACGAGACTATCTCAGCAATTGCCAAAGATATTTATGAGGTCTTACAGTAATGAAAGAAAAATTTCTTCAGTTCTGTCAAAAGGAGGGGCTTTTTGAATCTCATCAAAAAGTCCTTTTGGCTTTATCAGGAGGGGTGGACTCCATGACCTTTACTGGATTGGCTCTACCATTATCGGCACCAATTAGGGAATTGACCTCGTTCTTGCTCATGTCAATCATCACCAACGCATTGAAGCTGACCAAGAAGAAAGAGGAATTCGAGCATTAGCTGAAGCAAAACATCTACCGCTGAAGGTTGCCCATTTCTCTGGTCCTTTTTCTGAAAGCCGAGCTAGACAATTCCGCTATGATTTCTTTGAAAAAGTTATGAAAGAAGAAGCTTGTAGCGCTCTCGTCACCGCTCATCATATGGATGATCAGGCAGAAACGATTTTAATGCGTCTGATTCGTGGGAGTCGTCCACGGCATTTAAAAGGTATTCCTTTAAAACAACCATTTGGACAGGGTGTGTTGATCCGTCCCCTCTTACATTTCAAAAAAAAAGATTTTCCAGAAATTTTTCATTTCGAGGATAAGAGCAACCGGTCCTTGGACTATTTCCGTAACCGTATCCGTCATCGTTTTCTCCCACTCTTAGAAGAAGAAAATCCCCAAGTGACGAGTGCTTTGGTCAACTTAGGAGAAGATCTCAGTCATTGGCACCAGGCTTTAAAAGAGTTGACCAAAGATTTGAATCCACAAGACGTGACACAGTTTCAAAAGCAATCACCAGCTGTCCAGATTTATTTGCTGGAAGAGTATCTAGCTAGTTTCCAGATTTGCAATTGAGTCGGGCACAATTTGAACAATTACATAGAATAGTAGTGACTAAGTCCAATACGCAACAAGTTCTAAAGAATGGTTATGAACTTTATAAAGACTATCACTATTTTGAAATTCGGAAAATCAGTCGTAGGACGGATGACCGAATGTCAGAAGATTTGTTACAATTTGGAACCATAAAGACAGTAGGTGCTTATCGCTTTTTATTTGGAGTGGAACCAAGCGATTCATATATGGAGGCTATCCCACTTCCAAACAACCATCCCAGTTTTCTATTCGACCCCCGTAAAAGGGGAGATCGTATTCTGATGAAACGGTCACCATAGAAAAATTAGCAGATTGTTGATTAACCAAAAAATCCCTTTAGATCAACGAAACAATCTGGTGGTTTTAGAACAAGATAAACAAATACTGGCTATTCCTGAAATTGCGATCAGTGATTTGAGTAAGGAATTAAAAAATGGTATAATGAAGGATACAATTTATATCCAGAAAATAGATAGGTAAAAAAGATGTTAGAACAAGATATCAAAAAGATACTCATTTCCCACGATGAAATCGTGACTGCAGCACGTGAACTTGGTCAAAAACTGACAGAAGATTACCAAGGGAAAAATCCAATTTTAGTAGGGATTTTAAAAGGGTCAGTCCCATTTATGGCAGAATTGATCAAACATATTGATACGCATATTGAGTTGGATTTTATGCTAGTGTCTAGCTATCATGGTGGAACATCAAGCTCAGGCGTGATTAATATCATCAAAGATATGGACCAAGACATTAAGGGTCGAGATATTCTCTTTGTTGAAGATATCATTGATACTGGTAAAACTCTTAAGAGTTTGAAAGAATTGTTTGAAGGACGTCAACCAGCATCTGTTAAAATTGCTACCTTGTTGGATAAACCTGAAGGACGCTTGGTTGAGATTGAAGCAGATTACACTTGCTTACCATTCCAAACGAGTTTGTTGTGGGATATGGTTTAGACTACGATGAAAACTATCGAAACCTTCCTTATATCGGAGTATTAAAAGAAGAAGTGTATTCAAAATAGAGGAAAACTAGATGAAAAATAACAAAAACAATGGTTTTGTTCGAAATCCTTTTCTATACTTATTGATTATTGTAGCTGCTGTTACAGGTTTTCAGTATTTCTTTGCTGGAAATAGTATCGGACAAAGTCAGCAAATCAATTATACAGAATTGGTAAAAGAGCTTAAATCAGACAACGTCAAGGAAATTAGCTACCAGCCAAACGGTAGTGTCATTGAAATTTCCGGTACCTATAACAAAGCAAAAACCAGCAAGGATGATACAGGGGTTCAATTTTTCACTCCAAGTCCAAGTAAGGTGACTCGCTTCACGAGTGTGATTTTACCGTCTGATTTGACTGTTCAAGAATTACAAAACTTAGCATCCGAACATAAGGCTGACATCACTATTAAACGGGAAAGCTCAAGTGGAATGTGGATTACCATTCTGACTTCAATCGTTCCCTTTGTGATTGTCATGTTCTTCTTCTTCTCCATGATGAATCAAGGTGGTGGCGGTGGTGCCCGCGGTGCTATGAACTTCGGCCGTAACAAAGCGCGTGCTACCAATAAAGAAGATATCAAGGTTCGTTTTTCAGATGTTGCAGGGGCTGAAGAAGAAAAACAAGAACTTGTTGAAGTGGTTGAATTCTTAAAAGATCCAAAACGCTTTACAAAATTGGGTGCCCGTATCCCAGCAGGTGTTCTTCTTGAAGGCCCTCCGGGAACTGGTAAAACCCTTCTAGCAAAAGCAGTAGCAGGTGAAGCTGGAGTACCATTCTTCAGTATTTCAGGTTCTGACTTCGTTGAAATGTTTGTCGGTGTCGGTGCAAGCCGGGTTCGTTCTCTATTTGAAGATGCCAAAAAAGCAGCACCAGCCATTATCTTTATCGATGAGATTGATGCTGTTGGACGTCAACGGGGAGTTGGCCTTGGTGGGGGGAAATGATGAACGGGAACAAACCCTCAACCAGCTCTTGATTGAGATGGATGGTTTTGAAGGAAACGAAGGCATCATCGTGATTGCAGCCACCAACCGTTCAGATGTTTTGGACCCAGCCCTCCTTCGTCCCAGGTCGTTTTGACCGGAAGGTTTTAGTTGGTCGTCCAGATGTAAAAGGACGTGAAGCTATCTTGCGTGTCCATGCTAAAAACAAACCATTAGCCAAAGATGTCGACTTGAAACTAGTTGCCCAACAAACACCGGGATTTGTTGGAGCGGATCTTGAAAATGTCTTAAATGAAGCAGCTCTGGTAGCGGCTCGTCGCAATAAGAAGGTTATTGATGCATCTGATATTGATGAAGCAGAAGACCGTGTGATTGCTGGCCCTTCTAAGAAAGACCGAACAGTTTCTCAAAAGGAACGCGAATTGGTTGCTTACCATGAGGCAGGGCATACCATTGTTGGTTTAGTCTTATCTAATGCTCGTGTTGTTCACAAGGTGACCATCGTTCCACGTGGACGTGCTGGTGGTTATATGATTGCTCTTCCAAAAGAAGACCAAATGCTTCTTTCTAAAAGAAGATATGAAAGAACAATTGGCTGGATTGATGGGAGGACGTGTTGCAGAAGAAATCATCTTCAACGTTCAAACCACAGGAGCTTCCAATGACTTTGAACAAGCGACCCAAATGGCGCGTGCCATGGTAACGGAATATGGAATGAGTGAAAAACTTGGTCCAGTTCAATACGAAGGCAACCATGCTATGTTTGGAGCTCAAACGACTCAAAAATTCATTTCAGAGCAAACAGCATATGAAATTGATGAAGAAGTAAGAAGTCTTTTGAATGAAGCTCGCAATAAAGCGGCTGAAATCATCCAGAACAATCGTGAGACCCACAAATTGATTGCAGAAGCCTTTGTTGAAATACGAAACCTTGGACAGTGTTCAAATTAAGTCATTGTATGAAACAGGTAAAATGCCAGAAGATACTGATTTAGAATTAGAAAAAGAATCTAAACCATTATCTTATGAAGAAATTAAATCTAAAATGGAAGAAAATAAGTAATAAACTCTATAGTCTTCTAAAGTATTTAGAAGGAGCCGAAAATTTCGGCTCCTCAGATTGAAGATAAAGTCTTCTAAAAACTTTCCTTAGGTGAGATCGGACGTCAGCGAACTTCTAAGAAGTTCCATGACTAATTATTGAGCCTAAGGTCTCAATAATTCCGAGTGCCTGAAACTATTACGTTTCAGGCACTTTTCTCACGGCGGAAAAGTTTCTAATCTTCCTAAATGACTAAAAATAAAAGTAATTTTTTGAAAAGCATCTTGCTTTTTTATGTAAAACAATAGTTTGTCTACATTCAAGGGAGCTGAAATTTCGGCTCTTTTTTTCAAAAAAGTGTTGACAGATGAAAATGAACTGATATAATAGAATACGTTGTAAAAAAA